>JAEEGI010002370.1_pt1 | contig 46338 bp, 35 predicted proteins | sample 8958751 | NCBI WGS metagenome assembly JAEEGI01 (sample SAMN16246545, study PRJNA631951) | gut metagenome | biome: gut microbiome; feature: rumen; material: KS-attached | host: Bos | place: Iran: Karaj | collected 2018-10
ACAGATCACGGCTGCCGAGGCTGCACGTGACCTGAAACCTTTCGAAGCTAAATAGGCAGCAAGACAAACACCAGCGCGTCCCAGAGCGCGTGACTCAGGATCAGGGCCGGCAGCGCCTTGGGACAGAACCAGTAAATGATGCCCCAGACGAAGCCGGCCACTGCTGCTGCAGCGAACAGCATGAAATTGCCGGACCAGACGTGGATGAAGGCATAGATGCACAGGGTCAGGGCAAAAGCCCAATGCTTGGCCCTGGGGCCACTGCAGATGCGCTCCAGCGTGTGCTGGACGTAACCCCTCCAGAAGAATTCCTCGGCCGGGCCGATCAGGAATAAAAGGAGCAAGGCGATAGACCAGGAGGGGAGTCCTGTCTTCATGGCATAGACGGCGTCCACTTCCGGACGGGCGAAATCAAAAAGCCAGGACGAGGCCTTGTCGCCCACCCAGAATATGCCCCATAGGACAAACGCCAGGGCGATACCGCCCAGGAGTTGCCAGATGGGCTTTTCTATGGGTCGGAGACGCTCTAAATCCGTGGAAAACGCCAGCGCGAGCCCCGTCAGGAGCAGGGCGGCGCAAGACATTTCCAACCAGAAATTAAACCAGCCCTTGGTCCAAGGGCTGAACATGATAAACCAGAGTATGGCCGCGATCAGGACGGCCAGGAACAGACGGCGACGGTCCCGTTTCATAGGAGGCCGCCGATGAAAAGGCCAAGGGACAGCAGGAGAGAGAATACCATTTGAAGTTTCGCGGAACCCTGGTCCAGGCCCTTCATGGCTTCCAATCCGTTTGCATCGTAGCTCGAGGCCTGTTTCTGGTTCTTCCAGGCAGGGACCACGGCAGTCAGGCAAAGCAATGCGAGAGGATGCATCCAACCGCAGATGACAGCAACGATCACGCAGAGGAAGGGGAGTGCCATGTAGATGCGGTACAGGATGCTGGAGGCCTTTCCGCCAATCAGCATTGCGAAGGTCTTGATGCCGGCCTGTCCGTCAGAGTTGATGTCGTAGGTGTTGTTGGCATGCAGGACGGAAACGGTGATCAGACCGACCGGAACGGCGACGACGAGGGCCTCCGGGCAGAAGCGTCCTGTCAGGGCGTAAGCCGTACCCAGGACAGCCAGGACACCGAAGATAAGGAAGATGTCCAGGTCGCCGAGCGCGTGGTATTTCAGGTAGGAATAGAGTAGTGTGAGCAACACGCCGATGCCCCCGATAATCAGCAGTCCCGGTCCGCTTAACCAGGTGATAATCAAACCAATAACAACTCCGACGACAAAGAGGATGATACTGAAGACCAGATAGGATTTCGGCTCGAACTGGTGGAAGACAAGGTTGGGGACGGCAAAGGCATTCTCGTTGTCTACGCCGGTCTTGTAGTCATAGTAGTCACTCATGACATTGCCGGCTGCATGCAGGATGACGACACCCAGCAGGCAGAGGACCAGGATGAGGACGGAACGCCATCCGCCTGTCAAGGCATGACGGCTGAAGAGCCAGGCGGCGGTGGCCAGGACCGGCATGGTGGAAACGACGAAAGACCAATAACGCGTAGCTGCGAACCACTCTTTGAAAGAATGCTTTCCCATATGTATAAATAGTTAAAAATCAATTATTTACTTAATGCGGCGGCTATCTTTTCCGCGACTACGGTAGCACATTTGATTTTACCGTCAGGGCCGATCAGGTATAAGGAGGGAATCCATCTGATATGGTAGTCTGCGCCGATTTTGGATTCCTTTTTACCGGCCGGATCGAAAAGCTGAATGCCCGGAAGCTGGTTTTCCCGAACATACTGTTCGAATTTGCCGAATTCTCGGTCATAAGAAACGGATATGAAAGCGACTTTGTCCGGATCAGCAGCTGCATACATTTCTTTCAGCAGCGGGACTTCGGCGCGGCAATCCGGGCACCAGGATGCCCAGAAGACGAGCACGACGTCCTTTCCGCGGAATTTTTTGAGTTTGACGGTTTTGCCGTTGATATCATTCAGTTTGAAGTCCGGGGCCTGGGTGCCGGGTTTCAGAAGTTCGGTACCATATTGCAGATCGGGATCCGTTTCCTGCGCAGACTGGGCGCGCAGGATCTGTGATGAGAGCGCAAGCAGCAGGACCGCAGTCACGCTAAGCAAAAACTTTTTCATTTGATTGGTTCGTTTATTCAATGGGTAAAGATAGCCATATTTATTGAAATTCGTCCTCTAATCCCTTAAATCCCCTTTTGTTACACAATTTATATTATGTTAAGTTGGAGGGAATAAAAGGAGTCCCCTTCTAAATTACGGAAAGAAATCATATATTTGTAAGAATTACTAAAAACCTGGACCATGAAACGTTTTTTCCGCATTCTGAGGAACCTGCTGGTTTTAATCCTGCTCGTGCTGATCGCCGTCGCATTCGTCTGGAGACGCGAGATCGCATCCCTCCGTACCGTCCACAGCGTGGCTGACAACGGGTACCTCTATCAAATGGATTATAAGGCACAGTATGACTTGGATGATGTTATCTCTAAGGATATTGGCAGCAATGCGGCTCTTCTGGATTATGTCGTCGGCCGGATCGGTAAGGGCATCCCCATCAAGATGAAGAGCGCTCAGGTCGCGGATGAGAACGGCGAATTGGGCGTCTTCAACTGCACCAGTTTCCAAGTTAGAAATGCTGAAGGAGAAGGTTATCTTTATGGGCGTAACTATGACTATTTCAAGAATCCGACATTGGTCGTAAAGTCCAATCCCAGAAAGGGTTACGCTTCTGTTTCGGTCTGTGACATGTCCCATTTCGGTTATGGTTTGGACAAGGTTCCGGATGGTTTCGCATCCAGTCTGAGCTGCCTTGCAGCCGTATATGCGCCGCTGGACGGCGTCAATGAAAAAGGCCTTTGCACATCTATTATGGCCCTTCCCAAGCAAGCAGCTGCGCAGAATACGGGTAAGCATGTCGTGGGTACCACGATCCTGATGCGCCTCTGGCTGGACCGCTGTGCGACCGTCGATGAAGCCCTGGCTCTTCTGGAGACCGTTGATGTGCACCATGACCCTGTCGTCGGATCGGGCTATCATTACATGGTCGCGGATGCCGGTGGCGATTGCGCGGTCGTCGAGTTTGACAAGGAAGATGGTTGGAAGACGATGGTCGTGCGCAAGTCCCCCGAGGCGAACGCCTTGTTGGTGACCAATCACCTGCTTTCCGAGAAATATCGTACGGATGAGCCGGACGAGAGGGTCGGCAACCCCCATAGCAAGAGCTGGTGGCGTTACGAGACCGTATCGTCCTATCTGGATGAGAGGAATGGCATCCTCTCCCCTGCCGAAGCCGCGGAATGCCTGGCCTTGGTCCACTGGAAAGACTTCGTCTGGGACACCGGAACGGTCGAGGATACGCAGTATACCAGTGTTTATGACCAGAAGAATCTAACCCTTGACCTGCGTAATTGGAATGATTACGAGACGGTCCACCACTTCTCCCTGCGCTGATATTTAAGCGACTATGAAAGATTCTCGAACGCACGTACTGGACCGCACCGAACTGCAAGACCTTTTGGGAATCAAGGGTTTTGCCGGTCGTGTTGCGGCCGGTTGCCTCTACCGTGCCCTGAATCTGGACGGTTTCAACCGCATCCAGGAGAAATACATCAGTCTTACCGGTGCCCCCTTTGCCGCTTCCGTCCTGGATGAGATCGGTGTGCGGTATCACATCCCGGAGCATCAGTTGGACCGGATTCCTTCCGAGGGCGCATTCATTATCGTCTGCAACCATCCATACGGCAGTCTCGACGGCCTGATTCTCGAGACCCTCGTCGGAGCCCGTCGTCCGGACCTCAAGGTTCTGACGACTTTCATGCTGACCCTGATTCCCGGACTCTCGGACAGTTTTATCCCAGTAGACAATTTCTCCACTGGAGCGGCCCGCAGCCTGAATGGCCTCCGCGCTGCTTTGGAGCATTTGTCCGGCGGTCATCCGCTGGCCCTGTTCCCGGCCGGAGAGGTCAGCACATGGCAGAAGAAAAAGAATCGTACGGCGCTTGGTAAGGGCCGTATCGTCGAGGATATCCCCTGGGCTGACAGTGTCATCAAACTGGTGAAGAATTCCGGCCTTCCCGTGATTCCGATGTATTTCCAGGGCGGCAATTCCAAGCTCTTCCACAGGCTCGGCCGCATCCATCCGCGATTGAGGACCCTTCGACTCCCCCGCGAAATGTTCAACAAAAACGGATCGCTCGTGGAAGTCCGTATCGGTCAGGCCATCCAGCCGGACGATTTTGCCAGTCTGGATGTCCCATCTCTGGGACGTTACCTGCGCAACCGCTGCTATGCCCTTGAGTCTCAGTGTGTTCCGGAACCGGATCTGTCGCAGCGCACCTTCCCCTCCCCTCTTGCGGAGCCTGTCCCGGCGGAGCGGATACGGGAAGAAATGGAGTCTTTGCCTGCCGACCGTATCCTGTTCGAGGACGGAGATTATCGGGTGTGCCTGCTTCGCGTGACGGATGCTCCGGAAACGATGCAGGAACTGTTCCGCCTCCGCGAGGAGGTTTTCCGCGGTGTCGGAGAGGGCACGGGACGGCCGATTGACACCGATCCCTATGATTCGTATTATTATCAGCTGATTCTGTGGAACCTGCCGAACCGCGAGATTGCCGGTGCATACCGTCTCGGAGACTGTGCCCGGATGATGGCGGAACATGGCGGTATTCCAGGCCTCTATACGGCGAGTCTTTATGATTATAAGGATACGGCGGCACCGCTGCTTTCCCGTTGCATGGAGCTGGGCCGCTCGTTCGTCGCCTGCAAGTATCAGCGGGAAGTCCATCCGCTGCGCCTGTTGCTGGCCGGCCTTTCCGTCGCGACGCTGCGTATCCCCCACGCCGAGTATTGCCTGGGCCCGGTCAGTATCAGTAACGACTATCCCCTTTTTATCAAGAGCCTGGCAGTCCATTTCCTCAGTCGGGAGTTCTCGCTTCCGGATGCGGAGCAGATCGTCACGCCGCCGCATCCTTTCCAGGCTGATTTCCTGTCCGTGGATCCGGATGCCTTGCTGCAGACGGTGCCGGCTGGGGACATGGATAGATTCGACCGTCTGCTGGCGACGGTGTCAGACGGGAAATATCGCCTTCCTGTGCTTGTCAGGAAGTATTTCAGTTGCTCTGCGCGGCTGCTTTGTTTCAATGTGGACCCGGACTTCACGGACAGCCTGGACGGCTTGATCCTGCTTCGATTGAAAGACTTCCCTCCTCAGACCCTGCGTTCGATCTTGCGCGGTGTTCCTGCCGGCCTGCGGGATGAGGTATTCATGCATTTCTACGGGACGACCGAGCCATGACCAGTCCGCTTTGGGTATACCTCATAGGTTTTATCGGGATGGCGCTGTACGGCGTGCGTCTCTTCGTCCAGTGGTATATGTCCGAAAAGGCCCACAAGGTGGTCTCTCCGGGCATTTACTGGGTGATGAGCAGCATCGGTGCCGTCGTGCTTTATCTGTATGGCTGGCTGCGAAAAGACTTTTCCATCATCTTCGGCGAGAGTATCGGCTACTACATCTACATGTGGAACATCAGCATCATGGGTCTGTACAAGAAGGTGCCCCGCTTCGTGGTGATCTTGCAGGCGCTGTTTCCCGTCGTGATCCTCGGTCTGATGATGCGGGATCTTCCCGCTTTCACGGAGAGTTTCCTGCATAATCCGGATGTTCCGCCGGAGTTGCTGCTTTTCGGCGTGCTGGGTCAGTTCACGTATGAGATCCGCTCGCTCTATCAGCTGATCTACAGTTATCGCCGGAAAGAGTCTTTCCTTCCGCTGGGGCATTGGGTGCTTGCCGTGGTCGGCGCCTTGATGATCATCACCTACGGTGTCATCCGCCACGACTGGGTCCTGGTCATCGGCCAGTTCGGGATCGTCTTCTCCATCCGCAACATCATGATCCATCTTGCGTCGACGCGCCGGACCCACGACGGTCCGGACGAACTGGACGCTTCTGTCTAGCAGGCGCCCGCCGCACTTCGGGAAGCAGATGAGTTTAACCCCTTCGGGGGAATGCTTCCCGAAGTGCGGCGGGCGTCTGCCAGGTCGCTCAGCGTATGTCTTTCGCCGGGATCAAGTCGAAGACGATGCAGTCGCGGGCGGTGGAGTCCCCGGCCTCATAAAGGACGCCGACGGAGCCGTCCGGGAGTTCCACCATGTCGGAATAAGCTTCCTTGGCGTAGGGGCCGTCATAGATTTCCTGCCAGTTCGCTCCCCTGTCCTTGCTGAGTTTCACTTTGAATCCAGTGCGGACCGTGTCCGTCGGATTGGCGAAAAGCAACCAGTCTTCTTTCTCATGTCCATGCCGGTAGCGGATGATGCTGCCTTCGCAGATGGCTTCCGGCAACTGGGGGTCGTAGGCATTCTCGCCCAGGGTCTCTCCCCCGTCGGTACTGATGGCAACCTGACGGAGGTATCGTATCCCCGTCGTATCTTGCCAGCGCTTGAACTCTCTCATATTCAGCATGATGTCGCCGTTTGACAGCTCGGCGGACATGCATTCGTTTCCGCCTCGTCCGCTGAATGCGCCCCTTTGCCAGCTCTCTCCCCCGTCATCCGAATAAATAAAGAAAGAGCGTCCTTGCCAAAGCTTTCCCTCCCCTTCCCACTTGTGGTAGCAGGAGGCGACGACGCGCCCTTTATGGGCGCCGTTCTGCAACTGGATGGCATGTCCGGGACCGACGCAGGCCATGATCCAGTCGCGTTCGACCAGGCCTTCGTCGATCCGCCGGGGTTCGCTCCAAGTCAGGCCGTCGTCGTCGGAATGCTGGATAAACCAGGTGATGTCGAAATAGTGGTATGGTTCGGCAGTGGTCTTCCAGGTGGACAGCATGAGGATGCGGCCGCTCTCGAGCACCACGGGCGTCGGACTTGAGCAACAGTTCTCCCCATCCTCCCGGACGGTGATGGCCTCGCCCCAGGTCCGGCCGCCGTCTGTCGAGCGCTTGACGACCAGGTCGATGTCACCATGGTCCTTGTGGCTGTTCTGCCGCGCTTCCGCAAAGGCCAGCAAGGTGCCCGCCTTCGTGACCGTAATGGCCGGGATCCGGTAGGTGTTCGAACCGTTCTCCCCAGAGTCGAAGAGGATGATCGGGCCTTCGAAGGCTGCGGGTTTGGGTGCGCAGGCGTTCAGCAGGAACAGAAAGGCGCTTGCCAGGACTGTAGGGAATCTTTTACTGAAGCAAATCATATCCGGATGCAAGAGTTGAAGCTGGGTTTCACTTGTCAAAGATAGTCATTATCTTTGTTAAAAAAAGAAGCTATGGATAGACGGACTTTTCTGGAAACGGCCGCTTTGGGCACGGGCGCATTCTTAGTGACAGGATGTCTGGGTGAATGGGAAGCCTTGTTTGCCGGCGGCATGCGGGATGATTCAGTGGGTAAGGCATTGCCGAAATGGCGCCGCGGGCAGTTCCAGGTCCACTTTATCTATACCGGAGCCTGCGAATCCCTGTTCCTGATCTTTCCGGACGGGACGTCGATGCTGCTGGACTGCGGAGAGATGGATACCCTGGGCCTCGGCTGGCGGGCTGTCCCCCGCCTTCCCGACCACAGCCGGCTCGCCGGAGAATGGATCGCCCGCTATGTGGAGAGGGTCAACCCGCACGGACGGGATGTCGATTATATGATGCTTTCCCATTATCACTGCGACCATGCCGGCAGTGAAACCACATATAGTTTTGACAAGGCCGGAGAAGCCCTCCCCTATGCGCTCAGCGGATTCGGGGAAGCGGCCCGCTGGCTTCGTTTCGGCAAGGCGTTCGACCGCTGCTGGCCGGATTATACGGAGCCCATTCCCCTTTTGGACGATGCCCAAAGGGTGATGAGTCAGATGCGTAAGTTTTACGAGTATCAGACGGAACACAACGGACTGACCGTCGAGCGGTTCCAGGTCGGCGCGACGGACCAGGTCCGTATGCTGCACCGTCCCGGAGCCTATCGGTCCTTCCAGGTCCGCAATATCTGTGGCAACGGTTATATCGCTGACGCGGAGGGGCATCTGACCGACCTCTACGCCGGTGAGAAGGAAGGCAAGGATCGGATCAACGAGAACGCCTTCAGCCTGGGCATGATCTTCCGATACGGCCCCTTCCGTTTCTTCACGGCCGGCGATTTCTCTCACCGCTGGAAGAAAAAGGACGGAACTCCCGTGGACATCGAGAAAGATCTTGCCCGGGTTGTGGAGCCCTGTCAGGTTTCCAAGATCAATCACCACGGCCATGAGTCGATGCCGACGGAGCTGGTCTCCGCCCTGCGCTCCCGCGTGTGGATCAACAGCACCTGGAATCAGCGGCACTGTACCGATGATACTTTGGAGCACATCATCGACCGGAACGCCTATCCCGGCGACCGGGTCGTATGTCCGGGAATGATGCCGCCGGAACGGCGTGCATTGATGAAAGAAAAGGGTCGGGAGTCCATGCTGGACGATGTCGCGAAGGAGAGTTACGAAGGCGGCCATATCGTCCTTACCGTCGAGACGGGCGGTCAGTCCTACAGCGTCTCCTATGTGACGGCCGCGGACGAGTCGATGACGGTCCGCAGCGTGCTCCGGTTCAAAGCCTGAACCGGACTATTTCGTTCCGGCAGCGTAAATGTCACGGATGGGGATCGCCTGGAAGATTTCACTTCCCTGCGAACTCTCATAAAAGATGCCGAGGGTCTCCGGATCCAGGAGCGTCATGCAGGAATAGCCCATGCCGTGATAATGGTCCAGCAAGAGGCTGTAAGGCCAGGTCATGCCGTTGTCCAGGCTCAGGCGTACGGTCATGTCGCGTCGCTGGCGGGGGTTGTGGGCGCAGTTGCAGAAGAACAGCAGATCCTTGCCGAGGCAATTATCCTTGGCCTCGACCCGATACAGGCTGGCCTGGCAGAAACACTCGACCAGGGTACTGTCGGTCTGATGCTTGGTCCAGTGGTCTCCGAGGTCGGTAGTGACATACACCGCCCTTCGCCCGGAAATGCTCCGGTCTCGGGCGTTGATCATCAGTACGCCGGGCTCGATTTCGGCGATCTGTGACTCATTGACATAACGCTTGATATGGCCAAGCCCTCGCTGCCAGGTCTGTCCCCGGTCACGGCTGTAGATGACGGTGGCGGAATAGATGTCCTCCGAATCGCGGAACTGAAGCGGTATGACGAGGGTGCCGTCCTGCATCGTGATGCCGATGCCAGGGCCTTCCAGCAGGCTCTTCCATGCCGGATCTTTGACTTGATGCGTGATATTGACCGGCTCGGACCAGGTCAGGCCGTCATCGGTCGAACGGCTCATCATCATCTGTCCCGTGCTGTCCGGGGCGAATCCGCCTTCTTCTGCGGCACTGCGGCGTCCTCCGTGGTGCCAGGTGCCGAAGAGCATCAGGTCGCCTGTCCACTCATCCAGGAGCAGGCAGGGATCATCGATTCCGTTCTCTTCCTGGGGTCTTCCGCCCCATTCGCCCATGTCCAGGACGACCTGCATCGGACCCCAGCTCCGTCCTCCGTCCGTAGAGCGGCTGACGGCGATATCTGTGTCATTGGGGAGGTCCTTTCCCTTTTTCCAACGGACGCCGTAACTGGCGACAAGCGTCCCGTCATGCGTCTTGACAAGCCCCGGGATGCGGTAGGAAACCGCTCCGTCGTCCCCCTTGTCCCGCACCTTCCGGGCGATGCGGTGGACGTTGTCGCCCAGGACGCTGAGCCCCTCTCCCTCGATGCGGATCGGGAACGAACGCATCGCCGGCGGGACCAGACTGTCGTTCAGAGTGATATAGACCCGTCCCCGTTCTGTTTTTACATCTGTAAGGGCTTCGGCCGGCAATTCCGGGATGCTGAGCGAGAAGGCCGGCAGGCTGTCCCAGGGAGCGACGCAGAGTTCTGCGACCGGTACGTCCGCTTTGCCAGGGATCACGGGAATCGCGATATGGCGGAGCGCCGGACCCGGATAAAGCTCCTGAAGCGGGATGGCGCGGAAAGCCAGGCTGCCCCCGGGTGTCTCATAAAGGACTCCGACCGTCGAGGGATCCAATTGCGCAAGGCAACTGTAGCCGTGGCTCTCTTCTTTCTGAAGGAGAAGTTCAAAGGGGAAATTGTATCCGTCATTGACACTCATGCGGAGGGTCAGACAGCTGCGGTCCCGCTCGTCGGAAGGGTTGCAGAAAAGCAGCAGGTCGTGCCCGAAGACGTTGTCCGCGGCCGGGATGGAGAGCAGGCTCCCCTGGCAGACCGGGTCGCTCAGCATCCCGTCAGCGACGTCGCGCTGCCATGTCGCACCTTTGTCGTCAGAGACATAGACTGCCCGTCCAGTGCGGGCATTGTCCCGCAGGCTCAGCATCAGGCGGCCGGATCCGAGAACGGCCAACGCGCCTTCGGTCGTACCGTCTTTGGCCCTGCCTCCGGCTTTCCACGTCTGCCCGTGGTCTGTGCTGGTGAGGATGGCGCCCGCTGTCGCAGGACTGGCGGTCTGGACGCCGCTGGCGGAATGGTAAGTGGAAGGGGCCCGCAAATCTTTCGAAGGATCCAGGTATTGCACGGGTACGGCCAGCGTCCCGTCGGACAGGACGATGCCCCTGCCGGGCGAAGGGGCGATCCAGATGCCTTCGGAAACCGGGTCTCCAGTCCTTTCAATCAAGAGCTTTTCGACCGTCCAGTTTGCTCCCCCGTCGGTACTGCGGAGAAGTTGCAGGCCGGGATCCTGCATCCCGGCCGGACAGAGCGGATCCTCGGCATCTGTCTGCACCGGGTTGGCAGGGGGATTCGACGAGCTGGAAAGAACCCTACGGGGAATGCTCGTCGAATCTCCCTGCCAATCCGTATCTGCAGCCGACGCCGACGTGCTCGCAGGAATCGTCGAGGCGAAGAGCAGCAAGTCCCGCCCGTCAGCGACCAGACAGGGATAGCGCAGGCCACGGAGCGCATCCGAAGAATGCGCCGTCCAGGTCCGGCCTCCGTCGGAGGAACGGCCGACCTGCAGCCCGCCTGCCACTTCACAGACCGCAACCAAAGCCCCGTCCGGTGTCGTGACCAGGGCCGGAATGCGACCCTGGCCGCCAGCCATCACCGATAATTCCGGCTCCGTACGCACGCAGGCAGCCGGGAATAGGAGAGCCGTCGCCAAGAAAAGCGACCAGACCGGAAATAACTTCCTTCTCATCGGTTTACTGTTTGATGCCCGCTTCGAGGAATGCGATGGCTTCGGAGGTCTTGTCCGTGATGAACAGGTGCATGTTGGAATACTTCTCCCGCTCGCTCAGATCGCGCAGGAAAGGATAGACCGGCACAATGCGCTCGAAGAAGTCGCGGCCCAGGAAGACCATCGGTCCCACGATGCCGTCACTGTCGTAGTGGATTTTTGCGGCACTCTGGAAGATTTCCTGCATCGTGCCGGCGGAACCGGGCGTAAAGAGGATGCCGCCCAGCGTGACGGAAAGGATCATGTCCTCACGCACGCTGTTGGTAAAGAACTTGGCGATATGGGTCGCAAAAGGGGTGGATGGCTCGTGACCGTAGAGCCAGGTCGGGATCGACAGGCTATGGAAGTGCTCCTGGGGGTATTTCGCCTTGACCTCCAGGGCGCTTTTCAGCCATCGGAACGGAATCCTTTCTCCGGCGGAGGCCAGGATATCGATGGCGTCATCTACTTCTTCCTCGCTGCGGCCGGCCATCCAGGCGCCCAGGTGCGTCGCTTCCATGGCGCCGGGACCGCCGCCGGAGACCATAAGCTTGCCCTTTTCTGTCAAGGCCTTGCTGATTTCCACGATCTTGCGGTAACCGTCGTCGGCGCGTTTCAGGCCATGTCCGCCCATGATGCCGATGACATCCTGCAGATCGTGACGCTTCAGGAAGTCGGCCATCGCATCATAGATGGAATGGTCGTGCAGGCTGCGGGCCAGCATGACGCGCATGTCATCCGCATGCTCCCCCGCCTCCTTATAGTCCGCATACACGCGGGCGTCGAAGGTGCGGGCGAAACTCTCCGGGTCCTCCGGGTCGAAACCTTCATACAGGGACTCGGCCGTGTACAGGTTGGGGTTGAATGCATGGAAAACCATCCCCATCCGCGGCAGGACCAGGCAGTCGCGCATCATGGCCTGCTGGCCGGGACAAAGCTCGCAGCCGAAGAAACAGCAATCCACGAAAGTGTGGGTCAGCGCGTAGTCCGGAGCGGCCGTGAAATCAATGTAGGAGAATGCGTAATGGCCGATCAGACGGGTCCCTTCTTCTGGCTTGGGCAGCTCGGCGATGTGATTGATCTGCAGATAAGGATAGGTTTTCATTCCGTAGGGTGGTCTAGTGACTTTCAAAGATAGGAAAATATCCTTGTATCGTCAAGACTGAAGAAGCGTCATAAGCAAAACAAAAGACAGCCAGGGAAGTTTTGGCAGCATTCCCCGAAGGGATCATTTCTGCTGCCAAAACTTCCCTGGCTGCCTTGTAAGGCGCTGGAAGATTAGTCGATTTCCTCGACGACCGGGGAATCCGGAGCGTTGCGCATGACGGATGCGATGCCCTGCTTCATCGTACGCTCGGAAGCATACATCTGGCTGGAGCCGATGACCTGGCCGTTGGTGGCCTTCAGGTTGAAGAAAGGCTTGCCGTTCTTGGCGACCTTGACCTCATAGCGCTCTGCGACGGGGCCGTTCTTGCGGACGGACTCGATGCCGTTCAGGCAGGACTCCTTCTTGGTATAACCCTCGCTGGTGAGGATGACCTGGCCGTTGGTGGCCTTGAGGTTGAACTGGAATTCACCGTTCTTGCGGACTGTTACAACAAATTTTCCCATTGTTTTAATGTATTAAATTGTGAATGAATAATATTCTCTAGCTTTTATGCCAAGCACAAATATATAAAGATTTTCTTTTTTTACAAGTACTTATCCGCAAAATTGAGATACTGCACCCAGTCGTAACCGAAGATGGCATGCCTGCCCAGGCGGAGATGATATCCCATGTGGTCTCCAATCAGAGGTTGCCGCGCGTCCGGCCAGATATCGGTCGGTAAGCCGTGGATGCCGTAAAGCTCATAGACGGGTTTGGCGTGGACCAGGCTCAGGAACTCTCCCTTCGGGTCCGCCCACATGTCCCCCGCCGCAGATCCGACGTATACCGGCCTCGGGGCGATCAGGGCCACCAGTTCATGCTGGTCCACGGGCAAAGCGTCCTCGTTATCCATGTATTTGAGGAAATTCCGGCAGAACCACTGCGGGAAGGTCGCCTGGATCTGGCGGACGGTCTGTCCGAAGCGCCGGCGGGAGATCGCGGCTCCCCCGCACCCGGAATCATTGGAGATTGCCATGGCGAAGCGGGTGTCCTGCGCCGCCGCCCACAGGGCGGTCTTGCCCCCACGGGAATGACCGATCGTGGAGATACGGTGCGGGTCCACGCTGGTCTGCGCCTCCTCGAGCCAGTCCATCACCCGGCTGCAGCCCCAGGCGTAGGCTGACAAACCCGCCCACTGGTCCGGCTCGGGGAAGTCCTGTCCGGGCTTGTAGATATAAGGGTGCACGCCGTTCTGGAAGCCGTCGTCGAAGTCTGGGTCAAGGTCGGACTTGTAGAAAGAAAGGAAGGCATATCCACGCGCGAGGATCAACTCCAGCGGATAGAAATGCCGGGCCTGACCGTAACGCGGGAAGCCGTGGATTTCGTAGTTTTTGAGTTGCTGCTCGTCCGGATAGGAGATGGTCTCATCCTCATTGATGGACGCGTTGCCGGAGGTGTTCATCATCAGGAATCCAGGCGCCGGATGGTCGAGTCCGTTCGGGACCCAGGTGACCAGGCGGATGTATTTCTCCTCACTGGCATCGAAGTATATCAGGATCTCCTGGCGCGTGGCCATGCCGCCGATAGCGTTTTCATCGGTCAGGACGACCTTGTAGTGCTGGCCTTCGAGGCGGGCGGGCGAGCGGCCGTATACCTCGCGGCGGAAAAGCTCGAGAAGTTCGGCCCTGCGCTCCCCTTCCCACTGCTCTACGCTTGTCACGGGCGTGCCGTCGTTCATCACCAGCGGGTCAGGCAAGGTATATTCAGGGACCTTGGTCTCATCGTAGTTGGGTAGTCCGGCCTCTTCGGACCCGTAAGAGCCGGTGCCGGATTTCATGTCCGTCATGGCGAAAGGCTGCAGGCAGGCGTAATGCGCGCATTTGGCCGCCATCTCGCGGCGGACGTGATTCTCTAGGGTGTAGGGTGCATAGACGTCTGTCAATTCCCGGGCGTCCCGTCCGGTCACAGCCTCATAGAAGGTCGCGGCTGCCGCATAGCTGCCCATCGTCCGGTTTAATAAATCACCGTGACGGACGTCTCCCTGCATGTTGAAGGAACTGCGCAGATTCTCGACGGTCGTGCCGATGGGGATAACCTCCAGCGCGTATTTCTCACAGAATTCCTTGCTGACTGCTGCCAGCAGCGGATACATGTCCACATTGTTGTGACCGAAAGCCATCCAGTGCATGGTGGACTGATGCGCGTAAGGCCATGTCTGGAAATACATCAGTCTCACGCCTTTGCGCGTATGTTTCCGGACATACTTGATCAGCTGTCCCAGGCCGGGATCGACGGTCTCCCTGCGGCATGCCTGCGCGCTCTGGGTCTGGAGACTGACGACATCCCAGCGCTCATCCTTCAGCGCCTGGGCCAGGCTGACGCCCTCCCGTTCAATGCTTTTTCCCCGGATGATCTTGCCGTATAGAAAGGCGGGCTCACCGCTTTTGGCGAGTGTGGCCAGTTCTGCATAATCAGCGTCGTTTTTACTTACATAAGCGATGACGACGGGTTGACCTCCGGCTTCGAAATATGCATAGGTGTCATGGGTACAGACATCCGCGCCCCATTCGTTACCGATCGCCAGGATCCGGACCGTGTCTTTCGCCTGGGCAGCTGCGAGGATCCCTGAGAACAGACAGAGGGCCGAAAAAAGGATGGATTTGAATTTCATTTCACCTTGTCTTTTTGTTGTGCTAAAATACGCATTTTTTCATTATATTTGAAAATTAGATATGTCAGTAAGTCTCGCATGAAAAGGTTTCTTTCTCTCCTGCCGATCCTGTTCGTCTGCCTGTCCCTTCAGGCGGCCGACCTGGGGGGCAGCTGCATCAAGGACAGCATCCGCTATAAGGGGCACGACCGCATCTATTGGCTGCATGTGCCGGAGCGGATCTCTCCCGACGCTCCCCTGCTGGTCTGTCTCCACGGCTATGGCGGCATCGCCTTCCGGGGCAATGTCCATCTGGTCGACCTTGCCGACGAGCACGGTTTCGTCGTCTGCTATCCCCAAGGTCTGCCCGATCCCAAAAGCAAACCCAGCTGGAATGTCGGCTACCCTTCGCAGGAAGGCTGGGAGATGGATGATGTGGGATTTGTCGGGAAACTGGTGAAGCACCTGCAGACGCAGCTTGGCCTCGATCCGCGCAACGCGTTCCTGATCGGGATGTCCAACGGTGGTGAGATGTGCTATCTGATGGCGCGGAAGAAGCCGGATCTGTTCGCGGGCCTGATCTCGATCGCCGGCCTTACGCTGGAGTGCATGGCGCCGCTCAACTATGGCCGTCCCGTCCCTTTCATGGAAGTGCACGGCACGATGGACAAGACTTCTTACTGGACGGGCGACCATCTTAACCAGTACGGTTGGGGCGCCTATCTGTCCGTTCCCGCGGCGGTCAGCTATGTCGTGGCAGCCGATGGCTGTACGGCTTATTCCAAAGAGGAGATCACCGTCGAAGGAAAGAAACCGGTGTTCCTTCACAAATACCTGGATGGCGTCCCGGCCCGCAAAGGCAAGGGACATGCCTGCGAGGTGTGGCTCTATGAGGTAGTCGGCGGCGGCCACAACTGGGCCGACAAGGAGATAGACACCTATGCGGAGGTCTGGAAATTCATGGATCATTTTATGTATCGCTGAGAATATGGAGAATTTGGGTTTGGGCCTGGTGCTGATGATTGTCGGCATGCTCACGGTTTTTTTGATCTTGCTGATCGTCATCTTCGGCAGCACGCTGATGATCAAGATCGTCAACAGGATTACACCGGCGGAAGCCGGAAAGTCCGCCTCCGTTGCGGAAGCGGCTGACCCTCTCACGCGACAGGTGCTGGAAGCGGCCGTCGCGCAACTTACGGGGGGAAAGGGAAGGATTACGAACATAACGACTTTATAAAGAATGGCAAGAGAAGTCAAATTGAGCCTGGTATTCCGGGATATGTGGCAGAGCGCGGGTAAGTATCAGCCGCGCGTGGACCAACTCGTGAAAGTAGCCCCAGCCATCATCAGGATGGGCTGTTTCGACCGCGTCGAGACCAACGGCGGCGGATTTGAGCAAGTGAATTTGTTGTACGGGGAGAACCCCAACATCGCCGTGCGTCAGTGGACGAAGCCTTTCCACGAGGCCGGCATCCAGACGCACATGCTGGACCGGGGGCTGAACGCCGTGCGGATGAGTCCCTGTTCCAAGGACCTGAGGCAATTGTTCTACAAGGTCAAGAAAGCGCAAGGGACGGATATCACCCGCATTTTCGACGGGCTGAACGATCCGCGCAACGTCATCCCTTCCATCGGATATGCGAAGGCGGCCGGCATGGTCGCCCAGGCTTCCCTTTGCCTGACATACTCCCCTGTCCATACGGCGGAATATTTCATAAGTCTGGCAAAGCAGTTCATCGAGTCCGGCGCGGATGAGATCTGTCTCAAAGACATGGCCGGCATCGGCCGTCCCGTCACCCTGGGCAAGATCGTCAAGGGTATCAAGGATGCCTATCCGGAGGTTCCGATCCAGTATCATACGCATTCCGGTCCGGGCTTCAGCATGGCTTCCGTCCTGGAAGTGTGCAAGAACGGTTGCGACTATGTCGACACGGCCATGTCTCCCCTCTCCTGGGGTACGGGCCATCCCGACGTGATCGCCGTGCAGGAGATGCTGCGGGATGCCGGTTTCATCGTCAAGGACATCAACATGGATGCCTATATGGAGACCCGCAGCCTGATTCAGGAGATGTACGACGATTTCCTGGGCTATTACTGTCCGGAATACAACCGCCTGGACAATTCCCTGCTGGTCAAGCCCGGCCTGCCCGGCGGCATGATGGGCTCGCTGATGACCGACCTCGAGGACAACATGGCCTCGCTCAATAAATGGAAAGTCAAGAACGGTGAGGCGGAACTGACGACCGACCAGCTGATGGTCAAGCTCTTCGACGAGGTGGCCTATGTCTGGCCCAAGGTCGGTTATCCGCCGCTCGTCACCCCGTTCTCGCAATATGTCAAAAACCTGGCTCTCTTCAATGTGATTTCCATGGAGAAAGGCAAGAATCGCTGGGAGATCTTCCCGGATACGATCTGGGATATGGTCCTCGGAAAGACCGGCCGGCTGCCGGGTCCTGTCGCCGATGAAATCAAAGAACTCGCAGCCTCCCAGGGCCGGGAATTCACGGATGTGGATCCGCAGTCGAACTACCCGGACTGTCTGGACGAGTATCGCCGGCGCATGGCGGAAAAAGGCTGGGAGACTGGTGAAGACGATGAGGAATTGTTTGAATACGCCATGCATCCGGAGCAGTATGAGGCGTTCCGCAGCGGCAAGGCCAAGGCGGATTTCGAGGCCGACCTGGCGAAACGCAAGGCGGCCCAGGGCGCGTCGGCTGACCTGCCGTCCGTGATCACGGTCCGGCTGAACGGCGTGGACTATAAACTTGACGTGGCATACGGAGATGCCGCTCCTGCCGCTTCTTCCAACGCAGAACCGGCCGCGGTGCCGCAGGGCGCCGGAGAAGAACTGACGGCTCCCTTGTCCGGAAAGTTCTTCCTGACCAAGGATACGCAGGAGACGCCCAAGAAGGTCGGAGACCGGTTCAAGAAGGGAGAGACGCTTTGCTACATCGAGGCCATGAAGGTGCAGAATGCCGTCGCCGCCGATTTTGACGGTGTGATCTCGGCGATCCTCAAGTCCAACGGGGAATCCGTCGAAGAAGATGAAGTCATCCTGAAAGTCAGCCGCGCCTAGCCATGGAAGGATTCTCGAACATCTTGGAAAAGGTCTACCAGATGACTGCGATCAGCAGCATCATTGAAGAACCTTCGTTCCTCATCATGTATCTGATTGCCTTTGTACTGCTGTACCTGGGCATCGTCAAAAAGTATGAGCCGCTGCTGCTGATTCCCATCGCTTTCGGCGTGCTGATCGCCAATTTCCCCGGCGGGGATATGGGCGTGGTGCAGGCTGACCCGGAAGGATTCGTCCATCTGCCCGACGGCACGCGGGAGTCGATCTGGGACATGCCTCTGCACAAGATCGCGCATGACCTGGGCCTGATGAATTATCTGTATTACGCCCTGATCAAGACCGGCCTGCTGCCGCCCATCATCTTCCTGGGCGTCGGAGCCCTGACGGATTTCGGCCCCATGCTGCGCAATCTCAAACTTGCGATCTTCGGCGCCGCCGCACAGTTCGGCATCTTCGCCGTCCTGCTGGTTTCCCTGCTGATCGGTTTCACGCCGCAGGAAGCGGCCTCGCTGGGCATCATCGGCGGTGCGGACGGCCCTACGGCCATCTTCACCACCATCAAGCTCGCGCCGCATCTGCTTGGCCCCATCGCTATCGCGGCCTACAGCTACATGGCCCTTGTTCCGGTGATCATTCCCTTGGTTGTGAAGTTGCTCTGCAGCGAGAAGGAGCTGAAAATCAACATGAAAGAGCAGGACCGCCTCTACCCGGTCAAGACCGAGATCAAGAATATGCGTGCGGTCAAGATTATCTTCCCCATCGCTGTTACGACCATCGTCGCGATCCTGGTTCCTACCGCCGTGCCGCTTGTCGGCATGCTGATGTTCGGTAACCTGATCCGGGAGATCGGTGCTGACACGAACCGCCTTTTCACCACGGCCAGCAACGGCTTGATGAACACGGCCACCATCTTCCTTGGCCTGTGCGTCGGTGCTACGATGACCGCGGAGGCTTTCTTCAACCTGCAGACCATCGGCATCATCGTCGGAGGCTTCCTGGCCTTTGCCCTGAGTATCGCCAGCGGTATTTGTATGGTCAAGATCTGGAATCTTTTCGCGAAAAAGAAGATCAATCCGCTCGTCGGTGCGACCGGTCTGTCGGCTGTGCCGATGGCCAGCCGTGTCTGCAACGGTATCAGCACGAAATATGACCCCAAGAATCATGTCCTGAACTACTGCATGGCCTCCAACATTTCCGGTGTGATCGGCTCTGCTGTCTGTGCTGGCATCTTGATTTCGTTCCTCGGATAATAATTGCTAAATTTGCAAGATTTAATAAGTATCGATTTATAAACCTATAATCCAAATGTCTGAAAAATCTTATCTCCAGATTGCGCGCGCCGCATATCAGCCGAAGCTCCCGAAGGCCCTCCAGGGCCCGGTGCGGGTCATCGAAGGCGCCGCCACCCATTCCGTCGGAAACCAGGAAGAGATCAAAGCCCTCTTCCCCAATACCTATGGCATGCCGGTCGTCGAGTTCGCCGAAGGCGGACAGTCTTCCGCTCCGAAGTTCAACGTCGGCATCATCCTGTCCGGTGGCCAGGCTCCTGGCGGGCACAATGTGATTTCCGGCCTCTATGACGGTGTGAAGGCGCTCAATCCGGAGAACAAGCTCTATGGTTTCCTGATGGGCCCCGGCGGCCTCGTGGACCACAAGTACATCGAATTCACCGATGCCCTGATCGATGACTACCGCAATACCGGTGGCTTCGACATCATCGGTTCCGGCCGCACCAAGCTCGAGGAAGTGGACCAGTTCGAGAAGGGCTATGAGATCCTTCGCCAGCTCGGCATCAAGGCTCTCGTCATCATCGGAGGTGACGACTCCAACACCAACGCCTGCGTCCTGGCGGAGTATTATGCCGCCAAGGGCTATGGCATCCAGGTCATCGGCTGCCCCAAGACCATCGACGGCGACCTCAAGAACGACCAGATCGAGACCTCCTTCGGCTTCGATACGGCGACCAAGACGTATTCCGAGCTGATCGGCAACATCGAGCGTGACTGCAACTCCGCCCGCAAGTATTGGCATTTCATCAAGCTGATGGGCCGCAGCGCCAGCCACATCGCCCTTGAGTGCGCCCTTCAGACCCAGCCCAACGTATGCCTGATCTCCGAGGAGGTCGAGGCGAAGGAGCAGAGCCTGGACGATATCGTGAACCAGATTGCCTGCATTGTCGCCGCCCGTGCCGCGGAAGGCAAGAACTTCGGCACCGTCCTCATCCCCGAGGGACTGATCGAATTCATCCCTGCCATCAAGAAACTCATCGCCGAGCTCAATGACACCCTGGCTACCGACGAAGCGAAAGCCGTCGCCCGCGAGGACCAGATCGATTATGTGAAGGCGCACCTGAGCGCCGCGAACCTGGCCGTATTCAACAGCCTGCCCGCCGATGTGGCGAGCCAGCTGGCCCTGGACCGCGACCCCCATGGCAACGTGCAGGTGTCCCTGATCGAGACCGAGAAGCTTCTCTCCAAGATGGTGGGCAAGCGCCTGAAGGAGATGAAGGCCGACGGCAAGTATGTCGGCAAATTCTCCGCCCAGCACCACTTCTTCGGCTATGAGGGCCGTTGCGCGGCTCCGTCCAACTTCGATGCAGATTATTGCTATTCCCTGGGCTACAACGCATCCCGCCTGATCGCGGCCGGCAAGACCGGCTATATGTCCGTCATCAAGAACACGACGGCTCCCGCGGCGGAATGGATCGCCGGCGGCGTGCCGATCACGATGATGATGAACCTGGAGCGCCGCTCCGGTAAGATGAAGCCCGTGATCCGCAAGGCCCTGGTCGAACTGGACGGCGCCCCGTTCAAGTATTTCGCGGCTCATCGCGACGAGTGGGCGAACGAGACTTGCTATGTCTATCCCGGCGCAATCCAGTACTGGGGCCCGACCGAGGTCTGCGACCAGCCTACCCAGACGCTGAAGCTCGAGCACTGCTAGTATCCTTCCATATGGATAAAAGCGAAGCCAAGCGGAGGATCGGGGAGCTGAGGGCCATTCTCGCAGAGAACAGCCGCCGGTACTATGTGGACAACAATCCGGTCATCAGCGACTACGAATACGACCATCTGATGTATGAACTCGAGGAACTGGAAAGCCGGTTCCCCGAGTTCATCACATCCGACTCCCCCACCCAGCGGGTCGGAAGCGACCTGGAGGGGGCCGACTCCCGTGCGGACGACAATGCCGAGAAAGCGGTCGGCCGCGACTTCGCCAAGTATCCCCACCGTTACCCGATGCTGTCCCTGGCCAATACCTACAGCATCGAGGAGATCGAGGCCTTTGCCGCCAGGGCGGACAAAACCCTGGACGGCGTTCCATTCACCTATTGCTGCGAACTGAAATTCGACGGCACGGCCATTTGCCTGAATTATCGGGGCGGAAAGCTTTTCCGCGCCCTGACGCGCGGTGACGGGACGGTCGGTGATGACGTTACGGAGAATGTCCGCCATATTGCCAACATCCCGCAGCATCTGAACGGCAGCGGCTGGCCGGATGATTTCGAGATCCGGGGTGAGATCGTCATGCCCTACGCAGCTTTCGATGCGCTCAACCGGCAGCGGGAGGCGGATGAGGAAGCCCCCTTTGCCAATCCGCGCAACGCCGCATCCGGTTCGCTTAAGCTCATCGACCCGGAAGAAGTCGGCCGCCGCGGACTGTATTGCACCCTGTATCATATCCCGAGCGACAACGTCGCATTCAAGACGCACGATGAAGCGCTCTCCGCCGCTGCATCCTGGGGCCTTCCTGTCTCGGAGGAGCGCCGGATCTGCCGTGATATCGCTGAGATCGAGGCCTATATTTCCCGTTGGGACAGCGGCCGCCGTTCGCTCCCTTATGCGACGGACGGGATTGTGATCAAGATCAACGAATTCGATGCCCAGCGTACGCTCGGCTATACCGCCAAATCACCTCGCTGGGCAGTCGCATTCAAGTTCCAGGCGGAACGGGCGCTGACGCCGGTCCTGTCGATCGACTATCAGGTCGGCCGTACCGGAGCCGTCACGCCGGTCGCCAATCTCGAGCCTGTGCTGCTCAGCGGCACCATGGTCAAGCGCGCCACGCTCAACAACGAGGATTGGATGCGTCAGCTTGATGTGCGTGTCGGCGATTGGGTTTACGTGGAAAAGGGCGGCGAGATCATTCCGAAGATTACCGGCGTCGAGACGCTCAAACGTCCTTTGGGCGCGGTGCCCGTGCGTTTCCCTGAGACCTGCCCGGACTGCGGGGCGAAATTATTCCGTCCGGAGGGTGAAGCGCGCTGGTTCTGCCCCAACTCTGACGGCTGTCCGACCCAGATCCAGGGCAAGATCGTCCATTTCCTGGGTCGCAAGGCGATGAATGTCATTGCCGGAGATGCCACGGTCGCGCAGCTGTATGACCTGGGACTGGTGCGTACGCCGGCAGACCTGTATGACCTGCAGGAAAACCAGCTTGTGATGCTCGAGGGCTGGAAGGAAAGAGCTGCCCGCCGCTTTCTGGAAAGCCTCGCCGATTCGCGCGGCGTGCCTTTCGAAAAGGTGCTTTTCGCCCTTGGCATCCGGTACGTGGGAGAGACCACGGCCAAGGAGATTGCCCGCCATTTCGGCGATGTAGACACCCTGGCCTCCGCTTCCAAGGAGGACCTTCTTGCCGTGCCTGACGTCGGTGAGGTGATCGCCCAGAGCGTTTATGATTACTTCCGGGATCCCCGTCATCTGGAACAGATCGCGCGCTTGAAGGCCGCCGGACTTCAGTTCTCTACGCAGGGCACCCAGGCGCCGGCCGGGGATGCGCTCGCCGGCAAGACCATCGTGATTTCGGGTAATTTCAGCATTTCGCGCGATGAGATGAAGGAACTGATTGCCCGCAACGGCGGCAAGAACAGCGGTTCGGTCAGCGGCAAGACATCCTTCCTTCTGGCCGGGACGAAACCCGGGCCCGAGAAGATCAAGAAATGCGAGGAACTCGGTATCCCCGTGATCGGGGAGCAGGAGTTTTATGCCCTGATCCCCGCCGAAACTCCGGCATCCCAGACTCCGGCTCCGGGCGGAACCGCCTCCCCCTCCTTGTTTGACAACGAACCGACCCTGTTCTGACGATGGATAAGAAGAAACTGCGTGCCGCTTCCGGGGTCCTGCTGACAGACCGCATCTGGACCTTCGACTTCGCGGGCCTTTCCAAGGCCAAGCGCAGGATGTTCAAGCTTTTCAAGTTGACGCGCATCGTCTTCGAAGATTTCAACAAGAAGCGGATGGGGTTCCAGTGTGTGGCGTTGAGCTATTTCAGCGCACTCGCCTTCATTCCCCTGCTGGCCGTCATCTTTGCCGTCACGAACGGTCTCGGGCTGGCCGACAAGGTGCTGGTCTTCCTCCAGAACGCGCTGGCTGGAAATACGGATCTGATTGCAACGCTGGGCGAAAAGGCGACCAATATCATCGACGTGGCCAGATCCGGTCCTGTCGGCTGGATCAGCGCCGCGATGTTCCTCTGGACCATCTTATGGATGATGTTCCAGGTGGAGCGGGTCTTCAACAATGTCTGGGGAGTCGAAAAGGTATCCCGCAAGCTCTACGCCCGTTTCTCCTTCTACTTGCTGACGATGTTCCTCCTGCCTTTCGTCGTAGTGATTTTCGGTGCCGGTATCGTCTTTTATTCCAACGTGTTCACCCTCCTGGGCCTGGACCGGATCAGTGAGATCCGTTTCCTGCCCAAACTGTTAAGCTGGCTGGTGTTCTATATCGTGACGGTCTTTACTTTGTCGGCGATGTACAAATTCATTCCGGCCGTCCCGGTCCGGTATCGCAACGCCCTCATTGCGGCGCTGGTGTCCGGACTTCTCTTCGTCATCTTCCAGTTCCTGTATCTGCAGACTCAGATGTTCGTGACGAGGATCAACGGCGTGTACGGTACCATCGCCGCCGTCCCGCTCTTCCTGATCTGGCTGAATTACAGCTGGTCGATCGTCATCTACGGCGCGCAGCTGTCTTTCGCGATACAGAACGTCGATACGTATAACCTTCCGGATGACCTGACCTTCATTAAGGCCATCGGAGCCGACCGGGAAACCCGGCTGGCCAAAAGACGGGCACGCCGATGAGTTTTTCCAAGTTCACCAAAGCGGATTATGACCTGATCGCCGGGGAATATGCTTCCCTGGAAGAGATGGTGCGCCGCCGCTGCAAGGACGAGGAGGAGTTCAAGGTGATACGCCGCGCCTTCGATTTTGCCAACGAAGCGCATAAAAACATACGCCGCCGTTCCGGTGAACCGTACATCCTGCATCCGATCGCCGTGGCCAAGATCGTCGTCCACGATATCGGGCTGGGATACAAATCCATCACGGCGGCCCTGCTGCACGATGTCGTCGAAGATACGAGCTATACCATCGAGGATGTCCGCAACCTGTTCGGCGACAAGATCGCCCTGCTGGTAGACGGACTGACCAAGATCAAGTCCGTACTTGACAATGAAAACAAGAGTTATCTTTCTCCGGAGAGCGTCCAGGCGGAGAACTTCAAGCGCATCCTGCTGACCCTGAACGACGATGCCCGGGTCGTGCTCATCAAACTGGCCGACCGGCTGCATAACTGCCGCACGATCGAATTCCTGCCCGAGCACAAGCGGGACAAAGTCCTCTCCGAGACGATGTTCGTATTCATCCCGCTCGCCCACAGGCTGGGCTTGTACGAGATCAAGACCGAGATGGAGAACATCTGGCTCCGCTACAAAGAGCCGGAAGCCTGGCAGGACATCACCGCCCGGGTCAGCCGGAACGTGGAGGACAAGGACAAGGCCATTGACGCCTTCATCAAACCCATCCGGGAAGCCCTGAAACGGGCCTGCTTCGATTTTGAAATCCGCAAGCGGATCAAGACGCCCTATTCGATCTGGCACAAGATGCAGACCAAGGGGGTCACGTTCGAACAGGTATACGACCTGTATGCGGTCCGCATCGTTTTCACGCCGGATCCCGGTTCCGTGGAGACGGAGCGGGACCAGTGCTACCATATCTTCTCGATCATCACGGGCATCTATCGTTATCAGCCGGACCGGATCCGCGACTGGGTCAATCATCCCAAGTCCAACGGATACGAAGCCTTGCACTGCACGCTGATCGGCGATACGGGGATGCGGGTGGAAGTGCAGATCCGTTCCAAGCGCATGGATGACATCGCGGAGAAGGGTATCGCCGCCCACTGGGCTTACAAGAAAGAAGGCTATCTTACCGAGCAGGACAGCGAGATGGACAAGTGGCTCGCCAAGATCAAGGAGATCCTGACGCAGCGGGGCGATATCTCCTCCCTCGAGCTTCTGGACATGGTCCACGAGGATCTGACAGAAAAAGAGATCGTGGTCTTCACGCCCAAAGGCGAACAGCGCTCTATTCCGCGCGGTGCGACCGCTTTGGATTTCGCCTACCTGATCCACAGCCATATAGGCAATACGGCCATCGCCGCGAAGGTCAATATGCGGCTTGTTCCGCTCGACCACGTCCTGTCGTCCGGTGACTCGGTGGAGATCATAACCGCAGAGCGAGGTGAGCCCAAAAAGGAATGGCTGCAGTTCCTCTACACGCGTCACGCCATTTCGCTGGTGATCGACCATTTCCGCGACCAGGCGGACGAGTTGCGGTCCGAAGGCGCGAAGATACTCGGCGAAGCGACACGCAAGGCCGGCCGCTCCCTGTCCAACAAGAATATCAAACACTTGTTGCTGGCCACCCAGCTGCCCAGCAAAGACGAACTCTGCTTCCGCCTGGGACTCGGCCTTATCAAACCCGAGGAGATCATCGCCTCTTTCACCAACTGGGACTCCCCTGTCGCACCCCGTCCTGACAATTTGGTGATCGGCAGTCAGACGGAGACCGGCGTCCGGCGCTACATCATCGCGTCTTGCTGCGGTCCCATCCCCGGTGATCCGGTCATCGGTTTCCGTTCCCTCGACGGACGGACCGTGACCATCCATAAGAAAAGCTGCCCCGTTGCACAGGCCGTCATCTCCAAGCATGAGGATTGGGTTGTCACGCCCGACTGGGACGAGGTCAAGGCCAATTCCGTATTCCCGGTGCGTATCTCCTTGCGGGGCCTCGACCGTCTCGGCTTGCTGAATGACATCACGCATTTCATCTCCCAGGTCATGGGTGTCAACATGACCAAACTGACGCTGGGTGTGAATGGCGGTATTTTTGAAGGTTTCATCGAGATGTATGTTTCGGACAAGAAACTGCTGAACAAACTGATCAAGCAACTCTCCTCGATCGACGGCATCGAAAGTGTCACGAGGACCGAACTATAAGGATATGAAGAAGTTATTGAACCGATATTTCCCCTTGGTGCCGGTGTTGCTGGTACTGATTCCGATCTTGTTCTCCCCGTCCTGCGCCAATACCTCGCAGGCGCCGACCGGAGGTAAGAAAGATACCTTGGCGCCCCTCATCGTCAAAGTCTCCCCGGAACCCAACGCCATCAACGTAAAGCGGACCAGTCAGGAATTCGTCTTCACCTTCGACGAGTATGTCAAGATCAAGAATCTTCAGAACATCTACCTCTCTCCGCCCATGCGCCGTCCTCTGAAAGCCAAGACGCGGGGCAAGAGCGTGGTTGTCTATTTCGAGGATGACACCCTGGCCGCCAACACAACCTATACCATCGATTTCACGGATGCGATCGCAGACAACAACGAGGGTAACGTATATCCCGGTTTCACCTATGTGTTCTCTACCGGCGAAACCATCGACTCGCTGATGCTCACGGGCATCGTGCAGGATTGCAATACACTCAAGCCGGTCAAGGGCGCCAAGGTGCTCCTGTATAAGAATCATGCTGACTCTGCGGTCTTCCTGGAGCGTCCCTTCGCAGCCGCCATCACCGACGACTGGGGCTACTTCTGCATCCGCAATATTCCGGATACGGTTTATCGTCTGTATGCCATCACGGACGGCAACAATGACAACATGTACAGTCCCGAGTCTGAGACGGTCGCTTTCATCGATGAGGCGGTCCGCCCCGTGATGGTCGTGGACGATTCGCTTCCCGAACTGATCAAGTATGACATGAAGGACACGGTCAACTGCCAGAAACGCAAGACCGAGCATGAACTGAACCTTTTCAAGGAAAAGAACGCGAAACAGGTGATTGTCAATAAGGTGCGTGTCAGTGACCGGACCTGTTACATCACCTTTATGGCGCCCAACGCCCACATCGACACGATGTGGATCCGGGGTATCCCGGACGACCGGCTGATCACCCAGTTCAACCTGCAGCGCGACTGCCTGGAAGTGTGGATCAACGACCGCCGGGCGATGCCCGACACCTTCTTCGCCTTCGTCAACTACCTCAAGACCGATACGCTCGGACAGCTCAGTCCATTTACGGAGGAAGTGCGACTGATCCACCCGATCCCGAAGGGGAAACGCCGTGCCGCCCGCAAAGAGATCAAGCACACCGACACCATCTGCGCCTACAAACTCACCGCCAAGGGAGAAGACTTCGAGCAAAAGGGCTTCCAGCTGAGTTTCGACCTGCCCATCATTTACGAAGGATTCAAGGAGATGACGCTCCGTATCGTCAATCCCAAGCAGCAGGAGGAGATGGGCACCTTCAAGGTGATTCCCGACAGCGTCAATGTGCTGAAATACACCATCATGCCGGATGCGAAGCCAATGCCGGGCTTCGAGTACATCCTGAAGATGCCGTTCCAGACATTCCGCGACATCAACGGCTTCTACAACGACAGTACCGAGGTCAAGGTCAGCCTTCCGACGGACGACAAACTCAGTACGCTGACCTTGCATATGACCGGTGTGAACGGAAAGTATATCGTCGACTTGCTGGATGAGCGGAAGACCAATGTGGTCCGGAATTATATCATAACGAAGGATGAGGACCTTGTGTTCCCCTATCTGACTGCGGCTAAATACTGCATCCGCATCACCGAAGACAAGAACGACAACAACCTCGTCGATACCGGCGACCTGCTTGCCCATAAACAGCCTGAAAAGGCTAAGTTCTACAAACTGAAGGATGATTCACCGTACGTGGAAGTCCTGGAAAGGTCGGAGATGGAGCAGACCGTCGATCTGGCAGAATTGTTCAAGTAACTGAGATGAAGAAACTTTTCACCGTCCTCTTGCTGCTCGGCCTGACGCTGTCCTCCGCGTTTGCGGCGGACAAGCCGAAACTCCCCAACCTCAAACCGAAACGGAAACCGAAGGTGGAGCAGGTGTCCAAGTATCCGGATTCCTATCTGGATACGGTGGATGTCAACCGCAAGCTGCTCCTTAATGACTATGCCATGTTCGGCGTTGAATACGGCGTTTCCCGCTGTTCGCAGACCTTCACGCCCCGTTTCCCCCAGGATCCGGTTTTTATCCCGGAATATTTCGGCATTACCTATACCCACTACGGAAAGTTAGTCGGTATACCGGTCGTAGGACTTCAGATCGGGGCTTTTTACGGCCACGAAGGATATCAGTTCCAAGTAAAGGAGGAGAACGGCTATATCAAATACCAGCATCTCCTCAACGCGACCCACGTGGAGATGAGTTATTGCGAGGTCCCTTTCATGGCGGTGGGGCACTATGACATGTCACATTTCAAGCTGCAGATGTGCATCGGCCCCTATGCGGGATACCGGCTCAGCATCCATCGCACCACCTCGGATCTGCTGGGCCTGGTCATCGATCCTTCGCTGGTCGATAATTTCGCGGATTTCGAGAAGCGTTTCGATTATGGCTTGCACGGTGGTGTCGGATTCGGAATCGTTTTCGATCCGCTCGAGTTGCAGGTCAATCTGCGTGTCCGCTATTCCTGGTCCTCCCTTTGGGAGCCCAACTATAACAGCGAGTACTACTATCGTTTTGCTTATCCCCTCGACTTCATGTTGACAGGAGGGCTGCATATCCACCTGACACGCCGCTATGGCAAAACACACGGTATGCTGCGCCGCGAGGCCCGTGAAAGGGTCTTCCACCCCCAACCCGTTGAACAACCTGCACAGAATGAAAACACTCCCGGTTTCTATAGGCCGTAATCTCGTCATCGGCGGCGGTCAACCCCTGGCCGTCCAGACGATGTGCAACACCCATACTTCCGATGTCGGGGCGACGCTCGCTCAATGCCGCAGGATGGCTGCCGCAGGGGCGGATGTCATCCGCATCACCGTCCCCGGACAAAAAGAGGTCCCGGCCATCCGGGATATCCGTCGTACGCTCCATGAAGAGGGAATCTGGGTCCCGATCGTGGCGGATATCCATTTCTCCTCCGAGACGGCCCTTGCGGTCGCGCCTTTCGTGGATAAGGTCCGCATCAATCCCGGCAACTTCCATCCCGACCATCAAAAGGCACGGGAGCAGTTCGCCCGGCTCATTGCCGTTTGCAAGGAGCACGGCACGGCCATACGCATCGGCCTGAACCATGGGTCCCTGGGACGCTATATCACCGATTTATACGGGAACACGCCCCTTGCCATGGCCAAAGCCGCGATGGAATGGGTGGGCATGTGCGTAGAGAATGATTTCCGGAAAGTCGTCGTTTCCTTGAAGTCCAGCAATACGCTCGTCATGGTGGAGGCATACCGGCTGCTGGCCGGGATGATGGAAGAGGCGGGAACGGCCTTTCCGCTTCACGTAGGCGTCACGGAGGCCGGCAACGGGGATTCGGGCCGCATCAAGTCTTGCGTCGGCATCTGGAGCCTTCTTTCCGAAGGGATAGGCGATACGATCCGTGTCTCCCTTACGGAAGACCCCGTCCATGAGATTCCCGTCGGCCGATACCTCGCCGACCGGCTTGCCCGCAAGACGGCTTCCTCCATGACCGCCATCCGTCTGGACGGCCGGAGAGCCATCGCTGGTTACAAGGCCCCCTCCCGGGAAAAGCTCCTGCTGGACTTTGCCTGCGATTTCGGCAAACGCCTGCTGGACAGGGAACTGGATGAAGTCGCGATAGAAGGAAGCTACCTCGACGAAGAAGGACGGGAGGTCGATATCGTCCGGAGCGGCTTGGCCTCATACCTGGCGGATGAATTGATGCAGGCTTGCCGCCGTCGTTTCTATAAGCCGGAATACATCGCCTGTCCCGGTTGCGGCCGGACCATGTACAATCTGGAGGCCGCCTTCGAGCGGGTCAAGGCCGCCACCTCACATCTCAGCGGGATGGTCATTGCCGTCATGGGCTGCATCGTGAACGGTCCCGGCGAGATGGCCGATGCTGACTGGGGGTATGTCGGTGAAGGCGGAGGCAAAGTCTCCATTTACAAGGGCAAAGATCCGGTGCTGCGCCACGTGCCGGAAGAGGAAGCCGTGGACCGTTTGCTGGAACTGATAGGGTCGGAAACTACAGCTCGGCGATAACCGTCTCGCAGGCGCGGACGATGTCGCCTTCGTCGACCTTGATGTCGGCATCGATCGGAAGGAAGAAGTCGATCCGCGAGCCCAACTTGATGATGCCGCACTGCTCCCCTGCCCGGACTTGCAAGCCGGGTTTGGAATAGGATACCACTCTCCGGGCAAATGTGCCGGCAATCTGCTTGAACAACAATTCCTTGCCTTCCGGTGTGCGGATGGCGGTCGTCGCGTGCTCGTTCAGGTCGGATGATTTGGGCAGGAAGGCCAGTTTGTGCTTGCCGGGGTGATACTGGCAATAAGTGACTTCGCCCGTAACCGGCCAGAAATTGGCATGGACGTTCATGAAGTCCATGTAGATGGAGATACGGATGCACTCACGCTTGAGGTACTCTTTTTCGAACAGATGGTCCACGATGACAACCTCGCCGTCGGCCACGGATGTGACCGTCTTTTCGCTACCGGGCCCGGTCCGGTCCGGTAAGCGGAAGAAGAAAATCGAGAACACGGCAAAGCCACCCAACAGCAATCCGGCAGGACAAAGTATCCACAGTTTATCCGTCAGCAGGCAAAGCAAAAGGAAGAGGGCCGCGCAGATCGCCCAGACGCTCAGGATGGTGCCGTGTGAATCTTTGTCGATTTTCATACCGGAGATCTAAATGAGATTGAACAAGACCAGATAGATCGCTCCCAACGGCATCGCCAGCAGGGTGCTGTCCAGCCGATCCAGCATGCCGCCGTGGCCGGGAATGATCTTACCGGAGTCTTTTAAATTGAAACAGCGTTTCCACATGGATTCGAAAAGGTCGCCGGCGACACCCGCCCCATGCATGATCGTGGCCAGGATGATACAGTGCAGGACCGGAATGGAGAGGAGGCCCGTCCAGTGCAGGACGAGGGATGCGAGGACCGCGAAAAGATAACCACCCCAGAAACCGATCCAGGATTTCTTGGGCGAAATCTCCGGAGCGATCTTCTTGCCATATTTCTGCCCGAGCATCGAGCCGATGAAGAAGGCGCCGATGTCCGAACACCAGATGATGATGAAAAAGCAGAGGAGAAGCATGCCGTTGAAGCTGCCGCTGCGGAAAACCAGCAGATTCGACAAGGACATCGGTACGGCGATGTAAAGCAGGGCCGTATAGATATAGGCAAACTTTGGGAATTCAGATTTGTCCTTGACCAGCAAGGAGTTGAACATGACGACAAAGATGGGGATGACGGCCAGGGAGACAAATTTGCCCGGCATGTCGAAGGCACAGCAGAAATACAAAAGCAGGAATAAGATCACGCCGGCGGCGATAGCCAGGGCCCTGGAAAACTTGTAACTCTCCCCCATCGTCATCTTGAAAAACTCGGCCATCATGACACACATCATGAAAATGATGAGTGCGGCAAACAGGTACCCGTTGATCAGCAGGCAGCAAAAAATCAAGGCGCCATATACGGCGCCTGACAGGATTCTGACTACGGTGTTGTTCATTGGCAGTCGTTAGGGTCGTACATCTACAAAGATATAAAAATAATTAGGATTCTGACACCTCGTCCCTCAGTCTTTCTTCTCCGTGCTTGCCGGCTTTCGGTCCGAGGATCTTTTCTATATCTTCCGCCATGATGACTTCCTTGGCGATCAACTGCTCGGCGAGGACCGTAACATCCGCCCAGTGCTCCTGGAGGAGGGCGCGGGTCTTCTCGGTGACCTCGTCGCTCAGTTTACGCGCCTCGGCATCGATGGTTTCGGCCGTCTTTTCACTATAAGGCTTGTACAACTCGTAACCGCTGGCTCCGGTGGAATCATAGAAGGAGAGGTTGCCGATCTTGTCGCTCATGCCATAGTAGGTGACCATCGCATAAGCCATCTTGGTCAGGCGCTCGAAATCGCTCAACGCACCGGTGCAAGGGATACCGTTGTTGGCGATCTCTTCCGCGACACGGCCGGCGACCAGGCTGCACATCTCATCCATCAGCTCACTCTTGGACATCGTAACCTTTTCATCCGGGAGATACCAGGTCGCACCGAGAGACTGGCCCCGCGGCACGATCGTCACCTTCAGGACCGGGTTGCACCCCGGAAGGAGCCATCCGGTGACCGCATGTCCGACTTCGTGGAAGGCGGTCAGGCGCTTCTCTTCCGGAGACATCACCGTCTTCTTGCGCTCAATGCCGCCGATGACACGGTCGATGGCCTGGATAAAGTCTTCGTTGTCCACAGACGCCTTGTTCTTACGGGCAGCGGTCAGCGCAGCTTCGTTGCAGATGTTCGCGATGTCCGCGCCGGAGAACCCGGCCGTATGCTTAGCGATGTTGTCCAAGTCAAAGTCAGTGCCGAGCTTGATCTTGCGCAGATGGATCTGGAAGATGTCCTTGCGCTCGTTCAGGTCGGGCAGGGTCACTTGGATCTGACGGTCGAAGCGTCCTGCACGCATCAGGGCCTTGTCCAGGATGTCGGCGCGGTTGGTCGCGGCGAGCACGATGACGCCGCTGTTGGTCCCGAAGCCGTCCATCTCGGTCAAGAGCTGGTTGAGCGTGTTCTCCCGTTCGTCGTTGGACGAGAAACCCACATTCTTGCCACGGGCGCGTCCAACGGCATCGATTTCGTCGATGAAGACGATGCAGGGAGCTTTCTCCTTGGCCTGGTTGAAGAGGTCGCGCACCCGGCTGGCGCCGACGCCGACGAACATCTCCACGAAATCCGAACCGGAGATGGAGAAGAACGGGACATTGGCTTCGCCGGCAACCGCCTTGGCCAGCAAGGTCTTACCGGTGCCGGGAGGGCCGACCAGCAAGGCGCCCTTCGGGATCTTGCCGCCGAGTGCCGTGTATTTCGAGGGATTCTTCAGGAAATCAACGATTTCCATCACCTCTTCCTTAGCGCCATACAGGCCTGCGACGTCCTTGAAGGTCACGTTGACCTGGTTTTTGTCCGCCAGCTTGCCGGTGGATTTGCCGACGTTGAAGGGGTTCATTCCCCCGCCCTGGCCGCCGCCACCCATGTTGCGTCCCATCCCGCGGAACATCCAGCCCCACAGGATCAGCAGGAAGACCAGCGGAAGGATCCACTCCAACACCTGGCTCCAGACCTTGGCGTCATTCTCGATGACGACCTTGACCTGGTCTTCGGCGGGAAGCTCTGCATTGAGTGCGGCGAACTGGTTCTCCGCATCGAACTTGTTCGAAACAAAGAAGAAGAAATGGGGCGATTTGGCCGGCACCTTGCCTCCAAAAGCCTCGGAATACTTGCCAAGCCGGTCCGGCTTGACGGTGACCGTACCCTTGAAGTCATTGCGGACGAAATGGATGTCCTTGACATCTCCGTTCCGGACCATTTCCTGGACCTCGGGCCATTCAATCTTCTGGGGATTGGCGCCATCCCCCTGGAATACCATCCAGAAAATCAGCAGGACCAGCAGGAGATACAACCAGGAAAGGTTGAACTTGACCTTGATGGTCTTGCGGGGCTGTTTGCCGTCGCCGGGAGTCTTGCCGCCTTCCGGCTTATTGTCATTGTTCTGAGACATCTTCTTGCTTTTTGGCAGCGGGTTTGCGGTATTTGTAGCTCTTCCTGGGCGCATCGGCCCAAAGGTCCTCCAGGCGGTAGAACTCGCGATACTCCGTCAGGAAAACGTGGATGACGATGTGTCCGTAATCAAGGATGATCCAGAAGTTGTTCTCCATTCCCTGGGTACGGATCGGCTTCATGCCGAGCTGCTCGCGGGCCTCCTTGATGATGTTGTCCGCAATGGCAGCTACGGCCGTCGTGGAAGTGGCGTTGCAAATGACGAAATAGTCGGCGATGGAAGAGCCGATCGGACGGAGGTCGATGGAGACGACATCCTGTCCCTTCTTGTCTAAAATGGCATCCGCGATGACGCGGAGGTCGTGTGTAATCATGCGAATAAAATAATTTGTACTTTTGCAAACAAATATAACAAAAAATACTCCAATGGAAGATTCGGCCGCAATAATATGGCTCAAACTGACAGATTCGACCAATGACGAGGCCCGGAGGCGTCTGGATGTGCTTGACAATCTGTCAGTCGTGGCAGCGCGGACCCAGACCTCGGGCCGCGGGCAGGGAGACCATACCTGGACCAGCGAGCCCGGGCAGAATCTTACCTTCACCTTTGTCCTGAAGTTTCCTCCCTGCGCTCCCCTCGCCGCATCCGAGATCCTTCGGATCACGCAGACAGTCACGTATGCGCTCCGGGAATACCTGCTGTCGAAAGGCGTCGCAGCCCGCATCAAATGGCCCAATGACATCTATGTCGGGGATAAGAAGATATGCGGTATCCTGATAGAGAACATCCTTGGCGGGAAGCAGGTCGCGGCCAGTATGGTCGGGATTGGGCTCAACCTGAATCAGTTGCGTTTCCCTGCCGACCTTCCCAATCCCGTTTCGCTGCGCCAGCTTACGGGACGGAGATACGACTTGCAGGAGGAATTGGTCCTTCTTCGGGAGGAATTGAAGAAGTCCGCCTCTCTGCTGGATTCGCAAGAGGGGCGGACTGAACTGGCGCGTTATTTCGACGCCTACGTTTTCCGGAAGGACGCTTAGCCGCGCATCGCAGCGATCGTGGCGGCCGGGTTTTCGCTTTTGAAGACGGAACTGCCGGCCACGACGATATCTACGCCCGCCTCGTGCAGTTCCTTCGCATTGGAGAGTCCGACTCCCCCATCGACCTCGATCTTGCATCCCAGGCCGCGTCGGCATATTTCCGCCTTCAGTTTCTTGACGCGATCGAAAGTCTCAGGAATGAAAGCCTGCCCTCCAAAGCCTGCGAAGACTGACATCACAAGGATGAAATCGGCATCCTCGAGATACGGGAAGACTTCCTCCACGGGCATGTCCGGATTGATGGCCAGACCCGCTTCCGGACCCAACTGACGGATCTCACGGAGCATTTCGCCGGCATCCCTGCCCTCAAGACGCGCCGCTTCCAGATGGAAACTGAGCATCTTCAGTCCCAGCGAAGCGAAACGCCTGAAATACTTGTCGGGATTCACGATCATCAGGTGCGTGTCCAGCGGGATGGTCGCAATCTGAGAAAGGGGCTCCAACACGCTAAAGCCGAATGATAGGTTGGGCACCAGCGTGCCGTCCATCACATCCAGGTGGATCAGGTCGGCGTGCTCGTTGAGCATGCGTACATCCTTTTCCAGATGAAGGAAATCGGCTGCCAGGAGCGAGGGCGCTACTTGAAGTTGCATACGACGTCTTTTAAAAGATCGACAAATTTGGGCAAGGTCGTGAGTTCCAGTTTCTCACCGGGAGCATGGACACCGCGCAGGGTCGGACCGAAGGAGATCATGTCCAGGTCCGGGAATTTGTCCAGGAACAGACCGCATTCCAGGCCGGCGTGGATCGCTTTGACCTCCGGCTCCTGGTTGAAGAGACGGCGATAGGAGTCGACGCAGACCTTAAGGATATGGGAATTGACATTCGGCTTCCAGCCCGGATACGGGAGCATATGCTCGATCTTGCCACCGATCATCTTGAAATTGGCGGCCACGCGTCCGGCGATGAGCGGCTTCTCCGAAAGGAGGGAACTGCGCTGGCTTGTCCGGATGACGAAAGTGCCGGCCTTTGGCGATTTGACGGAAGCGAGGTTGGTGGAAGTCTCGACCAGCCCGGGGATATCCTGGCTCATCTTGTAGACACCGTGCGGGCAGGCGAAGATGGCCCAGATCAATTTCTCCGTATTGCGGACGGAAAGGGCGCCCCGGCGCGACTCGGACAGTTCTGCCTCGGTGAACACTCCGGGATCCGTCACATGATACTCGTCAGAGAGGTAATCACCGAACTCAGCGAAACGGACCATCAGCCGGCTGGGGTCTGTGACGGCGACCAGGGCCTCGCACTCTCGTGCGATGGCATTGGGCTTGTTGCCGCCGGTAAAGGAAACCAGCTGCATGTCGCCGTCCAATGCGGAATAGAGGAAACGTGCCATCTGCTGGATGGCGTTCGCGCGGCCCTTGTTGATATCGTCTCCGCTGTGACCTCCCTGCGCGCCGCCGATGAACAGCCGGACGACGGACTTCCCGGCTTGCACGGCGGATGTCCGCCAGCGACAGGTAATCTCGGTGTTGACTCCGCCTGCGCAACCGATGAAGAGCTGACCTTCATCCTCAGAGTCGAGGTTGATCAGCGTCTTTCCGGTGAAAAAGCCTTTCTGGAGCGCTTCCGCGCCATCCATTCCCGTTTCTTCTGAAATGGTGAACAGGCATTCCACCTTGCCGGTCGGAAGGTCGCTGTCGAGCAGCGCCAGACAGGCGGCGACACCGATGCCGTCATCGGCGCCCAGCGTCGTCTCTTCGGCGATCATCCATCCATCCTTGATGACATAACTGATGGGATCCTTAAGGAAATCGTGGCGGGATCCGGCAGTCTTCTCGCAGACCATATCCTGATGGGCCTGCAGGACGATCGTCGGGATGTTCTCCTTACCGGGAGAAGCTTCCTTCGTAATCAGCACGTTGCCGGTCTGGTCCGTCTTGCAGGCCAGGCCGCGCGCGGCGGCCCAGTCTTGCAGGTACTTCGTCATCGGCTCCTCGTGGCCGGACTCACGGGGGATCCGGGTGATTTCCTTGAAAATGTCAAGAACTGAATCAGCGTTCATAGAGATATAAATTAAAAGGACGTGCTCCCACGTCCTTGTCGTTTCGTTAAGCGATCGGGGCGATCATCTTCTCCAGATCCGTGACATACTGCTTGACGGTCCGGTCTGTCGTGATCAAGTCCGCGACCAGGTTGCAGGCATGCAGCACCGTGGCATGGTCCTTCCCTCCGATCTCGGCGCCGATGGTGGAAAGCGAGCAGCTGGATATGTAGCTGCGGCAGAGGTACATGGCAATCTGACGGGCCTGGACGATCTGGCGCTTGCGGGAAGGAGACTGCAGGGTGTCCCGGGTGATGTTGAAGTATTCGCACACGGCGTCCTGCACCTTGTCGATCGTCAGCTCGCCCTGCTCGTCGCCGATGATGTTCTGGGTGATGGTCTCAGCCAGGTCGACCGTGATCTCACGATGGGAAAGCGTGGCGTGCGCGATCAGGGAGATCAGCGCGCCTTCCAATTCACGGAAGTTGGACTTGATCCGGGTCGCCAGGAATTCCAGCACATTGTCGGAAATGCGGACGCCTTCGCGGAAACAGCGGGCCCTCAGCATCGCCAGACGGGTGGAATAATCGGGCCGGGTCAACTCGACCGGAAGGCCCCACTTGAACCGGGACAGCAGGCGCTCTTCGAAGTTCCGAAGCTCCGCCGGAGCACGGTCTGACGTGAAGATCAACTGCTTTCCCCTCTGGTGCAGATGGTTGAACACGTTGAAGAACGCATTCTGCGAGCCTTGGCCTTGCAGATCCTGGATGTCGTCGATGATGAGGACATCGATCTTCATGTAAAAGGCCAGGAAATCCGTCAGTTTGTTGTGCACGTTGACGGCATCCATGAACTGGGTCTTGAACTCGTTGCCGCTCACATAGAGGACAACGAGGTCGGGATACTTCTCGTGGATGCTGATGCCGATGGCCTGGGCGAGATGGGTCTTGCCGAGGCCGGGGCCGCCGAAGATAAAGAGCGGATTGAACGGCGTATTGCCGGGCGAGAGGGAGATGTTCTCCCCCACCGTGATACCCATCTTGTTGCACTCGCCCTCGATCAGGTTGGCAAAGCAGTAGACCGGATTGAGACGGGGGTTGATGTTGACCCGTTTCAGGCCGGGGTACACGAACGGACCGGGCGAAGTGCCGGGCTGATAGGTGCTGATCGGAATCGATTTGTTGACGGGAGGGTTGCCGTGGACCTGCGGGAACTGCATCACGGGTTCAACCTTGACCGGCCGGACCTGGTAGACCAGTTTGGCACCTGAACCGATCACACGCTTGAGCGTCATCTTGATCACGTCAAGGAAGGCATCTTCCAGATATTCACGGAAGAAATCGGAAGGCACCTCGACGGTCAGCGTGGAGTCGACGATGGAGACAGGCCTGATCGGTTTGAACCAGGTCTCGAACTTGCGGGTTTCGACTATCTGCTCAATGATGCGCAGACAGTTTTCCCAAACATCGATATGTCTGTTCTGAATCTCCATTTTTAGTCGCTAGTGCGCGCTCGAAACGGGCGCATTGGAAAAAGGCGGTAAGCTCCCTTTTCCGAGTGCAAAAATGGATGAAAAAATTTTCATAAAAAAACTATCGCCCTATTGTTTATATATTTTTTTGTTCGTAAAATATAGAAGAAAAGCGGGGATAATTAAGAATAATCAACCTATTGTTTACCAGCCATTTACGATATCATTAAACGTGTAAAACGCTTATTTTTAAAGGCGATTAGTTTAGAATCTTTATAATTTAGCTAAATTGGGAATTATGGCCAATCTGCGCCATTGCGCGCCATAAAAAAACATATTCTATATAAGGAGTTATCTGGCGCTTTCGCGAGAAATCACACCGTCCTCCACTTTAACGAAAAAAGCGTCCGGAAAAACTTTTTTCACTCGCCCATATCCGGCCTTTGCCTGCTCCTTGTTTTCGTCCGGAAGCGCGACATATTTATAAAGGTTTCCGACTTTGACGGCGATCGTCTTGAATCCCTTGAAACAGGGGTCCCCTGCAGGAATCTTGCGGGCGCCCGCAAGGATCTGCGTCCCGTAAAGGACGGTGCCGGGCTTGTCCGTTTTCTCAGCCTTTGCAGGCTCCGGCTTGTCGGACGACGTCACGGATTCCGTCTTTCCCTTTTCCAGGGCGACGCTCTTGTCATATGAGGCTTTGTATTCCGCGAAAGCTTTGAAAAGGTTGTCCACGATCCGTCCGATCTTTTCCTCGGAACGCAGCAAGGCAAGGTCTTCCGGATTGGTCATAAAACCGAACTCCAGCAAGACTGCCGGCATGGAAGCGCGGCGCAGGACCGCGAAATTGCCTTGCATGACGCCCCAGTTCTTCCGGAAAGGTCCTTTGTCCATGTGGGACGAGACCGTCTCCGCAAAGGCGAGGCTCTGCTCCCGGAATGCGTTCTGCATCAGTTGGAGCAGGATCTGAGACTCCGGACTGTCATCATAGTCCTTATACGTCGTACTATAATCGTCCTCAAGGAAGATGACGGAATTCTCCCGCTTGCACACGTCCATGTTGACCTCATAGGAGTCGTAATTGCTCTTGTTGGAAGGACCGAGGATATAGGCGGAGAAACCGTTGACGCTCTTGGAGCGCGAAGAGGCGTTGATATGGATGGAAATAAACAGGTTTGCCGCCAGATCGGAGGCTTTTTTGGCACGGGTATTGAGAGGGATGAACACGTCCTTGTCGCGTGTGAGGACGACCTTCATCTCGGGATAGGCTTCCCGGACACGGGCCGCGAACAGGCGGGAAATCTTGAGCGCGAGGGTCTTTTCATAGGTCTTCTTGTCCGCACTCGTCGTGCCGGCATCCTTGCCGCCATGTCCGGGGTCGATGACGATTGTCTTCAGCGTCAGGTCGGGACCTGACTTATCCTGCGCGTCGGCAGGAACCGACGCCCAAAGCGTCAACAGAAGGCAGAGGACGGGGATATACCTATAGATGTTCATCACCGAGTTTTGGTAAACATTGAAATAATAAGTACATTTGTACTTTGCAAATTTAGCAAATAATTGCAATTGAAGAAGTCAAAAACCATATTTGTCGCGCTGATCCTCATTCTGTTGACCTGCGTGTCCGCGTTTGCCCAGAACGGGCGTCGCGCCCGACGCCAGGCTGCCCGGCAGAGCAGGAATGTCACCGAGGCCGTCGTGGATTCGACGGAACAGGCGCGACTTGACTCCTTGAATCTTGCAAGACAGGCCCGGCATGCCCGTGATTCCGTGACGGCGGCCGACTCTCTCGAGATGCTCTCCAAGAGCTCCATCACGGTGCCTGTTTTCACTTCCGCCGGCGATTCCATCGTAGAGGATTTCTCCAACGGGAAACGCATGATCTATTACTACGGCGGCGTGAAGGTTGAGTACCAGGACATGTCCCTGACCGCCGATTATATGGAATATGACATGTCCACGGGCATCGTCTATGCCCGCGGCACGCTGGACACCCTCAGTGGTGAATGGAAAGGCCAGCCGGAGATGAAGCAGGGAAAGGACAATTATGTGATGGAGGAAGTCCGGTACAATTTCAATTCCAACAAGTCCTTCATCACCAACATGCTGACCCACGATGACGAGGGCATCCTGCACGGACAGAGCATCAAGATGATGCCGGACAAGTCCATCAATATCAAAAACGGACAATATACGGTCTGCGACGATGAGGATCATCCCCATTATTATCTGAAACTGACCTCTGCGAAGGTCATGACCAGGCCGTCCCAGAAGATCGTGTTCGGTCCTGCCTGGCCTGTGATCGAAGATGTGCCTCTGCCCATCGCCCTCCCCTTCGGTTTTGTGCCGGAGAAGCCCCAGCGTGCCACAGGTTTCCTGATGCCGACCTTCGGCGAAGAAACGGCCCGTGGATTCTACATGAAGGACGCGGGCATGTATTTCGTCATCGGCGATTATTTCGACCTTTCCGTGACCGGAGACCTGTATACGCTCGGGTCCTGGGCGCTGGACGTCAATTCCCGTTATAAGGTCAATTACAAGTTCAACGGCGGATTCGGGATGTCGATTTCCAATGACCAGACGGGTGAAAAGGGCACCAAGGATTTCTTCCAGACCCGCAACTTCTCCCTGAAATGGAACCATTCCCAGGACAGCAAGGCCCGTCCCGGTACTTCGTTCAGCGCTTCGGTCAATTTCTCCAGCCCGTCCAACAGCAAATACAACTCGCGCTCGGTCCAGGAGGCCGTCCAGAACCAGGCATCATCCTCCATATCCTTCTCCAAGAACTGGAACGGACGGTTCAACCTTTCCGTCAATGCCCTGCACAGCCAGAACTCGCGTGACAGTTCCTACATGTTCACGCTGCCGAACGTCACGTTCTCCATCAGTACTTTCTATCCTTTCAAACGGAAAGTGCGTGTCGGCAAGGAAAAGGTTTACGAAAAGATTTCCTTCGGTTATAACACCTCGCTGCAGAACAAGATCGGTTTCAAGATGTCTGAACTCGAGGGTGGTATCACGCGGGATTTCCTGGACAAATTCCAGAACGGCATGGCGCACAATTTCTCGATCGGTCTGCCGGCGTTTTCCCTGTTCAAGTATATCAACGTCTCCCCCGGCGTGAGCTACGGCATGAACTGGTTCTTCCGCAAGACTGATTACGTCTACAACCCCGAGACCGACAAGCCTGAGCCCGTCAAGGGCCGGCAATTCGGCACTTTCGGCGTCACGCAGCGTTATTCCGGAAGCGCCTCGGTCAGCACGCGGCTGTACGGCATGTATAATTTCGGAAAGTTCCATCGAATCCAGGCCATCCGCCATGTCATCTCTCCGAGCATGTCCCTGTCCGTCAGTCCCGAACTCGGCACAGCCGCCAATGGTTGGAGGACGCTCAATTACGTGGATGCGAAAGGGGCGGAAAAGGAGTACTCTTATAATATTTACGCCGGTCAGTTGAACTCTCCTCCCGGCAAGGGTAAGAGCGCGACGGCCTCCCTTTCCATCGGCAACAACATCGAGGCGAAAGTCCGTGACTTCGCCGATACTACCGGCAACGGCACCAAGAAGGTCAAGCTTATCGACCAGCTCAACTTCAATACCGGTTATAATTTCCTGGCTGACTCGCTCAACCTGAGCAACATCGGCGTGACGATGAACACCTCCCTTTTCGGGAAGGTCACGGTCAGCGCCAACATGAACTTCGACCCTTACGCTATCGATGAACGGGGCCGGAAGATCAATACCTTCAACTTTGTCAAGCATGGTTTGGCGCATCCCCTGCGCCTGACCAACGCCTCCGCGTCCATGTCCTACTCGATTTCAGGCAAGGGCTCCATCAACGGTAACGACGGCTCCAAGAACGGCGGCGGAGGCGGTGGTGAAGCCAGCCGGTATTACCGCAACTATTACCATCCCGTGACCGGCGAATACATCCCCGGCGGCTGGATGTACTATACGAATCCCAATGCCCCCTGGTCGCTGAGCTTCAGTTATTCGTTCAACTTCTCCCGGAGTTATTCTTTCACCAACAATGAGTTGGTGGTCAACAACCGCTATACCCAGACGCTCAGCATGAACGGCAACATCAAACTCACCCCCAAGATGTCCGTCAACGCGACCAGCGGTATCGACTTGATGGCGCGCAAGCTGACCACGACCCAGTTCAGTTTTACCTATGACTTGCACTGTTTCAACATTGCCGTGTCATGGGTTCCGACCGGCCAGTGGCAGTCCTATTCCTTCCGTATCGCGGCCAACGCTTCCACGCTGGCAGACCTGCTGAAATTCAAGAAATCCAGCAGCTACTGGGACAATTAAATTTGGGAGAGTCATTTCTTTTGACTACCTTTGTCCAGTCATGATTCAGAGCCGCACTCTGCGGTTCTTCATCCCAAAGAAAACATTCGCATCATTGCGAGACTAAAACCACTATTTATGCCCCACAGTCTGTTTGAACTGAATGAGATGAGCAGGGAGCAACTGTCTGATCTCGCCGGAGGTCTCGGTATCAAGGTTCAGAAAAAGATGGAAATGGAAGATATCGCTTTCGCCATCCTGGATGCCGAAGCCAAGGCCGAGTCCCTGAAACCGACCGAGAAGCCGAAGGCAAAGCGCGGACGTCCCCGCAAGGAGGCCGCCAAGCCGGCAGAACCGGCTGCTCCGAAGACGGAGAAGACCGAGGCTCCTAAAGCTGCCTCCCCTGCTGCTACCGATGATACCAAGCCCGCTGCCGCGAAGACCCGCAAGCGGACGGCCAAGCCAAAGGCGGAGCCCGTCCAGGCCCCGGCTCCTGCCGCAGAAGAAAAGAAAGTGGCGCCAGAGAAGCCTGCGGAAACCGCGGAGGCGGAGAAGCCCCAGCCTAAGAAGCGCGGCCGCAAACCGAAGAACGCCAATCCTGTTGCGGAGCCCGTCCAGGCTGAGAAAGCCGCTGCCGTCGAGCCTGCTCCCGTCAAAGCGGAGCAGCCCCGTCAGGAACGTCCCCGGAATGAAAATGTTCCCCAGCGTCCCCAGGACCAGCAGCCGAAGATGCAGGAGAACCGCCCCCAGCAACCACAAGACCCACGCCAGCGCGAGAAGAACCGGAATGGACAGAACGGTCAGCCCCAGGGCAACCAGAATCCCCAGTCCCGTCCTCAGCAGCAACAGCAGCCGCCCCGGCCCCGTATTCCCGAGTTCGAGGGTACGGTCGAGGCGACCGGCGTGCTGGAAATAATGCCTGACGGTTACGGTTTCCTGCGCTCCTCCGACTACAACTATCTGAATTCTCCGGATGACATCTATGTCTCCCAGAACCAGATCAAGTCCAATGCGCTCAAATCCGGTGATACAGTGACCGGTGAGATCCGTCCCCCGCGCGAAGGCGACAAGTATTTCCCGCTGGTCCGGATCAAATATGTCAACGGCCGCACGCCGGAATTCATCCGCGACCGCGTCCCGTTCGACTTCCTCACTCCCCTCTTCCCGGATGAGAAATTCAACCTGCTCGGACACGGCCATTCCGGTGATCCTTCCTGCCGCATCGTGGATATGTTCGCGCCCATCGGCAAGGGCCAGCGTGGCCTGATCGTCTCCCAGCCGAAGACGGGTAAGACGATGCTCCTGAAATCCATTGCCAATGCGATAGCCGACAATCATCCGGAGGTCTATGAGATCGTCCTGCTGATCGACGAGCGTCCCGAGGAAGTGACGGACATGCAGCGCAGCGTCAAGGCCGAGGTGATCGCCTCTACCTTCGATGAGCCTGCGGAGCGGCATGTCAAGGTTGCCAATATGGTCCTGGAAAAGGCCCGCCGCCTCGTCGAATGCGGCCACGACGTCGTGATCCTGCTGGATTCCATCACGCGTCTCGCACGTGCCTATAATACCGTACAACCCGCGTCCGGCAAGGTGTTGACCGGCGGTGTGGATGCCAACGCCCTTCAAAAGCCCAAACGTTTCTTCGGCGCTGCCCGCAACATCGAAGGCGGCGGTTCCCTGACGATCATCGCGACCGCCCTGACCGATACGGGGTCCAAGATGGATGAGGTCATTTTCGAGGAATTCAAGGGCACCGGCAACATGGAACTGCAGCTCGACCGCAGCCTCTCCAACCGCCGCATCTTCCCGGCCGTCAACGTCCTGCTCTCCGGCACGCGCCGCGACGACCTGCTGCTTGAGCGGGGTGTGGCCAACCGGATCTGGATCCTCCGCAAGTTGCTCGCCGACATGAATTCCATCGAAGCGATGAACTTCATGCTGCAACTGATGGACGAGTACAAGACCAACGAAGACCTCCTCGACAACATGAACCGTGTGTCACCGAGGGAAGCGAAGTACTACGACTATTAGTCTTAAATGAAACGTGCGCCGTCGTCGCTCCGGACGAAGGTGCTGCGGTAAGAGTCCCGGTATTGTGGAAATCTTTCCAGATACCGGGCTTTTATTGTCTCTGCGATTTCCTCCTTGCGGGACGGATCCACGATGGCGATGCAGGCTCCCTTGAAGCCTGCGCCGCTGAAACGGCCGCCATAGATACCGGGCGTCTGGCGCATGGCCTCATAGATGGCAATCAATTCCGGTGAGCCGCATTCATAGTTGTGCTGGCTGGATTCGCAAGACTCGAAGCTGAGTCTGCCGTACCACTCGAGGTTGCCGGTCTCCCAGGCGGTAACCCCTTCCCGGACGCGTTTGTATTCCCCATAAAAATGCTGCGCACGGCGTGCGAAACGGGCTGGCATCTGATCTTTCCAGCGCTCGAACGAGGCCTTGTCGATATCGCGGAGGAAGGTTTTGTCGAAAGGTTTGATCGGACGCTGCTCGTATGCAAGGACATTCCAGGCTGCGGTCTTGCACTCACTCACGCGCAGGTTGAAATCGCTCCCGGCAAGGTTGCGGGTCAGGCCGGAGAAGAAGATGCCGAACTCGAAATCCGGCATCTTGGGGTTTCGTTTGATCAGCCGGTAGTCGTCCGAGTCGCAGTCGAGCATCAGCATGTGGTCCTTCTTGCCCAGCGCGATGCAGGCCTGGTCCAGGATGCCGTTGTTCAGCCCGATGTACTCGCGTTCCGCCTGGGACGCGATGCGTATGATCTCAAACTGGGTCAGGGAAATGTCGTTTGCCTGGGCGAAGGCCATCACGTAGGCGATCAGCACGGCCGCGCTGGAGGAGATGCCGCCGACAGGGAAAGAACCCTTAATGACACCTTTGATGCCGCGTTTGAGGGTGAAACGCTTCTGCAAGGCATATTTGACGCCCCGGGCATAGTCGCCCCAGTTGCGCTGGCGTACGATGGCAGGTTCCTGGATGGAAAAATCAATGGGGCCGTCGAAGGTCAGGCTGCGGAGCGAGACCGTCCCATCCTCCGTGGGGGTATAGACCAGGTCGATGCCCATGTTGATGGCGAAACCGGTCACCAGGCCGTGCTGGTGGTCGACGTGGGCGCCGATGGGGCATACACGGTAAGGGCTGAAAATATGTCTCAGGTCGCTCGAGGGCTGGCCGAACAGTCGGATGTACTCGTTTTCCATTGCTTCGGGTTTGTTTGCAAAAGTAGCGATTATCCTTTGAATGGACAATTATATTTCCGTACTTTTGCAGACCTGAGTTTTTGACCATGCTTGAATTGAACGATACCATCTGCGCGCCGGCCACCCTGCCGGGAACGGGAGCGATTACTGTGATCCGAATGAGCGGTCCGGAGGCTTTGGCGATTACCGACCGTTTGTTCCGGAGCGGGCGGGGACCTGTCGCTGCCGCTGCCGGTTATACGATTTTGTATGGGACGATCGTAGATGAAGCATCGCTTCAAGACAGCATTGTGGATGAGGTGTTGGTCAGTGTGTTCCGAGCTCCGCATTCCTATACAGGTGAAGATGGCGTTGAGATTTCCTGCCATGCTTCGTCTTATATTGCATCGCGCATCCTGGAACTCCTTTGCGCCGCTGGTGCACGACTGGCGGAACCGGGTGAGTTTACGCGTCGCGCGTTTGTCAAT
>JAEEGI010002372.1_pt1 | contig 46329 bp, 37 predicted proteins | sample 8958751 | NCBI WGS metagenome assembly JAEEGI01 (sample SAMN16246545, study PRJNA631951) | gut metagenome | biome: gut microbiome; feature: rumen; material: KS-attached | host: Bos | place: Iran: Karaj | collected 2018-10
CAACAAGTCAACAACATTTAAAAATAAAGACTAGGTATCATAAACCTACAATAAAAAAAATTCTAACCAAAGTCAACCCAACTTACAACTAAGACCGAAAGTAGTCAACTAAAATCGTTAAACTACAAGATGAGAAATACGGATGGCAGTTTAAAGCGGAATCCATAGAGATTCTATCTGTAGATGCTGAGCGTGATGACCGAGAATACATAGAATGCAAGATTTGTGAAGTCCGTGTACTTAAAGCCGAGACAGGTTTTGCGTCTGCGAAGGCAGAATGCCCTGACAATAGTACAGTGAAACTAAGTGGACGTTTGGCCAATGTCGGTGTTGGCTCGATAATCAGGGCTTATGGAAAATGGATGCACAACGAGCGATTCGGGGACGAATATCACGTATCGAAGTGGGAATATCAGAAAGAAAGCGAATCCGCCAATCCGGCAGAAGAAGAGTTTTCACAAATTGATTCGTCTGATTTTGTTATTCCCGATACGGTTACAACTATAGCTGACCATGCATTCGAAGGATGCGAGGCTCTTCATTCTATCACTATTCCTGGCACTGTAACCAGCATTGGGGTGGGTGCATTCAATGGTTGTAAGCAACTACATACAGTAACCTTTCCAAACTCCATTGAGGAAATAGATGAGCAAACTTTCTCTGGTTGTGAGAGTCTTGAGGCCATCACCATTCCTGACTCTGTAACTAGCATTGGGGCGGGTGCATTCAATGGTTGTAAGCAACTACATACGGTAAACCTTCCAAACTCCATCGAGGAAATAGAGGAGCAAACTTTCTCTGGTTGTGAGAGTCTTGAGACCATCACCATTCCAGCTTCTGTAAACAGAATTTGCAAGAAAGCATTCGAAGGGTGCGTGAAATTGTCAACTATCAGCATTTCTAAAGCAATCGATAGTATAGACAAGACGGCGTTTAAAGGTTGTCCAAGTAATATTGTCTACAAAACCGAAGAAGTTGATTGGGAAGATATAACAATAGCAGATAAATATATCATCATATCAGAACCGTTTGGCGGAGAATTACATTGGTTTGACAAAAACGTGAAAGCGTCTATGAATTCTCTTCTTCACGTTCTAAGTTCAAAGTTGCCCAAACTAATTGTTGAGTTTCGAATTAACTCAGCCCCTGTCATTCTGAATCCAGAGGTCTTGCACGACGGCATCACATTGCTCTCCGTGAGGGATGATTTGAGTGGGTTTGTAAGTAGCCAGGAGGATTCGTCTTTCATTCTTGATACATTTGATAAAGGGGTTTCAGCTACGTCTAGATTGTTTATGCCTCGCGACATATCACCTTATATTGACTTTCTCTATGACAAGCAAGAGAAAGAACAATATCCAATTATTCCGGTAGAAGAATATATAGGAGGTTCAAAGGAGGAAGGTGCTTTGTTTACCATCATAGACAAAGATCAACCTTTTATTGTATGGGAAAATTTCAATGATGCACGAGCAACGTATGTGTTCCCATGCACAAGAGACAACTATCAGGAAAGAAGACAACTTTTATTTGACTTCATTGTAACAGGAGGGTCGGGCAAACGACAGTTCCTGCGCACTGATGACTGTTCGGAGTTGTTTGGGGCAAAGCCAATGTTGCTTGTTCACAACAACTTCGAATCATGGTCTGCAAGATTAATTAGCAAGATAGAAACAAATGACAATAACAATAAGGGCAACAAAATGGATGACAACAAAATGATTATCTATTTGTGGTACAAAGTAGATCCAGAAGAAATATTTGACTCGTATTTTGGTGAAATGGATGTTGATGAAGATGGTAACTATATTATGGAATACTTTGAAGGCTCTCGAGTCCTTTTAGCGGAGAGAAAGATTGTCGTAAAAGAAGACAATACGCTTGAAGCAGAAAGTAAATGTATCGTTGAAAGCATGTCAGATGACGAGTATGATGGCTTTGTCCGTAAAATAGAGCGCGAAGAACGAAGGAGATCTCATTCAACACCTGACAGCAAGGATGATATTTACAAAGACCTGTGTCAACAAGCCGTTGATATGGTTGATATGACAGACCCCGATGAGTTTTCATATGCATTGGAGAATGATGAAATTTATGTTGAGCTGCGCATTGATAATTCGACAGTCTATACCACAAGCACCTGTCCTTCGGATGAAGATGAGCTTTGAAAGATTTTTTGGAAGTAATATGATTGATGATTCCTCAAACTCGTTCCCTATTCTAAATTGAACAAATTATGCAGCAAGATATTGACAAATTTGATTTGACTTTAGACCTGATAAACAAGACCGAGGCCAATATATTCCTTACTGGTAAAGCTGGTACAGGAAAAACGACATTCCTTAATTATTTACGAGATAATTGTGGAAAGGCTTTTGCTGTCGCTGCGCCAACAGGAATTGCCGCCATCAATGCAAAAGGCGTGACTTTGCATTCTTTATTTCAACTTCCATTTTGCCCTTTTCTCCCCGACAAGATGAACGTTGGCTCTAAAATCAGTTTGGAAAAGGAGATTTTATTACGTAAGCTGCAACTGCTCATCATCGATGAAGTGAGCATGCTCAGAGCTGATTTGCTCGATGCCATTGACTATCGGTTGCGAAAAGTACGCAGGGATCCAGCACCTTTTGGCGGGGTGCAGCTCTTGCTGATAGGCGATTTGTTTCAGTTGCCACCTGTAGCTGTCGCTGAAGAAGAGGAAGAGTTGAAAAAGTATTACGACTCCATGTTCTTCTTTGAAAGTAAGGCTTTGAAAAAGACTTTTTACATAACGGTTGAGTTGGACAAGGTCTTCCGTCAGGAAAACAAAGAGTTTAAGGAAATCCTTAACAGCGTGCGCGCAGGATATGTATCGAAGTCTCAGCTGGATATGCTAAATCAGCGCTATATCCCCGATTTCGTGCCAGAAGAGGGTGTACATTATGTCAGGCTCGTCACTCATAACAAGCAAGTAGATGAGATTAATCAAAAAGAGATGAATCTCCTTGCCGGTGAAGAGCATCGTTACGACGCTCAAATCAAAGGTGTATTTCCCGAGACCTCTTATCCTGTTGCACCATCTATTCCCTTGAAGGTGGGAGCCCATGTTATGTTTTCTAAAAACAACACCGAAAAGGGATATTATAATGGTTTGTTGGGTGTTGTTACCGCATTGGAAGATGATGGTGTAACCGTCATGCTTCAGAGTGGAAAAGAGATTATAGTCGTTCCTGAAATTTGGGATAATATAGAATATAAAGTCGTAGAAGTTGACCAAGGTAATGAGGAGGGTCAAACAAAATCCGACAAAAAGCGCCAAATAGTGCCAGAGGTCATTGGGTTGTTTTCACAGATTCCGCTTAGATTGGCATGGACCATCTCTATCCATAAAAGCCAAGGTCTTACCTTCGATCGTGCCATCATTGATGTGAGTCGGAGTTTTGCGGCAGGGCAGACATATGTGGCACTAAGCCGTTGCCGTACACTCGAAGGCATCGTGCTATCAAACACAATCGGCTGGAGAGCCATTAAGTGTGACAGAATCGTGGAGGCTTTCTACAAAAAAGAATTAGAAGGGTTCCCTCTTACGGAGGAAAAAACTGCCTATCTCAGGAGTCTGGGCAAGAACGCTCTGGAATCATTTTGCAATGTGTTGTTTGACATCATTACCCGGCTTGGTAAAGAACGGTCCGACAGTAATCTTGAATTAAACAAGTGGGGTGATGTTGTCGTCGATTGTGGCAAGGCTGCAACAGAGGTAGTCTTGCCAAAGAGGGTAAAAGCTATAGGGATGTGGGCATTCTATAATTGCAAAGCACTGACCTCTGTTAAAATACCCAATGGTGTGACTAAAATTGGATATGAGGCTTTCCGTGATTGTGAGGCTTTAACAACTATCGAAATACCAGTCAGTGTAACCTGCATTGAAGAAGGCGCTTTCCGTGGTTGTAAGAACCTGCGTTCAATTATCGTTTCAAAGGACAATCCCACATATATGGATATTCGGGGGGCACTATTTAGCAAAGACGGCAAAACCCTCATGCGATATCCTGCAGGGAAAGGGCATTTGCAAACCTCAAGTGGCTAACACCTAATATATCATATTTACGCCTAAGTCAAAGAATCAATTATGCCCTGGAAAAAAGTGTAAAAGTCATGGATGGGAAGTGGAGCTTATGGAAGAAGTTAACAGGTGTCCAGTGCACGAACAAGTCCAATATCGCCACTATGTTAGGCACGTAGTTTTATGTTATGGTATATGCAGCGAAACTTGTGTGTTAAAACTCTAAAAAAATCTTGCCATTTTTGCGCATAATTCAAAAAAAACTGTATCTTTGAAAACTTAAAGGTTACATAACTACCAAATTTGAGGATTAAACAAGACTTCGGTTAAAACCACCTCAAATTTAACTCAAAAAGATGTGACTTAGCGTACGTTTGAATTAGTATAAATAATAAGCAAGAAATGAATAGTAAAGTAAAGATAATATCCGTTTTATTATGCCTATTTTCATTATCTTTTTGTGCATGCTACAACCATTCAAAGAGCGTGGCAAATGAAATAGCTAACATTTACAAAGACGGAATAGAAAAAGCTAAGAAAGCAAAATCAGTCAAAGAACTTGGGGATTTAACTCGAGAAATAAAACGAAGAGTTGACGCTGTAGATAAAGATGGTGTTGATTCAAATGAAATTCCGAAATCGGAACAGGTGGAATTTTTAAGTATCCAAAGTGAGTATTATGATGCTGTAAATGCATCTGTATCGAGACTAACAGAAGGAAAAACGGCAGTTTGGGATTATTAATTAAATATACTATTATGAAAAAGATTATTATTATTTTGTGGTTTTTCACTTTTGCTTTTTTCTTTTCATGTGCTAGTGGCGATGACATGGTTGATGTATATGAACAAGCAATAGAAGACGTGCAAAATTGTAAGACAGGTGCAGAAATCTCACAGCTCACTTACCGTGTTAAAAAGCAGTTGTTGAGAATAGCAGAACGTCCTGGAGGTGATAGAAAAATGTCAGCAAAAGAAACAGAGAAAGTCTTAAACGCACAGAAACGTTATGAACGAGCTGTGGAAGAATGTGCAGCACAAGTGCCAAGATACTAAATTCTAAGACACTTTAACATGTCTGTATTCATGCTGTCGGTCATACTAGAACTGAAAAATGAACTATGAAGAAAATGTTATTATTGTTGGTAATTGTTTGTCTTTCCTCTTGTAATAACAAGAAGAAAGAACCCGAACAGATAGAAGTCATAGATGTTACCCCAAGAAAGTCTAATGGCGATCCAATAGATACATATAGGGATAGGGATGGTGTTAGGTGGAGCAAATATAATATTTTTGCCCCTAAGGAGAATGAATCATTAAATGATCCAAAATTCCGAAGAAAAATTAATACAGGTAACCAATATGGTGAAGGTTATGAGCAAGGTTGTGAAGATGCTCGAAATGGGAATGTCTATGATGATTCTGGTGGTAATGGGCAATACCGAAAAGGTTATGAAGATGGCTTTGAAGCAGGTGGTTAAATGGCGATTATTTCAATGCATGATATCTCCTTGGCTGTCATTAGAAATTCTCTAATAACTTATATAAGATTGTTAGGTCGATACCTGTCTTTTCTGCACATTTTTGCAAATAGACGACTTGCTGAACGGGATTCTGAATAAACGAGATTTCCTCCAATATGTCTGATAGCTTTTGAGAGTAGATTACAGGTGGTTCTTCAGGATGAAGCATATTCTCAATCTGATAGGAAATGGCATCTTGGGTGTTCTGAGCCAGATAACTCAAGAATTCTTCTTGCCCCTTTTCCTTAAGATAACTATCGGGATCATACCCATCTTCTAAGATTACCACACTCACGTTCATTCCACCCTGCAGAAGAAGTTTTGAAGAACGCTCAATAGCATGCTGTCCAGCCTCGTCGGCGTCGTATATCTCTATAACATTCTTCGTGAAGCGGCGCAACAAATCTACTTGATGCTGACTTAAGACGGTACCAGAGTTGGCAACGACATTATGGATGCCGGCTTGGTACATGGCAATAACATCAAAATATCCTTCTACTAAATAGACCAGATCCTTTTCTCGTATTGCATCCTTTGCTTGCCAGATACCAAAAAGTTCGTGGCCTTTATGAAAAATCTCGGATTCTTTGGAATTGATGTATTTTTGGTCAATGCCCTTTGTTCCTGCAACTATTTTGCGGCCTCCAAACGCGACAATGCGTCCAGAAGAGTCTGTCCATGGGAAAATCAGTCGGTCGTAAAATCTGTCAGCAAGTTCTCCTCTCTTGTTTTTATAAGAAAGTCCGATATCTAGCAAATTCGCTTCGGAGAAACCTTTTGCGACTGCAGTCCTGGAAAAAACCTGATACTGTTGGTGGGCATATCCAAGCTGGAATGTCTTGGTAGTTTCTTCTGAGATGCCACGCCCCTTAAGATAGTCACGGCATAATGTTTCTTCATCATTATCAAGTGTTGCCGAATAATACTTGGCAGCATAATCATTCAGGATATATAAAGACTCAAGTTTCTTTTGCGCCAGACGTTCTTTGTCAGACAGCTGTTGCTCGGTTACCTCAACACCAAATCTTTCTCCAAGCCATTTAATAGTCTCAGGATATGAGAGCCCTTGCTTTTTCTGTAAGAAAGAAATGACATCACCGCCTTCACCACACCCAAAACAATGCCATGTTCCTTTTTGTGGCCAAACATAAAACGAAGGCGTGTCTTCATGATGAAAAGGACATAGGCCCTTGTACGACTGTCCGGACCTTCTAAGTTCTACAAACTCAGCAACAATATCCTTCACATTAGAGGCTGCAATCACTTTTTTTATGGTCGATCTGTCTATCATTTTAGATGGTATTTAATACATTGTTCAAAATTATGACTCATGCTCAATGGTTGAATACAAGAAGGTTGCTGATACGGTCGCCATAAGACTTTGCATTATTCCTAAATCTCAAAGCATCGTCAACAAGTTCTTGGTAGTTATCGAGTAACTTATTGGAAACACTCTCTGAATTTCTGTTGACATGGGACTTAATATCAGCAGTCACATCATCTTTGACACTGTTATTTTTTATTTGGAAGCCTGCACCACTTTTCACACGATAGTAATTTGAGATTGCATAGCGATCATGCATTTCACGATCAACGATGATAATTGTCACTTTTGAATCATAATTACCAGTTTCTTCCCCTATCGCATCGCGAATATTGCATACTTCGTCATCAAAATCAAAAAGACCTACATCATTCTGATCAGGCTTCTTAGCAAAGATAACGATATTAACCGGCTGATTGCGCACACCTGAAACAAGTGCGCGAATAATTCCGTTGTCATTTTTTTCGTAAACCCACTTTCTAGCAAAATAATAATTATCACTTAACACAATATCTGTCAGCGGTAATGCTGGACAATACGAAGACCAGGATTTAATTTTAGTTACAAGTTTCTCATGATCTTCATTAAGATTAAGAAGTTCCTGAAAGATGTCTGTTTCATGACCAACAGAGCCTATTATCACGCAATTTAATCGGCTGACATTTTTATACCCCTCATCATCATTCACTAGAAAAACACCATGGTTTAAAGGAAGTTCATCATGATAAAGTGATTTGATGTTTTCTATTGTTAATGGACGTTCAGGAACAATATCAGACTTCGTTTTTGAGAAAGTGGTCTCATTTTGCATACCTTGGCCCGCGGTTTGCAGGAACCACACTTTCATAGCATTATCTTTCATAAGATCACTTGTCTTCTCAAAATTATATCGAACATCCATATTCTTTCTAACCATACGCATGCATTCCTTGACAAGATAGGAATCATTAGATTTCATCAAGGAAAGAATGTTCTCTTTGTCAATATATAGTTTCATATTCTATAGAATCTTGAATAACAAATCAGAAGCCTCGTCATAAAATCCTTTGCCAAACTCATTACTGAAATTGCCGTCTGTCCGATATTCCATTTCATATGGGTTTTTATCGGCGGGGAAATAATAAACCTTGAAAGGATTATTCTTTTTCAACTCATCTTCATCTTTGAACATTTGCTCAGCTACGATTACTTGTGAACGGCGAACCAGATATTCAGAGTGAGTTTCAACAATGAAACAAAAACCATATTTGATATAGACATCTTTAAACAAGTCGGCTAATTTTGACTGGAAAGCCGGATGCATGTTCTGCTCTGGTTCCTCGATGATAATCATGGGGGTGTATGGTGTATTACCGCGTATGCGCTGACGATGAATAAATATGGCGAGACGTAGAATCAAAGTGATGAGTTGGTTTGACCCCATTCCTAAGTCTGCTAGATTAACCATACGGTTATTATCATTGAGGATTTTAATGTTATAATACTCGCCAGCAATACTTTGCACGTCATAGTCTCTACCGATTCCAAAGACCCCAAACCAATACTTGATAAAGTCTCTTTCGGACTTTCCAATTTTCTCATTCACAAGGTCATGAAGTGTCTGCGCCATGTAATCATTGTGGTCATTATAGTCGAATAGTGCTTTTTGAGAGATTCCATGAGCGTATACATATTCCACTTGCGAATTGTTGATAATAGCTTCTAGTTCATCAGCAATCTCATAGATAAAGCCCATACGTCCCTTGATTAATCCAAATTCGGGAAAGTTTTCTGCCTTTTTTTGCTCAGCATCCATGCCAATGCCTCGAATAAGTTGGGGAATTAATAAAGCCCCAACTCTGTCGTGCGATAATGAGAGTTGGGTGGTATATTCAATCTTCTCCTCACAATGATTCATATTGACTATCACATGTTTTGTCTGATAGTTGATATCAAACTTTGCACCAAGTCTTTCATCAGATATTACAATCTGCGAAACAGGTATCGTAGAAGTGTCGTCATGTTCAACTTGTTTTATGCTTATCTCTATAAAGTATTTTCCAATATGTATAATAAAACTTATCTTTCGCTCCATATCCTCAGCTTGTAAAGCCTGCCATGAATAAGCTCTGTTGAATGTACCTATATGAACATCATGATAATTGTTTGCATCCAGTCGGAATAATGGTTGCTCGCTGGAGGAGAAAATATTGTCGTCATGTTCAACTCTCAATCCTTTGATATTGTCGAGAGCAAGAAGCAAGCCTTTTACCAGAGTTGACTTTCCTGCATTATTAGTACCAACCATGATATTCACACCCGATAGCGGCAACAAAGGAAGTCGCTTAAACCGCCTGAAGTTTTCAAAACCTGCACCATAGATACGAGATGAATACTGTTCAATCCGCCGGCAGATGTCGTTTTCTATTTCGGCAACAGTTTTTTGAAATTGGCTGTAATATTCACGTTGTTTGTAAATGAAGTAGGTATGCTGTTCTTCAAGAGTAGGAGCAATCAAAATATGGTCATGATTGATATCTTTCATCAATTTGTAAATAATGAACTGCTCATCGTAAGCAGGATTTATCTCTATAGGATTATAGTTTAGTTTAAAACAGTATAACTTAGGGCAAGGCATATCCATTTCCTCGAAAATGAAAGTATATAGACGGATGCAGACGGGTTTTGAAGGTGTCGCAATGATCTTTATCAGTTTATTATTAAAGGGTGAATACAAGATCAACGGACTTGTCACTATACGACAGCACAATTGCGTCTTGAATTTCTCTGTCTGTTCGTTATCTATTTGTTCATTGAATGTTTGTTTGAAGATGTCTATATACCTTTCGCCAATAGAATAACCATAGAGTTTGTTTTCTTCTATTATTGAACATGCATCAAGAGGATGTTCGCCCTCAAGATTAATATTAGAATAATTTTTCAGATAAACCCCTTCATCAGCCAGTATTTGAAACGGGTTATCTGACAAAATTTGCGAATCTACAATTTGAGACTTGTTGAAATCCGTATTAAACACCCATTCTCCTATTTTGTCATATTCTTTGTATGAGATGATATCATTAATATTTCTCCAAACGAAATTTTCTTCACCTGGCTTACGGCAAACACTTTGGAAATCGATTTTTGCATTGTATCTGAAATCATCTTTCGATAATTGCTGGTAGGTTCTGTCAAAAAGGCAATTCTTTATTGCAAACGTCCATTTTTCAAACGCTTCATTTGAAGCTGTTCTATTATTTTCGATATCGGCGAATGCATATGGTACACTCTCGTCTCGGTCATCAGACTTTTTACATACTATGACGCAGTTCCCCAAGTCGTCTATCATCAAAGGAATTTGATATTTATAGAAGTCTTCATCCACCTCTTCCCTCGACTGATTAAAAGCGACGCAGAACCCACCAGGCTTGACAAAACTTAGGACGTCTTTCAGCTGCAGTGTGAAATCCTCATTGTAAAATTGTCCTCTATAGATAATGACACCGTCAAACTGAGCGTCTTCAAATGGAAATATTTCTGCTTCCTCATCTTCAATTATCTCCATATTAGAATAGTGTTGAAGCATCAAAATGCTTATTTCCAACTGAATTAGCCGAGAACATTTATAAAAGGTAATGTGTGCCTCTGCAGGATTATTCTCCATGAGATGTTCAAGACACCCATCTTCTTGTATGCTAACCAATATATTACCATGTTTCAGGTCAATGCCTAAGTACGACTGACATTCGACAATTGTTTTGTATTCAAATGACGTAATATAATTCTGAAACAAGTCGTATTTGTTACATGCAAAAATAAAATGTTGATTATTCCATTTTGCCAGGGTTACTTCGTTTTCAGAATTCTGATAGTCAGACAATTTTGAATCAGCAAGAAGCGAAAGGAGGTGATGGTAATAAGGATATTCAATGTTGAGCAATCTGTTCCACAATGCAAGAATTTTGTCTTTCTTTGGGTGACTGGATTTTCCTATTGCTACTCCTATGTCAATGTGGTCCTTGACAGACCTGAAGTCGAAGAGATTGATATAGCGGGCATAAATCAGAAAGCCTACTACAAGACCATAAACATCACTCTTGAGTGCGTCTTTACCTTTGACATGTGTTATTTTTTCGTTGACACTTTCATAATAGATGTCCCTAAAGGCGAATTCCTTCTCTTTGATATCATTCAAGATGTCCAAAAAACTATTATTCATATATATGGTTTTTATTTACTTTCTATTTACATTCTTCTCTGAAAAAGTCTCCATATCTCTGGTTGTCTAGATCTATCACATACAATTTTTCTTTTGCCCTAGTGATACCTGTATAAATTAGTTCTTTTTCGTCTTCATCTTTTGAGACATAATATTCAAGGCCAGACGAGCTAGTCGCTTCTGGTAAAAGAATAAGAATTACATTTTTCGATTCCCATCCTTTAAAACTATGGATAGTAGACAGTTTTATTAAAGCTGACCCACATTTGAAATGACGCTTTTTACTGGCACGTACCTCTTTCAACGCGTCTTCAAATGAAATGGAAGCATTTTTAAGCTCATCATATTGTTTTTGCGACTCAAAAGTGGTCATGGTCTTGTTTTTACCCTTATTCTTACAATAATTAGTGTCAATGTCCCTAAGCACTTTCACGGTTTGAGATAATATTGTGAAAGTGGTCCTAGTATCCTCATCAGGATGCTCTTCGGCATATTGGTCCATAATTTCCTGACACTTTTCATAAAGCCTTGTCGCGGATGTGTTTTTAGGCAAGTGATAATAGTAAAGGTTCTTCTCAAAAGAGAGTTCCATCTGGATTCCTATTGGCGAGACTAGGTGAGCATCGTAAAACTTTTCTTGGAAATGATTAGCAAGAAAAACCAGGTCTTGATTGACAAAACGGTAACTCTTAGCCAGGCTATTATTCCATACACCTCCGATTGTACCTAGTTTTATATCCCCATTTACATCTAACGGTCTTTCATATATGTTTTGTTTGGAATCACCAAAAACGACGAATTCGCCTTGAGGCATCAGGAAGTATTTCTGTAATATTTCGAGCCACTCGGTCTTATAATCCTGGACCTCATCAATGAATATCGCAGCATAGCGCTCAATCTCACTTGATACCTCATTAAAATAATTTAAATCATCATACGAATCGAGATTTCTCACCTTGATGCCGTGATTCAGTGCCTGGGCATTGAAAAACTGATGATAATTCATAAATTCAAACATGTCCCACGAGAAATCTTTTCTAACGTTGTCCAACCTCATTTGCAAATAATTGGTCAATGTTATATTATAAGACAAGATAAGAATTTTCCCTCCTGTTCTCAACTGAGCATTAACAGCACGTTCGCATAGCACCTGTGTCTTTCCTGAGCCGGCTACGCCATTGATTTTTTGTTTTGTAGCTTTACTTTCCATCAGAACAACTTGTTCATGAGAAGGGGTAATTTCGACACCTGACTTGAATGAGTGCCAATTGCCAGATATAGCCCTCATAAAATTCTTATAAATCATTGGCATAAACAGATTATTCTGATTCGACATACGTAATTCATGTATCAATTCTTCCGAAGTCTTTCTGCGTAGCGTATCCTTATCAACGAGGTGCGTATATGATAATTCTTTCGCTGTCAGTTTTTTATCAAAGTCAAGTTCTTTTTCTTTACAATATTTTAATTCAAACTGCTCTCTTGTACCTCCAATGATATAAATCATCTTATGAATGACAGCCCAATAACTAGTGTCGACCAACGATTTGGCCAGAAGATCTTTCACATGCACCTCAATCAGGTTTCTTTGATAAGCTTTAATCGTTTCAATGGATATACTGCTTGAGTCATTAGGCTTATGTGCTGTTACCAACAAGACACCTATGCCAGGTCGAATGATTACCATCAAAGGCTTATCCCCTCCAATGTTTGGTTTTATAAAAATGGAATCATCATAAGCCAATCCTTCCTTCAACTTGACATACAACTCAAATTCATTTTGCGTCAGAACGTGATTATTCAAAAGCATATTGTCGTCATAGTCATCGAATACAGGCTGCTGCCCTATCAGAACCGGTTGGAGTTTTTCAGGTTTCAAATTAATACCGCTCCCGTTATATTCAAAGCAATCTGTACAGCAGCTCAATACATGATGCGTGCTCTTCGTATATCCGAACTTTCCCTCATCAATCAGAGATATCTTCCTGGTATTCGGAAACATATTTGCAAACTCATGAATTCGATAGTGATTGGTATTCATAGGCCCCATACACATAACATAATGTGTGCGGTCTTTGTCTGCAATTAATTGCGCAAGTGCTGGTAAATTGACAGTATCTATATCTAATATGTTGGAAAAAATATGAATAACCGTATTGCAACTGTAAGAAAGATTATCCACCTCATCATGAGAACCATTTCCGGGAAGGTATTTACATAAAGTGGCTATATTAATGTTGTCATTTAAAAATTTGACGTTAAACACGGCTCTACGAAGGGCTGCATCCGATGGTTCTATCAATGTTATTTTTTGTAGGAGTGAATCTTTTTCATGTTCTTTTAAAAGCTCAAGTAAAACCAAGGAACCGATACCCTGACCACACCCCCAGTCAATAATTTCGAATTTGTCATCCAATTTTTTAAAATTAAATTTTTGGAAAGCGGCAAGACACTTCATCTCATGCATCTCGCCATATGCTGCAATATAAGCATTAAGCTGGTTGTCGGTTGACAACAAATCTACTCCATGGTTTACATATGTCCATGGCTTGTGACTCAGAGATTCCGGAAGTTGCGATTTACAGCATGAAAAAATCTGCGAAACCGTCATTGCACGTCCTGCTTCCTGTAACTCTTCATTTTTAGCTCTTAACGCTCTTTCATAAGTTGACATTTTCATATTTATTTTCCTGTTATCGTTTCTGAGAATAAATTTTGTTGATGCTCTTGGTAATTCCGTTGAGCTGTCTCTTTAGATATATTAGCATAACAATATTTGCATAGATGAACACAAGTATTGTACTCTCCAATATCTTTGCTTCTCATGCATCCACAAAATAATCGTTGATTTTTATCGCTATTGTCGCCTCTGGTCGCATATTTACCATTAGGAAGGAGAATTGCATCATTGGGTAATTGCTCAGTCTCACCAAAGATATTCGGTGTTGGCATGTCTTTAATCTCCGCCTTCAATACTTTCATTAATATCTTGTCTTCGTATGCGAACCTAATCATTAACTTGTCATCGATGCAGTGATTTGCATGAATGCCGAATTCACCCAGTTTAAGTTTTGGACTTTCGGCACAAGTAGCTAATTCATAATTCCAACTCTTGTTCAATTCTGCAAGCCTGAAAGCAAATTCGAGTATACTATCAGGGTTCCATTCTTTGTATGCTATCTGTTCTTTTGCCAGATTAGACACAACTTTCCGGTAGATTCCAATATCAGCAAAACTAAAGACAAGCTTTTCTGTGTAGCCTTTTAGTTGGTTCCCGATATTCTCTATCTTGCCAAGCAGTTTGTCGATGGTGATATTATCCGCCAACACCAGAGGATCAAAACGCCATATGACATGACCTTCCCCCAAAGCCTCAACCAACATTTTAAATGTTTCTATGCGGCTAGAGAGGATCGGCACCTGAGGCTCTAATCCTTCTTCTTCATAATCATTCAACGAGTATTGAATGTAGCATCCTATACCACGTTCTTTCAATTCATTAAGATGTTTTAATAACGGTCGGGGATTTTTTGACCAAAAAACTATAAAACGGGTGTTCTTATAGGACACGTAGCCTTTCACTCCATTAAATGGATTTGTCCATGCAGAGTATCCCACTTTAAGTCGATGAAAAAACCAATCTGCATAAAAAGCAGGAATATCAGTGCTCCTACTTGCAGACACTATTTCTGGAACCTGCATCGTAACATATTCCCCGTTTTCACGTTGTTGTATTTCTTTATTCCAAGATGCCATATTTTTTATGTTTGAATATCTTGATAGATTTTATTCCTTATATAAATTTAATGTTAGTTCTAGTAAAACTTGATATATAGTCAGTTACTACAATATTGCTCTCTTCGTTTTTTTGTTTCATGGTGTCGACCGCCTCTCGAGCTCCACGCCCGTAACCACATTGGATCTATGGTGTTTCTGCGCATCAGCATCCCCATGCTCGGAACGCTTCATGGCATTCTTATAGTCGCCTGTATCACAATATTTGTCTCCTTTTGTTTTCATATAAGCATAAATACCGTTGTCCTTATGTTTGTTATTTATAAGCATATGAGCAACACAAAGCTACCCAGGATTATGTTATACCAATGATTCCACTTACATTTGAACTACGTTTGAGGGTAAGCACAAATCATCAATGACATGGCAAAGATAAACAAAAAAAATAAGAAATACACTCCATTTTGTTTTTTTTTCCCATTCTTGTTCATTATATCATCATTTTTTGTTATTTTTGTATCGAAATAAAGTATTTGTTTCTATAGACAGGTATATATATCATGAACAATCAAGAACTTGCGCGCCGCATCATAGACAAGACTTCCAAGAACCTTTTCATCACAGGAAAGGCGGGGACGGGGAAAACATCATTCCTCCGTAAGCTGAAGGAGGATAAACCAAAGAACATGGTCGTGTTGGCACCAACAGGGGTGGCTGCCATAAATGCGGGTGGCGTTACCATTCACTCTTTCTTCAAGTTTGATTTCTCCTTTTTTATTCCTGGAGTGACACGTTAAAAAAAAAAGAACTGAAGAAGGAAAACCGAGAACTGATAAAGAGTCTGGAACTTATAGTGATAGACGAGGTGTCGATGCTCCGTGCTGACTTGCTGGATAAAATAGATGATGCACTACGGCATTACAGGAGAGACGATCGTCCCTTCGGAGGCGTTCAGATGGTGCTGATGGGAGATGTGCTCCAGTTGCCGCCTATAGACTCGAAAGAACTGGAACCCTTGAAAGGTCATTATGAGGGCCTCTATTTCTTTAACAGCAAGGTATATCAGCAGGCAGATTTCGTCTCTATAGAATTCACGAAAGTATATCGCCAGCAAGATATAGTATTTTTAAAGTTACTGAATCACGTAAGGGAGAAGAAAATATCATTAAATGAGATAAATCAGCTCAATGCTCGAGTGATTGAAAATTTTGAGCCTGGTGACAATGACAAATATATCCGTATTTACACACATAACGGACAAGTTGATGAGCTGAATCAGAAAGAATTGGGTAAACTGGACGGTGAAATAAAACGTTTTACAGCATCTATAGAAGGAGAGTACCCTACTTCTGCATACCCTAATGTAAAAGAATTGGAACTGAAGGTTGGTGCACATATAATGTTCATCAAGAACAATATAGACAAAGGTTATTATAATGGCTTGCTAGGAATCGTCGAAGATATAGGGGACGATTCTACTATTATGGTTAAGAAGTCTGATGATGGACAGGTCATTAAAGTTGAACCCATAGAATGGCTGAACATTAATTATTCTGTTGTTGAAAATTTTGTGGAAACTGAAGATGGGCAGACCATCGTAGGAACACAAATAGTAGAAGATGTGATAGGAAAATTCAAGCAATATCCCATTAGACTTGCATGGGCCATCACTGTTCATAAAAGCCAGGGACTGACTTTCGATAAGGTTATTTTGGATGTTCACCGCTCGTTTATGCCGGGTCAGGTATATGTTGCTCTAAGCAGATGCCGGTCATTGGAAGGTCTTGTCTTACTATATCCGATAAACAGGTGGGCGATAAAAACAGACCCTATCGCCTTGGAGTTTATAAAGAGAATTGAAATGAATCCATTATCTGAAGATCAAGTGGAAGAATGGATTGAACCTGAAGTGGTGGAAAACGATTGGTTTGAACAAGACTACGAGACAGAACTCTCACGGCTCTTAGCGCTAAAAGAAGAAACGGAAGAGAAAATATCAGCCGTTAGGGCAAAGATATTAGAGGAGATGCAATCAAGGGGCGTTGATTCTATAAATTCACATCAATTCTCCATAAAAGTATCACCAGCGACTACCACCATGCATTTTGACAGCAAACGCTTTAAAGAAGAGAATGAAGATATTTATCTGAATTATTGTACGCCGAAAGAGAAGCCGCCTACTTTATATGTAAAACGTAAAACAACTTAAAAACCAGTTTCTGAAATGGATATAGAACAATTGCAGTGGGAATTCAAGATGCTCACTTCAGCAGAACAACACCAGTTCCTTCAAAAGCACGTGGAGGAACTGAGAGAAGCGCTTGGTATCACTCATCAGATGTTGATAAAGGATGCTGACGCAGAAGAGATTATCACGGACCTGATGGATGATCATGACATGACGGTATCCGATCTGCTCGATATCTATGGTGATATTGAAAGCGTCAGAGATATCGTAAGATGGACAACCGAAGACTCTTACGAAGACGATTATTAAGAGAAAGAATAACCCCTTAATTCAGAAGAGATGGATTTATATCAATTTGAACAAGTTTATGATGAACTTGGCAGGCAGGAAAAGAAACAGTTTGCCGATTACATCAATAATCAGGTATTGAATCTTCAAGAGATTAATTACCAGTATGAAAAGAAGAATCCTCTGACGAAGGAAGAACTTCTGGAAGCACTCAGCAGCCAGGAAGATGTCTTAGAGTTAATCATCGAGCAAGATATCGATGAAGCTAAGGACTGGCTGGAAAGAGTGTTAATGTAAAGAGGTTATAGCCTATGATGTAGTAATCAGTTGGCAAGTTAAGGCTTAATCTGTCGAATGAAAAACGATTGAGATTGAACACATGTGCATTTTTTGTATTATGTGGTCTCTCAAGGGCGTCGCTATCATACAAAAAACAAGGTGTTTCATACAGTGAGGGGATTAGAGTGGGGGAGGATACAAAGAAACTGAGTATATTTGCAAAAGAATTATTAATATACTCTGAAAATGAAAAGAAAAATATTATTGCTTTTTTTAAGCATTGTAGGTTTAGCACCTTTATTCGCTGGTAGTCCAACAGAATACAAAGAAGGAGACATTGTATTTATCATGTCTAAATCATCTCAAGCTCCATTAATAAGATATGTAACATCTTCAATGTGGACTCATTGTGGGATTGTAGTATATAAAGGAGGTGAACAGAAATCCCTGTTTATTGCTCCATGCGATTTGTTATAACATTATTACTATCATCATGAAAAAGATTGGAATTGTATTGTTCGTTATAGTGGGCGTTGCCTTAATTGGGAGCAACCTGCCATACTATTACAGTAATGAGAAAGCGGCTACTTATGTAACCAGTCATGTTGCAGGATCTTCGCGCAGCATGTGTGCATGGTATGTCGTCAAGGCAATGTGGCGAGGTGGATGCCCAATAGGGCTTATCCCTGCATACGCGTACGATAAGACTCTACCACAAATGGGGTTTAAGGAAGTCCCCTTAAATGATTATCAGCCAAAGGTTGGAGATATCTCAGTTCTTCCTAAGAATGAAAAGAGTCACTTCGGCCACATTGCTATATATAATGGTAAGCAATGGGTGTCAGACTTTAGGCAGAAAAGTATCTATCCAAGTTCAGCCTATAGAAAGAACGGTACTTACAAAATATTTCGTGCCACGAATGGTTGGCATTGGAAGCATGTATGGACATCACCTATAGATTGGTATTCATGGATTGAATCTTTTGTTAAAGGATACGAAAAAATCAGATTCTGATGGCAATAACAACTTACATTCTTCTGGCCGCAGCCAGTGTGGTGCCTGCCCTTGTCACAAGCGTAGGCAGGTGTTTCCGAGAAAAAGATTTGCTCTCTTTCTCATTGACCTTCCTGTGTTTTTTCTGGGAAGCAACCATCATTAGTGCGTACTTCCATGCAGATTATATAATGGCTTTACTTGACACGTATGGACAGTCAATGCGTAGCTATTATCCTTACCTATTCATTGCATCATTGTTAGGATGCATGTTTGTCAGCCTGGTGCTGTTACTAATCGTCAGATACATGAAAAAGCAACATGCTTGGAAATGGATAATAGGAGTTCTCGCATTATTCTTGTTCGCGATTCTGATGATAGGTTTTTGCGTCAGCCTGGTACTAGGGGCTTCGCTCGAACAAGGTTTTTTTGTGGCTTGTTGTGGTGTGATGGGAGCAGTAGGCGTTGCATGGGGATTGACATACAAAGAAATATGTGTCATTGGAAATATCTACATAGAGGCAGGAGTCTGTCTGCTGTCAGCCCTGTGGCTTACTTGGTGCACAATAAAGGCATACAGGCAAAACAAAACTCCACTTCATGGGCTTCTTATGTCTGCAGGGCTGCTATATGGCATGGCTTACCTGCTGGTCTTTTTGTTGATTTGCAACCATTATGCCATGCCTATGGATAAAGCATTTGATCTATGCTATCATGAGCTATGGATGTTATCTTCCGCCTGGCACATCTCATATAATTACGTGAATTACGTGATATTCATCATTCTATTTCTTGTTCTCACGTTGGGCAATCTTCTTGTTGCGAAGTGTCTGTCGCTCATATCATACAAAAAAGAGGAAAATTGATACAAAGCCATTCGATTGTTTTGGTAAGAGATAGAAAGAATAGTAATTTCGCGCTGAAAAAGGATTTTAGTATAAAGAGATGAGAGTAAAAATGATTCTGCCTGCCTTGCAGGAAGCAGAAAGCCCATATTGGCGTCCCATTAAGTATTCGCTGTTCCCGCCTTTGGGACTCGCAACTTTGGCCGCCTATTTCCGCGATGATGATGAGGTGGAGATTGTAGACCAGCACGTTGAAAAGTTGACGCTCGACGATGAGCCAGACCTTGTGTGCATACAGGTGTATGTGACCAATGCCTACCGGGCCTACAAGATTGCCGATCATTACCGTCAGCAAGGTTCATACGTGGCCATGGGCGGACTGCATGTTACATCGTTGCCCGATGAGGCGGCTTTGCATGCTGACACTATCTTGTTGGGACCAGGTGAAGAGGCGTTTCCGCGATTTGTCAATGATCTTCGTGAAGGACATCCACAGAAACGCTATGTGGCTCGTTGGCGTTCCATTGAAAACATCCCTCCCGTGCGTCGTGATCTCATCAAACGTGAGAAATACTTCGTACCCAACTCGCTTGTTGTGTCAAGAGGCTGTCCTCATCACTGTGACTTCTGTTATAAGGATGCCTTTTATGGTGAGGGCAAGTCATTCTACACTCAGCGCGTGGATGAGGCACTTGCTGAAATTGACCGTTTGCCGGGACGACACCTTTATTTCCTCGATGACCATCTGCTGGGTAATCCTCGTTTCGCATCAGAGTTGTTTGAGGGCATGCGTGGTATGGGACGTGTTTTTCAGGGTGCCGCCACTGTTGCCTCCATACTGAAGGGCGACCTGATTGAGAAAGCCGCTGAAGCGGGGCTTCGTAGTGTGTTCCTTGGTTTTGAAACTTTCTCACCAGAGAATCTGCGTTCGAGTAACAAGTTACAAAATCTTTCTAAAGACTATGTAGCTGCCGTGGAGCGGTTGCATAGCCTTGGTGTCATGATAAACGGAAGCTTTGTGTTTGGTCTCGACCATGACGACAAAGATGTGTTTCGTCGCACAGTTGACTGGGGCATCGAACATAGCATCACCACAGCGACCTTCCATATTCTCACCCCCTATCCAGGTACTCGTTTGTTCCAACAGATGGAGCGTGACGGACGAATAACGTCATACGACTGGAGCAAGTATGACACACGCACGGTGGTCTATAAGACCATGGGACTCTCGGCAGAAGAACTGAAACAAGGCTACGACTGGGCCTATAAGGAGTTTTATTCGTGGAGCAATATCTTCCGTGCCAGTTTCGGCCACGATAATCTGAAACAGCAGTTGGCTCACCTGTTCTATATGGGTGGTTGGAAGAAGTTTGAACCGTTCTGGAATTTTATGATTCGATACGGAAATCTCAATCGCATGTTACCTGTCCTGGAATCCTTGTTGTCGAATACCAAGAGCAAAAGTACAAAGCGGTGAAACAAAAAAAGAGGTCTAATGACCTCACTTGTGATCCGCTTGGGGCTCGCGCTCGGCTCCAAAGGAGACGCTTTCGTAGCATAGCGGAGAAAGAACCCTTGGGTGAGAGGACAAAGCGGTGAAACAAAAAAAGAGGTCTAATGACCTCTCTTTTGTGATCCGCTTGGGGCTCGAACCCAAGACCCCAACATTAAAAGTGTTGTGCTCTACCAACTGAGCTAGCGGATCTCCGTTTTGACGTTTCAGTTATAAAAACAGGACCTCTGTCCTTAAAAGCGAGTGCAAAGGTACTATCTTTTTTTTATTCTGCCAAATTTTCGGGCAACTTTTCTTCGTCAATGCTTTCTTTTATGCTTGCAACGGCTTGTTGAAGGTCCTTTTCGTCGGTTGTTGAGGCATTTATTGCTTCCTGATTGGGTACCGGCATGTAGGGTTTGTCTTCTTCTTCGTTCTCACGTGTGACATATCGCTGGTAGTAGGCAATGAGCAGGGTGGTGAGCGGCAGGGCGATGATAAGACCGATGAAGCCCAGCAATGCTCCCCATACAGACAGCGACAGCAGCAGGATGGCAGGGTTCAGTCCCATGGCCTTTCCCATAATCTTCGGGGTGACAATCATGTCGATGATAAGCTGTACGATGCCAAACACGGCAACGGCAGCCAGCAGGATGAGCCAGAAGTTCTGTCCTGTGTCGGCAGCCTTCAGCAGAGCGAGCAGAGCCGTTGGGATGAGGGCAAAGGTGTGCAGATAGGGCACGAGGTCCATGATGCCGATGAGGATGCCGAGACCGATGGCCATGGGGAAGTCGATGATGGTGAAGCCGATGCAGAAGAGGATTCCCATGGTGAGTGCCACGAGTCCCTGACCGCGGATATAGTTGTTCAGCTCACGCTCCACGTCGCCCATCAGCTCATGCCAGAAGGGGCGCGACTTCTTGGGGAATATCTTAATCCAATTGTCGGTGAGGTATTCGTAGTCGAGCAGGATGAAGAACATGTAGAGCAGGGTGATGAGCGATGCAACGATGCTGATGATCAGACTGGCGGTTTGTCCGAGGAAACTGAACACCTGCGGCATGGCCTTCTGCAAGCTATCCGTAAAGTCCTTGCTGCGGAAGAACTGCTCTATTGCCTTCTGGTTTCCCTGCAGCCACTCTTGTATGGCACCCGGTATGCTATCGATGTTAGCCGAGGTTTGTATGTACTTCGTAATGAGGCCTCCCAACTTCTGGAACTGCTCAATCATGGGAGGGATGATGAGATATACCACCAGGCCTACCACGGCAATGACGGCAATGAGCGTGACAACGATGCTCAATGCTCGCGTGGGTACATGCATACGATTCTGCACAAACTTCACAGCGGGGTAGAGCAGATAGGCCAGGAACCAGGCAATGAAGAAGGGCAACAGCACGTTGCTAAGGTAGTTCACGGCAGCAAGCACAAGGATGACCAGAGCTGCCACGCCTGCCCAGCGAATGAATTTGTCGAATGTTATCTTTTCTTGCATAGGAATAGTTAGTGGGAAAAGTGTTAGGTTATGTGTTGGCTTTCGCTGCCTCCTCGGCTTTCGCTGCCTCCTCGGCTTTTGCTGCCTCTTCAGCTTCTACAGCCTTGCGATAGCAGTCGCGGCAGAGGGGCTCATACTCCATCTTCTCGCCCAGCAGCACGCGTTTCTCGTTCTGCACCAGTCGGTGGCTGACGTAGGCCAGATTGCCACAGCGTACGCAGATGGCATGCACCTTAGTGACATCGTCGGCAATGGCACACAGGGCAGGCATGGGTCCGAAGGGAACACCACGGAAGTCCATGTCGAGACCAGCGATGATGACGCGCACCCCGCGATTGGCCAGCTCGTTGCAGACATCCACCAGTCCCATATCGAGGAACTGAGCTTCATCGATGCCCACCACCTCAATATCCGACGATAGCAGCAGGATGCTCGACGAGGTCTCCACAGGTGTCGACGGGATGGCATTCTGGTCGTGGCTCACGACATCATTGTCTGAATATCGCGTGTCGAGGGCAGGCTTGAAGATCTCCACTTTCTGCTTGGCGAACTTTGCCCGCTTCATTCTCCTGATGAGTTCTTCGGTCTTTCCGGAGAACATCGATCCGCACACCACTTCAATTCTTCCGGGGCGGTGTGCCTCCCCATCATTGTGATGTATCATAATTTGAATGCAAAAATACAAAGACGTTTTAAAAATTGCAAAGAAATCGGCACTTTTCTTTGCTGATGAAGATTAATTAACTATATTTGCGGCATAAAAAGCTGCAAATGAGGGCCGTGGAGCATTAAAAATAGTGAATTTATTTTGTTCTGCCCGCGGTTTTCATTATCTTTGCAGGCGCATTACAGAGAATAACAGACAAAAGAACGGCATGTTGTACATCATTCCGACGCCTGTAGGCAATTTGGAAGATATGACATTGCGCGCTGTCAGACTGCTGAAAGAAGCTGACGTAGTGCTTGCTGAGGATACTCGCACGTCGGGTATTCTCTTGAAACACTTCGATATCCAGAACCATTTGCTCTCACATCATAAATTCAACGAACACGGCACAACGGCTTCCGTTGTTGAAAGGCTGAAAGCAGGGCAAACGGTGGCACTCATCAGCGATGCTGGCACACCGGGCATCAGCGACCCGGGCTTCTTCCTGGCTCGCGAGGCCATTGCAGCAGGAATAGAAGTGCAGACGCTGCCAGGTGCTACGGCATGTATTCCGGCTCTGGTGTCGAGTGGACTGCCTTGCGACCGCTTCTGCTTCGAAGGCTTCCTGCCACAGAAGAAAGGTCGGCAGACACATCTGGACTCGCTGCGAGAAGAGACGCGAACGATGGTGTTCTACGAGTCTCCCTTCCGTCTGCTGAAGACATTGCAGCAGTTTGCCGAGGTGTTTGGCCCTGATCGTCAGGTGAGTGTGAGCCGTGAGATTTCGAAGGTGCACGAGGAGCATGTGCGTGGAACCCTGGCCGAGGTCATCGACCACTTCACGCAGAAAGCTCCGAAAGGTGAAATAGTAATCGTCCTGGCTGGAAAGGTGAAAGAGAAAGCCAAGGGCAAGAAAAATGATAATACAGATAACATTTGAATATGATGAAAAAAGTATTTTTCGTAGCAGCTGCATTCATCGTGCTTGCAGCTACAAGTTGTAAGAACGAGCCGCGTGTGGCTCAAGTAGCCGACACAACGACACGTGATTCATTGCAGAAGATCATTGACCAGAAGGACAATGAAATCAATGACATGATGTCTACGCTCAACCAGATTCAGGAGGGCTTCCGCGAGATTGCCCAGGCTGAGAACCGTGTGAACATCGTCAAGGATGGCGAGCGCACCGACAAGGCCCAGCAGATTCGTGAGAACATCCAGTTCATTTCAAACACTATGAAGCGCAACCGCGAGCTTATCAACAAGCTGCAGCAACAGGTGCGCGAGAGTTCGGTGAAGGGCGACCAGCTGAAGGCCACCATCGAGAGCATGGTGAAGCAGCTCGAGGAGAAAGACCAGCAGTTGCAGCAGCTCCGTGCTGAACTCGACTCTAAGGACATCCACATCTCTGAGCTCGACGAGAAGATCTCGAACCTGAACACGCATGTTGAGGACCTGAAGACCGAGAGCAAGCAGAAGAGTGAGACCATCAGCAACCAGGACAAGCAGCTCAACACCGCTTGGTTTGTCTTCGGCACGAAGAAGGAACTCAAGGAGCAGCACATCATTGAGGGTGACCGCGTTCTGCAGTCGAACTTCAACAAGAGCTACTTCACGAAGATCGACATCCGCGTCGACAAGGAAATCAAGCTCTATTCGAAGTCGGCCAAGCTGCTGACCATGCATCCCTCAAGCAGCTACACCCTGCAGCAGGATGCCAACAAGCAGTATGTGCTGCGCATCACCAATCCGCAGCTGTTCTGGTCGACAAGCAAATATCTGGTGGTGCTGGTGAAATAAGCCGGTACGCCGAGTGCTTTGGCTCATAACAGCTAGGCACTTCACAGTATTTGTTGAACAAAAAAAGTACGGCGATAGCATGGGAGAAAAACATCCCTCGTGCTATCGCCGCTTGTTTTTCAGATATGGCAATTTCCCTTTATCGCCGCTTGTTTTTGAAAAACTCCTGCATGAGCGTACGGCAATCGTTCTCGCATACTCCAGAGGTGACCTGGCATCGCGGGTGTAGCACATCGGGGGCAAAGCGTTTGTAGCCACGCTTCTCATCGGGAGTACCATAGACAATGCGGCTAATCTGCGACCAGCCAAGGGCGCCAGCACACATCGGGCAGGGCTCCACGGTGACGTAGAGCGTGCAGTCCTGCAGATATTTCCCACCCAACTGATTGGCTGCGGCCGTGATGGCCTGCATCTCGGCATGGGCAGTCACATCGTTGAGTGTCTCCGTCAAGTTGTGAGCGCGTGCAATGATTCGCCCCTGGCAGGTGATAACGGCACCAATGGGAATCTCATCGGCACGTCTGGCAGCATCAGCCTCTGCCAGCGCCATTTTCATGAAGTATTCGTCTTTTTTCTGAAGTTCTTCTGTTGTCATGCTTGCAAAATTACACATTTCTTTTTGAAGTATGAAAAATATTGTGTATTTTTGCATGAAAATAATCCATGATAACAAGTAGCTGATGGCACAACATAACGACACGGGCAATTGGGGCGAGGAGATGGCAGCCCGACATCTATGCAGCAAGGGATACACCATTCGCGATAGGAACTGGCGACTAGGACATCGCGAGATTGACATCGTGGCTCTTTCTGAAGACATGCGCACCCTTGTTTTCGTTGAGGTGAAAACGCGCCTGTCTGATGAGGTCGCTTTGCCCGAAGATGCTGTCGACCGCAAGAAGATTCGCAACATCGGCTATGTGGCCAATTCCTACATCAAGCAGAATCGCATCGTGCTCGACACTCGGTTTGACATCATCACGGTCATAGGAAAGGAGGGCGACCCCTCACCTAAAATAGAACACTGGGAGGATGCCTTCAATCCGATGCTGGCGTATTAATCCGTTCTACCAACTCCCATCAATTCCTATTACCTCCCATCAATTCCCATTACCTCCCAAAATAGAAAGAATAATGGACGTAAAGCTGATCAGACTTGAAGAAGTAGACTCCACGAACAACTACCTCCGAAATTACACACCTGCAGAGGGGGAGGAGGCGACGCTTTGCATTGCTGAGTTCCAGCATGCGGGGCGCGGCTGTGGAACCAATAGCTGGGAGTCGGAACGTGGCAAGAACCTGTTGTTCTCGCTCCTCATTCACCCGCAAGAGATTGCAGCCCGCGATCAGTTCCATATCTCCATGAGTATTGCCCTTGCCGTCTGCGATGCGCTCACCTCTTTTGGCATTGGTGATATCCGTGTGAAATGGCCAAACGATGTCTATTGGCGCGACAAGAAGATTTGCGGCATCCTCATAGAGAATCGCTTGGCAGGGTCTTTCATCCGCGATAGCATCATTGGCATTGGCCTCAACGTGAACCAACAGCAGTTCCTAAGCGATGCTCCCAACCCTGTGTCGATGCGGCAGATCTTAGGACATGATGTCGACCGCAAGCAAGTGCTCCGTCGCATTGTTGATGCCTTCAAGTTCTCTCCGTGCATGATAGACTTTACCGCTATGCGCTACAATGCCATGCTCTACAGAAAGGGTGGGGGACTGTTCTCCTTCATCGACTCAGATGGCGAGTTTAAGGCAGAGATAATGGGTGTCGACAACGATGGACATTTGAATCTGAAACGTGCTGACGGCCGTCTAGTGCAGTATGCATTCAAGGAAGTGCAGTTTGTGATTTAGCGGCAATTGCAGCATAAAAGGAAACTTTCCTTGCAAAAGGAGTGTGTTTCTCAGTTTTTTTTCTTACCTTTGGCAAATAATTCCAGGTTAAACTATCATTATTATGGCAAGATTTAAAAGAATACTATTGAAACTGAGCGGTGAGAGCCTCGCCGCCGGTACAGGATTTGGCATCGACACACAGCGTCTCTCGGAGTATGCTGAGCAGATCAAGGAGATTCACGACATGGGTGTCGAGATTGGAATCGTCATTGGCGGTGGAAACATCTTCCGTGGACTGAGTGGTGCCAAGAAGGGCTTCGATCGTGTGAAAGGCGACCAGATGGGAATGATGGCAACCGTCATCAACTCGCTGGCTCTCTCCTCGGCTCTCGATGCTGCAGGTGTTCCCAACCAGGTGCTCACGGCCATTCGCATGGAGCCCGTGGGTGAGTTCTACACCAAGTGGCGTGCCATCGACTTGATGAAGGCAGGCAAGGTGTGCATCTTCTCTGCTGGAACAGGCTCGCCTTATTTCACCACCGACACGGGTTCCAGCCTGCGTGGTGTAGAGATTGAGGCCGATGTCATGCTGAAAGGCACGCGTGTGGATGGTGTCTACACCGCCGACCCAGAGAAAGACCCCACGGCCACGAAGTTCACCGACATTACTTATGCCGAGGTGCTGGCTCGCAACCTGAAGGTGATGGACCTCTCTGCCATCTGCATGTGTCAGGACAACAACCTTCCCATCTATGTCTTCAACATGGACATCGTTGGCAACCTGCGTCGCGTGATGGAAGGCGAGGAAATCGGCACGTTGGTGCATCAGTAGAGAGCTCACCCACATCCCACCCCTAAGGGAGGAGGGCTTGAATACTCCCAACTCAAATGGAGGATTCCCCACAAGGGAGTCCTCCTTTTATTTGAGACGAATAAAGAATAAGGTGTTATTCGTATCATCCCCATAATCTATCATGTGAAACACAACTTTCAAATGGCTGAAACATTGCTTTTAAATGGCTAATGCACAGCTTTCAAATAGCTGAAACATTGCATTTATTTATGCGGACCATTGCTTTCGTGTACGTGAACCATTGCTTTCGTGCATGCAGACCATTGCTTCCGTATAGCTATCTCAATGCTCCCATTCAGTAAATTAACTTAATTTGTTCAGTAAATTAACTTATTTTGCTCAGTAAATTAACTTATTTTACTTGGTAAATTAACTTAATTTGCATCACAAATTAACTTAATTTACTTTTCAATTTAAGTTGATTTGCAAAATCATGTCATTGCTCTGGCATATCGGGAGCATGTAAACTGGCAATTAAAAGAATGCCTTTAGCGATAATAAAGCAATGATATAATCCCAAATTCCCAGATTCCTTAGAAAATAAAAAAGGGAGCATCTGCTCCCTTTATAGTGATTCCGTTGGGATTGACTTTGTCCATCCCTAACCCTGCCACGGGCCAATCTTACAAACATAAAAAAGGACCCTGGATTGAAAACAAGTTTTCATCTCAGAGTCCTCTTTATGTTTGTGATTCCGTTGGGATTCGCGCTCGGCTCCAAAGGAGACGCTTTCAGAGCGCAGCGGGGAAAGAACCCTTGGGTGAGATTCCCATCGGGAAAAAAAAAGGGGAGCACTGCTCCCTTTATTGTGATTCCGTTGGGATTCGAACCCAAGGCCCACAGCTTAGAAGGCTGTTGCTCTATCCAACTGAGCTACGGAACCAACACTTTTTGCTAAGCGTTTGTAAATGATTCGCTAAGCGCCTGCAAAATTACAAAAAAGATTGAAGATACGAAAATTCTTTCTCACTTTTTTATCAAGAAGGCACTCAAACGCTATCAAGAAGGCTTTCAAACGCTGTTATGAAGGCGCTCAAACGCTGTTATGAAGGCGCTCAAACGCTGTTATGAAGGCGCTCAAATGCTATTAAGAAGGCACATGGTTGCTAGATTTGCAGCGTTTATTTGTACTTCGCAATCAAACCTTCGGCGCGTTCGTCACCCAGTTCCTTGGCTTTCTCGAATGCCTGTAGGGCTTCGGCCTTCTGCTTCAGCTCGCCGTGTGCAATACCCTTCACGATGTATGGGTCGGCATAGTCGGGCTCAATCTCGATGCACATGTCGGCCGTTCTAATGGCATCCTCGAGCTGGTTAACGCGCAGTTGCAGCGAGGCCATCTCGGCATAGTAGGTGGGCTCTGTGCGATTGAGCACAATGGCATGTGCGATGTCATTGAGAGCCTGCTGGTACTGGCGGATGCGCATCTCGCACTTGAACTTGATGTAGTAGAACTCATGGCTGCCTCGGTTGAACATCAGCGTGTCGTATTTGTTGTAGTCGAGGATGGCCTTGCGATATTCGCCAGCCTGGTCGAGCATGCGCCCGCGTGCTAGATAGTAGGGGGCAGAAATGGACTGGTCAGGATTTACATTCACGGCACTATCGAGCAAGGTGAGAATTTCATCGTTGGTTGCTCCGAGATGTGTGCGGCACTGTGCAGCCTCGTAGAACAACTCACCATTTCTAATGTCGCTCTTCGTGAGGGCAATGAACCGATCGTAGGCATCCTGATATTCTCCCATTGCGAAAACGATTTGCGCCTGCTGGTGTTCGTAGATGGGCAGCTTACGGATGGCACTGGCAGCAACGGCCTCGTCGAGTGCCTTCTGCAAGTTCCATGCCGTATAGGTGGTGTCGGCTAGATAGACTTCCTTCTGATAGATGAGCGAGGCATATGACGAATGGGCTTCGTCCTTGTTGGTACACTTGGCAATGGCTTCGGTCATCGTGGCATCAACGCCTGCAAAGTTGCCGTTTGCCAACTGCCGCTGACCCTTGGCTGAATAGCCGTCGACCTCGGTTGGGAACTGTCGGATGAAGTCCTCCACATATCCTACATAAGCCGCGGTGTCGCTTTTCTCACCTGCCATCATGAGCATGAGACGTGCATCGTTGACATCGGCAGGAAGAGCCACGCGGATGCCAGTCTGCCGGAGCAGCGGATCGTTGATGCTGAGCCCTCGTGTAGTGAATGTGTTGATGAAGCGCACATCGGTGGCATGCACTTCCTCGCCATCCTTCGACAGCTGGCACAAGCCAAGAATCTCGCCGTTCTGGTTCACAAACGGACAGTCGGCAGAGTTCTCTGCAGCCTTTCCATCGAGGATGTAGTAGCTGTACTTCTCCATGAATGTCTCCACGCTCTTGATGGCGTATTGCTTACAGGGCGCTTTCTTCAGCGCGTAGCCCACCAGCCATGCCTTCTGTCCTTGCGTGGCATTCTGCTTGCAGAGCGGGGCAGCCGTGGTGGTTCCCTTCACGCGGAAGCGGCAGACGTCATAGAGTTCGTTGGCTCCATAAACGGCGTCCACCTCGTGTTCTTGTCCGTCTGCATCGATGGCTACGGCTCTCGCAGCACCGGCAAAGGGCTTCCACGAACTCACAGCCTCTCCGGCGGAGCCCACGAACACTCCATGAGTGGAGGCGAGGATGGACCCATCGGCCTTGAAGGTTGTGAGGGTGAAGACCGAGCGTCCAGCCTTCTGTACCGGTGCTGGTTGTGCGCTGGTGTTTGTTGGAAATGCAAAACTAAGTAGTACGTATGCTGCGATGAGCAATACCTTTGTCTTCATATTTTTTTCGTTGTTCTGGTTTAAAACTACATCTACTCTCCAATCTGCAGCAGCGCCTTGGCATTGTTGATGGCTGCTTCTGAGATGTTTGAGCCACTGAGCATCTGGGCAATCTCGCTGATGCGCTCTTCCTGTGAAAGCATCACCATGGAACTAGTGGTGCCTTGCTTGCGCTCTTCCTTCGAGACGCGATAGTGGGTGGCGCCCATAGCAGCAATCTGTGGCAGGTGAGTGATGCTAATGACCTGTCGGTCAGCATCGCCCATCTCCTTCATAATGGCTGCCATCTGTTCAGCTACACGTCCGCTGACTCCCGTATCTATTTCATCGAAGATAATCGTGGGCAACTTCACCGACCCACTGATCATGGCCTTCAGCGAAAGCATCACACGAGCAATCTCACCACCCGATGCCACTTCGCTCACGGGCAGCAGGGCCGTGCTCTTGTTGGCACTGAAGAGGAATGCCACGCGATCGGTGCCATCGGCTGAGAGCGGCTTCTCGCTGAGACTTACCTCAAACCTGACGTTGGGAATGCCCAGTGGCACCAGTCGGCTCTTCATGGCTTGTTCCACCTTGCGAGCTGCCTTCTGTCGTGTTGCCGACAGCCGTTTTGCTTTGTCCTGGCAGGCTGATTCCAACGCGATGAGCTGGTCTTGCAATTCCTTCAGCTGCTCGTCGCTGTTGTCGATTTGCGAGAGCTGCTCGTCGATGTTCTGCTTGATGTCGATGAGTTCTTCCACCGAGCTCACATGATATTTCTGCTGCAGGGAGTAGAGGTGGTCGAGGCGGTCGTTGATTCTCTCCAGCTCAGTCGGGTTGAAGTCCACTCGTTCCAATCGGTTGCTGATTTCCTCGCTGATGTCCTTCAGTTCGATAAAACATTCATCGGTGCGCGAGGCCAGTTCCTCAGCAGCGGGGAAGACGCTCTCGATGCTGTGCAGCTGATTGATAATCGTGCGCAGACCGTTGACGATGCCCGTTGAGTCGGCGTTCAGCAGGTTGTCTGATTCGTAGAGGGCCGACTTGATTTCCTCCACATGACTCATGAGCTGGCTCTGCTCTTCAAGCTCTTCCTGTTCGCCTGCCGTGAGCTGAGCATCGTTTAGCTCGCTTTGCTGGAACCGCAGGAAGTCCTCGTTGTCGTGGCTCGCCTGCATCTGTTGCTTCAAGGCCTGCAGTTGGCTACGTGCCTGGGTGTAGCTCTGGTAGGCTGTGGTGTAGTCGTTACGCTCGCGCTCGTTGCCAGCCATCAAGTCGATGACGTTCAACTGGAAATCCTCTTTGCGCAACAGGAGGTTCTGATGCTGGCTGTGAATGTCGACGAGCCTTTCGCCCAAATCCTTCATCTGCTGCAGCGAGACGGGGCTGTCGTTGATGAAGGCACGGCTTTTACCACTGGCACTCACCTCACGACGCACGATGCAGTCTTGCTCGTCGTAGTCGAGGTCGTGTTCTTGGAAGAATGTCTGCAGATTGTATTTGTGCAGGTCGAAATGAGCCTCCACGATGCATCGCTCGGTGCCAGCCTTCACTTGGCGTGTGTCGGCCCTGTTGCCTAAGAGCAGACCGATGGCTCCGAGAATGATACTCTTACCCGCACCCGTTTCACCCGTGATGACTGAGAAGCCCGGGTTGAAACTGATGTCGAGTTCGTCAATAAGCGTGAAGTTCTTGATATAGAGTTGTTTCAGCATGTCAGTTTGTTACTCTTTGATTTTCTCCCACGCATTGTTCAAGCTGGCGTTGATACTGAAGAGAATATCGTAGACACTTTCTTTCTCCTTCTGCGTTCCCTTGCCCTTATAGATGCTGGCCAGCTCGTCGCGCTTGTAGTCGGTCCAAATCTGCGGAAGCATGCTCAGTGGCTTGTCCTCATGACACTTCTTCAGCTGTTCCTGAATGGCTGTGGTGATGGCTGTACGGCCACGGTCGGCATTGTTGGCCATCTCGTCGAGTCCCTGCCTGTAGTAGTTGTACTGCAGCTGGCGGAAGGGCTGCATGGCCACATCCAGATAGTCGCTAATGATAGCATAGCGGTTACGGTCGTTGTCGAAGGCCTTCCAGCCGGGATAGTTCAGGTTCTGGGCGTTGTTGGCCAGGTTCATGCATCGCTGCAGCACATCCTCGCCACCCATCGGAGCGAACGAGTCGAGGTCGAGTCCGATGATGAGGAACGCATAGTAGGCCACAAGGGCTGTGAGCTGATTGTCGATGACTTCCTCATTGAATTCCAACTGGTCGAACTGCGAGAACTGGAAGTTGAAGTCGTTGTCCTTATTATTATATAAGGTGGAGGTGTAGCTGCTGTTGTAGACCGGTCGGTTGGCTTGAATGAGGGCGGTACACGTGAATGCGTTGTCGTCTTGGTTGTATTTCGTCACCGTAATGTTGAAGTTGCAGACGATGCGCTCATTCTTCTGGAACTGCAGATTGGTCCATTGCCTGTCGTTGATGAACTGCTCGAGCGTCTGCTGCAGACTCTCGAACACACTTGCATCAGTTCCTTGTATCTGATTTCTGTTGATGGTCACCTTTGCCTGCAGCTCTTGTGCTGAGGCTTGCGAGGCCGTGGCGAGCATGGCCACGAGCAGTAGCAGTAGTCTTCTGATGCTTGACATGTTCATTTCTGTGTAGGGTGGGAGAGTGATGAGTATTACGTGTTTCGAGCCTTCACACCACAATCGTTGTTGTGGAGTGACAGCCCACTACTTGTTGAAGTTCTTCAGGCGAATGCGCGTCAGCACTTGCTTGGTGTTGCCCGTGAAGTCGCTGGTCATCATCCAACTGTAGTAGCCCGGGTCGCGATGTAGCACGTCGGCCACAGCCCAGCCTTTATACTTTCCGAAGTTGAACACCTCTTGGCGTTGCGGGTTGCCGTCGGCGTCCTTCACTACGTTTCCATTGCCATCAGTGACATCGCGCCACACGATGCGTCCAGCAAAGTCTACGTTGTCGTTGTTCTTCGAGAAAGCTGCCAGCTCTGCCATATCGTTATGCAGCACACGGTCTTCTTCCTCTTGCACGCCAGGTGCATAGTAGTCGAGCTCAGCCATGAGCACCCGATAGGTGGCTTCCGTGTCTTGGTCGGCGAGATGGGCTTGGAAGTCTTCCTCCATCTTCCTTCCGCAATAGAACTTATAGGCGGCAGCAAGATTGCGGCGTTCCATCTTGCGGAAGATGATGTGTGCGTCGATGAGGTGGCACTTCGAGAAGTCGAAGTCGATGCCTGCGCGCAGGAACTCTTCGGCAAGCAGAGGCACATCGAACTGGTTCGAGTTGAAACCTGCGATGTCACAACCGGTGAAGACTTCGTTGATGTGTGCCGACAACTCTTTGAACGTAGGAGCCGTGGCCACCATCTCGTTGGTAATGCCCGTCAGGGAGATGACGATATCGGGAATCTCACATTCGGGGTTTACGAACATATTCTCGCGTTCTTCGCGTCCGTCGGGATAAACTTTGATATACGATATTTGTATAATCCTGTCTTTTACAAGGTCAAGCCCCGTTGTCTCCAAATCGAAGACAACAAGGGGCTTTTTCAGATTTAGTTTCATTATGATGAAATTGTTTTTTCTGTCTGTATATAATTTGTTTTATGTGAAAACTAATGGTTTCACTTTGGAGCGACCGTCAATTAGTCGTTCAGGAGCATAGGCATGATGAGCATCAGTACATCCTCGTTCTCGGGCTGCTGGGCAGGAACGATGATGCCAGCGCGGCTGGGATCGGCCAGCTCAATCTGCACCTCGTCGCCCTGCAGGTTGTTGAGAATTTCTGAGAGCGAGCTTCCCTTGAAGCCGATGTTCATCGACTGGCCTGCATACTCGCAAGTGACAACCTCCTTAGCGCTGGTGGCGAAGTCGATGTCCTCTGACGACAACTCCAGCTTGCCTGCCTCCAGGTGGAAGCGAATAAGCTGGCTGCTCTCGCTGGCAAAGGGGAGCACACGCTTCAGGGCACCGATGAGTGAACGGCGGTCGATGTTCAGCTGGTTGGGGTTGTTCTGCGGAATCACCGAGTTGTAGTTCGGGTAGCGACCTTCAATGAGACGGCAGAAGAGCACACCGTCGGCAAAGCTGATTTCAGCCGAGCGATCGTCGAACTTAATGACCACATCACCACCGTCCTTGCCCAGCACGTTCTTCAGCAGCGTAGCAGGCTTCTTCGGCAGGATGAAGGCAGCAGGATTTTCACTCTTGATAGTGAAGTTCTTGTTGCGTACGAGCTTGTGGCCGTCGCTGGCAACAACGTTCAGGCTGTTTGGTGTGAGGTCGAAGTAGATGCCGTTCATCACTGGGCGCAACTCGTCTTGAGCGGTGGCAAAGATGGAACGCGAGATGTTGTCGGCAAGCGTCTGAGAGTCGATGGTGATGACAGTTGCTCCATCGGGGATGGGCTGCACACGCGGATACTCGTCGGCACTCTGAGCCGTGAAGTTGTACAAACCGTTCTGATATATAATCTTAATGGTAAGCGTGTTGAGGTCAATATCGAAGGTAAGAGGCTGCTCGGGGAGTTCCTTCATTGCATCGAGGAGAGTGCGGTTGGGCACGGCGAAATTGCCTTCTCCGTCGACTTGGTCGAGGGCGAGCACAGAGCGCATCACGTTTTCGCTATCGCTGGCCGTGATGAACAACTGCTGGTTTCTTACTTCGAACAGGAAACTGTCGAGGATGGGGAGAGAGTTCTTGCTGTTAATTACTCTCGCCAATGTCTGAAGACGACTGCTTAGTGCAGTACTAGATAATGTAAATCTCATGGGTATATTGGTTTTGTTGTTATTATTTGCTATTAACGTACAAAATTACAAAAAACAATCGTTCGATACAAAAAAAATGGTGAAAAAGTTTCTTAAATTAGAACATTTTTAGTAATTTCGCAAACGAATTCAATAAAAACAACATTAACAGTAAAAAATAAAACATGGAATTACAAGGAAGAGTAATTGCTGAGACCGAGGAAAGAAGCGGTACTTCAGCACGTGGTGAATGGAAAGTGAAAGGCTATGTCATTGAAACCCATGAGCAGTACCCGAAGAAGATGCTGTTCGAGGTGTTTGGCGTCGACCGTCTGGCTCGTTTCAATGTGCAGGTGGGGCAGGAAGTTCTGGTGTCTTTCGACATCGATGCCCATGAGTATAACGGCCGTTGGTACAACAGCATTCGTGCCTTTGATGTGCGTCAGGTTGACCCCGCACAGTATGGAGTAGGTGGCGTGGCACCTCAGCCCGCACCGTTTGCTGCAGCACCTCAGGTTCAGGCAGCACCCCAGGCCGCTCCTACCGATGCTCCGTTCCCAGCTGCTCCAGCACCTGCTGCCGACGGAGAGAGCACCGACGATCTGCCGTTCTAACTCTTTAGGAATGAAAGCGACCAGTTGTACAGCAAATAAGTGAAAGCTGCTATAGCTTAAGAGAGGACAAGTGTTTCGCACTTGTCCTCCTTTTTTATAATATAGAGATACCTCTTTATAGTATAGAGATACCTTTTTATGGTATTGAGATACCTTTTTATAGTATAGAGCTATTTTATTTGTTAAAGGAGCTTGTGTTCCGGTGAGTTTAGTGCGAGTCAAAAAAAAGAGACCTGCCGCGTGGCAGATCTCTTTCTTGTTATGATAGAAGTGATGAGCGACGAGCGGTCACTATCAACTATCGTCTATCAGCTGTCAATTACTCACCCTTCTCAAGCTTAGCCTTGAGCTCAGCAAGAGCGTCGATGTCGCCGAGCGTGGTGCTGGCAGCAACGTTCTGAATGTTGGGAGCAGCTTCCTTCTTAGGAGCAGCCTTGCGGGGAGCAGCCTTCTTGGCCTCTTCCTTAGCCTCCTCGAAGGTGCGGCTGTGCGAGAGGATGATGCGCTTGGTCTCCTTCACGAACTCAATCACCTTGAACTCGAGCTCTTCACCAGCCTGGGCGGGTGTGCCGTCAGCCTTCACAAGGTGCTTCGGAGTGGCAAAGCCCTCACCGCCCTCGTTGAGCGTGATCACAGCACCCTTGTCCATCATCTCGGAAATCTTACCAGTGTGGACGCTGCCGGGAGTGTAGATGGTCTCGTAGGTATCCCAAGGATTGTCCTCGAGCTGCTTGTGGCCAAGGCTCAGACGACGGTTCTCCTTGTCGATTTCGAGCACAACAACTTCGATGTCGGCACCCTGCTGAGTGAACTCTGAGGGATGCTTCACCTTCTTGGTCCAAGAGAGGTCGCTGATGTGGATGAGTCCGTCAACACCTTCCTCGAGCTCTACGAAGATACCGAAGTTGGTGAAGTTGCGAACCTTAGCGGTGTGCTTCGAACCAACAGGATACTTGGTCTCGATAGCCTCCCACGGATCTTCCTTCAGCTGCTTGATGCCGAGCGACATCTTGCGCTCCTCGCGGTCGAGGGTGAGGATAACAGCCTCGATCTCGTCGCCAACGTGCAGGAACTCCTGAGCGCTGCGCAGGTGCTGGCTCCACGACATCTCAGAAACGTGGATGAGACCTTCAACGCCCGGGGCAATCTCAACGAATGCACCGTAGTCGGCAATGACAACAACCTTACCCTTGACGTGATCGCCAACCTTGAGCTCGCTGTCGAGAGCATCCCAAGGATGCGGAGTGAGCTGCTTCAGGCCGAGAGCAATGCGCTTCTTCTCATCGTCGAAGTCGAGGATAACGACATTGATCTTCTGGTCGAGAGCAACAACCTCATGAGGATCGCTAACGCGGCCCCAAGAGAGGTCTGTGATGTGGATGAGTCCGTCAACACCGCCGAGGTCGACGAATACACCATAAGAGGTGATGTTCTTAACGGTACCCTCAAGAATCTGACCCTTCTCGAGCTTCGAGATGATCTCGCGCTTCTGAGCTTCGAGCTCAGCCTCGATGAGAGCCTTGTGGGAAACAACAACGTTGCGGAACTCCTGATTGATCTTCACAATCTTGAACTCCATGGTCTTGCCCACGAATACGTCGTAGTCGCGGATGGGGTGCACGTCGATCTGGCTGCCGGGCAAGAATGCCTCGATACCAAACACGTCGACGATCATGCCACCCTTAGTGCGGCACTTGATGAAGCCAGTGACAACTTCCTCGTTGTCGAGAGCAGCGTTGACACGCTCCCAGCTCTTCGACAGACGGGCTTTCTTGTGCGAGAGAACGAGCTGGCCCTTCTTGTCCTCTGCATTTTCTACGTAGACTTCCACAACGTCACCCACCTTCAGGTCGGGATTGTAGCGGAACTCAGAAGCGGGGATGATACCATCGCTCTTGTAGCCGATGTTGACAACAACTTCCTTCTTGTCGACAGCTGTTACTCTACCATCAACAACCTGATGGTCGGCTACCTTGTTAAGTGTTTCGTCGTAAGCTTTCTGAAGCTCTTCGCGGCTTACGCCTGATGTAGAACCGTTTTCAAATTCTTCCCAGTTGAAGTCCTGCAGCGGCTCAATGTTTTTTAGATTTGACATAAATGTTAATTAAAAGTGTTTGTTAAAATAAAGTTAGACTTTATGTGTAATTTTAAAATCGGCTGCAAAATTACTAAAAATAATTGACACACAAGAAGAAATCGACAGAAAAGTGACATTATTTGTCGGTTTTTTCTACTTTTTCGGCAGTTTTGTCGTTTTCTGACGGCATTTCGGATGCTATCTTGCTCGTTTTCATGGTGTTAGCGGGAGCAATGGCGGTGTTCTTCTTCAAGTTGAAGAGGTCGCTCAGATTGCTGAAGTCTTTCTTCATGAGCAGGCCGATACCCTGAGTGTTGAGCGAGTTGCGGGTGAAGTATCGGTCGTTGGTTTGGTTGTATACCTTGATGGAGAGGTTTCCGTTTGGCAGGAGCAAGTAGCGAATGTCGAAGTCGCTGATGAAAGAACTGGTGGCATTTGGGTTGTCGCGATAGCCGAACTCGCCATTGATGAGCAACCGGTTGTTGAGCAGTCGGCCGCTCAGAAGTCCTTCATACTCAGCATTGTAGAAGCCTTGGTCGCCAGTTGAGATGTTAGCTCCAAAGTTCCAATTCTGGTTTTTCACCACCGAAGAAAGAACGCTGTTGATTTGCTGGGAGATGGTGCCGCTGAGCAGACTTTGCATAGCCAGCGATGTCTGGCTCTGTTGTGCTGCTCCCTCGCTGGCATTGTTGGTACTCTGGTTGTAGAAACGCCCCACGGCGAGCAGATAGAGAACTTGCTGGTTCATTTCCTCTTCGGAGTTGATGAGGCTGAAAATCATCTGCTTCGCATCGGTGCCCACGGTTGGCATGTCGAGATCAAACTCCACGCGAGGCTGTCCAGGTGTGCCCATGATGTTCATCAGGCAGTTAACACGAATATTATTGCTCGTGAACGACCGTCCGATGTTCAAGTCGGAGAGGGGAACGCCTGCAACGGTATATTGTGCCTTGAGGTTAAGTGCTGCATTGTATGGGTCTCCACCGAACGCAATGGTGCTTCCCTCCTGGAACTGGAAGTCTTTCTTGATGACGTTCTGGATGGTGAGCTTGTAGATGCCGTGATCAACGTTGTAGTTGCCAAACATATCGAAGCCACCTTTATTATAATAGGTGGCACGTATGGAACCATTGCCGTTCAGAGCAATGTAGTCACCCGACTGCTGGTCCATGATGACCTTCAGCGTGGCACTGGGTGTAGCGTTGATATTGAAGTTAAGACGTACGTCGGTGGGTATGTCTCTTAGCTTGTTGTCTCGGTCTGAATTCTTGCTTCTGCCGTCGTCTGTGGATGGGAGGGGGCTGGAAGTGATGAGGGCATCGCGGTCGTGCCAGGTAATGAACTCGCTGTTGCTGATGGCATCGGGGCTGGCGGCATTGTAGCGTATCTCTGATCCCTTGTCGGGTGTTACGTCGATATCAAAGGTTACCTCTCCGCTACGTCCGCGAATCATACAATTACCTGTTCCATAGACAGTTCCACAGAAGGTGTCGTCGCCAAACTCGCGCACATCGAAGGCCAACAGGTCTTGTGCCTCGACGCCAATGTCGTAGGTGAGGTTTTTGAGATTCTGATGGTGGAGGGCACCGGTGACGATTCCGATGTGCTCGCGATTGTCGTAGATGGTGTCGTTGGCAAAGATGATTTCGTTGGGGATGAGCTGGATGGTGTCGTTGCGAAGGGTATAGGTGGTGTTGAGGGGAATGATGCCCAGTGTGCCATTGGCAACGGCTGTGCCCGTGAGGTTGATGGCGCTGAGCAGTCCGTAGAGTCGCAGATTACCATCGATGCCGATGTTCACATTTCTCATAAAGCTGCCGCAGAACGACTCTAGGAACTCGCCTCTTGCATGGTGGGGGTCGATGAAGAGTTCTATGTCGTTGCGTTGTGGCGACACATAGCCATTGATGTTGATGTAAGAGAATGGCCGTTCCTCGGTGCTTTGGCTTTCGAGTGGGAATGCCGGCTGCATGGACTCCAGGCTAAACAGATTGTCGTTGGCAACAGCATGGATGTCGATTTGCTTCAGCTCGTTGTTCAGTCGTGCATTGGCCGTGAGAACACCCATACGTCCGTTCTGGAACCTGAAGTCGTCGACGCGCAACTGAGTTGCAGCCTCAGGAGTGTCGAATGCCTGAGTGAGATGAGCGATGCCGGTGGCCCGTCCGCTAAACTCCACGGAATGGAAGTTCACGAGGTCGAGGATGTATTTTACGTCGATATCCTTCAGTTCAGCAAACAATGTGTCGGTAGCTTCCTTGGTGGCACGTCCGTCGATGATGATGTGTTGATTCTCATGCTTCACGGCCAAATGGTCGACAGTAAGGTCGTTTTTGCTATAAACAATGTTGCCGGGCTCCACATGCCAAATGGTATCGTTGATGGAGATTTCAGAAGTGTGGATGTCGACGTGGGCAGCATCGCGGTTGTCGCTGGTGGTGAAGAACTGTGTGTCGGCATTCAGTTGCCCTTTGATGACCTGCTTAGCTTGGTTGTCGAAGAAGAGCGAGGTGGCCAAGTGGTTGTTGGCTGCATCAGCATCGAGTTCCAGCGAGAGGGTGTGTCCGTTCTCGGCCAGACGGGTGATGGTGGCGTGAGCCTTCAGTTTGTCAGCTGGCGTGCTGATGTTGATGACAGCATCCTTGTAGTTGCTGTCGTCGTAGGTAAAGTTGGGCAGTGTGGCATGAAGGTCGAGTTGCTCGTTGGCATCGTCGAGATAGCCGTCGAGGATCAAGGGTTCGTGGAGTGTCAGCGGGATGTTGAAGAACTCCTGTAGCCACCTGCCGTCTTTGATGTTTGCTTTAATAGTTACTTCGTTGTTGGTGGCCTTTATGCCCTTGTTGAATCCTGGTAGCGTGGGGATGCGTTTCGCCAGATGATTGGTAAGGCTCTGGGCCAGTGTTTTTATATCATAGCGCCCGCTCAGTTCCAAATGTCCGAAGTCGCTGTCGAGTATTAATTCCTGATTTGAACCTTTACTTTCGGTATCAATAGTGAAGTTATTGATTTCAAAGGAGTTGTCTTTATCAGCAATCGAGAAGCTATTCACCTCGGCACGTCCGTTCAGAGTGTTCAAATTTCGTCCGTTCACATTGGCAGAGAGACTGAATCCCAACACCTTGTCGTTCCATTGGTCGGTGAGGTGCAGGGCTGCCGGTTTCAAGTGCCTGACGTTCACTACCAAATCAGCTTCTGGCAAAGAAGTCTTGGCACTGAAGCTTCCGTTGAGCATAGCCGAGATGTTCGGGTCGTCGACGTCGAGCATGCCCTGATACACGTTGCCTGACAAAGAGCCGTCGATGTTGATATTGTTGTAAGTGTAGCCGTTGTAGTCGAACCGCTTCACCATGCCTTTTGCCTTAATGGAAGGTGGCTGATTGCCAGAGGCCAGTTGCCCATCGAGGTCGATGTCGGTTTCGATAAGCCCCAGATGGTCGTCCTCTAGGATGCGTTGAATGTTGATGCCATTGGTGGCGATGTGTCCCGTGAACTGCCGTCCATTAAGGCCTACTGCCACCTGTGCATTGCCGGCATCGGTTTCGAGTTGACCCTTCACGGCAAGGTTTTTGTCGACGCCGCCCAGCGTGCCCACGAAGGCAATGTCGCCTAGGCGTGTCACCTCTTCAGGTATCTGGACGGATTTTTGCAGGTTGGAAGCCAGGAATTTGATGCCCTCGCTGTTGAGGAACAACTCCCTGACGTTCGCATTCCATCGTGGATGAGCCCCCCAGTCGCTGAAAGAGCCGTCGGCTTGTAGCTTCACGGTGCCTTCAGGTGAAGACACATTCAGCTCGCCCACATGGACGCTTGTACTAGTGCCGTCGATTTTCGATGAAAAGTTGATGGTGTTGTTATTCTTGTCGAAAGCAGGCACGAGAGCCTTCAGGTCGGACAAGGTGATGGCAACCTTTGGAATGGCGCATTCGTATTGAAGCGTGGCTGGCATGAACTTGCCGTTTTCGTGCCGGTAAGTAGCATTGACGTGATCAATTTCCAACAACGAGTGGGGCAGCTCCATGAAGAACTCCTGCAAATCGGCTTGCTGGCGGTTTGCAACGAGTTTTAGCTTCAGGTTCTTGACGTTGAGTCCCGAAGCCTCTTTCATCGACATGCGTTTTACGTTGAGGTTCAACGAGTCGTCCTGAAGGGCATTCAGCATGATGTGAGCGCTGATGTCGGTGGCTCGGATGTGGTCGGGAGAGAACTTGCCCGGCTGGGGTGCCTTGAAGAGCTTGTCGTAGGCAACGGTTCCGCGACGGATTACGAGCGAATTAATTTTCAGGTCGAGTGGGGTGTGGCTGGTGGTGTCCTTGGATGCCAGCGAATCGAGGACAAACTGGAAGTTAGGTTTGCTCTGTGGGGTTTCTTGCAACAATGAGGCATGAAGACCGAACAACTGGGCAGAAGTGATGACGATGCGGCCTTTTGTGAGTGGTAGCACTTCGAACTTGGCTGATAGGCGTGCGGCAGAGAGCATAGGGCGCTGGCTCTGGTCTTGCAAGTGCACATCGTCGATGATGATTCTGTTGAGGAACCCAAGATTCACTCGTCCTACGCTGACCTCTGTGCCCAGTTTGTCAGACAGCGCACCAGCTACCGCCCGGCCAATGGATTTCTGTACTGCAGGCACTTGCAACAGTATGACGATAAGTGCGTATAGACCTACGATAGTCCATATCACTCCACTGATTATTCTTCTTGTTTTCTTCAATTCAGCTGCAAATTTACATGAAAAATGTGTGAAGTCGAAATAAAAGTGAGTTTTTTGTTCGTTATCTCCCGTTTTTTTTTTATATTTGCAACGTTTTTTAGAGATTATAATCTTAAATAAATAAGTTTTTTGTAATTATGGCAAATTTAATTAAGTTACGCAAAGGCTTAGACATCAAGCTGGAGGGTGCTGCCATTGAGACAAAAGTGGAAATCGGGAAGGCGAAGGAGTATGCTCTTCAGCCCGACGATTTCACTGGTGTCGTCCCCAAAGTGGTGGTGCGTGAAGGCGATCGTGTCAAAGCCGGCGAACCTTTGTTTGTCGACAAGAATTGCCCCGACGTGCGCTTTGCCTCTCCTGTTAGTGGTGAAGTGACTGAGGTGGTTCGCGGCGACAGACGCAAGGTGCTCTGTGTGAAGGTGAAGGCCGATGCAGAGCAAGAGTATGCAGAATTTGGCAAGAAAGATGTGTCGGCGCTTTCTGGCGATGAGGTAAAGCAGGCGTTGCTTCAGGCAGGCTTGTTTGGCTACATCAATCAGTTGCCCTATGCAGTTGCCACAAATCCCACGACCGCTCCGAAGGCCATCTTCGTCTCCGCACTTCGCGACATGCCTCTTGCAGGAAAGTTCGAGTATGAGCTGCAAGGCAACGAGGAGGCTTTCCAGGCTGGTCTGACGGCTCTGTCGAAGATGGCCAAGACGTATCTGGGCATTGGCCTGCTTCAGGTGAATGAGGTGCTTCACAAGGCAAAGGATGTTGACGTGAACATCTTCGATGGTCGTTGTCCGACAGGTAATGTCGGTGTGCAGGTGAACCATATCGACCCGGTCAACAAGGGTGAGGTGGTTTGGACTGTCGATCCCACGGCAGTAATCTTCTTCGGCCGTTTGTTCCTCACGGGACATGTAGACCTGACCCGTACGGTTGCTATTGCTGGTAGCGAAGTGAGCAATCCTGCTTATGCCGATGTGTTGGTGGGAACTCCGCTGAAGGACCTCTTTGATGGCCGTCTGAACAAGCAGGACCACGTGCGTATTATCAATGGAAACCCGCTCACTGGTCGCAAGGACTCGCTGGATGGATATCTAGGAGCCCACACGAGCGAGGTGTGTGCTATTCCTGAAGGCGACGACAACGACGAAATGCTTGGTTGGATCATGCCTCGCACCAAGGACTTCTCCGTCAACCGCAGCTACTTCTCTTGGCTCTTCCCTGGCAAGAAGTATCGTCTGGATGCCCGTGTGAAAGGTGGTGAGCGCCACATGATCATGAGTGGTGAGTACGATAGCGTGTTGCCTATGGACATCTTTGGTGAGTATCTCATCAAGGCCATCATCACTGGCGACATCGACCGTCAGGAGCAGCTGGGTATCTACGAGGTGAGTCCCGAGGACTTTGCTGTGGCAGAGTTTGTTGACTCTTCGAAGTTGGAACTCCAGAAGATTGTGCGCGAAGGCTTGAACCTGCTGCGCAAGGAGAATGCGTAATAATCGTAAATCGTCAATCCGTAAATCGTAAATATCCTTATGAATGCATTAAGAAAATATCTCAATCAGATAAAGCCCAACTTCGAGGAAGGTGGCAAGCTGCATGCCTTCAGAAGTGTCTTCGATGGTTTCGAGACATTCCTCTTCGTGCCCAATACAACGGCGAAGAGTGGTGCTCACATCCACGATGCCATTGACTCGAAGCGCATCATGTCGATGGTGGTCATCGCATTGATGCCGGCCATGCTCTTCGGCATGTACAACGTGGGCTATCAGAACTATCTGGCCGCAGGCACACTGGCCTCGGCATCGTTCCTTGAAATCTTCTGCTACGGTTTCTTGGCTGTGTTGCCAAAGATTCTCGTGAGCTACATCGTAGGTCTGGGCATTGAGTTCATCTGGGCTCAGTGGAAGGGCGAGGAGATTCAGGAAGGCTATCTCGTCAGCGGTATCATCATCCCGCTTATCTTGCCGATTGGCTGTCCGCTGTGGATGCTGGCTTTGGCTTGCGCCTTTGCCGTGATCTTTGCCAAGGAAATCTTCGGTGGAACGGGCATGAACATCTTCAATGTGGCCATCGCCGCACGTATGTTCTTGTTCTTCTCCTATCCTTCGAAGATGACGGGCGACACCATCTGGGTGGCTCAGAACAGCATCTTCGGACTTGGCAACACGCTGCCTGATGGCTATACAGCAGCTACACCGCTGGGCCAGATTGGCCAGGGTGCCGATGTCACATCGTCGCTCTCCGACATGATTCTCGGTTTCATTCCGGGTTCCATCGGTGAAACCAGCGTCATCGCCATTGCCATTGGTGCCGTTATTCTGCTGTGGATGGGCATTGCTTCGTGGAAGACCATGCTGAGCGTCTTCGTGGGTGGTGGCTTGATGGCCTGCCTGTTCGAGCAGCTGGGCATGACACCCATTGCTTGGTATGAGCACCTCGTTCTGGGTGGCTTCTGCTTCGGTGCCGTCTTCATGGCTACCGACCCTGTCACCTCTGCCCGTACGGAAACAGGTAAGTACATCTATGGATTCCTAATCGGTGCACTGGCCGTTATCATTCGCGTGATGAACCCCGGTTATCCCGAAGGCATGATGCTCGCCATCTTCTTTGGTAACATGGTGGCACCGCTCATCGACCACTGCATCGTTGCACGCAACATTTCGAAACGTATGAAGAGAGGAGGTACCAAATGAGTAAGCTGAATACCAATTCGAACGCGTACATTATTATATATAGTTCGATACTCGTTATTGTAGTGGCCTTCCTGCTGGCTTTCATCTTCAAGGCATTGAAGCCCATGCAGGACGCTAATGTGGCCCTCGACCAGAAGAAGCAGATTCTCTATTCGCTGAACATTCGCGGATTGGACGGCCATGAGGCTGAAGCCAAATACGCTGAAGTGGTGAAAGAGGAGAAAACTGAGAACGGCCAGACCGTCTACCTGTGCAATGTCAACGGCGAGGATGTTTGTGTCTTCGCCATGAAAGGCATGGGTCTCTGGGGTGGCATCAGTGGTTTCGTGGCCATTCACGACCAAGACGGTCCCACCGTCTATGGCGCCTACTTCAACCATGAGAGCGAGACTGCTGGCCTGGGTGCCGAGATCAAAGACTCGCAGGCATGGCAGGAGAAGTTCATTGGTAAGAAAGTGTTCAAAGACGGCAATGATGATGTTGCGCTGTCGGTAGTGAAGAAAGTGGAGAATCCTGAGACGCAGGTTGACTGCGTAACTGGCGCCACGCTTACTTCCAACGGTGTCAACGATATGATTCATGAAGGTCTGAAGCCTCTCGTTCAGGAGATGCAGAAGGCCGCAGCCGAGAAAGTCGAACCATCAAACGCAGAGGAGGAGTAAACTATGGCATTACTAAGTAAACAAAACAAAGAGGCTCTCACCAATCCGTTGAACCTCGACCACCCGATACTTATCCAGGTACTGGGTATCTGTTCGGCGCTCGCCGTCACCAGCCAGCTGAAGCCCGCCATCGTCATGGGCTTGGCCGTGACCGTGATTACGTCCTTTGCCAATGTGATTATCTCGCTCTTGCGCAACACCATTCCTAACCGCATTCGCATCGTGGTTCAGCTGGTGGTGGTGGCTGCACTTGTGACCATCGTCTCTCAGATTCTGAAGGCGTTTGTCTACGATGTCAGCGTGCAACTCTCGGTCTATGTCGGACTGATCATCACTAACTGTATCCTCATGGGACGCCTCGAGGCCTTCGCCATGCAGAACAAGCCTTGGCCTTCGTTCCTCGATGGTATCGGCAATGGACTTGGCTACGCTATGATCCTGGTCATCGTCGGCGCCTTCCGCGAGTTCTTTGGTCGCGGTTCGCTGCTGGGCTTCCAGATCA
>JAEEGI010002374.1_pt1 | contig 46294 bp, 37 predicted proteins | sample 8958751 | NCBI WGS metagenome assembly JAEEGI01 (sample SAMN16246545, study PRJNA631951) | gut metagenome | biome: gut microbiome; feature: rumen; material: KS-attached | host: Bos | place: Iran: Karaj | collected 2018-10
CGGCATCTGCTGCGCCGTAGTAGTTGAACAGATCATAATCGGTGCCGAGCTTCTCGTTCACCTTCTTCATGTACTTCTCAACAACAGCCGGAAGGGCGTCGTATACGGAGTTACATGCTTCACGATGCTGGAAGAATACGTCGTCGTTCTCGTGAGAACCGCGCATTGCGGGATGCTCGGGGTTAAGAGCATGCTCACGGAATTCCTTAACGGCATCCATGTTGGTCATCTCTTTGAGATCTTCGTAGTCCCATTTCTCGATCTTCTGAATCTCATGGGAAGTACGGAAACCGTCGAAGAAATTAAGGAACGGAACCTTTCCTTCAATTGCTGCAAGGTGAGCAACCGGGGAGAGATCCATAACTTCCTGCGGGTTGGACTCGGCAAGCATAGCAAAACCGGTCTGACGGCAGGCGTATACGTCACTGTGGTCACCGAAGATGTTCAGGGACTGGGTAGCAACGCAACGAGCGGATACATCGAATACGCAGGGCAGCTGCTCTGCGGCAATCTTGTACATGTTCGGGATCATCAGAAGAAGCCCCTGAGATGCGGTAAATGTGGTGGTGATGGCGCCTGCTGCGAGGGAACCGTGAACGGTACCTGCTGCGCCGGCTTCGGACTGCATCTCGACTACCTTAACGGTATTGCCGAAGATGTTCTTTCTGCCTTCCGCGGACCACTGGTCGATGGAATCGGCCATCGGGCTCGACGGAGTAATCGGATAGATGCCCGCTACTTCGGTAAACGCATACGCAACGTGAGCCGCAGCGGTGTTTCCATCCATTGACTGTTTTTCTCTAGCCATGAAAACGTCCTCCTTGATTTATATAAGCCGTGCTTCCGCAAGAAACCGGAAGCTCAGTCATTAACATTAAAATTATATAAGATTTACCGCGATTTGTAAATAACATTTTCCGAAAAACACAGTCTTTTCGCAAAAAGCCCGCATCGTTTTCCCGATGCGGGCCAAAGTCTCTCTTTTCTTCGGTTCCCGACCTCCTTCGGCCGGGAAAATAATGCCTAATTCTCCTGCCCGTCGTCCCAGAAAAGCTCGTCAAGAGTCTTTCCGAGCGCCTTACAGATGGCGATGCACAGGTTGATGGTCGGATTGTAGTCTCCTTTTTCTATGGCGCTTATGGTCTGACGGGACACGTTGCAGAGATCGGCAAGCTGTTCCTGCGACAGGTCCTTCGCCGCACGTGCAGCCTTCAGCTTAAGATTCTTCATCCGAAGCCTCCCTCCGGTTGAGAATCATTTTGATTATGATGCTCAACGAAATAATCAGAAATACGCAGATCATTACCAGATTCCCGCACGGCGTCATCGTTATCCTGCCGTCCTCCAGGAATGTGCCCTGCCGTTGCCACTGCCTGACGGCAATCATCGAATTGGCAAACAGAACGGCCAAACAGATTCCGAGGTATCCTTTCGGATTCTCTTTATTACCGAAGAAAGCGTCGTTAAAGATGCTGTATACGGCAAATACGACGACTGCCACCATGAAAACGACAATGATTGTAAATATGCTGTCCACATGATCCGTCCAGGTTTTCCAGGAAAAAAGAAGCATCATAAGAAGGTTTCCGCCAACCAGGCTGAAGAATCCGCACCGAAACGCATTCGCGCGTTTCTGAAGCTGACGCTCGTCAAACTGCCGGTCTTCCTTTCGAATGCAGGCCCAGACTATGAATACAACCAAAACCGCGGCTACACCGATAATCACATAAGGATTTGCTCCCATATTCTATTCCTCCGTATCCCGGGCGGATTTTTCTCTCCGCTCCTGTTGTCCACATTGTATACCATTTTATCCTATATGTCAAGTATATTTTACATTAATCTTTTCAGAAATGATTCTTGCCATTCCGAGGTGCCATGTAAAATTGGGAAAACATAAAAAAGCAGGGACTCCGAAGAGTCCCTGCCGGATACGTCATGCTGTTATCTTGTAAACTGCGAAAGGAATTTCCACGCATTTTCGCAGGTATGCTGACGGCATTCGTGAATCTGGTTATCGATGCTTGCAAGCGCCGTGCGGCATACGCCGTCTTCGCTGTTATAGTAACGGACGGTCAGGATGCTTCCGCGGCTTGCGTCCGGAATCTTCTCGACGCGGTCGGGCGCTTCGCCGTATACGGGATCCGCCCACTTGTCCTTATCGGCAAATGCCACGTCAAACTTCTTCGTAAGCTTATTCACCTGTGCCAAATACTGAATCCGATCAAGGCCGGTCTCCGCCTGGAACGGAAGCTCGGGAAGATGCGACTTCTCTCCGCCCGAATAGAATACCGGAACCGCAACGTCCTTGTTCATGCGCGGATCGTCGATGGACAGGCCGAACGGATTGTTTCTTACCGGGAACAGCGCGCTGTGCGGCGCAAGTCCTGCGAACAGCTCCGGATACTCCTGGAACATATCCCATGTCTTGCCGCTTCCCATCGAGAAGCCGCTCGCGTATACGCGCTTTGTATCAATGTTGTAACGCTTCTTAAGCTCCTCATAAACCTGAACGACCTCGGTCGCGGTAACGTTCTGATGATTCTCAATCGAAACGAACAGGAATCCGTACTTGTGGCATACCTCCCACCATCCTGCGACAAATGTGAGGTACATCGACGAATCTCCGCCGCCGTGGAAACCGATCATCAAAGGCTCAGGTCCCTTGTCGAAGGCGTCCTTATTGTAGTATGCGAAGTAACCTACCTTGTGCTCCTTCGTATCCTTGTACACGCCGCGGTTGTCGGGGCTCGTCTTAACGGTAACAATACCCGGGTCCTCGTTCATGCCGAGTTCCTCGAAATCGGGCTCGATCTCCATATTGCCGCACCACATTTTGAACTTGCGTACAAAATTCTTGAAATCAGCCTTGTAGTCGGCCTTATCCTTGATGAGCAGGTTCTCACAGCCTGCAAACTTAGCATTTACCGCATCCGTATTGCCGACCGAAAGGATACCGATATCCTTTCTTTCCACGTTCGGAACAATGCTCAGGCGCTCCATAGAGCACATGGCGGGCGTAATCTCGCCGGGTCCCCACAGATACTCACCCTGAAGGGTCTTCAGAAGGTTCTTCGCGATATAATCGGCCGACGCGCCGAAACCGTACAGGTCCGCACGGAATATGGCACCGCGTACGTAGTAACCCTGGAACTCTCTCGTGAAGAAATTCTGAATCTCCACAATGCCGTCCTTATAGGACGGATTCATCTTCACCTCGGCGATCAGCGCCGCGTAAAGGCTCTCATCCGAAGCCTCCCATCCGCCCTCGCAGGTCGGATAAATAAAAAGCACGCTCGAATCCACAGCCGCCGCAATATCGGCAAGTCCGCTCGTCTTAGCAAAGACAATGGCTTCATCCATCGTCATCTTCTTCTCTTCAAGTACCGTAAGCATCGGAGCGCGGAACGTGTAATTCAGCGCCTCTCCGTCAATGTCCGACTTCGGCACGTACACCTTCAGATAAAACTTCTCATAGGTGTGCTCCCAATACTTTGCGCCGTCATCGAATGTCGTAACGGCAGGTCTTTCCATAATTCCCATTAGAGTAAACCTCCAAACCTTGTAATAGACCGATTATATCACATTCTGAACAAAAATGATATACATTTTCAGATTATTCACGGTTTTTTTGCGAGAAATGCCATTAACGCATCCCAGGTTTCCTCGGCTGCCTTCCGTCCGAGGCAGTAGACGCGCATCAGCTCCTCGCCGGATTTCTCCATATTCGAGATGTTGAGCGGCTCCTTCGGATATATAGCGAAAGCCTTCCCTTCTTCCACCCGTTTCTTCACATATGCGGTCTGCTTATTGTACATGATGTGCCGCTCCGCCATGCACTGAATCATCTTCGGGTACTCGCGAAGTCTTACTTTGGCAAGCGGAAGCAGATTGGTCGGCTCCTTTACGTAATCCTCGGGCTGCGTCAACACCACGACATTTTGCTCATATCCCCGCCCCTCCATAAACTTCAGAGGAATCGAATCGGCAATTCCGCCGTCGAGGAGCTTTCGCTTACCGTACGGAACCACGCGGGACACAATCGGAAGCGATGCGGACGCCCGGATGAACTGCATGTCCGCCTCGTCGCCCTTCATCAGGTTCTTATAGACCGGGATTCCTTTCTCAACATCGGTGGCAACTGCGTAAAATTCCATGGGATTTGCCGCAAAGGCTTCCTCGTCGAACTTATCCAGCTGCTCCGGCAGCGTATGATAACAAAACTCCGCGCCGAAGATATCTCCGGTCACGAAAAGCGACCGGTAGCTTTTATACCGCCAGTCGCCCGCGTAACGTACGTTATAACGGATGCCGCGGCCGATCTGTCCGGATTTATAATTGCATCCGAACGCCGCCCCGGCCGAGACTCCGACGGCTCCGTCAAAACGGAGCCCCCGTTCCATCCATACATCCAAAATTCCCATTGTGAACAGGCCGCGCATTCCGCCGCCTTCCAAAACAAGTCCTGTCTTCATACGAAGTTCTCCCCCTGTCATTCATTATTCAGACGAGTCAATCCTTCTTCTCTTCGTCTGCTTTCGCTGTCTCTTCCGCTTTCGCGGGTTCTTCCGTCTTGTCAGTTTCTTCTGCCTTCACAGTCTCTTCCGTCTTGGCAGTTTCTGCTGTTTTCGCGGCTTTCTCCGCTGCGGCTTCCTCCGCCTCGCGCTTATGGATGTTGTCGATATCCTCAGTGGAACCGCCGCCGGTATCGTTCTTGGCACGGAAGTATCCCTTGTCAACAAGACGCAGGAACGCCTCTACCACTTTCTCCGAAAGCTGGGTTCCGGCTACCGATTTGATGATCGATACGGCCTTATCGAAATTCATGCGTTTTCGGTAAGGACGGTCGGAATACATCGCATCGAAGGTATCCGCAACTGCGATGATCTGCGCGACGAAAGGAATCTCATCACCCTTAAGCCCGTTCGGATAACCTCTTCCGTCCGGACGCTCATGATGCGCTCCGGCACCGATGGCAAGCTCCGGCATGATAGAAATCGTCTTCAAAACATCATTACCGAGCGAGGCATGGGACTTAATCTGCATAAACTCGTCGTCTTCGAGTTTGCCCTCTTTCTTCAGAACCTTGTCCTCAACGCCGATCTTGCCGATATCGTGCAACAGTGCGATGTTATGGTATTTTTCGATCTCTTCCTCGTTGCATCCAAGCTCTTCGGCAAGCATCTGCGTATACTTCGCCACGCGGAAGGAATGACCTCTCGTATAGCTGTCCTTCATATCGATTGTTTTAGCGAATGCTTCAATCATCTCGTTAATGAAGGTTTTCTGTTCCGCTTCCTTTGCTTCCAGCTGATGAATCCGGCGTCTTACGAAGAGGAATACCACTCCGGCAATCAGCAGGATACCGATTGCGATTGCAATTGCCTGGAACCACCAGTATTCATAGAACATCTTATTCTTGACGATACGTACCGTAAGCGTTTTAACGCCCGTACCGTTCGGGTCGCGGATTTCCATATGGAAAGAGTAAGTCTTTCCGTGCAGGTTGGTGTACGGAATCGGCGCCAGCTCCGAGCGGCTGACGGTCGTCTTTCTGTGGTCAAAGCCCTCGAGCCAGTAGGTTACCTGCGGGTTGGAGAGCGAATACGTAAATACATACGAGCAGATGGATACCGTCTTTACATCGGCTTTAATCCGGATCAGACCGCTCTCATCCGGGTAAACCGCTATGCCGTCTGCGAGGACAAACGGCACGGCCATCTTCAGGTCCGCAATATTATCAAAGTTCGACTCGATGTTCACCATCGTTACGCCTTCACTGCCGGCAATATAGAGGGTTCCGTCGGGTTGCAGCTCACTGTAGGAGTTGGAAGTCGCCACGTTCGAAAGACCGTTATCCCAGTTATAGAAATGCGGATCAATCTTTTCGTTTCGAAGCAGTTCCGCAGCCGGAATGACATATACGCCGTTACTGCTTAAAATCCACATCTCCCCCTTACTGTTCTCGTAAAGGTCGAAGTTGTTCGAATACGGGAAATTCTTAATGACGGTTACTTCATAATTTGCGTTCATATACGCGAGTGCATTACTTGTAACAATCCAGTAAATATCACGATACGGATCCTTTTTGATTCGCATGACAACGTCCGAGCTGAGCCCCGAAGTCGTGTCGATGTTGCGTACGCCGGAGATTCCGATGATATAGATTCCGCCGCCGTCCGTTCCGATGAGGCAGTCTCCGTTCGTTGCCTGCGCAACGGTCAGGATTTCGGTATTGTGAAGACCGTCCCTCTCATCTATCATTTCCCCTGTAACAATCTTCCCGTCACGGATTACCGCAACACCGCCGGTACAGACGGCCCAGATGGTACCGTCCGCGCATTCGACGACGGTACGGATCCGGTTAGAGGGCATTCCGTCCGCCTGGCGGAAGCAGGTGACCGTCCCCCGGTCGTAACACATAAGGCCTAGCGCAGTCTTATTGTAAGTTGAAATCCATATCCGGTTTTTGCTGTCACGGATAATGGAACGGATCCGGACGCCGGAAAGAATCTTCATAAGGTCCATGGATTCGACTTCAATCGGCCTGCCATCCGGGGTTACGATGCTTTGGATGCCCCATTTTTCGACAACCGAAGTAGCCGAAACCGCGGTCAGTCCGTCGTCGGTCCCGAACAGCATCCAGTCATTATAGGAACAGGTCGAATTGACAACCGTTGCCGGCAGATCATACCATTCAAAGACATCGGCAAACCGGTTCGGCGTTATCTTCATGACACCCTGTCTTGATGAGGTAAACCAGATATTATTTTGGTAATCTCCCATCATATGGTCAACGGATTTGGTCATCGGAACCGTATCGAGAATACGAAGGTTTCCGTTCTCCATGATTCCGATTCCGTTGTTGGCGCAGAACCAGATGGTACTGTCAATCCGGACAATATCATTAATGCAGGAAAGCGGTGCCACGTTAATCTCGCGGTAATTCCGCTGTACAACGGACATGATATCCACGTGATAAACCTTTGAGCCGTTCGAACCGAGATACAGATATCCGAGATTATACGGATCCGGGAAAATGGAAACGATATCCGAAACTCCTTCTCCGGGAAGATCATAATAACTTCCGAGAACGCCGGCCTCAATGGTGAACAATGCCCCGCTCTGCGTGAGCCCGTATATATGTCCGTATTCGTCCCTGGTCAGCTGCCGGATGTATTCGTCTCTTATCAATACCTGGTCGATGGTACGGACATTAAGCGCCTGGTTAATCTCAGCAATGCCTCTGGTTGTCGCCACATAGATATTACCGTTGGAATCCTCCGTAATGGACCGCACCGAAAGCGACTTCAGCCCGTCCTCAATCCGGAACATCCGCGTCGTGCCTTTGTCAATCACGGCAACGCCGGCATCATTCGTGCCTACCCAGAGACGGTTTTTGCTGTCCACGAAAAGGCTCACAACGCTTGCAATACCGGTTGTGGAATCCATACGTTCAAAGGTATTGCCGTCATACCGGATTAGTCCGCTGTAGCTGCCGATCCAGATAAAGCCTTCCGCGGTCTGCGCAATCGCGTTGGCTTCCGAAGTCGGAAGTCCGTTCCGGTTGTTATAAAGCACAGCAGAGTACCCGGACCCCGGTCTCGTCGGGTCCATCGAGGCAAGGGAAGCATCGTCATGATTGCCCGAATCCCCGGCGAAAGCTATGCCTCTTATAGCCGGGAAACCCCCGAAAATAAGAACAAGACACAAGCACAGGCATACCACGGCTCCGTGATACCCTGTCTTGTGTCTTTCATTCTTCATATGTGCGGTTCTGCCGGATATACCGCCGCGCCGCGTTATTTCCTGCTTCTTCATATTCTGCACCGTTCCGAATCAAATTCCTGCCGGACCATTCCGGCTCCTCTTTCCTGTATTCTACCACACGATGCAAAAAACGCAAAGGAATTTTTTATATTAGCCTTCTCATTTGCCGGAGATGACTATACCGTCAAATGCGATGTACGGCATCACCATCGTTCCGTCGCACAGCTGCTCCTTCGAAATGCCGCGGATGTTTTTGAAAATCTCACCGAGATTGCCGTTTACCATTGTTTCCATAACGGCGGGACCTACCTTGCCGTTTTCGATCAGAAAACTGTTCTTGGCAACGCCGGAGAACTCACCGTTCGTTCCCGGATGTCCGCCGGAGAAATCGCCCATCAGAAGTCCCTTGTCTACCGAAGCTATGAGCTCCGAAAGGCTCTTGTCACCGGGCTCTACAACCACGTTGAAGCTCGTATTCGGAAGCATCGGGCGTCCCGTCTTGTTCGCTGCATACAGACTAAGCATATGCGCCTTTAAAACGCCTTTGTCGATCAGTGTCACATCCTCGGTACGGAAACCGTCCTGGGTGCCGCGCTCGCCGACAATGATCCGCTCGTCGAACGAGTATAAAGAAACCGTAAGCATCGGACTGCAGACCTGCTCGCCCACCTTGTCAAGCCACAGGCTGGTGCCTTCCATGATCACGCCGCTTCCCATATAGTTACCGGCAAGCATGGAAAGGAACTGCGCCGCACAGCCGGGCGTCATGATGACGGGGCCTTCGAATTTGCCGGTAAGGGTCTGCGGGTTCAGGCTGTTCTGTGTTTTCTCGAGCGTATCACGGACATTGCAGCAGTCAATAAGAGGCGTATCGAGGTCCTTAAAATCGAACCCGGTTCCGCTGATTCCGGTATTCTTCTCTCCGTCCGAGGCGCTGATCTCAAGCGCAAGGCCGTAGCTTCCGGTGAATGCCTCGAACTCCGTGCCGTTCGTGTTGCGGCTGATCCAGTTATGGCGGTCAAAGGACGCGATTGCCATCATAACGTTGATCTTCGGATAATCCGTTTTGATGGTCGTAAGGAGTTCCTTAACGCGCTCAAGGAAGCGGTCGATGTCCGGCTCCCAGACGCCCTGACGGAACACGTCCTTGCCCTGGTCGGGTCCGAAATCGTTGCAGGGATCCTCTTCCGCAGATTCTGCAGCGACTATGCCGTCGTCTGCAAGCTTCCGAAGTCCCTCCTCCGAAAGATCGGTTCCGCTCACGTTGCCCATACGGGTTCCATGGAACAGCTTTAAGGAGGTGTAATTACTGAATACGGTACGCATCAGCTTAAATTCTCCGCTTTCCGCGTTCAGTTCCTGCTTCTCGGACTTTACAAGCGTGTAACTGTATTTTTCAGCATTTTTCTCTTTCAATATCGCGTCGAAAAGGTCCGCGAATTCTCTGATTTCACTCATGTCTTTTCCTCCCTCTTCTACCTTCCGCCGATCATAATCTTGCAGCGCATCAGCGGTCCGCCCATGCTGACTGCCATAGCCTGCTTCTTGCCGCACATACCGGACGTTTCCCACTGTACCTCACTCGAAACCATGTCAACGGTTTTCAGCATGTCAAATGCGACACCCGTCACGGTCGTGTCTAAAAGTGCTCTGCCGAGCTTGCCGTTCTTGATCTCGTAGCCGCAGGTTACGCCGAACATAAACTCGCCGGTCAGATCGGCCTGGCCGTTACCGGACTGAATCAGGTAGTAACCGTCATCAATCGAGGAAAGCATCTCCTCGAAGGTGTTCTTTCCGGGAAGAATGCAGGTATTCCTCATGCGGATGAGAGGCTCATCGGAGAAGCCCCATGCACGGGCGTTGCCGGCCGGCTTCATGCCGTATTCCGCCGCGCTCTCGCGGTCATTCATATAACCTACAAGGATTCCGTTCCGAATCAGAACCGCGTCCTCGGCCTTCGTGCCTTCGTCGTCAAGATATACGGGAAGTGCCACGGGCTTTCCTTCATAGGTGTGCGCAAAGTCAACAAGCGAAACGAGGTCGGATGCGACGCGCTTATTAAGATTCGGTCCGGCTACGCTTCCGCCGCGCACCAAATCGGCTTCTACGGTATGTCCGACTGCCTCGTGGGCAAGCATTCCGCCCATCATTCCGCCGAGAATGACTGTCTTGTATCCGGCCTCGGCGTAGACGCCTTCCTTCTTATCCATGAGTCTTTTATAGACCTCTTCGATTCCCTCATAGAGCGTCTCGATATTCGAAAAATGGTCCGCAAACGAGCCATACCCTCCGAACGATTCGGAAATCTCAACCGGCACGCCGTCCTTCGTCTCCGAATTCATGATGATGTACATATGGGCTCTCGGATTTACCACATGTCCGCTGTAAGCGTCGGAGGAATAGATGATCTTGTCCATGGAATCTTCCGTATAGACAACCGCACGGCTGGTGAGATCCGGGTATTTCGCTACGATGTAATCGTCCACCTGACGGCAGAAATCGATAATCCGCTTCTGCTCCGTGTCCTCGATAACGCCGGGACAGTAAAGATGTCCGGTTCCGAAGGAAGGCGGAAGCACAAGCTTCTTCTCGGCGTGTCTCCCGAGGAAGTCCGCGTTACCGGCAGCTGCCCGGAGCACGCGTTCCGCAGCCTCGGGTGTATATTCCGCAACCGAAGCAAATCCGTACATGCCGCTTCTGTTCACGCGTGCGCTTACGCCGCGCGTCTCGGTTCTTCCGTTCTGAACCAGATTGCCCTTTAACAGTACAACTCTTCTCGACCGGCTTTCCTGCCCCCGCAGGACCGTCTGCACGCCGTCCTGAAACAGCGCCTGCTTTGATGAAATGATGTCTTGCAACATAAGTAATCCTCTCCTTTAACATTTTGAGACGGGTTCTGTCTCATTTGTCAATTATACCACAGGTGGAGGGTTTTCTCAACCAACCGTAAGTAGAAAAAACCTCACATTTCGTAGAAAAATCGTCGAAAAATGTGACGCAGCGGACAAAAAGAAAGGACATCGCATTTGCTGCGATGCCCCTTCCCTAAAAAGGTTTTACTTCCACTGAATGTAGCCGTCAACCGGCAGCAGGTACTGGTCGTCCGTCACCTTTTGGTAGCGGCTTCCGGAGTAGTTGTCAAGGAAATCAAGCGGCGCGCGGTAGATCTCATTCTTCTCGGTGTCGTATACGCGCTCATAGCCGAGCGTTGCGTCGCTCTGCTTCTGGCTGATCCGGTCGTATGCGGCCTGTCTGCCTTCCCATCCGCTGATCACGATATCGGTCATCTGGGAACAGAGTCTGGAGATTTCCATCGTTGCCTGGCCGCTTGCGATCAGCTGCCTGTTAAGCTCCGACTGATAATACTCGCTGTACTCGATCGAACCGTATATATGCTCAAACACGCCGATCCAGTTGCTGAGCTCTCCTTCCGGAGCGGTAAACATCGTAAGCGCATATGCATTCGCCATATTTATGTAGTACAGGTTGAAAACCATTACCGCGGCGGAGCAGATTCCTTCAATGCCCTTTCCTTCCGGATTCTTCGCCGTCACATGAATGATCTCGCCGCCGAACACATCATAGCCGAGGCTTTCAATCTTCTCCCAGCCCGAGTATACGCGCATCGGGAACATGTTCGTGCTCGGAATCATCTTGTAGATCTCACGGAGTACCCCGAGCGTATTCTGCTCGGTCAGGTACGGCAGGTCACTCAACTCATTCCTCGGATAGTTGTTGTTATACCAGTCATGGTCACTCTTCGTTGCAAAGTAACCGGTCGTCTGCATGTTATAAAGAATCCGCACATCGGGCTTTTCGGGGTTGTATATCTGGAACGTGTAGTGGATATAATCCGACTGCTCGTGAACCTCAACCTTCCAGCCCTTCGGAATCTGTGCACTGAACAGGCCGTTGTCGTATTTCTCGTATTTAATCTGCGACTGCTCGGACGCAACAACCGTATAATTGTTCTTCCCGGGATCCGGCTTCTTCGTCGGCTCGGGATCCTTCTTCGCGGTACCGCCGTCCGTCACTTCGAAGTACACAACCGCGGTCTCAAGCGCTTCCATGGCACTTTCATAGGTTTCCTCATCGTCATATACGTATTTCGCGGTAAATGTGACAAGGTCGCCGCCGAACTCTCCGACTACGCGGAGAGCAACAAGCTGGTTACCGTTCGCCGTATACGTGAACTGGCATGCGTACATCTTCTTCGTCGTGCCGTCCGCCATTTCGACATCAAGTTCCTCAACCTCGCTGTAGATCTTCAGGTCGTCGCCGTACACTCTCTCAAAGAACGGAATGCCGACCTCGTCGAAATAGTCTTTCGCGGATACGCCGAGATCCTTCCAGCGGTAGATCAGAGCGTATGGAATGATGCTTGCCTTCGAAGCGCCGGCGCCGATATAGAAGCCGTCGTCTTCGTCATATTCCGTAAGCGTTCCTTCAAGCGCCTTCGTCTTAAACTTCATCTCGGAGCAGGTTACGGTCATCAGACCGTCGTCCGGTGTATCTCCGCCGCCCTCTTTCAATGCCTCTACGGCATCCTCAATGGTGCTTTCGGTGAGTTTATACACTTCGTATTCTCCGTCTTCATTCTCATAAACGAACTGGTTTCCGGAGTACCTGAGAATCGTTTCGGAACCGTTGCTCCACTGAAGTTTAACGGTATTAAACTCCTTCTCCTTCGTGTTGCCCTGGTACTTTCCGATTTCTGCGGTAATCAGGGAATCCGCGAAGCTCCGGATGGCTCCCCGGTCCAAAGTCATTGTCATATCCGTCCCGTCCTTCTTAAGAACGGTAACCGTCACGGACTTCGGAAGCGTGCCGTCAATCTGCGAAAGGTTCGAATCTCCTAACGCTTTATAAAGAAGATCACCCTTTGTAAGGGATCCGTCGCCGGTGGGCTTATCCACTTCGATTGTGGGCTTTTTCTTCTTGCTTCCGCCGTCGTCATCATCGTCATCCTTGCCGCAGCCTGCGAGTGCGGTCACGGAAAGCATGAGCACCAGCAGAATGGCAAGTAACTTCTTCAGATTTCTCATATAGTTATCCTCCTTCCTCGAATCGGAAGACGCGCCCTTCCGATGCAAAAAAGCCTGTACTGATACTATTATAGTATCGTACAGGCCCTTTGTTTGCAAAGACTTTCTGTTAATCACTTTTGCGAAAAATGCGATTAAGACGCATATTCCGTCAACTTTTGATTATTTATAACTGATTTTTACGTTATTCTTGGTGAACGTGAAGTAAATCGTTCCGTGATCCTCCTGAATATCCCAACGGAAAGCGGAGCTGCTGGCGGATACAATGTTCTTGTCTCCGTTTGCAAATTTATCAAGATCATTCGCCTTGAACTGCATCTTGGCAGCCTTGCAAAGGTCCTTCGCGGTTGCACGGGTAACACTCGAGAAATCCTGTCCGTTCAAAAGAACCGTCGTGCCGGCAGGTGCGTCAGCGGGATAAAAGAAGATCGAATAAATCGAACAGTCTGTAATCTTCTTGCTGGACGAAGCGGAATTGAATACCTTTACCTTTAATCCGGTTTTCGCGGTTACCTTGCCGTTCGATGCCTTACATACATCATACGTAACATTGTAAAGCGTATTCGGCAGAATCTTGAAGGTTTCGTCCACAATGCTGCCGTCGGAATAAGCGAGCACGAGACCGGCATCATAAATGCCCGAAACGCCCTTCTTCATCTTGAATTCCTTGCCGTCAACCGAGAAAGTCGGCTGATAGTTAAAGAACAGAAGCCAAACCGCTACACCTACACCGATAGCAATGAATAAAAGCCATCCGAAGATGTTTCCTGCCTTGCCGCCCTTTTTCTTTCCGGTCTGCGTTACGGCGGCATTTTGAACTGCCTGTACGGCGTTATCCGCATTCGCCTGCGCAGCTTCCGTTACAACGTTCTGCTCATTTTCCATAATACAACCCCTCCTGTAATTTCCTGAAACGGAATAAATATACAACATAATCAGTATAATGGAAAATATATGCTTTCGTCAAATGGTATTTTTCAATTTTTTCAATCCGCGGATCAGCCGCTCCGCTCCGTCCTCGCAAAGTGCGCGCGGGCAGGCAACATTCATCCTGAGGTGATGCGCGCCGGCCTCTCCGTACAGAAGGCCGTCACTGAGATAAAGCCCGGTTTCCTTTCGGAGAAAGTCCGCGATTTCCTCACTGTTTCCGGGATATGCGCTGACGTCAATCCAAAGGAGGTAGGTTGCGTCACCTTTTACAACCTTCACCTCGGGAAGCTCCTTTTGAAGTTTCTCCTCAATGAGCCTCCGGTTTTCGTAAACGTACTCCCGAAGCGCGTCAAGCCACTCTCCGCCCTCTGTGAAAGCGGAAACCGCCGCCGTCACGGCGAACGCATTCGGCTCCGCCACCTCATCGGTATTGAGGGCGCGCCACATCTTATGGCGAAGCACCGGATCCGGCACATAAACGGCAGCCGTCTGCATTCCCGCAAGGTTAAATGTCTTGGTGGGCGCGATGCACGTGATGCTCACCGCCCGGCATTCCTCCGAAACCGAGGCAAATGGCACGTACTCCGTCCCTGGTCTTGTGATGTCGCAGTGAATCTCGTCGGAGATTACCGTTACGTGATACTTCGCAGCGAGTCTTCCGACCTCTTTAAGGGTTTCCTTATCCCAGATCTTCCCGACAGGATTATGCGGGTTACATAAAAGCATCAGCGTCGCCTGCGGGTCTGCCATTGCTTTCTCAAGTCCCGCCATGTCCATGGAATAGACTCCGTCCTTATAAAGAAGCGGGCTTTCCAATACCTCACAGCCGTTGTTTTGGATACTGTTAAAGAAAACATTATAGACAGGCGTCTGGATGATCACCTTTTCGTTCGGCGTTGTCAGTTTTCTTACCGCCGAGGAAATCGCGGGAATAACGCCGGTGCAGAATATCAGGGCGTCCTTCTCCATCGTAAGACCGTGGCGGTTCTGCCACCAGTCCGCGTAAGCCTGTCTCCACCGCTTGGGAACACCCGAATACCCGAAGATTCCGTGATCAAGGCGCTTTCTGAGCGCACAAAGAATCTCCGGCGCGGTCTCGAAATCCATGTCCGCGATCCACATCGGAAGTTCATCTTCTGCGACGTCCCATTTCTCGCTGTCCGTATTGCGGCGGTCTATGATTTTGTCAAAATCGTATTTCATGCTTTTCTCATCCATTCGGGGAGGTCGGATTTCTGCTCGATGTCCTTACAGATTATCTGCGTCCTCGCAGGGTCAATCTTATCCTTTTCTATGATCAGCTCGCCGATCTGCTCCGCCCGGACCACGCCGGAACCCGGATTAAACACGCTCTCCACCCGGGAGGTGATTTCCGCGTCCACATTCGAGTACTCGAACGCAAGCGTCGTATTGACAAGCTTACAGTTCTTCATTACAAGATTATCGATGTAGCACATGCCCTGCAGGCTCTCGATCGTGCAGTTCACAAGCGTCAGATTCTTCGAATTCCAGCCGAGATACTCGCCCGAGATGAAGGAATCGTAAACGGTGATGTCCTCGCTGTTCCAGAACGCGTCCTTCGTAAGCAGGCGGGAATTTCTTATGGTTGCCCGCTTCACGCCGTCGAAGGAATAGTTTCCGTCGAGCGTCAGCCCGTCGATATCGAGGTCGCTGCAGTTCATCAGAAAGTAATCCGCCTTAGAAGCCGATACGTTCTTAAGCGTCACGTCGGCGCAGCTCCAGAGCGTTTCCTTCGCATCGGTAAATGCGACATCCGTAAGCTTAATTCCGCGGCTTCTGCGGAAGTTCTTCGGTGCCTGGATGATCGCGTTATTCACTTCGATGTCTGACGTATACCAGACACCCGCGCGGGCCATTTCAAACCACGTGCATCCGTCCGCTTTTACGCCGTTACAGTACCAGAGCGGATACTTCCACCGAAACAGGCAGCCCGAAAGCTCAAGGTTACCGCCCTCCTTCAGCGGGGATTCGCCCTTGTCAAATACCGTATCGATAATCCTGAGGTTTTTGCTCCCGAACAGCGGCCGCTCGCCGGTATATATCTTCTGCCGGATTTCCGTCATTTCTATGTTATCATTCGTCATGGCTGTTCTCCTTCTTTGTTCGCACAGTCTTATGTTTCCGAATAGTTTATTCCGAAAACTTACATGCTTACGGGTATTATTCTAACATATGACCGGCTGCACAACAATGTATATTGCTATCCATTCTTCGAAGAATCCGATATTGCGTTAAGAAGCTCCGGCAGTTCTCCGATTTCCCCGATCTGATAGGTCGCGTCGTTCCAGGCGGTACCGACGAAGCAGGTGTCGACGCCGATGTTCTTTCCGAACAGGATGTCCGAGGTAAGGCTGTCCCCCACTACAAGATAACGGCTTCTGTCCGGATCGCCGGTCTTACTTAGAATTGCGTCGAAGTATTCCGGCGCCGGTTTGTTCACGCCGATTTCGTCCGAGATGAACAGTTCCTCAATGAAAGGCGAGAAGCTTGCCCCTGCAAAGCGGGCCTTCTGAATGTATGTCGTCCCGTTTGTAATTACAAAAAGCCGGTAGTTCTTTGAAAGGATGCGACATGCGTCGTAACTCCCGTCGCACTCCACGACCGTCTTCGAAAGATTTTCCATGTAGGTATTATTGACCCCCATAACGTCCGCGTCGGGCATACTTAAGAACTCTAAGAAACGGCCGAAGCGAAGTCTCTGAAGCATCGGCTTGTCGATTTCCTTCCGTTCAAGCATCTTCCAACATTCGTCATTGAAGCGGTGGTAGGCGGCAACCTCCTCATCACTAAGCTCTCGTCCGAACAAATCGGAGAACGTCTTTCGTAGCGCTCTTCGTTCCGTCTCGTTGAAATCCACAAGCGTGTTGTCAAAATCCAAAAGCAGATAACGGTACATCGATTTCCCTCACATTTGCAGTCTGTAAAAAGAAAAGGAACTGCGTGCACAGTTCCTTAAGCTGGGCTACAAGGATTCGAACCTTGAAATGACGGAGTCAGAGTCCGTTGCCTTACCGTTTGGCGATAGCCCATTAAACAATATTCGCGTGCTTATCCGGCACAACGGTTATTATACTGTAAGTGTTTCGGATTTGCAAGCATTATTTTCAGATTTTTGACGGATTTTTTGTTATCATCGGACGCTGCGAAATAAAAGCAAAAAAACATCTTTTCTTTTCGATTCGTTTCCGTTATAATGAGGTTTACACAACAGAAGTTGTAAAACCGATATTTCGGAAAGGAGTTTACGAGTATGAAGAATTTAACGAAGCTTGCAATCCTTGCTGCCCTTGCCGGTGGCGCTTATTACATTTACAAGAATAAGAACGAGCAGCAGGCTGCGGAAGTAGCCGTGGACGATGATGACCTGTTTGAAGGCGATTTCGAAGGCGCTGAGGGAGATGCTACAGAGGAACCCGCCCCGAAGAAATTTGACGTTTACAAGCAGAAGGCATCCGAGATCGCTAAGAAGGCCGGTGAGAAGGCTTCCGATATCGCAAAGGTAGTTGTTGAGAAGGCCGGTGAGGCGAAGGATTATGTCGGCAAGAAGGTTGAGGAGTACAAGAACCGCGACGCTGCCGATGAGGCTGCTGAGACCGTTGAGGAAGCTGCTGAGGACGTAGCAGAGGCTGCCACCGAAGTTGCCGATGACTTCAAGCCCTCTGAGGACCCGGTAGATCCCGAGGCATAATTAGAATAAACCGGTCATGCCTGCTCGCAGGTGAATGACTGATCCCTCTTCGGAGAGTGTTTATATTGGGAGTTCGCTCCCGGAAGAACCCGTTGCTGCAGCAGCGGGTTTTTCTTTTGTAGAGGGAAAGTAACATTAATGGATGCGGCATTTCCCGCAGACCGTCTTTCTGCTCTTTCCATAGGTTCCGCACTCGGCTCCCCGCGGCATGGGGCTTTCGGGGCACCCTCCCAAAAGAATTGCATTTGTCGGCAAGACCCGCGCCTTTAGCCGAACGGAAATCGCCTTTTAGAGCAGCAAGGCGCGAGGACGCCACCGAGCGTCTTAATGCTGCTCTTAAAGGAAGTTCCGTGAGGCGTTGCGGCGCAATTCGTTTGGGAGGGTGCCCAGAGAATGCCCCATGCCCGGCAGAAAGCAACAAAAAGAGAAGAAGATGACAGGCGTCCCCGTCATCTTCTTCTTTGCCTCATCCATATAGTTTGAGGACTCTGTTCCCTTTTTGGTACTACTTTATTTCCAGATAATGGTCCATCAGACGATAGCCTTCGGAGAAATAGTTCCCCGATGCTTTCGCTTCTTTCTCATTATAACTCTGGCTGCTTTGGGTGTCCTTGTTCCGGCTGTCGTAAATCAGGTACGGAACAGGTGTCGTGGTGTGCGTCCGCTTCGAAATCGGCGTCGGATGATCCGGCATCACAAGGATGCGGTACTCTTCTCCTGCCCGATCAAGTCCTTCCTTGACCACGCGGACAACTCTTTCATCGAGATACTCAATCGCTTTGATCTTCCGCTCTAAACTTCCCTGGTGCCCCATCTCATCCGGTGCCTCCAGGTGGATGTAAACGAAATCGTATCCGCCTTCGGTAAGTGCGGAAACAGCCGCTCCCGCCTTGCCTTCGTAATTGGTGTTCAGGCCGCCGTTGGCGCCTTCCACCTCGATATTCTGCATTCCCGCGCCGACGGCGATTCCCTTTAACAGGTCTACCGCCGAGATCATCGCGCCCTTCTTGCCGGTCTTCTCGGCAAATGAGGACAGAAACGGTCTCGTTCCCGCGCCCCAGAACCATACGGAGTTTGCTTTGTTAAGTCCCTTCGCGGCTCTTTCCACATTGAGCGGATGATTGTTCAGTATATCGTAACTGCGTTTCTGCATCTCAAGAAGCTTCGGATCGGTCGGAAGATATTCACCGATCTTACGTTCCAGTATATCATGTGGCGGCGTAAGGTCAACTGTTTTTCCGTGATTCCATATCAAAAGATGCCGATAACTCGTTCCTACGTAGAAATGATAGCCCTCCCACTCCAGTTTCTTACGGACGGCCTCTAAAAGGATTGCCGCATCCGCGGTGGAGATTTCCGAGGAGCTGTGATCGATAATCGTCTTCTGTTCATACGGCAGATTGTCATCGGAAACCGTTACCAGATTACAGCGAATCGCAACGTCCGCGTCTGCCATGTCAACGCCGATGCTTAATGCCTCAAGGGGCGACCGGCCGGTATAATACAGTCTCGGGTTATATCCGAGGACGGCCAGATTGGCCGTATCGCTTCCGGGCTTCATCCCGGCGGGAATGGTCGCGGCAAGTCCGATCTCTCCGTGCGTCGCCATCTCGTCCATCATGGGCGTTTGGGCATATGCAAGAGGGGTCTTTCCGCCGAGTTCGGGAATGGGCTCATCGGCCATGCCGTCGCCCAAAACTACAACGTACTTCATGAAAAGCCTTTCTGCCGCTAACGTACACTATATCTCGTAACGGATCCGGTTAATTACGGCGATCTTCTCTGCGGCATCCGAGAACGCCTTCTCGCTCATCACTTCCGTGACGAAAGCGAACTCCCGTCCCTCACACTCAAGAATTGAGATTTCTTTGGCAATGGGGAACAAAGCTCTTGCCTTGTCCGCATCGGCAAATGCGACACGCACGAAGAATTTGCCGTCCATGTCGTCTTTCGCGCCGAGCACGAGCTTTTCCTTCTCCCAGAGGATCGGAATGTTCACATAACGGTGCTTGGCTGCGTCGATCACGTCGGAAACAACGGCGCTCGCGGTGGGAAGCTTTCCGGCTCCCATGCCGTAGCAGACAACGTCTCCGAGCATATTTCCGCGGATCATAATGGCGTTATATACGCCGTTGACCGGGTAAAGCGGGTTCTTCTTTCTTACCATGCAGGGCGCAACCATTGCATATACAATGCCGTCCTTCAGGTAGCTTCTTCCGAGGAGCTTGATTCCGCGCTTCATTGCCTTCGCATAGGCAACATCGATATCGGAAATCGAAACAATGCCCTCGGTATAGATATCTTCATAATCCACCTGCTTTCCGTAAGCAAGGGAAGTAAGAATCGCAATCTTTCTGCATGCATCATGACCTTCAATGTCCGCTGCGGGATTCCGCTCGGCGAAACCTTTGTCCTGAGCATCCGTAAGCGCCTCTTCGAAGGTTGCTCCGGTCTCACGCATCAAGGTCATCATATAGTTGGTCGTTCCGTTCAGGATACCGCAAACCTCTTCGACCTCGTCGGCAGTAATGGAACGGATCAGCTGACGGATAACCGGGATACCGCCGCCCACGCTTGCTTCGAAAAGGAAGTTCACGCTGTGGTCTTTCGCGATACCCACAAGCTCTGCGCCGTGCTTTGCTACAAGCTCCTTGTTGGAGGTGCAGACGCTGCGTCCGGACTCAAGAGCTTCTTTGGCATATTCATAGGACGGATGGATTCCGCCCATCACCTCAACGATAATTTCGATTTCGGGATCTTCGATGATCTGACGGAAATCGTGTGTCAGATACTTCTCTACCGGCTTACCCGGAAATTCCCGCAGATCAAGCACATACTTAACATCCAACGGAAAGCCGACACGCTTTGCAATGATGTCCCGGTTCTCCGTAAGAACGTCGAAAACACCCGATCCTACGGTACCATATCCCAAAATAGCCACTTTCATGATTCGATCTCCTTCGATGCCCCGATAAGGCACCGGACTACGTATTTTGAAAAATCCTCATTCACTTCCGAGAATCTTTAGGTAGTGAACCCCGTTCACGCTTCGTATTCCGGAAAGCAACTTTTCGGTCGAAGCCGTCTCCGGAAGAATTTCAACCCCCAAAGCCACCGACGCGATTCCGCCGGTCGGAATGCTCTGCTGAATCGTCAGCACATTGGCCTTGCATCCCGCGATCTGCTGAAGAATTGCGGAGAGAACGCCCTGCCGGTCATCTACCTGCAGCATGATGTTAAGCGTCTTCCCTCTGGAATTCTCATGAAACGGAACAATGTCATCCCGGTACTTGTAGAAAGAACTCCGGCTTAATCCGATGGCGTCGGTCACTTCCTGCACGGTAAGCGATGCGTCACAGGCAAGTCTGTGCTTCGCCTCAACTACCTTCAGAAGAACCTCGGGCAGGGCGCGCTGCTTCACGATGTAGTATTCTTCCGGACCCATACGCGCTCTCCTTCCGGGTTATTCGGACGGTTTTCCGTGTTCTCTCCCGTGTATGTCGGGGATGAACATTTGTCCACGATTAAGAGAATTCTACCACATCTGACGAAGAAAAGCAAGAATTGAATTTTTTTCCCATGGAGAACCAAAGGAACCGCCTTATTTTGCGGTTCCTTCGTATTTAAAATTATTGAATTTTCTCAAGAAGAAAATCGACGGCAGCCTGAATCTGGTTGTCATCCTCAATCGGAATCGTGGCCTTGCCTTTAAGCTCCGGATCGAGTTCCACCTTGATATCGGGTTCAAATCCGACACCGTGGATATTCCGTCCGAGCGGTGAGTAATATTTCGAAGTCGTCACCTTGATCGCCGACCCGTCTCCGAGCGGAATCAGGGACTGTACGACGCCTTTACCGAAACTCTTCGTTCCTATAAGCGTTGCCAGACCGTAATCCTGCAGACATCCGCTGAAGACCTCGGAAGCGCTTGCGCTGTTCCCGTTAATCAGAACCGCAATGGGAACCTCAAGCACTCTTTTATCTTCGGAGTAATACTCGTCACGGTTGCCGGCCTTGTCTTCCATATAAATCAGAAGCTTTCCTTTCGGAACAATGCGTCCGAGCATTCCCGTAACGGTGGAAAGCATTCCGCCGGGGTTGTCCCGAAGGTCCACGATCAGCGCCTTCATCCCCTGGAATTCCAGGTCGTTAACGGCTTTGATGAACTGGTCCTCGGTAACCCTGTCGAACTCGGAAACCACAATATATCCGATATTATTGTCAAGCATCTGATATTCAACCGTAGGGACCTCAATGTTTCCGCGGACAACCGTAATGTCCAGATAATCGGATTCGGACGGACGGTAGATCTTCAAATGCACTTCCGTGCCGGCTTCACCGCGGATCATGCTGACTACGGTGTCAAGATCCACGCCGAGAACGTCTTCACCTTCGATCTCGCAAAGAACATCTCCCGGAACGATTCCCGCATTGAACGCGGGGCCGTCCTTAAAGGGCTTTACGAATTCGCAGTTTCCGTCCGCATTGGTGGTCACGGTGGATCCGACGCCCGCGTAGTTGCCGTCGGTGGTCTCCGAGAACTTCTTATACTCTTCCGCCGAGAAGTAAACGGTATAAGGGTCTCCGAGGCTGTCAATCATACCCGAATACAGCCCTTCCATCGCCTTATCGTAGTCGATGTCGCCCATATAATATTTCTCAAGAACGCTCTTGATCTTCTCAAGCTTCGTTGTATAAGCGTCCTTATTCAGGTCCGTAGACGGCTCCGTGCCGGTCGGCTGCGTAATGTCGGTAAGCTTATTCTCGTCTTCCGGAACCGAGCATGCTACGAGCATGAATACCAGAAGAAGCAAAATTACAAATACCGGTCTGCGCCGAAACTTAGTCATCATATTCACTCCAAGTATTTATTTCATCAATTATGCAGATAAGGTGCGGGATCAATGTAGTTGCCGTTCAGTGACAGCGAAAAATGCAAGTGCGGTCCGGTGGAGATACCGGTACTTCCTACAAGTCCGATAACCTGTCCCTGCTGAACGTACTGGCCTTTGCTTACCTTAATGGTGGAAAGGTGCATGTAGTGCGTTGAGTATCCGTTTCCGTGGTTGATGGTTACGACGTTTCCGCCGCCGCCCGATGTCATTCCGGCTCCCGAAACCGTTCCTGCAAGAACCGCTACGACTTCGGCACCGAATTTGCCGCCGATGTCCCAGCCCTTATGGAAGGAACTTGCGCCTGCGCACGGCGGGGTACGGGGACCGAACTTCGCGCCTACACGGTAATCTCCGGGAAGCGGCCAGATCATCTTGCTGAGGCTGGTCTCTCCGGAAAGCGGGACGTCCTTCGCGTTGTTATAAGCGGCTGCGGGCTGCTGCTTGGCGGCCTGCTCCATTGCCTTCCTGCGCGCTTCCTCTTCCTGCTTTCTGCGGATTTCTTCCTGTCTTCGAATCTCCGCCTGCTGCTCGGCAATCGCCTGATCGAGATCTTTCTGGGCACTGGCAAGCTCGACGATATATTCCTCCAGAAGTTCCTCGCTTGCGCCGATCTTCTCTTCGTACTGAGCAAGAGCATCCTGCTTGGCGGCGATGATCTCGGTTATGTACTGCACGTCCACTTCGTACATATCATTTGCAAGCTGCATCGTCTCAAGCTGAAGGCCGAGAATCTTCCGGCGTTCTTCCACATCGGCCTTCGCCAGCGCGTAATTCTGCAGCAGATTATGGTCATATTCGTTAATCTTCTGGATGTATTCCGAAGCGTTCAGAATATCGGAAATACTCTTCGACTGCAGGTACAGCTCCAGGGCATCCATCTGTCCGTTCTCGTAGATGTAACGGACACGCTTCTTCATGGATTCGTACTGGGTAGCAAGCTTATCCTCCGCCTCGGCGAGTTCAATCGTTGCCTGATCGTACTCTTCCGTGAGACGGTCCAGTTCCTCTTTGGCGGCTTCCATCTCAAGCGCGGTTTCCGTCTGCTTTTCATCCATCACCTTAAGATATGCGAGGATGTCATCGGCTTCGTGCTGCAGCTGGTTGATTTCCGCCTCCACCTGATTCTTACGGTCGCGGGCTTCGTTACGCTTCTGCTCGGTCTCCCGGACCTTGTCCGCGTACTTGTCTTTAAGGACCAGAGTACCGTCAAGAACCGAAGAGCCCTTCGCGCCGGCAACGTTTCTCCCGGCTATCGTGAGCGCAAGCACGGGGATCATGATCCCGAGGGCGAAAAGCCCCGCTGCCGCAAGCATAAGTTTCTTAACTGTTTTTGTCATTCTTTCTCTCCCATTTGAAAACACTATCGCGTCAAATGTGACGGATCTTTCTGAGCTCCCGGTTCATCGTGAAATAACTTCCGAGGAAACCGAGGCCGATTCCGATTCCGACAATCAACGGGGACAGCTGCGCGAATACGTCATATACCGACACAACGTCCATACCGGATGAGAAAAGACCGGTAAATTTCGTTCCGATGAATTCGATGACCTTGTAGTATACAAGATACAGAATCGCAAGCGGAATCGCCGCACCGAGGAGTCCGAGAGTAATTCCTTCCACGATGAACGGGAAGCGGATAAAGCGGTCGGTTGCTCCGATCAGGTGCATAATGGATATCTCGTTCTTCCGGACCGAAACGCCGACGCTGATGGTCGTGCTGATCAGGAACAGGGCGATGACCAGAAGAAGTCCGATCAATACACTGGAGCTGATACTGATGATCCGGTTGGTTCTTGTAAGCGTCTTAACAAGGGCGCTTGTGTCATTTACCTGCCGTACCTTCGGCAGAACCTTGATGTCGTCAACGAGTTTGCCCTGATCCTCCACGGTCTCGAAGAAGATTTCGAAGGAGGACGATTTCTCAAGCGGGTTCTCATCGCCGAACGACTCCAGAAGCTCGGGGTCGGTCAGGTAGTTTTTAATGAAGTTCTTCCAAGCCGCTTCGCCGGAGATGTACTTGACGCTCTTAACGCCTTCCATCGCGGTGATGCGGTTTAACAGCTCCGCCTTCTCGGTTTCGGTAATGTCATCATTGAAGAAGATCGTGATACCGACGTTGGACTCTGCCTCACGGATCATGAACCGGAGGTTGGTCACGATGAAGAAAACGACGCCGAACAGGAACAGACAGGTTGTCATGGTCAGTACGGACGCGAAGGAGAACATACGGTTACGGCGGATGTTCTTCAGGCCCTGCCCGATGTTATAAAATAAACTATCCAAGGCCGTATCCTCCCTTCTTGTTGTCCTCGACAATCGTACCTTCCTGCAGAACGACTACGCGCTTCTGCATCTGGTCTACAACCGCCTGGTCATGGGTTACGATAACGACCGTCGTACCGCGGCGGTTGATCTCTTCGAGAAGGGACATGATTTCAAGGGAATTCTGCGGATCAAGGTTACCGGTAGGCTCGTCCGCGAGAATGATCATCGGGTTATTGACAAGCGCTCTCGCGATTGCAACACGCTGCTGCTCACCGCCCGACAGCTCATTCGGGAAGCTCTTGTACTTCTGCGAAAGTCCTACGAGATGAAGCACCTTCGACACTTCCTTGGGGATGTCTCTCTTGCGCGCGCCGACAACTCTCTGGGCAAATGCCACGTTATCGAACACGTTCCGGTCCGGAAGCAGGCGGAAATCCTGGAACACGATTCCGATGTTACGTCGGTACTTCGATACATGACGGCGGCGAAGCTTCGCAAGGTTCTTGCCGGCAATGTAAATCTTTCCGCCCGAAGGGGAAATCTCACGCATCATCAGACGGATCATCGTGGATTTACCGGATCCGGAAGGACCGACGATGAATACGAACTCACCCTTCTTGATGGAGAAGGAAACATCCACCAATGCGACGCTGTCCTCAACCTGTCCCTCATATTCCTTATGTACATGATCAAAAACGATAACCGGCTGCTCCGCTTCGTAGTTCTCACGGGCTGCATCGATATCGTATGCTTCTTTCTGAGGTTCTTCCGGAAGATCTAAGGAAAGCTGCTCCGGTTCCTTAATGAGTCCGGCACTCTCCTGTGCTCTTCTGAGTTCCTCCGTGGAAGCTCCGCTTGCCTTCTCGGCGATTGCAAGGAGTTCCGCAAAGGAATCACCGCCCGCCTTCGAAGTGTCCTCCTTCGTATCAAGGGCAGCTTCTGCGGCTTTATCCAATTCCTCGGTTGCCGCAGCCCATGCTAAAGCTTCTTCCTCTGCTTCCGCGCTTATGGCATCCGTAGTGTCGGAAACCTCCGAAACGGTTTCTGCAACGGTTTCCGCAGCATCCTCCGTAACCGCGTCCGCTGCGGCTTCGATATCCTCCGTAACGGTCTCTCCGGCTGTCTCCGCCGCGGTTTCCGCTCCGGAAGCCATGCCCTTAAGGGCTGCTTCCGCGTTCGCGATCGCATCTGCCGTAGCAGCCTGCGCTTCGGCTACCGCTTTCCAAGCGTCCGTAACGGAATCCGACACGCCGGACCCTTCGGAACCGGCAGTCGTTAAGACGTCTTTCTCTTCTGTCATTTTGCCTCCACTTGTTTAACAATTACTGATAATACTTTTTTAATTCTCCAGACTCTCCATGTACTTCATGTACTTCACGACCATAAGGGCGATCTTGAAGGTAATGGCGTCATCGAACACGCGCAGGTTCAGGTTGGTGCTCTTCTGGAGCTTGTCTAACCGGTACACGAGCGTGTTTCTGTGGATATAAAGCTCTCTGGACGTTTCGGAAACGTTCAGGCTGTTCTCAAAGAACTTGTTGATCGTAACAAGAGTCTCTTCGTCGAAATCGTCCGGCGACTTGCCGTCGAAAATCTCACGGATAAACATCTTGCAGAGCGGCATCGGCAGCTGGAAAATCAGACGGCCGATTCCGAGGTTATTGTAAGCGACAACCTTGCGTTCGCTGTAGAAAATCTTTCCTACGTCGAGAGCCATCTTGGCTTCCTTATACGACCGCGAGATGTCCTTAATCTCATTGACGATGGTTCCGTATGCCACATGTACCTTGCTCATTGCTTCGGTATTCAGCATGTCGACGATCACCTTGGCGGTGTTCATCAGGTTATCGTAACCCTCGTTCTGCTTCAGTTCCTTGACAATGATGATGTTCCGCTCATCCACGGCCGTGATGAAATCACGGGGCTTGCCGGCGAAAAGCGTACGGACGGTCTCAAGCGCGTTCGTATCCTTCTCGTTCTTCGTCTCGATCAGGTAAACCACACGTTTGGCATCCGTCTCGATATGCAGCTTCTTGGCGCGGTTATAGATGTCCACGAGAAGCAGGTTGTCAAGAAGCAGGTTCTTGATGAAGTTATCCTTGTCAAAACGCTCCTTGTACGCAACAAGAAGATTCTGAATCTGGAACGTTGCCAGCTTGCCGACCATGTAAACATCGTCGGAGTCCCCACGGGCAAGCAGAATGTATTCCAGCTGATGGTCGTCATAGACCTTAAAGAACTGACATTCCGAGATTACCTGGCTGTCCGCCTGGGAATCGGCAAATGCCGACACCATTGACTCGTAATTGTCCGTATTATTCATGGTGGAAGCGAGCGGCTTTCCTTCCGTATCCATCACGCACAGGTCGACCCGCGTGATCGATTTCATTCCGTCGATCGTATTCTGCAATATCTGATTTGAAATCATAAAGTTGCCTACCGGACCTTTCCCGAATTCAGGTTTTATGGCACATATAGACCCATTTAAACCCAGTGCTATTCTAACATTTTCGGTGTCAATAGGCAAGAAAAAAATGCCTTGGTGACACAATTGTTACAGATTGGTCACAAAAGGAACACAGTTTGCCGAAAGCCCCTGTAAACAACAAAAAACCGGGACGGGAGAAACACTCTCCCGTCCCGAAATGTTTCATTGTTACGGCACCCAGATCTTCGCCACTCTGGGGTCATCCTCAGGCTCCTTTTCGAAGCCGATCTCAAGCCGGTCTTCATAGCTGTATACATCCGCTTCCGGAAGCCCCGCCTTGTTCCAGTAATGTTCCGTGGAAATCATATACTTTTCCGTCTGATTCAGGTACGAAAAATTGTAATAGCCGGATCCGTTCCAGCCCCAGCAGGGATCCACGTAATACCAGTAATCCCCGATATGGATCATGTTCCAGCCGTGCTCTTCCCGTTCCGCGTAAGCGGAGCCGCCCACGTTGATAACCTCCATGCCGATCATGGAGCACAGAAGGTTAAACGTCGTCGAATAGCCGGTGCAGATTCCGAGGCCGGAATAAAGCGCTCCGATCGGATTATCGGAATTCAGCTGCTGCCCTTCGATCGAATAGTGCCCGTAATCGTAATCCACATGCTGCACGATATACTTGTAAATCGCCTTCTCCGCCTGCAGGAACGTGAGTTCCTTTCCGCCGAGGAGATCCTCAAGGATCTGCGAACACGTATCATAAAGCCACAGGTCTTCATTCTCGGTAAGCAGGTCGCGGTTTCCGGTCTTATAAGCTTCTATTATAAGCGGATTGTAACCCACTTCGTAATTCTCGTTATAGTGCTTTGTAAGGTCCGGCTCCGGTGAAGGTTCACCATGCGGATTCACCGGTCTCGGCGTCGGGCTCGGCGTCGGTGTCGGAGTCGGCGTAGCCAGATTGGAAGGACTTATATACTTCGGAACGTAATCCTCCGCAAGCGCTCTCTCGATGGCGGGAACCGCGGTTCCCTGATTGTCGCACACGAGGAAGATGATATAGCGGTCGTACTCAAGAATCTTACCCTTCTTAAGCTTCTCAACCTCCAATGGCTCATATCCGGTGAAGGCGGCAATACGACTCTCCAGACGGTCCTCAAAGGCCTTCTTTACCTTGCTCCGGTTCTCTTCCTTCTGTACGATTGCAACCGCAACCTCATCGGCAGTACCGCCCGCGGAACCGGCATAATAGAAATCCGTCATGTAGTCCGCAAGGTTCGCGTCTCCGTATACGATATCAAAAACGGAATCGTCGTCCTCGATTGAGAATTGCTCGACACTTCCTCCGGCAAATCCATGCTGGCTGAAGACTGCCGACATACAAACCTCGAAAGCGGTAACGTCTCCGTATGTTTTCTTCTTTTCCTTTGTTTTCTCATCCTTCTTCCCGCAGGCCGCACAGGAACACAGCATCAGTGCGGCAAGAAGAAGCGCGATTATTCTTTTACGGTGTTTCATTTTTCTCCCCTTAACAAAACAGGGACTGCCGAAGCAGTCCCTGCGAAATGGCAAAACAATTAGTGAGTGATGATCTGCTCAGTCTCTTTATCGAAGACATGCATCTTAGCAAGGTCCATAGCGATGGTGATGGTATCGCCGGGTCTTGCAGTCGTACGAGGATCAACACGAGCGGTGATATCGTAGTCATCAACGGAGAAGTACAGGAATACTTCGGCACCGAGCAACTCGTAAACACGTACGGTAGCTGCAAAGGATGCTTCCGGATGAGCCATGATAAAGTCTTCGTTGTCCTTGATGTCCTCAGGACGGATACCGAGAACAACTTCTCTGTCCTCATAACCGCCGTCGATGAGCTTCTTAGCTCTTGCTTCCGGAACAAGGATACGGTTGGAACCGAAGTTCAGGTATACATCGCCGCCCTCAACGGATACAAGGCAATCCAAGAAGTTCATCTGAGGAGATCCCATGAATCCTGCAACAAACAGGTTGCCCGGCTTGTCGTACAGGTTCTGAGGAGTATCTACCTGCTGGATAACGCCGTCCTTCATAACTACGATACGGGTACCGAGCGTCATAGCCTCGGTCTGGTCATGTGTTACGTAGATGATGGTAGCTTCCAGTCTCTGGTGAATCTTGGAAATCTCAATACGCATCTGTACACGGAGCTTCGCATCCAGGTTGGAAAGAGGCTCGTCCATGAGGAATACCTTAGGATTACGTACGATAGCACGTCCCATGGCTACACGCTGTCTCTGACCACCGGAGAGAGCCTTCGGCTTACGGTCGAGCAACTGCTCAATACCGAGAATCTTAGCTGCTTCGTTAACGAGCTTCTCGATCTGATCCTTCGGAACCTTTCTCAGCTTAAGACCGAATGCCATATTATCAAATACGGACATATGCGGATACAGAGCGTAGTTCTGGAATACCATTGCGATATCTCTGTCCTTAGGCTCAACGTCGTTCATCAGTCTGTCACCGATGTAGAGCTCACCTGCGGTGATCTCTTCAAGACCGGCGATCATACGAAGTGTCGTGGACTTTCCGCAACCGGAAGGACCTACGAAAATGATGAACTCCTGATCCTTGATATCCAGGTTGAAATCCTTAACTGCAACAAATCCGTTCGGATATGTCTTGTTAATGTTGATCAACTTTAAACTTGCCATTTTTAACCTCCTGATAATAATTCTGCGCACAAACACGCAAAATAGCATAGCCTTATGATACACAAACCGCCCGGAAAATGCCATATCGCAATTCACCAAAGAAGATTTGCTCATTTTGTTGAAATTGACCAACTTTCGGTGGATTTGTCATATTGTTATGCTATTTTCCTAATTTTAGTGCCCGAAAACTGTCTATTATTGATAAAACGCGCATATGAATTGCATTTTTCGTGCCTTTTTGCTAAACTGAAACCATCATTTTATGGGAGATTTTACTATGAAAACCTATCTGATTACCGGCGCAAGCGGCGGAATCGGCTCCGGAATCGCCGAGAAACTCGCCTCCGAGGGCTGTTCGCTGATCCTCTGCGGAAACCGGAACGAAGCTGCGCTGAACGATTTATATGACCGTCTCTCTCCGCTCGTGCCCTGTAAGACATTCCTCGGAGACCTTTCGCAGGAAGCCTTCGTGAAAGAGGTTGTGGTCTCGTCCCTTCGCGATTTCGGTCCCATTGACGGGCTCGTGCATGCTGCGGGGCTTGCCTCCATCGGACTGATGACCGACCTGTCGCTTTCCGACTGGAGCAAACTGTTCGACGCGAACCTGACTTCAGCGTTTCTGCTCTGCAAGGCGCTCGCTCCCCATTTTATTTCTAAAAAGGAAGGACGCATCCTTCTGATTTCCTCGGTCTGGGGCGGCCGCGGCGCATCCTGTGAGGTTGCCTACTCCGCCACCAAGGGCGGCATCAATTCCTTCACGAAAGCGCTTGCAAAGGAGCTCGCGCCGAGCGGAATCGCCGTGAACGCGCTCGCGCCCGGCATGGTTGACACGCCGATGAACGCAATGCTTACCGACGAGGAGAAACAGGCAATCATCGACGAAATCCCCGCCTGCAGGATGACGACTCCTTCGGAGATTGCCGAAATGGTATCCCTTCTGTTAAAGGCTCCGCCGTATCTGACCGGCCAGATCATCGGCTTCGACGGCGGCTGGGAATAAACAAGCAAGAACTGCCCGACCGGCACGGCTGGGCAGTTCTTTTTCATTCTGTAGTTTTTCTATCGGATACTTCTTAATCCTCTTCGGTTTCCTTTGCCTCATCCTTCGGAAAATGTGACATCAGAAACTCCGCGATGCCCTCCGCTTCCGCTGCCGCAAGCTTTTTCAGTGCGGCGCTGTCCGCAACATACGCGTAATCCCCTTCATTATCCATAAAGCAGGATTCGAGAATGACTGCGGGAATATCGAGGGAGGCGCCGTGACGGCAGATTGCGTAATAATCGACCGGAACGCCCTGATCATCAAAGGTATCGTTGCTGTTTCTTGTCTCGTAGCCGCGGTTTCGAAGCCCTAAGGACTCGGTTTTTGCAAGAAGCGTGTCCGCAAGCTCGATCGAAGTACCGTTGATATTCGGCTGCTTTGAGATGCAGACCATCGTACCGCGCATATTATGTTCGTTGGACGCATTCAGATGAATGCTGATGAGAATTGACGCACCGTTGTTCTTTGCGAATTCCACACGGCTCCGAAGATCCGTTCCGAGATCCGTCGAGAACACCGTATCGTCTTCCCTTGTGAGAAGTACCTTGATATCCGGATAGTGTTCATTCAGATAAGCACGGATTTCATTACTTAACTGTAATACGATATCCTTTTCGTTTCGGCCGAAGTAAACCGCGCCGGTCCACTTGCCGCCGTGTCCCGGGTCGAGACATACTACCCATGGATTCGGTTCCGCGGCTTTTGTTACCACCGGTTCCTCTTCCGTTTCACGACGGTCTCTTCTGTCATCCTCTTCTTTTTCACATCCCGCAAAAGCGCATAAAAGCGCCAGCACGAGAAGCACACATAACATTTTTCTCATGTTCATTACCTGTCACACATCTGTGTGACGCCTTTCGAATTATTTCTTTTCCCCACACTTTTTGAACGGTTCGAAACCGCTCTTTGATACAATATCCTATCAGACCTTACACATAAGGAAGTTCATGTTCTCGGGCTCGTAACCGAATTCCGTCTGGTCGGCGGAGTTAAGCGACGTATAGAATGCGGTCTTTTCAAACTGTCCGCGTCCCTCTTTCGTCTTCGTTCCGAAGCCGACAACCTCGGCTCCCTCCAGTTTCAGGTCAATATCGGACGAATCCAGCCGGATATCGGCGGAGCCGTCCCTGCATCCGATTCCGATGCACATCTTGGCTTTCATCGAGGACTGCATCTCGATATGTCTTGCGACAAGCCTGACGTTCTTGCTTGCAAGCGTTCCGATCGTCACCTGCGTGTCGCCCGAAGACGTATAGTTGAGTTTCACGTTACTCAGGGTAATATCGGTTTCCGCAGTAAGCGAACCGACTGCCACTGCCCGGTCGGCGTTGATTTCCATTTTAATCCGGGTTTCCTTCAGGCTTAACGGCGCAATGTTGTTGCAGATACCGATTCCGAGGGCGCGTTCGCCGCTTGCAACCGCATACAGGTTTTTACACCGTTCGATGAAAATGCCGGCCTTCCGGTTCGAATATCCGCCGCCGAGTCCGACGCATTCCTTGCCGTCGAGCTTCATGTGGATATCTCCGGACATATCGATGAGAATCCTTCCGATGGTCTGCGTCGAATCCCCGCCGATTCCGTATGCGCGGTCGCCGGTACCGTAAATCGTAAGCTTGCCGTCTCCGCTCACCGTAAGTCTTGAGCTTTCGGGAACGCGGATGCCCTTGCGGTTCAAAACGGCCGTACCTTCAATGACAAGGGTGACGTCGCAGTTGTTTCCGATTTCAATGCACGGATGCCTCTGGTACGAATCCAGGTTGACACGCCGCAGATGAATCGTCGTAGTCGTATTGTCCGGAATCCGGATCAGAACATCCACGGAAATCCGCGGGTTGCCGACGATACTGAGCTCTCTCCGGTTAATCACGAATTCGGTGTAATGCTCGGTCGTGACAAGCGGCATGAGCATGACTTCCTGTTCCTTGTCGACGATATACGTCTTCTTGGTACGGGATTCCCCTGCCTGCATATTCAGGGAAATAATCTCGTCACGCACGTCACGGGCGATTTCTTCCATAAAGCCGTCGGTCGGACGCGCCGTATAGAAGCCCTGAATCAAATCCACGCCGATACGGATGACCGCATCCATCTCTTCCTTCGTCTCAACGCCTTCAGCGAGGGCAAGGAAACCGTTCTCTCTTGCAAATTCCACGATGTTCGCAACGAAATACTGCTTTTTGCTGTCCGCTTCAATTCCCGTAATCAGGTTCCGGTCGATCTTCACGTAATCCGGCATGTAGTTAAGAAGGTTGGTAACGTTTGAATAACCGGTGCCGTAGTCGTCAATTGCGACACGGAAGCCGTGAATCTCACTTCGTCTGCGGATTGCCGTCAGCTGTTCGTCGGTAAGCTCCGTCTGCTCGGTAAATTCAATGACGACCTGCGGAAGGACGCCCGGATACCGGATTGTGAAATCCTTGAAATCCTTATCCTTAAGCGTTGCCTTCGGAATGCTGTTTACGAAGAGCTTACGGTCCGTAAAGACTTCCATGTTCCGCGTCATAATCTCCGCAACGTTATGAAATGTCAGACGCTCAATGTCATACAGTTTTCCGAGCGTCTCGGCATAACGTAAAATGGAAAGCGGCGGAATCTTCTCCTCCGGGCCGGAACGCATCAGCGCCTCATACGCATAGATGCTGCCGGTCTTCGCGTCCACAATCGGCTGGAACCGGTAGGTGAACAGGTTCTTCTCGATCAGCGTACGGACATTCTCGCACTCTTCGGGATCCATCTCGTAGGAGGTTTCCCCGTTATCCGCGAAGGAGCCCTGCTTTAAGCTCTTCTTCTGTGCAAGAACGTCGTTCGTAAACTCCTCAATCTGGCTTTCGAGCTTAATCTCCTGCGTCAGCGTCGCATAAACGATATCGATCGTATACTGCTTTCCGCCGAACTGGTTAATCGCCTTCAGACGGTTCTTGATCTCACGGACCAGTCCCTTTACGTCCGGCTCGCGGTCGTAGATACCGGCGATAACGAATTCGTCGTTACCGAAACGCGCACAGATGTCGCGGTCGTTTAAGCAGTTCTGCAGAATCTTCGTTAATGTAAGAAGGGCTTCGTTTCCTTCCTCACGTCCGAACAGTTCGTTGATACTCGACAGCCGGCTGATGTCCAGAGAAAGGATTCGGATGGTCCGTTCCCTTCCGTCAAGATGCGCAAACTGCTCCTTAAGAGCATTCAGATAGCCCTTGAAATTATACAGACCGGTCATCGTGTCACGGATGGCATTTTCCGTATGGAAATCGCGGAATACCGTCTTCTGGCGCTGGCATTCAAGCGAGGTTTCGAGGCTTCGCATCCATTTATCGAAGGATTCATTCAGGCCGCAGGAACGGTTTCCGTAGCAGACCGCAACGTAACCGAACACGCGGTCCAAAAAGTGTAACGCCGCAAAATAAAACACCCTCGGATGGTCGCACGGCTCCGTCAGCGCGGGAAGCAGCGTCTCCTTCGGGAAGAAGGAATCCGCCGAAACCTTCCGGACCTTCGAATGGTTCAGAGCGAGCAGAATGTTATCCGTATATCCCTTCACCTTATCCGTACGGTGCAGCGCGTTCTCGTTTAAGCACAGGTAAAAAGCCTCGCATTCCTTCCCGAGGTATCGCTCATAGTAGTCGAGAAGCCACAGCCAGGACTCAAAGTCTTCGGCGCTTGCAATCTCTTCCTGCATGAAATTGTAAGGGGATTCGAACCGGCGGTCCTTCGTCAGAAGCCGGTCCATACGGATGTGGGAATAATCGCCCAGAGCATAGAATTCGCAACCGCATGTTGCTTTCGGAATGAGGACGCACTCCTGCCCGCGCTGTACCGGGGGATACTTCTCCTCCCCGCGAATATCGTTCACGAGCCTTCGGGCTGCGTCTACAGCCATAACGGACGGGTCCTTGAAGACGGTCGTACACGTCGTTCCGCGAAGCGTCTCATCAATATCCAGATTGTAACCGCAGATCATGATGTCGCGGGGCACCTGGATACCCTTTTCCTCGAAGGCGCAGATAAAGCCGGAAACCGACTCCGTATTGCCGCAGATAATCGCCTGCGGGAGTCCGCCCTCCTGCTTCAGCATGTCTTCCACGATCTGTATTTCATTGCCGACATTGGTCGTTCCGTAATGGATGCTGTGCTCGGTAACCGAGAGGCCGGCTTTCTTCACGGCATTCAGGAAGTAATCCTCCAGTTCCTTCCGAAACTCCGCGTCATCAATCTCACTCGAGATATACTCAATCGTCTTCGCCTTATGCACCGTCACCAGATGGTCGACGAGCATGGCAATGCCTTCCTCCTCCTGGAACGCGATCGTCGGAAAATCGAACTTCGGCCGTTCCAGACAGTAGACAGGCTTATGGTACTCTTCCTTCAGTTTGGTAAGGAAACGCTCCTGCTGCTCGGGCATCTGGAACGTTCCGGGGTATACGATGAAACCGTCGAACAGATCGGGCGTGATCAGGTCGTAAACCGAGCTGTCGCCTTCCCGGTACGCAATCGGCATATCGGAAAGCGCCGTGGTGGTGAAAACGCACACGTCGACATCCATCCTAAGCAGTTCTTCCTGCAGCTTCTTGGAAGCGTTTGAGAAGAACTGATGATGCATTTCCGAAAGAATCATTCCGACTAGTAATCGTTTCTTCATAAAGGTTACCGCAGGCATATTGCATCCGGCCCGTGCGCCTGTACAGGGGCCGTCCCCGGTTTCTCTAGCGATAATACCAGGAAGTATACTTGTGGCCGGGAAGAAGCTCGTCTCCGATCAGCTCGGGAACCGATACGAAGATGTATCCCTCCTTCGCAAGCTGGTCGATTGCGATGCAGAACGCGTCATAGCTGTTATTGTAAATCTCATGCATCAGGACAATGCTTCCGTCCCTGGTGTTTCGCATAATGTTGTCGACAATCCGCTGAACGTTATCGGAACGTTCCTCTTCGGTCTTGTTGCCCTTGTTCTTCCAGTCCTCAGTGTCAACCGACCAGAGAATTACGGGATAGCTGATCTCGGTTACCTGCTTATCCGTAAAATTCCCTCCCGGAGGACGGAACAGCGTCGGGCGCTTGCCGGTTACTTCATAGATAATGTCCGATGTCTTCTGCAGCTCGTCCGCCAGAAGGTCCGGGTTGCGGTCGAAGTAATAGTCGTGCGTCCATGCGTGAATGCCGATCTCCATACCGAGCTCCGCGGCCTTCTTAAGGTCGCCTCGGTTCTCGTCGTTCACCCTGTTACCGATGATGAACCATGTTCCTTTGCCGCCGTAGGAAGCAAGCTTCTCGGCGAACTTCAGCGTCAGTCCGTTGTAATCGGGCCCGTCGTCAAATGTGAACGCTACCCGCTTCACGCCTTCCGGCACGGGCGAAGGCGTCGGCGTAAAAGTCGGTGCCTCGGTCGGTGACGGCGTCGGGGTCGACGTCGGGTTGTATGCGACTGCCGGCGTGTTCCACGTCGGATCGGGCGTTGCCGGCTCGGGTCCCTTGATGTAATCGTTCAGAAGAACAATTCCGGCGATAATCGCAAAAATAAGCGCAACAAGAAAAAGACCTGCCAGTACTCGGTTCACCATCACCTTCCGGCGACGACGTTTCCTGGCAGCCTTCAACCGTTCCGCTCTGCGTCTTCTTTCCTGCTCATCCATATTATAAATCCTAAAACCAACATTGTAGCAAAGCAGGCAACGGGAATCGAACCCGCCTCCTCAGCTTGGGAAGCTGATATACTACCGATGTACTATGCCTGCAAAAAACTCAACTGCCCTTATATTATACAGGGCAGCTGAGAAAAATACAAGAGTTTTTAGAGGGATTCCATCTCCGCATAGCACTTCTGCAGGCTTTCGATAATCGGCAGATGCTGCGGACAGGCCGCCTCGCAGGCACCGCAGCCGAGGCAGTTATCCGGCTTTGCGTCGGCAGAGATATCGTGTCCCCACTGCCATTTGGCGTTATTCACATTGCCGTACATCCCGTAGTTGTTCCAGATGCGGAAGTTCTTCGGAATATCCACGCCGTTCGGACACGGCATGCAGTACCGGCAGCCCGTGCACCCAATCCGTACCCGCGCGCGGATGGCTGCGGCGGTATCTTCGATGGCCTTCTCTTCGATATCCGAAAGCGGCTCAAAATTCGTGAACGTATTCAGGTTATCGGCAAGCTGGTCCTCAGCGGACATACCGGAAAGAATGACATGGATAATCGGACGCGAACCGACGAAACGAAGCGCCCAGGAAGCAGGTGAAGCCTTTGGACGAAGCGCCCGAAGATTGGTCATAACCTCTTCGGGAAGCGTCGCAAGGGTGCCACCCTTAATCGGTTCCATGATTACAAGCGGAATCTGCTTCTTCGTGGCAAGCGCAACACCGCGCTCACCGGCCTGGTCGTTCCGGTCCATGTAGTTATACTGAATCTGACAGAAATCCCAGTCACGGTAATTGATAATCTCTTCGAAGGCATCGTACTCGTCATGGAAGGAAAATCCGAGATAACGGATCTTTCCGGCCTCTTTCATCTCCGCCAGATACTCCGGCACGCCGTAGGAAACCATCTCGCGGAAGGACCCGCGGTTCAGCGCGTGCAGCAGATAGAAATCGATATAGCCCTTCTGCAGACGTTTTAGCTGCTTGTCAAGCATCTTCTTAGCGTCATCGAGGCTGTGAATCTCCCAGCACGGAAGCTTGGTCGCAAGGAAATAAGAGCTCCGGTCGTATTTGTTCAAAATCTCACCGACCACCGGCTCCGACTCTCCGCCGTGATAGGGATAAGCGGTATCAAAATAGTTCACGCCCGCCTTATATGCCGTATCAATCATTGCGGCAGTGCGTTCGCGGTCAATCTTCCCATCCTTGACGGGAAGCCGCATGCAGCCGAACCCGAGCAGGGAAGTTTCGATTCCGAGCTTCTTCATAAGACGTTTTTCCATAGACATCCTCCTCATTTGATAAATAAAGGCAGCCGCTTCCGACTGCCTTAGTAAACGCGCAACATATGACCTCTACTTCGAGTAGAACAAAACGCCGAGCGTTCCGGGGCCGCAGTGGCTTGCAATAACGCCGCCGGCCTTCGTCACATAAACATGCTCGAAAATCCCGAGCGACGCAACATAGGCGCGGATTTCCTCCGCAGTTTCATCGGTAGCGGTATGCGTAACGAAGACGCGATCGGTCTCTGCATTTCTGAGCTCCGGCTCCATCTCCTTTGCATACTCTTTTAAAACTTTCAAAATCTTGCCGCGATACTTCTTCGCGACACCCATCTTTCCGTTCTTAACGGCAATCATCGGCTTCAGCATCAAAGCCGCTCCGAGAAGCGCCGCAACGCTGCTGCAACGGCCGCCGCGATGCAGATAGGTAAGCGTATCGATGCAGAAGGAAGCCCGTACGCGGGATCTTGCCGCTTCGATTTTCTCTTTGATTTCCGCTCCGGATAATCCCTGCCGCGCAAAATCCGCTGCGCGGAGAACCTGAAGACCTACACCGGTTGACAGATTCATCGAGTCGATTACATAGACCTTGTCATATTCGAGGTCGTCGGCCGCAATGCGGATTGTCTGAATCGTGCTCGAAAAATCACCGCCGATTCCGATGTAAACAACCTCGTCCCCGGCTTCCTGCAAAGGCTTCAATACCTCCTCCACCACTGCCGGATCGGGTGCGGAAGTCTTCGGTGTTGTTTTGTTGGCATCCGCCCAGGCGAAAATTTCCGCCTGCTTTGCGTCAATTCCGTCGCGATAGGACTTATCTCCCATGATGATGTTAAGCGGAATCACAGTGATGTCATACTCTTTGATCAATTCCGCGGACAGATCGCAGGTGCTGTCCGTTACGATTCTTACTGCCATAGCAAATCCAACCTTTCCTCTGAGTATACCATGCGCATACTGTATTATACAATGTATTATACCCTCCAGTTTTTGTTCCGTCAATGAACATTCCTATCGAAAAAACTCAACAATTGATGATTGTTTTCTCTTCGGAAAATGTTATAATGAAATTATAAATTAATCCGAAACGGAGGTGTTTTTTGTTATGAAAAAGTACATTGCCGAATTTGTCGGCACACTCGTTCTTGTTCTGCTCGGATGCGGAACCGCGATGCTTGTCGGATGTGATGCCGTGTTGGGCGGCGGCTACATTCTCACCGCATTTGCATTCGGTCTCGTAATCGTTGCGATGGCGTATTCCATCGGCAACATTTCCGGCTGTCATATCAACCCCGCAGTCTCTTTAGGCGTGTTCATCTCCGGCGGGATGAAGGCGAAAGAGATGTTCTGCTACTGGATTTCCCAGTGTCTCGGCGCGCTTGCGGGCGCAGGCCTTCTTGCGTTGATTTTCGAGCCTGCAGGGCTTAAGGATATGACCGGCGGTTACGGCACCAACGGCCTCGGCGGCGTGAAGAATTGCGTCGGCACCGGTCTTTTGGTGGAATGCCTTCTCACATTTGTCTTCGTGCTCGCAATTCTCGGCGTGACTTCGAAGAAAGGCAACCACGGTTCCTTCGCAGGTCTCGTAATCGGTTTTACGCTTGTCCTTGTTCACATCCTCGGCATCGGCCTCACCGGAACGTCCGTTAACCCGGCCCGTTCCCTCGGCCCCGCGATTGTGAATGCATTTATCAACGACACTAAGGCTCTTGAAGTTGTCTGGGTGTTCTGGGTTGGTCCGCTTACCGGCGCAGCCGTCGCAGCGCTCCTTTACAAGTATCTGGAGTCCGATGACAAGAAGAAAGAAGCATAAAACAACGTCCCCGCGGGAATCTACCCGCGGGGATTTCTTTCGCCTTATGACATAACTATCTCTTCTTATTGATGGCTTTGCCGCGTCTGCCGTTGATAAAGCATACCTCCGGATCCGCGGGATTGTACCGTACTTCCACTTTAAGCGGGAAAACATTGTACCGCTGTGTCATTCCCTCGACAATTGTCATATAGGTCTTACCGTCTACCGTGTACTCATAGACGGGTACCGACAGGAGTTCTCCGGTTCCGGGGCTGTTCGCCCGGTAATACCCTTCCCAGTATACAAAGCTTCCTTCCACGGTTGCCGTGCACTTCTTCTTCACAATGAAAAGGCTCCCGAGCGGCCGGTAATAGATGAGAATTGCCGCCGTAACCACCAGGCAGATGATAAGAATCCTAAGTCCCATAAGCCGTCCTCCTCCCTTAATGAATCTCCTGGGCAGTGCTTTACTGCCTGCCTTCTTTCCTTCTTAACATCTCGTCGTACTGCTTATACATCTTCTGCACGCCGTTCTCCAACAGGTAATAATGCATAATGTAAGGAACGAGCAGGCACATCAGGGCGACAATCAGCAGCAAAAGTCCGATGCTCGGCGCCGCTACCGCGAAGAAGATGGCCGCCAGTGTCATTACGGCAAAAAGCACGGTTACAATCAGATGAATCAACCGCTCGTGCATGAAGAATCCGATCTGCACGAGATGCTTTTTGATTTCGTTTTCGTAATCAATGCCCTCCGGCGGATTCTCGAGCATATCATCAATCTGTTTCATATAATTCAAGATGCGTTCCTTCATAGAAGCCTCCCGTATCCGCTTCCCGGCTTCGGTTTCAAACCGTCCGGGAAAGCCTTCTGACATATTACAATCGGATTCCCATAAAATCCTTTCTGATATTATAACCGAATTCAGGGGCGGAAACAAGGGAAAACTCGTGAAAATGTCGTCTTGACGGACACAATATCTTGTGTTATGCTATCTACAGACAGAGCATCTGCATGGCAGATTTTGATAATTTTATAGGATGTAGCCTCTGACGGTTCAGTGGAATCAACCACAGTGAGGTTGCATGCGTAAGGCAGAGAACCTGCCGTTAGGCCGACCGTCTGGGCAACAGTTTATTTGACTGTTGCCCTTTTTGTTTCAATCATTATCACGCTGACGCGATAAAGCAATATACTGAGGAGGTAACGGTTATGGAAGCTTGGGAAGGATTTAAGGGACAGACCTGGAAGGATGAAATCAACGTCCGCGACTTTATTCAGAACAACTATACGCCTTATGAGGGGGATGCTTCCTTCCTTGCGGGCGCTACCGACCGCACGAAGGAACTGATGGGCAAGCTCTCCCATCTTTTCGATCTCGAGCAGCAGTTCGGCGGTGTTTTAGATATCGACACACAGCATGTCACTTCGCTTCTGAATTATAAGCCCGGTTATCTCGATAAGGATAAGGAGCTGATTGTCGGGTTGCAGACCGACCGGCCGCTTCGTCGCGGCGTCAATCCGTTCGGCGGTCTTAACATGACGAGAAAGGCATGCCAGGCTTACGGCTATGAACTCTCCGAAAAGGTTGAGGAGGAGTTCCTGTACCGTACCACTCATAACGACGGCGTATTCCGTGTCTACAGCGACGAGATTCGGAAAGCCCGTCATGTCGGCATCATCACCGGACTTCCGGATGCTTACGGCCGCGGCCGTATCATCGGTGATTACCGCCGTGTCGCCCTTTACGGTGTGGACCGCCTGATTGCCGAGAAGACAAAGGACAAAGCCAATCTTGCGGCATCCCAGCCGATGGACGCAGAGACCATCCGCAGACTTGAGGAACTGTATCAGCAGATCAACTTCCTCGGCAAACTGAAGGATATGGCGCTTTTGTACGGCATCGATATCAGTAAGCCCGCAACGAACTCTAAGGAAGCCATTCAGTGGCTGTATTTCGGCTATCTCGGCGCGATCAAGGAACAGAACGGCGCTGCGATGAGCCTCGGCCGTACTTCCACTTTTCTTGACATTTACTTTGAGCGTGATCTTAAGAACGGCGTATATACCGAAAGCGAGCTGCAGGAACTGCTTGACGACTTTGTTATGAAACTCCGTATGGCAAGACATCTTCGCACGCCCGAGTACAACGAGCTGTTCGCAGGCGATCCGATGTGGATTACCGAGTCGGTCGGCGGCATGGGCGAAGACGGCCGGACGCTTGTTACGAAGAACTCCTTCCGTATCCTGAACACCCTTTATACGTTAGGCCCTTCCGCGGAGCCGAACCTGACCGTTCTTTGGTCGAAGGATCTTCCCGACAACTTTAAGCATTTTGCGACCAAGGTATCCTGTGACACCGACGCAATCCAGTATGAGAACGACGACTTGATGCGTCCTATCTACGGTGACGATTACGGCATCGCCTGCTGCGTATCCGCAATGCGTCTCGGTAAGGACATGCAGTTCTTCGGAGCCCGCGCAAATCTTGCCAAGCTTCTTCTGATGAGCTTAAACGGCGGCCGCGACGAGCGCTACAACATGCAGGTCGGTCCGGAGATGCCCGTTTACGAGGACGAATACCTCGATTACGACAAAGTCACCGAGCGCATGGCATTTTACAGAGATTGGCTTGCAAAGACCTACGTTACCGCGATGAATATGATTCATTACATGCATGATAAGTATGCTTACGAAAAGACGCAGATGGCGTTGCATGACACCAATGTACACAGGTATATGGCATTTGGCGTTGCGGGGCTTTCGGTTCTTGCCGATTCCCTCTCCGCGATCAAATACGCGAAGGTTAAGGCCATCCGCGATCCCGAGACCGGACTCATCAAGGATTTCGAGACCGTCGGCGAATTCCCCTGCTACGGAAACGACGATGACCGCGTAGATCTGCTTGCGAAGGAACAGACCGAGCTCTTCCTTGCGGCTCTTAAGAAGACGCCGACCTACCGGAACGCCGAGCATACGCTTTCGATTCTTACGATTACATCCAATGTCATGTACGGCAAGAAGACCGGCAACACCCCTGACGGACGCCGTGCCGGCGAGCCTTTCGCCCCCGGTGCGAATCCGATGCACGGACGCGATAAGAGCGGCGCTCTCGCATCCCTCAACTCGGTTGCAAAGCTTTCCTATAAGACCTGCAAGGACGGAATCAGCAACACGTTCTCGATTATCCCGCAAGCCCTCGGCCACAGCGATCAGGAGCGCTACGACAACCTGATCAACATTCTCGACGGCTACTTCGCGCAGAACGCGCATCATCTGAACGTAAACGTTCTGAACCGCGAGACGCTGATTGACGCAATGAACCATCCGGAGAAATATCCGACACTTACGATTCGTGTATCCGGCTACGCCGTAACCTTCAACAAGCTGACGCTTGAGCAGAAGAAGGAAGTCATCTCGAGAACGTTCCACGAGGCAGTATAGCCGCTGTACACAGATTCCACTACACACCAGAGGGCGGGGCCTTAACGCCCCGCCCTCTTACTTTCGGAGGCAGAAATGACCGATCCTGTAGCAAATACCATGGCTGACTTGACCGTAAAAGGCAGAATCCACTCATTCCAGTCCCTCGGCGCCGTTGACGGCCCGGGGCTTCGTTTCGTAGTGTTTCTGCAGGGCTGCCCTATGCGCTGCATGTACTGTCACAATCCCGACACCTGGCTTTCGGAGGGCGGCACCGAGTATACCGTCGATGAAATCGTTTCAAAGATACTTCGCTACCGCACATACTTCGGAAAGGACGGCGGTGTGACCGTCTCCGGCGGCGAAGCACTGATGCAGGCGGAGTTCGTTACGGACCTGTTTCGCGCGCTGAAGACGGAAGGCATCAACACCTGCCTCGATACGAGCGGCGTGATGCACACAGGCAATGATCCGATGCGCGACCGGGCTGATTTCGGAAGTCCGGCCGAATTCGGGAACTCCGACAAGCCTGCTTTGTCCGCTGACGATACCCGCATCATCAACGCCCTCCTCTCCGTCACCGACCTTGTTATCTGCGACATTAAGTTCACAACAGAAAAAGACTACCAAGCCCATACGGGCGGCAGTCTTTCTTCTGTCCTTGCATTTTTATCCCTCACGCAAACCGCGAAAGTTCCTTTGTGGGTGCGTCATGTCGTAGTTCCCGGTTTCACCGATTCCGAGGGCGAAGTGCGCGCCATGGTTGCCCTCGCGCACCGTTACGACAATCTCAAACGAATCGAACTTCTCCCCTTCCGTAAGCTCTGCGTCACCAAGTACGAGCAGCTCGGCATCCCGTTCCGCTGCGCGGATATTCCGGAATGCGACGAGGCAACGATAGCACGTCTTTCGAAGCTGTTATAAGACAGCTTCTTTTATTTCCAGTAACATTTCACCCCGCTGATATTGCCCCACTCGTGTTCATCGTTAGCAAGAAACAGCGATGTGGTAATCGTACCCTGATACAGCACGCCTTCTTCGGAATAGACGATAATCCTCAGGGTTCGGTCGTCATACTCCAAAAGCGCAAGCCGCTTTCCGTCATACGCCGCGGTTCCGTCCCTCCATTGGCGGGATGCGTAGCCGGTCGTATGCATCCGGATGCCCCACTCACCGTCCGGTTTCTTTCCGAGCACGAAGGTCTCGGAATCATCTGCTTCCTTGTCGGTTCTCACAACCTGAAAAACGTAATAATCTTCCCCGGCAAATGTGACATAGCCGCTTCCCGCTTTTCCGAAATCACTCTCGTTTCCGAGCGGAATGTCCGCCTTCGTCTCTCCGGTTTCCGAACCAATCACGCGAACACGGATAACGCCGTCCGAGCAGTATACAAGAATCAGGTTCTCTCCGTTTCCGGTCAGCCCGAGCCGGACAACTTTCTGCGTCGGGTCAAGCGGGTAGAAAATATCAATTCGGTCAACTGCGTAAAGCTCTGCTGTAGCGCCGTTCTGCTCTGCCGTATATATCGGCATACGGTAGATTCCGAATCCGCCGGGTATCAACGACGTATCCACAATGCTTCCGTCATCCGCCGTTACGTCAAATGTGAACCACATCGTCCTATCCGTCCACACTTTATAGATATTCGGACGGTAATGCGAATCCCCGACCCGGGTCCACCGGCTCGAATTCAGGTCGTAAACAAGTTCCCACGTATCGTTCGGAAGCACAGGAATCTTCAGAAAATCCGCGCAGGTCTTCAAGGCTTTTGAAGCCTCCTCCGCGCTGAGCGGAACTGCGCCGCCCCACCAGCGGCCTTCCGCAATATTGGTATAGTTGAACCATGAAAAACCTTTGTCGTTCTCAAGTGTGCCCGTGATTCCCTCAATCGGCATCGGATAGCAACCATAAAAATCCGAAATCCGGATTTCCCCCGGCTGCCCTGCTTCCGATAAGCGTTCCTGAAAGTCTTCCGATTGGAAGACATTCTCATAATACACGGAAGAACTCAACCAGCTTCGAATACCGAACGACATTCCGTCATAATTATTCATCCTGCGGATTTCCAAATCTTCGAAATACCGGCGTTCCTCTTCCGCGAAGTAAGCATCATCGGCAAGCACATGGCTGTACTCGTTCTTCGGACCTGCAGCGGTAAATGTAATCACATTTTTCGAAGCATACTTATCCGGCTCCATCTCCGCCTTCGTCGTATCCCGGTCATAAAGGCACGAGTCGAAAACGACGATGAGCCCCTCCGCGCCCGCGGGATCACCGGCAAGCGTCGCTTCCGAGATGGTTATTCGGTCCTCATTACATTTTACGTGAATTGCCGCGTAGGCGGATCCTACAAAGCACAGAAGCGCTATCACGACAAATACTATAAGATTCCGTTTCATCATTTTCCCCCGATATACTTTTCTTTCCACGTCCGTCCGCACAGCGCGCAGATACATGCGCAGACGACGATAACCAGAAGATTTACCGGCCACTGCCATACGTTTTCAATCGGGAACACAATCTGATAATACCGTGTGCTCCGTTCAATCAGCTTGAACATCTGCATGGCACCGGTGCCGAATTGCCGCCCGTTTTCGTACCGGTTCAGAAGATAAATCAGAATAATCTCAATCTGCCAAAGAATAAGCAGCGCAATCCCGCAGACGACGCCGTCCCAGAAGATTACCGTTCCTTCCGAAACCCGAAGCCGCACGCGCGTATACCGGCTTTGATTCCGGCTTCGCCGGCAGCTAAATGCAAGCGAAAGGAATAACCCGGCCCATGTGATAAAGAACGCAATGCCGAGACAGGACCCCATCTCCGTCATAAAAAGCCATGCCCCGTCGTCCGGGTGAGTGGCGCGTGATGCCGCCCATATAAAGACGAGGCTCAGTACCGGAAGCAGAATCCAGAACAGAAGCATTCCCTTAATCTTCGTCGACACCGAAAGCGCAATTACCGACACATGTTTTTTCACTGCTTTACCCCCTCTTTTTTATTCCCACTCCGCCGTATACATATTTCCGCTGTAATATCCTTCGGTGAAAAGCGAAACCGAATCGGAAACCGAAAGCCCCATCACATCGGTAAACTGAACTCCGTCCTTGGTAAGGATTGTCACAGACAGCTGCTCGGGATGATTGTCGGAACAGCTGACTATTGCAAGTTTTCCTTCTCCGTCATAAGCATAGCGGACGCTCGCGTCATCCGGATGCAAAAGCTTCCATGCATTCATCGCGCGTTTGTACTCCGTGTTTAAGGCTCCGACAACCGGAATCTGCAGACGGTCCGCCCACTGCCCTTTTGCATCTCTTCCGATCACGTGAAGGAAACCGTCGCCGTAAGCAACCATATAATCCGTCCTGAGATTTCCGCTTTGCAGGATACACCAATC
>JAEEGI010002377.1_pt1 | contig 46279 bp, 39 predicted proteins | sample 8958751 | NCBI WGS metagenome assembly JAEEGI01 (sample SAMN16246545, study PRJNA631951) | gut metagenome | biome: gut microbiome; feature: rumen; material: KS-attached | host: Bos | place: Iran: Karaj | collected 2018-10
TGCTTTCGTGTATGCCGGTGTTGACTGCGCGTTCTGTTCACAGCCCTCCCCCCCAAAAAAATAATGACGGTGAAGCGCAGTATCAGGCTGAAATCTTAAAACTTAATACTAAAAACTTTTTTCTTTCATTTTTTTTTTCTAACTTTGAAAAAAGTTTGGAAATATATGATTCGGTTCTTCGTGCATTATGGCATGCATTTATTGGCACCGGCTCTTTTCGCTTTATTTTTTCGTAAAGGGAGAAGACTGAATGCTTATCTCATCATGTTAGCTACCATGCTTGTTGATTTTGACCATTTTCTGGCTGATCCTGTATTCCATCCCTATAGACTTAGTATTGGATTTCATCCCTTACATTCTTATCCGGCTATTGCGCTTTATGTAATTTTTTGTTTTTTACCTTACGAAAAGTTGAATTGGCCATGGTGGTTACGGCCTGTTGGTATAGGATTGACTTTTCACATGATTACCGACCTTCAGGACTTTTACCTCTGGGTACCTCATTAATTTGTCCTTAGACTATCAATTATCGTTTCATAATATTATATAATTATGTTATATAATTATGTTATATAATCATTTTATATTCCTATACTTATCTTTCTTTAAAGTACATTCACTATTCTCTTTTTCACTAAAAAGAAAATTCGTGATATTTAAATATCTAAAAAGCAAATAAATCGTAACTCTTTAAATCGTAACTCTTTAAGTCTTAACTCTTTAAATCGTAACTCTTTAAATCTTAAATTTTTCAATCGTAAATTTTTCAATCGTAAATTTTTCAATCGTAAATTTTTCAATCGTAAATCTTTAAATCGTAAATAAAACTTATGTTTAGTGGAATTGTAGAAGAATTTGCAACGGTCGTTGCAATTAATAAAGACAGAGAGAACATCGATTTCACATTGACATGTTCATTTGTGAATGAGTTGAAAATCGACCAGAGTGTGGCTCATAATGGGGTCTGCCTCACTGTCGTTAAAATCGAAAACGGCAATTATGTTGTGACTGCCATGAAAGAAACTCTCGATAAATCCAATCTCGGATGTCTGAAAGTGGGAGACAAAGTGAATGTCGAACGGTCCATGATTATGAATGGAAGACTCGACGGACATATCGTTCAGGGACATGTCGATCAGACTGCCATCTGCACGGATAAAGTAGACCAGAATGGAAGTTATACTTTCACTTTCAAATATAAATTCGATAAGGATATGGCACGTAGAGGGTATATCACTGTCGATAAAGGCTCTGTAACTGTCAACGGAGTCAGCCTGACTGTATGCAACCCGACTGATGACTCGTTTCAGGTTAATATCATTCCTTACACCTTTGAAAACACCAATTTCCAAGATATCGAAGTGGGAACCAAGGTGAATATTGAATTTGATATTATCGGGAAATATATCGCCAGGATTGCTTATTTTGCCTGAATTTGACGATTGTTTTTTTATTTGTATAACCTATAAAAAGATTTTTATGAAAAAATTGCTTTTTTTGCTTATTTTGCTTTCTGCCGGGATCTCTGTAAAAGCACAAAGCATGAAAATGGTTGTCGACGCTAAAGGAAATGTGGTTGGACGTTATGTGCGTACCAATGCGAATTCTTTTACTGTCGATGTACAGGACACATACGATGTGCCTAAGAAAGGTAACAGGGTGGTCACGTTTTATGCTTCAAAAGGACAGGGTATTGTCTATAGGAATCAAGACAGAACTGGGAATATCAATGTCCGCAAAGGACCGTCACTTCGTAATCCTGTAATCACACAGATTCCGGAATTCGATGGGGTGCCGGATACTTATCCTTGCCTTGGTAAAGTCAACGGCTGGTATAAAATCAAAATTGATGGCCGTGTGGGATATGTAAGACAGGACATGGCTGAATGGGACGGCATGGACACTTTCTGATAGCAGGAGGGTTTATAGTAAGTCTATGTATGTCTTCAAACGACGATAGAACGGGTGGTGACAGAGCGTGCTGGCATCTCCTATGATGATTAGTTTCATGCGGGCACGCGTCATCGCTACGTTCATACGCCGCAAGTCATTTAAGAAGCCGATATTTCCCTGGTCATTGCTACGGACTAGAGATATGAGGATAATGTCGCGTTCCTGACCCTGAAAACCATCTACGGTGTTTATGGAAATGGAGGAACGGAAAAGCTTGAATTCTGAACGTTTGCTTACAAGACGACGAAGATACTGGGTCTGAACCTTATAGGGGCTGATGATGCCTACGTCAAAACGGTCATCTAGAAATCGTTGCTTGCCTATTTTTTCTATATAATTGGTCAATGTTTTTAATGTCAGCTCTGCTTCGGATTTGTTGATTCTCCCATAGTTGGAACCGACAAACGATTCTTTGTAGTCGGGAGTAGTGCTGTCTGACTCCTCATCATTTTCGACTGCAGGCAGAGATGAGGTGTCAATCCATTCTATAGACCTGTCATAATCTAATAATGAACGGTTTTTAACGCTGGGGGATGCCTCAACAACTCCATCGTAAAACCAATTCGATGAAAAACGCATAATCTGTTCATTCATGCGGTACTGAATTGTCAACATAGTCACACAGGAAGGTACATGTTCAACAATTCGTTCCATCAGAGTTTTCCCTAAACCGCCTTTTTGAGCATCATAGCATTTGATGGTTGGAGGCAGTTGCTGATGATCACCAGCCAATACCACTCGATGACAACGGCGGATGGCTATCCAGCAGGCTGGTTCTAAGGCTTGAGCTGCCTCGTCGATAAACAGGGTGGAGAACTTCTTGCCTACTAATAATTTGCTCGAACTTCCAACCAAGGTACACGCTACCACACGGGATTCGTCGAAAAGGGTGCTGCTTATCCGCATCTCCAGCTCATTGGCACGATCACGAAGACGGGAGAGTTTCTGATGTATGGATTCACCTTTTTTGCGGTGTTCACGTAGCTCACGGATCATTTTGCGAATTCTCCATAAATCAGGGTAGTCGGGATGCGATTCGAATTTCCGCTCGTAGGTGAACGACAGCATCTTGTCATTCACACGGGTGGGGTTGCCAATTCGCAACACTGGAATGCCATGGTCAACTAGCTTCTCGCTTATCCAATCCACTGCCATGTTGCTTTGAGCACAAACCATTACTTGAGTCTCCCGTTTCAGTGTTTCATAGATGGCTTCCACTAAAGTCGTGGTTTTACCTGTTCCGGGAGGACCGTGAACCACCCAAACATCTTTCGACATCAATACCTCGTTTACGGCACGTTCTTGAGACTTGTTCAACCAGGGAAAAGTCTGGGGGCTGAAGGTGTGATGCGATGTACAGTGCTGACCGGCAAAGATGTCGCGAAGCTCGGACAGACGGTTTCCTTTTGATTTCAATACGTCATTCAGTGCATGAAACATGCAACGGTAGCTTGTTTCGTCAAAATATAGTTGAACACCTAAGGTGGTGCAGCGTTGGAGGTCTAGAATGAATTGGGAAGAGGGAACTACTACCACCATGCGGTCACCATCAACGTATGAAATTGTGCAGGGGTGAGGTAGATAGGTCGGCTTGACCGAATCGCCATCCTGATCTGCATTGCTGGTGGTGAAAAAAACAACGGGTTTACCATATTCAAAATGATGGTCTATGTCTTGAGGACTAGTTTGCTTTATTTCAACGACTAGTTGGTTGAGTGAGTTGTAATAACTGCGGCAGGCAACAACTGGATACCAGCATATACCACGTTTCACTTTTCTGCCGACACTCATCTTTGAGGTTTCAACACGGTATTCCTCCTTCTCATTTTCATATTCCTGAGTGAGAAGTCCGTAAAGACGCTGAATTGGGAGTATTGAGTTTTCCATGTTGGGTGAAAGTGGGTCAGGTAAGCGGATTCATAATTACGACTGCATCATACATCATCTGAAATTTATGAATGTCGATCCCTAAGATCTTCAATGTTTTTGCGGCATCAACAAACATGCGTTTGAACCGCTTCTGCCAATCACCGCTACGGTCAATCACATGATACGCTGAACTGTATAGGCTGTAGGCTGCCTCCATGTCGCCGTCAAGATAATAGATGTTGGCAAGGTTGATGTTGTATTGGGCACTATCCGGCTTTTCTGTAAGTATTGATTCGTATATCGATTTTGACTTTTCACGGCTGCCAGTCATCAGCAGACAATAAGCCAGATTCTCTTTCACTTCTAAAGACTCTTCGTCTAAATAATTCAATTTGTATAGCAAGGGTAGGGCATCTGAATACCGATTGTCTTTTAACTGGCAGTCAACTTTCCGCTTCAGATAGTTCAGATTCTCTTCGTCGGCCGCTATCAGCAGGTCGTAATAAACTTCTGCATCAGAATAGTTTTTTTGATGATACATCAGTTGGGCTAAATGCTTAAGCGTCCATTGAGAACCAGGATTCAGTGTGTAGGCGGTCGTGTAGCTGTGAATGGCATTTTCTATATCTCCACACTTCTGCTGACAAAAACCGATTTTCTGCCAGATTGTGTCTTGTTCTTCAATCGCCTCTGGATGTAAAGCGTCAAACATCTTCAATGCGTCACTATATTGCTCCTTGCGCATGAAAAACTCTGCAAGAGATAACAAATTATCATGAGATTCCAGAACCGCACTCAGTGTTGATGTCTCAAGAGGGGTGAAAGAGGGGGCATCTTTGCTGAAAGGATTATCGAATTGGGGATGATATGGGTAACCAATGAAGAAACGGTAGAGGTCGTGAATATAATAACGGCTGTATTCTCTGTCTTTGGGAGTCATTGATGTCATTTCTTTTACCTGCTCTCGAAGTTCGTCGTCTCCCATCTGTTTGCTTATGTTCTTGTCCAGCATCTGCTGACCCGCGGTGCCTATCCTGTCTATCATAAATGAGAATGAATAACGGTCGCTGTTGCAGAAGGGAGCTGTCTCAAGCAAACTCATGAAGGTCTTGGTAAGGCTGTTTTCTTTGCCTAATCGGTCTATGATGGAGATGATGTCAGGATGATCAATGGAAAAGGGCATGAACCAGTTGCCCGTTTGACTGAAGAACGGACCGTTTTTCATGTGGATGAAAGTACTCATCTGAACATCAGCGCCTTCCATTTGAAGTTCTGCCATTTCATGGATCTTCTTCTCGGCCACGTCGTCGAGCGAACCTTTGTGCCATTCCGGGTTCTCACCGTTCTGAGTCAGATATTCATCAATCTCCTCGATTCCATATTCTGTACGATGGAATTTCCCGCTTTCCAATAGGGTGGGGATAATGTCGTTCTGCATCTTGGCACTCACCTGATCGGTCAGCTTGCTGTATTCTAACTGCATCAGAATTAAATATATGTCATCCGAAAATCGGGGATTATCTAATGCAAGCGACAAGCGTGAGCTTACCTTGGGATAGAGGTCAATGCAACTGTCGTAACAACGGAGGGTTAGCAATATGCCGACGGCGGAACGCATACGCGTTTCGCTTAAATCCATATCATAACCGTCAAACAGAATCATCAGTTTGCGTTCGTCGAACATTTCAAGAAGAGAGAGCGTCACACTGCTGACAAAGAGACTTTTGTCATAGTCTGTCAAACTGTCCGACTGCAACAGGTGGAGGCCAGTCTCATAATCTATGCTCTGCCACTGGTCGGAAGTCCATACCTGATTGAATAAATTCAGCAGGTGGGTCTGATGGATCTGGCTTGTTTCTAGCATGTCATGTGTCTGGATTCGTTCCCGTTTGTTGGGATTCGATTTCAAGGCGGTCAATCGGGTACGGCTCGCCTCTATGTTTGAGTATAGCGACTGAAAGGAAGGGCCATTGACTGCGATTCTGTATGTCTGGGAGTATTTGTCGGAAGGACGGTTTTGAATATGTGACAAACGGGCTGAACGAAAACCGGTTTGATAACATTGGCGGACAAGGTCAAGATAAATCTTGCCTGCATTGGGGTCATCAACTCCCTTAACCATGTATTGAAGCATCGTAGAATAGGTTGTCATGGTTTGAGAAAGGTTGTCATTCAGTTCGTAATTGTCGGTCTTCGACAACATCGACTGGAGTTTGCTGAACAATTCCTGTAAGTTCCTTGTTTTAAACGGTACGCTCATTTTGATTTTTTTTATTCTCTGGTTCTGCTCAAAAAAGATATCGGTTTTTAACTATACGCAATAATAATGCCTTAATGATTTTTTTGAACTTAATTTAAAGGGAGGTTCTAAACATTATGTCGGAGTGATTTTTTATTTTATGTGTGTGAATATCCATGGCATGAAATTTACTTTTCACTTTTCACTTTTCACTTTTCACTTAAATATATTGTTACTCTTTAATAAATTCTTTATTGATGATGTCCTGTTTGCTATGCTTGCCTAAGAGATTCCGGCTGCGGCTCCATGAACGGCAGGTGGATAATGAACCTTCCGACACCGGCATAGTGTGTGGAAATGGGGAAATCCCCAAAACGCTGTCTGGATATATCGTTGTAATATTAAGCAAGCCGAGAAGCTCCTTGATATGTGTCCGCCGGTTTTTGTTTATGTAATCTACAGACTGGTTATATGCATTCAGGAGTCTGTATATGTCTGGCCTTCGGCGGTTGATGACTGAATCCCTGAAGACCACGGCATACATCTTGTCCATGCTTTCGACAGATAACATGGAGGTCAGACGGCGGCATCCGTGCTTAACTGACATACTTGCCCATGGTTCAGGAAGGATAGCACCGTCATACTCGTTTTGAAGCAACATGCCATAACGGATAGGTAAGCTGTTGATTTGTGGCTTGTTTATATCTGTGCTTGCAAGACGGGCATCAGATAGAATTCTGTCTGCATACATGTCAACGACTGAGTTGCGGGTGATACTCACTATTTTGTCTTTCAAGTTTTTTACATCAGATATGCGGGATTGACGAGACACAATGACAGAAAGATGGACATCTCCGCCAAATACAGCGCTTACTTTTTCACCCCGACTTTCCATTACTGACAATTTTACCAAATCAATCATCACGCAGTCAACCACACCGTTCATAAATGCAGTGTCAGCATCCATCGAGGCATCATATAAATAGGTGCGGAGCTTTAAACCGCAGGAGTCTGCTATCCCATAATGCTCTGCTACTAAGAACGGAAGACATTCTGATGTGGGAATCAAGCCTATCTTTAGGTAGGTGCTGTCGGCTATAGGACGTTCAACTGTTTTTTCAGGTTCCTGATGAAGTGAATAGAAGAAAATTCCGCCAGCAAGCAGAAAGAACAGGAGTGTCAAAATTACTTTTTGTTTCATCTCTTAGAGGGTGAAAAAGGACAACCCGTCCGTATGGGGAGTGGGTCGTCCTTTTAGGTTGTGTATGAACGGGTAGATGAATAGCCTTAACCTTGAACGGCTGCAATTCCTGGAAGAATCTTGCCTTCGATTGCCTCAAGAAGGGCACCACCACCTGTTGAGATGTATGACACTTTGTCCTCAAGACCAAACTTGTGAACACATGCCACGGAGTCACCACCGCCAACTAAAGAGAATGCACCTTCAGCGGTTGCTTCTGCAACAGCCTCACCTACTGCACGGGAACCGGCTGTGAAGTTGTCAAACTCAAACACTCCGGCAGGACCGTTCCAAAGGATGGTCTTTGCACCCTTAATGGCCTCTTTGAATTTCTCACGGGTCTCAGGACCGGCATCCAAGCCTTCCCATCCTTCAGGAATGGCGTTAGAAGGGCATACCTTCTGATTGGCGTCGTTGGCAAATTTGTCTGCGATAACAGAGTCTGTGCCAAGCACAAGCTCTACGCCGTTCTTCTTGGCTAACTCCTCAACACCAAGTGCTACATCAAGCTTGTCAAGCTCTACGATAGAGTTGCCAATCTTGCCGCCGTGAGCTTTTGCGAATGTGTAGGTCATTCCACCACAGAGAATAAGCTTGTCAACTTTGCCAAGCAGGTTCTCGATGATACCGATTTTCGACGATACCTTTGAACCGCCCATGATGGCTACGAACGGACGTTTGATGTTAGAAAGCACATTGTCAACAGCAGTCACTTCCTTCTCCATCAGCAGACCGAGCATTTTGTTGTCTGCGTCGAAGTAGTCGGCGATTACGGCCGTTGAGGCATGGGCGCGGTGGGCTGTACCGAATGCGTCGTTCACATAGCAGTCTGCGTATGAGGCCAAGGTCTTGGCAAAATCCTTCTGACTTGCTTTCATTGCTTTCTTTGCATCGCCGTAGGCAGGGTCTTCCTTGTCGATGCCAACTGGCTTGCCTTCCTCTTCAGGATAGAAACGGAGGTTCTCAAGAAGCAGAGCCTCACCTGGCTTCAGAGCCGCTGCCTGCTCACCTGCCTTGGCGCAGTCAGGAGCAAACTGAACGGCAACGCCTAATTTCTCTGATACTGCGTCAACTATCTGGGACAGAGACATCTTTGGGTTCACTTTGCCCTTCGGCTTGCCCATGTGCGACATGATAATCAAAGAACCGCCTTCCTCGAGGATCTTCTTCAGGGTCGGCATCGCACCCCGGATGCGGGTGTCGTCTGTTATCTTACCGTTTTCATCGAGTGGCACGTTGAAGTCAACGCGCACAATTGCCTTCTTGCCGGCAAACTTGTAATCGTTAATTTTCATAATTCAGTTTTGTTATTGGGTAATGAACTAATTTTATGCAAAGTTACGAAAAAACGAGAGCAATACAAAGAAGAAACGAAGTTTTTTCTGTGTATTGCCGAGTGAAAGTAACTTCGGCGCAGCCAAATTACGAAAAAACGAGAGCAATACAAAGAAGAAATGAAGTTTTTTCTTTGTATTGCCGAGTGAAAGTAACTTCGGCGCAGCCAAATTACGAAAAAACGAGAGCAATACAAAGAAGAAACGTAGTTTTTTTCGTCGTATTGCCGAGTGAAAGTAACTTCGGCGCAGCCAAATTCTAAAAAAACAAGAATATGAAAGAATCTATAATCAAGAATTTGTAAATAATATCAATACAGAGTAAATACACTTTTCACTTTTCACTATTCACTATTCACTATTCACTATTCACTTAAATTCTCTTCTTCTTAAATTCACCACATACCTCCTGCAATCCGCATACCTCACACTTCGGCTTCCGTGCCTGGCATACATACCGTCCGTGAAGCAGCAGCCAATGGTGGGCGCGGGGAATCACATCGTCAGGAAAGTATTGGGTCAGTGTTTTCTCCACGGCGTAAGGTGTCGTCGCTTTGGGGCTTACCAGCCCTAAACGGTGGCTCACGCGGAAGATGTGGGTGTCAACGGCAAAGGCGGCTTTCTGCCATACGACCGACTGAATCACATTGGCTGTCTTTCTCCCGACACCGGGGAGACGTACCAGCTCCTCTAAGGTCTGGGGAACTTCACCGCCAAAGTCTCCAACCAGCATCTTCGACATTCCTGACAGATGACGTGCCTTGCTGTTTGGATAGCTGACACTTTTTATATGTTCATAAATCTCATCAATACTGGCTAACGACATGCTTTCTGCAGTGGGATAGGACCGGAACAGTGATGGGGTCACCATATTTACGCGTTTGTCTGTGCATTGGGCAGATAAAATCACGGCCACAAGCAGCTGAAACGGATTCTCGTAAACTAACTCCGTTTCCACCTCCGGCATTGTCTGCTCGAAATATTTGATTACTTTCCTGTATAATTCTGATTTTTTCATTTTGTAGGATAAAGATATCTGATTCAAATTCGCATATTTCTGTTAATGTAGGTAAAGTAGAGACTCCCCGTGGGGAACTCAGCACAGAATCGATTGATAATCGATTGTGGGATGAGGTGGTGCAGCACTCGGCTTGTGCGAGCCTAGGAACGCAGGCGAAGCAGAAGACGTTAAGTGCAAAGGTGGGGTCTAAATAAAACCGTACAAAACTCTTGTCACCTTTTCTTTTTCTGATTAACTTTCAAATCTCAAACGTCTGCTAAAAACTAATAAATTAACCTGCATGTAGTGTTGATTGCTCTTCAGCGCGTAAGTCAACTAAAAAGGCTGCGCTAAGCACAGCCTCTAATTCTTAAAAACCAAAAACAGTTAACCAAGGTAGGTCTTCAGCAGTTTACTGCGGGAACTTACGCGAAGGCGACGTATCGCTTTCTCCTTAATCTGACGGACGCGCTCGCGGGTAAGATTGAATTCATCGCCAATTTCCTCTAACGTCTTTTCCTGACCGCCTATGCCGAAAAACATGCAAATGATGCTCTTCTCGCGAGGAGTCAACGTGTCTAATGCACGGTCGATTTCTTTGGCTAAGGATTCATTTACCAATGTGCGGTCTGCACTCGGAGAATCGTCGTTCACCAATACGTCCAACAGGCTGTTGTCTTCACCGTCAACAAACGGAGCGTCAACGCTGATGTGACGACCTTGCTGCTTCATCGTGTCGGCTATCTTCTCAACGGGGATTCCTAACTGGTCGGCTATCTCATCGGGAGAAGGACGACGCTCGTTCTCCTGCTCGAATTTGTTTAAAGCCTTGCTGATTTTGTTGAGTGAACCAACTTGATTCAACGGCAAGCGCACTATGCGGGCCTGTTCTGCCAATGCCTGAAGGATAGACTGACGTATCCACCACACTGCGTAGCTGATGAATTTGAAACCACGCGTCTCGTCGAATTTCTCTGCCGCTTTTATCAAGCCCAGATTACCCTCGTTGATGAGGTCCGGCAAGCTTAAACCCTGATTCTGATACTGCTTTGCAACAGATACCACAAATCGGAGGTTTGCACGCGTGAGCTTCTCCAATGCGCGACGGTCGCCTTGTCTGATCCTGCCTGCTAACTCTACTTCTTCTTCAACTGAAATTAAGTCCTCACGACCGATTTCCTGCAAGTACTTATCCAACGACTGGCTCTCACGGTTCGTGATACTTTTCGTAATCTTTAACTGTCTCATTCTTGACTCCATATAAAACATACAAAATTACTGAAAATTTTTCGTTTGACCACATTTTTTTATTGAAAATTTTAATACAATACTAATTATTTAACATCATTTAATTGTTTGATGCCCTTTTTGACTAAAATCATCCCGCTTTGTTTATGAATTCTTTTGGAATCTTCACCATACACTGTCATCCCGAGCCTTTTACAATCCCACATTCATTCTACCCTACCAAAATTCCCCGTGTGGTGGCTTAATTGAAACCTGTAATGAACAACGTTGCCGAAACCTCTCCGAAACACGTCTTTTAGGAACCGAAGTCTCCGAATGTTGGACGGCAGAATTTTTTCTGAATCACTCGTTCACAACCATTGCATTCGTCGTAATAAATGCTTACTATGTCATGCCATTCTACGATTCAGTTTCTTTATTACTTGGTGAAGATCGGAGTCTTCACCTCTTATCAGTCAAACAACTTGCAATGTGAATTTGCTTAATCGGGATTTTCGACACATTTTGAGAGAACTCCTCATTGCCAATGGTAAACAAAAGGGGGCTATAATAATTTTTTTATATAGAAGCTACCCTTTCTAATATATAATTTAGTTAAAAATAATAATATCGCAGAATACTTGATACAAAACCATTTTTTTGTGAATTTTTCTAAATTATTCATCACCTCTTTGCCATTTTTACCCTTTCTTGCGGATTTCTCCTTTTATTTTTGTAACTTTGCATGATTTTTAGTCCAAATTGAATAATAACTTGGTATTACTAATCGAATCATGAGTGAATAAGATAGATAAGTAAGACAATCGTCTTGTCTTCTTGACTTCTTGTCTTCATCAGTATCCCGCCAGTTTAACTATAACTTGTAAATTTTTTCAACAATGAATAAGATGATTCGCCTGTTTATAACAGCTTTCTTTCTTTTAGCTTGCTCGTTTGACGCTTTTTCACAAGAAGAGAATTACGACATCAGCCAACGTAAACTCAGTAAAGCCGACAGGCAAATGTTGAAAGACTCAATCAACGCTAGAAGAAAACAAATGGCACTTGAAAAACAGGCTGAAAAAGAATTCTGGAAACGGGAAAGAGCAAAAAGCAAGATAAAACCCGTATCGGAAGAAGATGTGATTTATATCTTTGGAGTCGGCACCAACTTCAACGACTCTACCATCTATCTTACAGAAATCACACCGATTCAAGGACTTCGACTCGACCCGAAAACGAATTTCCTCCCCGGTAGAACCGATTTCAGCCTGCAGTTCCGTGAATATCTGGAGGGACAGCTTGGGCTGGTCTATGAGACAACATGCGTTTTCTACAGTGTTAAACGGGCCAAAGCACAAAAATACGCCTATAAGTTAAGGAGAAGATATCTCGACAAGGGATATAAAGACCTTATTGTCGTTGACCCCCAGAAATTTACTTTTAAATTGCCCGAATATCTGACGAATCAGTTGAACTCGAATCAATAAGCTTATCTATGATTAAACAATATAAGGTCGGTGGACATGCATATCAGGTGATTTTCGCCGAAGGGGGTATCAACAACGACAAACTGCTTGAATCCAGCAACCCCTTTGAGACAGAAGTCGATGACTCTGAACTGCTGTTCCGGATGGTTGTCGATGATAAATTCAGACCTGAAACCACAGGGAAGGAAATCGGACAGTTTGATTCCGGGGGCAACAACAACGGGGTCTATATCAGAGAAGACGGCTCTTACGAAATTAGAATTAGCGACTATTTTAAAAGACAATGCTGTCTGCTCGATGCTTCTCATGACTTCGCAAACGTCAGAATCGCATTAAACGGTGATTTCTATATGAGGCAATTCGGCATCAACAACGCACTAATGATGACCATGGCATTTGCTGCTGCTGACAAAGACACACTGCTCATTCATGCTTCCGTGGTCAGGGAAAATGGCGTAGGCTATCCCTTTCTTGGAGTCAGTGGAACCGGTAAAAGCACACACACATCCAACTGGCTTAAATATATTCCAGACACAGATCTTATGAATGACGACAACCCTATAATCAGAGTTGTCGATGGGACACCTACGGTGTTCGGGTCTCCTTGGAGCGGGAAAACGCCTTGCTATAGAAACGTACAGGCTCCTATAGGGGCTATCACACAACTCAAACAGGCACCGTATAACAAAATCAGAAGGGAAACCGTCATAGAGGCGTTCGCGTCTATTCTGCCAAGTTGCTCCATTATGAAATGGGATAAGAGAATTTACTCGGGCATCTGCGACACTGTGACCAAGGTCATAGAGACGGTACCTGCCTATCTCCTTGAGAATCTCCCTGATGAAGAAGCGGTCAGACTTTCATTCAGCACCATCCGAAGAGATATTCAGCTTTCGTAATTTTCCCCTGCGAACTTTCTCTCCATACTGTCTTCTACGAACTATAGGTTCATTTGTTACCATTTTTACTCCCACTTTTACTTCCATTTTTACTTCCACTTTTACTTCCACTTTTACTCCCATTTAAATAATGATGTACGTCTTTTTGGGCTTTGCGTTTTTGATTTTGATTGCCGTCGTTTTCTATCTTGTAAGAAAAAGAAGCCTTCAAAGGGAGAAACTGCGGATTAAACAGGAATTGGCTCATTCTAACCAGTTCCCTAATGAAAAGTGGATACCATTGATTTGTGAATATCTCAGCGATACCAAGCCCGTCATTCTGAAACTAAGAGGAAATAGCATGAGGCCTTTCCTTGAAAGCGACAGGGATCATGGTTTTTTACTTCTGCCCAAGGGATTAAAGAAAGGGGATGTGGTGCTCGCTGAAATTGAAGACAAGCATTTTGTGCTACATCGTATCGACTCCATAACTGTCAACGGACAAAAAATCAAAGGTTTATGTGATAATCCGGAAGCTGATGTCACACTCCGGGGCGATGGGAATCCTGTAGGCACTGAGAGCTGTAAACTTAAGAATGTCAGAGCGATTTGCGTAAAAGTCCGGAAAAACAATAAGATTTACGATTTGACCACCTCCAAACGTTGGGCAATATACTCCTGGTGGTGGACTCACACGCTTTTCATGAGAAGATATCAGTTGGCTCTCTATAAGCTGCTTTGGAGACACGAACTCCCTAATCGATGGAAACATTAAAATTCATAGTGTAGCCCCCCACTCAAAAAACTTATGCAGCCCGAAAGGACATCGGCTGGGGGCGTGGTCGTCCCGACCGCGCCAAGTGTCGAGGGCTCGATGCCCGAAGACGCTTGTGAAAAACTATAAACTACAAAACTATAAACTAAAAACTAAAATATATGAGAATTAAACATGGTTTTGAATTAAGAACTATCTGTGGCGAACATATTATTATTGCCCACGGACTGGAGAACATTGATTTCACAAAAGTAATCAGTTTGAATGAGTCGGCTGCGGATATTTGGAATGCAGTGGTCGGGAAAGACTTCACTGTCAACGACATGATAAATGTGCTGCTCGATCTTTATGAGGTGGATCAGGTACAGGCTTCTAAAGATGCAGAAGAATTGCTCAAACAATGGATCAGTGCTGGGTTCATTCAGCCTGAATAATCTTCTCTACAATCCCTTGTTAATTACAATTGTTTCATCTTCTCGTCTTCTAGCCTTTTCGTATTCTTAAATAACAAAATGTCTAAATACTCAAATAAATAGTAAATCGTAAACTGTAAATCGTAAATAAAATTCGTCTTCTTGTCTTCTTTTTTTCAGACTTCTATAGTTTGAATTTCCCTAAAATCTTATCCATCACCCAGTTCACAGATGTCGAACTGATATTATCGCATTCGCAGTGACCTTTACCCTGAAGATGATGAATCACAGCGGTTATCAACGGGAGTTGAACGTATGAGGGATTTACTACTACAATCTCTTTATGACCATTATGGTTGTCTAGGACTATTGGGGTATAGTCATACACAGAGAAACCAATTGTTCCTTTATCACCGACAATCTCGATTCTGTCGCTTCGCGCTGATTCGTAAGCCACAAAACACCAGCTTGCTGAACCAGTCACTCGGTTGTCGAACTTGAAGCAGGCGTTTATCGTGTCCTCAACAGCGTATAAACCTGCCATGTTACTGTGGAAACCCTCTGCCTCTATGATGTTTGATCCAAGGATGTGCTGAAGCAGGTCTATCTGATGAGGGGCTAGGTCGTAGAAATAGCCACCGCCACCGCCTATGTCGGGCTGAAGACGCCAGGGAAGGTTAGAGGTGTTGTAATCTAGCTCACGGGGAGGAACTGCAAAACGTAATTGTACGGATAATAATTTTCCTATCTCGCCACTTTCAACAATCTCTTTCACTTTCATGAAATAGGGGAGATAACGGCGGTAATATGCCACGAAACAAGGGACGCCCGTAAGCTTGGAAATGCGGTTGATTCGAAGGCATTCCTCGTAGCTCGCTGCCATTGGCTTCTCTATATATACAGGCTTGCCTGCAAGCATTGCCATGATGGCGAAGGTGGCATGTGAAGAGGGGGGAGTGGCGATATAGATGGCATTCACGCTTCCATCTGACACTAAAGACTGGGCATCACTGTAATATCGGTCTATACCATGACGACGGGCGTAGGAACGGGCTTTCTCTTCATTGCGGCTCATGACGGCTACCACACGGCTGCCTTCTACTGAGGAAAAGGCGGGACCGCTCTTTTTCTCAGTGGCCTCACCGCAGCCTATAAAACCCCAACGTATTGTGTCTGATGAATTCATTTGGTGATTTTTGAATTAGATATACCATAAAGCATAAAGCGAACTATCAACGAGGTCGGCTGATGCGATGGATTTTTTCCCTGCAAATTTACAATTATATGACCAAAAAACAAAATTTGTCACTTTTTTTTGACTCTTTGGCACTACAAAAAATGGTATATCACGTTAATAATACCAGCTTATTTCATTTTTTTTGCAACAATAATCCGATTGTCGAAAAAAACAACCGACTTTATTTTGTTCTTCATCATCCTTTTGCTAAATTTGCAGGAAATTTCGTGCAAAATCACGGACTGATTCTTTTTTATTTCCACGATTACTCTGTATGAGGTGGTTAAATGATAAACATAATTATTTTTTTGAATTGATGGACGAGTTTTGGAATTTGATGTGGATTCATAAACGGAACTAACCTTTTGTCTTTTCGTCTTCTCATCTTCTCGTCTTCTTTTATTCTATTATTATCATGGATAATTCTGACAATAATAAATCTGCATGGAATGAGCCTTTTTTCAAGGAAAGAACCATAGGAAAATGTGTGTCTGATGGAATTAGTCTGATTTCTAACAGGTTTTGGAAAATCATTAAACTGGCTCTTCCGGTTATAGCTTTGGCTGCTTTATGCATTACAGCAGTTACTTTTGTGTTTTGTAATGCCGAACTGGAAATATCTGTCAGCGAAAACGCTGTTTTGTATGGTTTAATGATTTTCGTTCTTCTGATTCCTATTATTTTGCTTACGGCTTTTGCCTATAGATGTGTGGATGTTTATAAAGAGCGATTGAATATTTTCAGTATTGGATATAAATACATTTACAATAAGGAATTCGGAAAGAAAACACTGGTGGCTTTCATTATTTTTGGAATCGCTGCGGCTGGCTTAGTGTGCATTTCTTTAATTGAGTCTTCCTTGATTAACTTGTTTTCTGCTGATGATGCTTTTCCACAGCAGCATTATGGCATCTCACCTGTCTCACTGATTGTGTTTACTTTTTTTGCCATCCTTTTTGTCATATTCTATGTACCATTAATAATGGCTCTGAATGTCATGATGATAAACAATAGCCAAATTTGGAGTGATTTCAAAAAGGGATATGCGCTGGGATGGAAAAAATGGGGACGTTTGTTTGCGCTAGATGTGATGATTAACGTTATTATCATTGTAATGGCGGTGTTTTTGCTCGCACCGGCGTATGTCATCTCTATTATGCAGCATTCTGCCACACTTAGCAGACTACAGGGAGATGCGGTTGATATTCCTGGATATTTTTCAATCATCACTTTATTGATTCTGTTTTTTTCCTCTGTTTTGTGTACCATCATTTTTATTACAAAGGTTCTGCCTCATGCTCTTTTTTATGCAAATGTGGTGTGTGAGGATAAACAGGATGATAATAATAATGTAGAGAAATGAATAGAAAAAAAGTGTTTCCTGTTTTTGAGAAGATCACCGTTGAAGCAGTTGCTGCTGAGGGCAAGGCTATTGCCAGAGTCGATGATAAGGTCGTGTTTATTCCTTTCGTCGTTCCAGGCGATGTCATCGACATTAAGGTGACAAAGAAGAAAAACAGCTATATGGAGGGAGTGGCTGTTAAATTCCATCTCTTGTCTAATCTCAGACAACAGCCTTTTTGTCCTCATTTTGGGGTCTGTGGAGGATGTAAGTGGCAGACACTCATTTATGAAGAGCAAATCAAGGCGAAACAGCAGCAGGTTATTGACAATCTTACCAGAATCGGGAAAATCGATCTGCCTGAAGTCAGTCCTATTTTGGGCAGTAAGAAAACAAGCGAATATCGCAATAAGCTGGAGTTTGGATTCTCTAACAAAAGGTGGCTGACGGAAGAGGAGATTCAGAGCGACACGAAATTTGAGTCCATGGATGCCCTCGGATTCCATATAACTGGGGCTTTCGATAAAATTCTTGATATTCAGGAGTGTCATCTGATGGATAATATCAACAATTTGATTAGGAATAATATCAGAGACTATGCGCTTGACAATCAGTTGACTTTCTACGACTTGAGATTAAATAAGGGTCTGCTCAGAAGCATGATGATTCGTAACTCTAACATGGGAGAACTGATGCTGCTTGTTCAGTTCAGAATGGAAAACGAACAGGAGAAAGAACAGGCTATGGCACTAATGACACATTTAGCCAAACGTTTCCCTCAAATCACATCACTCCTTTATGTCGATAATCATAAGTGTAACGATACATTTGCCGATCAGATTGTTCAAGTATTCAAAGGGAATGATCATATTTATGAACTAATGGAAGACCTCAAATTTAAGGTCGGACCAAAGTCGTTCTATCAGACCAACACAGACCAGGCGTATATTTTATATAAGGTGGCAAGGGATTTCGCTTCGCTTACAGGCAATGAGTTGGTTTACGACCTTTACACTGGAACTGGCACTATTGCCAATTTTGTTGCAAAAAAGGCAAAGAGGGTCATCGGCATCGAATATGTGGAGGAGGCTATCGAGGATGCCAAGGTCAATTCCAGCATCAACAACATCAACAACACCTTGTTTTTTGCAGGAGACATGAAGGATATACTTAATAAGGAGTTTATTCTCAAATATGGCAAACCGGATGTCATCATTACTGACCCGCCAAGAGCAGGAATGCACAAGGATGTAATCGACACGATTCTCTTTGCCATGCCTGAGCGTATTGTCTATGTCAGCTGCAATCCTGCCACGCAGGCAAGAGACCTACAGATGTTGTGTCAGCAGTATCACGTCACCAAAGTACAGCCAGTCGATATGTTCCCGCATACACAGCATGTCGAGAATGTCGTCCTGCTCGAGAAAAATCAAAGTGATAGTGAATAACTTTTCCTTATGACCCCCAAATTCGTTAACTCCAATTCCACAGTAATTTAACTCCATTCGAAGAATTAACTCCAATTCCGCAGGAATTTAACTCCATTGAAAAAATAACTCCAATTCAAAAAAATGAACGAACAATATAAAAATAAAATTGCCCCCAAATACACCGACTATAAAGTGAAGCGGGATTGTACCTTACTGGATTTCCTTATCAACGACATTCCGGGAACATCCAGAACCAAGGCTAAGAAAATGCTTTCACTCAAAATGGTTTTCGTTGATAAGCAAATAACGACAAAATTCGATACACCGCTGAAAACGGGACAGATCGTGCAGATTTCCCAAAAGGGAAATCCATACGAACTGAGAAACCGGTTTGTGGAGCTGGTCTACGAGGATGCTTTTATCATCGTGGTCAATAAAGCACCGGGGATCGTGTCTGTGCCATTGCCCGGATCTAGGGAGAATTCTGTCAAGTCCATTCTCGATGAGTATGTCAAGAGAAGAAACAAAAGATTCAGTGTCCACACGATTCATCGCCTCGACAGAGGTACATCCGGACTGATGATTTTCGCCAAAAGAAGAGATATCCAGCAGACAATTATTCAACATTGGCATGAGGCGGTAACCGATAGAAGATATGTGGCGGTTGTAGAAGGAAAAATGGAGAAGAATAAGGGTACCGTGACATCATGGCTTTCCGACGACAAGAAATATGTCATTTTCTCCAGCCCCGTGGACAACGGCGGAAAATATGCGGTCACGCATTATTTCACTAGAAAAAGTTCTGATTCATGCTCTCTCGTGGAGTTAAGGCTCGAGACCGGAAGAACCAACCAGATCAGAGTGCACATGAAAGAGATCGGACACCCCGTCTTAGGAGACGAAAAATATGGCAATCCCTCAACTCTTTCAAACAGGTTGTGTCTGCATGCTTTCAAACTCTATTTCATTCATCCGGTCACCTCTGAGCTGATGAAATTTGAAACCGATATTCCCGAAGAGTTTACAAAACTCGTGAATTAATTGATTTTTTATAACTCTTAATGCCGTTTTCTTCTTTTTATTTCGTAACTTTGCAAAAGATTTCTAAACGATATCTCTTGGGATTCTTCTTCCATGCTCAATAATATTAATTTTTTCTCTTTCTAATTAGTAAAAATGAGACCATATAAAGTGTTTTCAGGCACAAAATCAAGGTATCTGGCCGACAGAATATGTCAACATCTTGATTGCCCTCTTGGAAATCTGATCATCACGCATTTCGCTGATGGCGAGTTCACTGTAAGCTTTGAAGAGTCTATAAGAGGTAACGATGTGTATCTCATACAGTCTACTTTCCCTAATAGCGATAACCTCATGGAATTGCTGCTCATGATTGATGCGGCGAAGAGAGCTTCTGCTAAAAGTATCATTGCCGTAATCCCTTATTTCGGATGGGCTAGGCAAGACAGAAAAGACAAGCCAAGAACGGCTATTGGAGCTAAGCTCGTGGCTGATATGCTCGGAGTTGCGGGAATTGACAGGTTGATGACTATGGACCTCCATGCCGATCAGATTCAGGGATTCTTTGATGTGCCTGTCGATCATCTTTATGGATCACTTGTGCTCATCGACTACATCAAGTCGCTTAATCTCGACAATCTTGTCATTGCTTCACCGGATGCCGGAGGGTCTAAAAGGGCTGCCCTTTACTCAAAAAAACTCGATTGCCCGCTTGTGCTATGCCATAAGACCAGGGCAAGGGCTAATGTTGTGAGCTCTATTCAAATTATTGGTGACGTGTCAGGAAAGAATGTTGTGCTCGTTGACGATATCGTTGATACAGCTGGCACGATCACCAAAGCGGCAGACGAGATGTTGAGGGCTGGAGCAAAAAGTGTCAGGGCGGTAGCGAGCCATTGCGTTATGAGCGATCCGGCAAGCGACAGAGTACAGAACAGTGCACTCGAGGAGATCGTCTTTACTGATTCCATTCCTTATTCACAGAAATGTGCAAAAGTGAAGCAAATCACTATATCACAAATGTTTGCCACTGCAATCAGTTGTGTGCAGGCTAACGAGTCTGTCAGTGAAAGACTTGAATTCTAATCGTTTTTCATAAATTTTTAAAAGGAGGGTGCGTCATTAAGAATTGGCGCACCCTCCTTGATTTATTATACCGTTTCTTCAGTTTTCATAATTAACCGCTACCGGATGCGTTTACGCACCTTGCCGCTTTCATCTATCTCAATATAGACACTATGCTTTGGCAATGACAGAGGGGAAGAAATCCGCTGCCCGCGTAAATCATAATATGAGGATGTCGTGGAGGAAGGAACTTCCGATATAGCTGTGGGGATATGGCCGTTGATGGCAGTGATGTTACGGGTCGGATCATCGTAAAGGACTACTACGGAGTCGGTTAACAGGTCAATGTCTGCATAAATCCTCAAATGATAATTTTCGCCAGGAGGTATCGTGTTGAAGCGGCTGTACTTGAAGTTGTAGGTCTGAACCTCATCTTTGTCTATCGACACTCCCTGCTGGCTGAATGTGTATAAAACATCCGGGTTGTCTTCCTTATAGAGGCAACAGAACACGCGGCCGGAATATTCAGATCCGTCATTGGTGATTGTATAGCTGTAAGGTGGACGGTCTAAACGGTATATTTGGTCAGGAAAACTGACTGACACGATTCTAAGTGAACTGTGCTCGTTTGAGGGCTCATACGACGTGATTTTGTTAGAACGCACTTCACAGCGTAGGTTGTTTGGCATGCCCACCATCGTACGGGCCTCTATAAATTGTCCGTTTTCCTCATATACTGGAACAATCTTGTAGTCACCGTTCTGAACGGAAGCGGGGATACGCAGGGTGATGGTGTCGTCAAACATTGAGTCGGTGAACTCTTCTAAAGGGAAATGACGAGAGTATGTGTAAAGAAGACGGGTCGATTCTATCGGAGTGGATTTGCCATCATCCTTCTTTTTCAAGGCGATGCCTACGGTACCGGGATGATCATTCCATCCCACATTACAAAGCGCATACACTCCTATGTCAAACGGCTCACCACGGTCAACTGTCAATGGCTCACCACCAAGGGGATCTATGTGAGAGAATGAATATAGATAATGCTGGGCACTAGGGGTGTTGTCTTTCTTGGGTTTCACACCGATTAATATGCTTTGAAGCAGATTGAAACCGCCCTCGGCTGAGTTGATGTCATACCATTCCGGCTGAAGGGGGGTGGTCCATGTGAAATAATAATAGCCGTTGCCGTCTTCAAGCGGATTGCCTAAGCGCAGATGAAAATAACCGTGACTGTCGTAACCGTCACACAGATAACTGTGGGCACGGGTTGGACTCCAGCCGCCTATCAGCATCGGACGGCCTTCGTTCAGCTCGTGAAACATGATGGAGTCCCATTCACACTGATTGAAGAAATTACGGTAGAGCATCGACATGCCCTCGTCATAACCGAAATAGTTTACTAAGGCTACGGGCTGACGGATAATCTTGGCACCGCTTGACGATTTCGTGTATTGCATCTGGACGCTGATCCCGCAGTCCGACGCTAATTGTGCAACTGCCTGTGCCTGCTTGTCTGTATAGCTTACATTGCCGTTATACCCGTAATCGTCCAGCATGTTGTCCCAGTCATATACATGAGAGGAAAAGTCGGACGACAGAATCTGACCGCAGCCTGTGGAGTCATTATAGCTGAAACTGCCTGTCCCTCGCACCGGATAACGGTAATAATGCATCAGTTCTGACATCGAGGTGGCAACACAGCCGACAACACAGTGCTCATTGTCTATGATGGGGGTCATGTTTTTGTAAGGGACATGCTGATGCCATGTGTCTTTGCATAATGGCTCGACATATTCTGCCACGTTGGTGGGTTTGTAAATGCGGAAATTCGGATTGTAGTCTGCTGAGATATGATGAAGCAACGCACGGAAGCATTCACTTTCCATGGCTTTGCCAAAACTGCAACCGTCAGAATAACCTAATATCGGAGGCATTGAACGGTCGCCTGAGGCTAACACGAAACGGCCTTGAACATTGTAGGCATACAGGCGGGGACTGCTGTACGACAACACAATTGATTCTGAGGATTTTGATGTACGAGATTTCGATAACGTGACTCCTCGGTCAGATAAAAAGTCCATGACGTGTGAGCGGGCTTCTTGCTCGCTTAGGGGCTGGGAAGACACATCGGATGTGGTCCAGCACACAAGAATAAAGAGAAATACAAGTCGTATCATGTCAGTCTGTTTTTTTTCTAAGTAATTTAAAGTAATCTATAACACCTTTGTAAGAAGAAGATAAATGATAGTCAAAGTGTTTCCATATATCGCCAAATATCACAACACCACCGAAACCGTAGTCTTTCACTTGATCTATCCGGTCGATGGAGATGCCGCCAAATGCCATCACTTTATTGTCTATCACACCACGGCTTTTTCCATCATACAGTTCCTCATCGCTGAAACTGCCCCGCAAATCCGGACGGCTTATGCCCTGGAATATCTGACTTAAAAACACATAGTCGCATTTATCTTTGCGACGCGCTACCTCTTCTATGCTGTAACATGAACAGCTTACATGACCACGATATTTGTTGGGGGGAGTGGGATTGCGCTGGCTCAAATGAATGCCGCGAAGCTTGAACTCCGATTTCAGATAGAAATGCTCATGGGTCACTATTTTTTTATGCCATTCTTTGTCAATCAGCTTCAGCAGACGCTCACAATAAACGGGCTCACTCTGAGGCTTTAGGATGTGTAGCATGTCTAATCCTTCTGAGAATAAGGCGTTTATTATCGTGTTTTCCTGAACAAAAAAATCAGGGGTCGTCAGCAATATCAGTTTCATCTTTGTTGTTTTTGTGCAGTTAATTCAACAAAGTTACAAATTATACTTCAATTCTGCAAATAAATATGGATTCTTCTTCTTTTATCTTTCTTTTTTTATGAATATTTCATATCCTGGATTTAACGAACATGAAAACCTTTAAATTCATGAGGGAGATTTGCCTCTTGTTTTTACTATCATTGCAGAACCAAACGCATCTTCTTCTTGCCTTCTTTTCTTGCCTTCTTCATTCTTGTATTCTTGCCTTTTAAGAAGAAAAATAGCCTGTATTTCATTTTTTTTTTGTAAATTTGCCTTTTAAAACAATCACACATTTGTGTCAGTATTGAAAGTTGTTGATTATGAATAATATAAGAAATTTCTGTATCATTGCTCACATTGATCACGGTAAATCTACACTTGCAGACAGACTCCTTGAATTCACCAACACTATCAAGGTGACGGAAGGGCAGATGCTTGATGATATGGACTTGGAGAGAGAAAGAGGTATCACCATCAAGAGCCATGCCATTCAGATGGAATATGAAAAGGACGGACAGAAGTTCATTCTGAATCTCATCGATACTCCCGGACATGTCGATTTCTCTTACGAGGTCTCAAGATCTATCGCGGCATGTGAAGGGGCTTTACTTGTGGTCGATGCAACTCAGGGAGTGCAGGCGCAGACTATTTCTAACCTTTATATGGCTATCGATAATGACCTTACGATTATTCCTGTTATCAATAAATGTGATATGCCCAATGCCATGCCGGAGGAAGTTGCTGATGAAATTGTTGATCTCATTGGCTGCGAGGAAGACGAAATTATACTGGCTTCAGGAAAAACAGGACAAGGGGTGCAAGATATTCTTGATGCTGTCATCGATAGAATTCCTCATCCGGTTGGTGATGAAGATGCACCTCTACAGGCACTTATTTTCGACTCCGTTTTCAATAGTTTCAGAGGAATTATTGCCTATTTCAAAATTGTGAATGGAATTATCAGACCAGGACAAAAGGTGAGGTTTATCAACACAAAGAAAGAATATCAGGCGGAGGAAGTTGGTGTCTTGAAAATGGATATGATTCCAAAGAAAGAACTTAGGACCGGCGATGTGGGGTATATCGTTTCGGGCATTAAGAATGCTTCGGAAGTGAAAGTCGGAGATACTATCACTACAGTGGCTAATCCGGCTATTAATGCAATTGAGGGATTTCAAGAAGTAAAGCCTATGGTCTTTGCGGGAGTATATCCCATTGATGCGGAAGATTATGAAAATCTGAGAACTTCTCTTGAGAAACTTCAACTCAACGATGCCTCACTGTCATTCCAGCATGAGAGCTCTGCTGCGCTTGGCTTCGGATTCAGATGTGGATTTCTTGGACTGCTACACATGGAGATTGTGCAGGAAAGGCTCGACAGGGAGTTCAATATGGATGTCATCACCACTGTACCTAACGTGTCTTATCTCATTTATGATAAGCATGGGAATTGTCAGGAAGTGCACAACCCTTCTGGAATGCCTGAACCAACACTCATTGACCATGTCGAGGAACCGTACATCAGAGCGACTATTATTACTACTGCCACATATATAGGACCAATCATGACTTTATGCCTATCAAAAAGGGGAGAACTCGTCAAACAGGAATTTATTACCGGTAACAGAGTTGAAATCCAGTTCCTTATGCCCCTTGGTGAAATTGTCATTGATTTCTACGACAAACTCAAATCCATCAGCAGAGGATATGCTTCCTTTGACTATTATTCTGCTGGATTCAAACCATCCAAATTGGTGAAACTCGATATACTGCTCAATGGAGAGAGTGTGGATGCCTTGTCAACGCTTACACATGTCGATAACAGTGTGTATCTCGGTAGAAGAATGTGTGAGAGGCTGAAGGAACTATTACCTAGGCAACAGTTCGATATCGCTATACAGGCTGCTATCGGAGGAAAAATTATTGCAAGAGAAACTGTTAAACAGGTTAGAAAGGATGTCACGGCTAAATGCTATGGAGGTGATGTGAGCCGTAAACGAAAACTTCTTGAGAAGCAAAAGAGAGGAAAGAAAAGGATGAAGCAGATTGGCAATGTGCAAGTACCGCAAAAGGCATTCCTTGCTGTGCTTAAACTGGATGACTAAAGCGGTTTTCCTTTTGATTGTTTCATTTTCTCATTTTTTTATTGTAACTTTGCATTTTATTAAACGGAAATAATAACTTGGTATAAGTTAATGAATGAGACTTGGTTGTTGAGTTTGGCATTGTAAGCAGAAATGATATATTGTATTCTTGTCTTCTCGTCTTCTTGTCTTCATCATTTTTTCTTTATTCAATTCGGTTGTTGTCAATGAATCAGATTTACTCCTCAGCGCTTCTCGAGAGGGCGGTAGATGAGTTTGCAAAACTACCTGGCATCGGACGCAAGACGGCTTTGCGGCTGGTGCTTCATCTTTTGAAACGTGAGGTCTCTGAAGTGGATGAAATGGCTGAAAGCATCATAAGGCTTAGGCATGATGTCAAACATTGTACCATTTGCCACAACATAAGTGATTTTGACATCTGTCATATTTGTGCCAATAAATCCAGAGACGACTCGGTCATCTGTGTAGTCGAGAATTTTCAGGATGTTCTGGCGGTTGAGGCTACAACACAATACCACGGACTTTATCATGTGCTTGGTGGGGTTATTTCACCTATGGATGGAGTTTCTGCTGCGGATATCGAAATTGACAGTCTTATTGAAAGGGTTGAGAATAATGATGTGAATGAAGTGATTCTTGCGCTTAGCTCAACCATGGAAGGAGACACAACCAGTTTCGTTATCTCTAAAAAACTTGAAAAGTTCACAGGGATTCTGGTAACAACGCTTGCAAGGGGAATGTCAATCAATGATGAACTACAATACACTGATGAGGTTACTCTTGGAAGATCTATCATCAACAGAGTGCCCTTTAAAATTAATTCTTGATTTTTCTTTACATATTTAATGGAACAGTATATCAAAAAATTACTTTTTAAACTTAGAGCCGAACTTGCAGCTTTTTTCTTGCTAATTATTGTTGTGGCTGCACTCGGAGTTTATAATGTCATTCCTAATGGTGTTTTTGCTGTGCAAAAGGATGCTAATACACAATATTTTATCAACATTGCTGCTATTGCTGTGGCATTTGTGGCAACGACAGCTGCTCTTTGGCTTTTCAAACTCAACACTGAACAGAATATCAAAAGGTACACACTGGAAGATGCCACGAAGACGTATCACAGGTGGAGCCTCATAAGGTTAGTGCTTATCGCTATTGCAGTAATCACTGGAATTTCTGCGTTTTTTCTTACTTGTGACGATACAGGACTTTTCATCGCCGCTGTGCTGATTCTGATCACGATGATTTTCTGCATGCCTTCTTTCCAGAAAATTAATGAATATCTTGAGAACTCTCAGAAGGAGAAAAACTAAATGTAGATGAAACTTTCTGTCGTCATAGTCAACTATAAAGTGCCGGTATTTCTTCACCAATGCCTCAATTCTCTTGAGGCTGCTACGAAGAAAATCGATACTGAATTTTTCGTCGTTGACAATGCCAGTAATGACAATTCCGTTGAGTTTCTGAGACAATACCATCCTGAAGTCATATATATTGAAAACCAGGAAAATGTCGGTTTTTCTAAGGCCAACAATATGGCCATCAAAAGAGCTAAAGGGGAGTTCCTTCTTCTGATTAATCCCGACACGATAGTGTCTGAAGATACGATACAGAGATGTGTTGATTTCATGAGTGATAATCCTGATGCTGGAGCTATTGGGGTTAAACAGAACTATGCATACGGGATGTTCGCCCCAGAGTCGAGGAGGGCGGTGCCTAAACCTGTGACGGCATTCTATAAGTTCGTCGGACTTTGTAAAAGATTCCCTAAACATAGAAAATTCGGAAGATACTATCTCGGATTTCTTGACAAAAATAAGACTGAGGAGATTGAAATCCTTAGTGGAGCTTTTATGTTTATTCGGCATGAGGCTATAAATGAAGTTGGGGCGTTCGATGAGGATTATTTTATGTATGGAGAGGATATTGACCTCTCTTATCGAATTCTGAGAGGAGGATTCAAGAATTATTATATTCCTACTAATATTATTCATTATAAGGGAGAAAGCACTCATAAGAGATCTTTCACTTATGTGAACAATTTCAACAGGTCTATGGCCATTTTTTTTAGAAAACATTTCAAAGCTTACTCATGGTTCTTGGAGATTCCTATTCTTGCTGCTGTATATCTCAAAACCTTATGGGGAATGATTAAGGTGTCTGTTCTGAAACTGTTTGTGAATAAAATCACGGATGACCAGATTTTCAAGTCCTATAAGTTTTTGCTGATTACTCAACATCCAGATTCTTCACCTGCACTTAAACTTCTGAATAATAATGGATACTTACCTGTTGTCGTTGAGGCTGACAACAATATAATTGATAACGGACATGTTGTTTTAAATAGAAACTGGGATGATTTTGACTTTGTCATTTACGACACAGAGGAATTTTCCTATAAACAGATGATTCAGGCTTTTGTCAATCAGTTTGAAAAAAATGGCAAAAAGAATCCTTCTTTAGCTGTCTATCATCACGACATCAATATGATTGTCACATATTCTTATATCATGCAAGAGAACAAAAACACCATCGAATGTGGGCATTCTGATGATGACAAAGAAAAACATATCACAACTTAATTCTTGTCCTTTGTCTCATCAACAAGATAACAACTTTTATTTAACGGTAAATTATTTATTAAAATTTTAATATATGATTAGGATCGCAGTTCAATCTAAAGGGCGTCTTTATGAGGACACTATGGCATTGCTCAAGGAAGCGGGGATTAAAGTCAATCCTTCTAAGAGAACTCTGCTCGTGCAGGCAGATAATTTCCCGTTGGAAGTGCTTTACTTGAGAGACGACGACATCCCACAGACTGTGGCAAGTGGAGTCGCTGACCTCGGGATTGTTGGAGAAAACGAGTTTGTGGAGAAACAGGAGAAGGCAGACATTGTGAAAAGATTAGGATTCAGTAAATGCAGACTGTCACTTGCTATTCCGAAGGCTATCGACTATCAGGATGTCAAATGGTTTAGCGGTAAGAAAATTGCTACTTCTTATCCTAATATCCTTAGGGATTTCATGAAGAATAAAAATATTGAAGTTGATATACATGTCATTCAGGGTTCTGTTGAAATTGCACCTGGGATATGTCTTGCAGATGGCATTTTTGATATCGTCAGTTCCGGATCAACGCTCGTCAGCAATAATCTCAAGGAGGTGGAGACTGTTATGAAGAGTGAGGCACTTCTTATTGCCACACCTCAACTTAATCAAGAAAAAAAAGATATTCTTGATGAGTTGTTATTCAGAATAGAAGCGGTAATGGCAGCAGATGATAAAAAATATGTGCTTATGAATGCGCCAACGAATCAGGTTCCCAAGATTATTGAGGTTTTGCCTGGTATTAAGAGCCCGACGGTCATGCCACTGGCAACAGAAGGATGGAGCAGCATTCACACTGTTCTTGATGAGAAACGTTTTTGGGAAATTATCGGACAGCTTAAAGCTTTGGGCGCCGAAGGCATTCTTGTGCTTCCGATTGAGAAAATGATTCTCTGATTCTTGACTTCATCATATAGACTACCACTTTTAATATATCACTAAAGGATCTACATTGATATGAACATCATAAAATATCCTGCAAAGTCTGATTGGAATTCCATTACTTTGAGACCTCAAAGACAGAGAGATGACCTCAATGCAATTGTCAATGAGGTGATTGATAGTGTTAAAAAAGATGGTGATGATGCCATCAGACAATACGAACTTAAATTCGATAAAGTTAGCCTTCAGAGCCTTCTGGTGTCTCAACAAGAGTTTGATCAGGCGGAAGCGATGATTAGCGATGAACTTAAAGAGGCGATTGTTCTGGCACATCAGAACATTGCTAAATTTCATCAGTCGCAGATCTTCCATGGTGAAAAAATCGAAACTGCAAAAGGGGTGGTTTGTTGGCAGAAAGCTGTTCCGGTTCAAAAAGTCGGACTATATGTGCCGGGAGGAACTGCACCCCTGTTCTCTACAGTGCTTATGCTTGCTACTCCTGCTAAAATTGCCGGATGTCAGCAAATCATTCTATGTACACCGCCTGCATCTGATGGATCTGTCAACCCGGCAATTCTTTTCGCTGCAAAACTGTCTGGAGTTGATGCTGTTTTTAAGATAGGGGGGGTACAGGCAATTGCAGCTATGGCTTATGGAACACAATCTGTTCCTAAAGTATTCAAAATTTTTGGACCGGGAAATCAATTTGTCACTGCAGCCAAGCAAATTGTCTCGCTCTATGACGTGGCTATCGACATGCCTGCGGGACCGTCTGAAGTGGCTGTCGTAGCAGATGCTACTTCCAATCCTGTCTTTGTGGCGGCAGATCTCCTTTCTCAGGCTGAACATGGATTCGACAGTCAGGTGTTGCTCGTTGCAGACGATATCAATATCATACAACGGATTATTGAAGAAGCCAACAGGCAGCTTCAACTGTTGCCTAGAAAACAGATGGCGGAGGCATCGCTCGCTAACAGCAAATTTGTGCTTGTTCACAACATGGACGAGGCGATGGATATTATTAATGAATATGCGCCGGAACATCTTATTCTTGCTGTAGATGATTATTTAAGTCTCCAACAAAAAGTCGTGAATGCCGGTTCTGTTTTCCTTGGAAAATATTCATGTGAGAGTGCAGGCGATTATGCTTCAGGTACTAACCACACTCTTCCTACCAATGGCTATGCGAAAGCTTACAGCGGTGTCTCTCTTGATAGTTTCTGCCGTAAAATTACGTTCCAGGAACTTTCTTCTCAAGGTATCAAATCCATAGGGAAAACGGTGCAGGTCATGGCTCATAATGAAATGCTTAATGCACACGAAAACGCTATGACGGTCAGATTAAACGAGGTCAACATATAATCTGTGCCGATTTCCTTCTCTTCTCCTAAAGATTGTTTTTCTTACGACAGTTTTTTTCTGGATTGTGCCCGTTCTTATTTTTTCATAGTAAATAACCTTTTCACTTTTCACTCTTCACTTTTTACTTTTAAATATGCTTCTCGAATTATTAGTAAGAAAAAATATCTGGAATCTTAAGCCATATAGCTCTGCTAGGAATGAATATAATGGCAAAAATGCGGAAGTATTTCTTGATGCCAATGAGAATCCTTATAATGAGCCGCTTAACAGATATCCAGATCCATTGCAAAATGAACTGAAAAGTAGTGTTTCTTTTGCCAAAAATGTTCCGGTGGATAACATCTTCCTCGGCAATGGCTCCGATGAACCGATAGATTTGGTGTTTAGAATCTTTTGCAGGCCCCAAATTGACAATGTGGTGGCAATTGCACCGACCTATGGCATGTATGAGGTCTGCGCTAACATCAATGATGTCGAATATAGGAAGGTGAGGCTTGGGGATAATTTCAAAATGAATGCTCAAGATTTGTTGCAGGCTACGGATGCAAACACAAAGCTTATTTTTATCTGCTCGCCAAATAATCCTACTGGTAATGCGTTCCCGAGAGAAGAAATTCTTAAAGTAATCAATAATTTTGAAGGAATTGTGGTTATTGATGAGGCGTATTCCGACTTTTGCAACTTGAGACCTTTTAGGTTGGACATCCTCAAATATCCCAACATCATTGTCCTTAACACTTTCTCGAAAGCATACGGCTGTGCTGCTATCAGACTTGGTATGGCTTTTGCTTCGGAGCAGATCATTCAACTTTTCAACAAGGTAAAATATCCCTACAATGTCAACCTGCTAACACAGAATATGGCAAAACAAGTGCTAAAGGATAAGGACAGCATTCATCAGCGAATCGTTTTGATTTTGAAGGAAAGGGAAATGCTTATGTCGGCCGTTGATAAATTGCCTATTACAAAGAAATTATACTCCACGGATGCCAATTTCTTCCTGGTTAAGGTCACTGATGCAAATGCTATCTACAACTACCTTGTAAACAAAGGAATTATTGTCAGAAACAGAAACCAAGTGGAGCTTTGTGATAATTGCCTGAGAATCACTGTTGGAACCAAACAGGAGAATTCACAACTCCTCTCCGCATTACGAACCTACAAATAAATCTTTTCACGCTTCGCCTGCTTTAATTCTTATAAGTTTAATTCCTTTTAATTGTACGGATTCATTATGAAATAATATACAGGTTCATTGTGAAATAATCCCCCTTTTACTATCATTCGTTTAAATTCATATATATTCGTTGTGGAAAAATCCGTTGAGAACATTCGTTGATGTCAACAGTCTTGTGATAAATTCTATTACTTCATGTAATTTCTGTAGAAAACAAAATCCAAAACTCAAGTTCGTTTATTATGAAACGTGTTCTTTTTATTGACCGTGACGGCACTATCCTTGTTGAGCCGGAAGATGAGCAGATTGATTCTTTCGATAAATTCCAATTTGTGGATGGAGTCATCAGAAACCTATACTTTATCAGAAAACACCTCGATTTTGAGTTTGTCATGGTGTCGAATCAAGATGGACTTGGCACAGATGCCTATCCTGAGGAAGATTTCTGGCCTACACATAACCTCATGTTGCAGACACTCAAAGGGGAGGGAATTGAATTTGATGATATGTTCATCGACAGATCTTTCCCGGAGGACAATCTGCCAACAAGAAAGCCGGGTACAGCTATGCTCACTAAGTATATCAATGGTGATTATGATTTGCAGAATTCGTTTGTCATTGGCGACAGAGTAACCGATAAGATACTGGCAGACAATCTCGGTTGCAAGGCGCTCATTCTGTCAGACCAGATGAGTTGGGACAAAATTGCAGAAATACTTTTTGCTGGAGAAAGAACAGCAGAAGTGAGAAGAACAACAAAAGAAACTGATATACAAATTAAGTTCTGTCTTGATGGAACGGGAAAGGCGGATATTGACACTGGTGTCGGTTTTTTCGACCACATGCTTGAACAGATTGCAAAGCATGGTAACACTGATCTTTTTGTAAGAGTGAAAGGCGATCTCAATGTGGATGAACATCACACAATTGAAGATACTGGAATCGCACTTGGTGAATGTTTGGCAGAGGCTCTTGCTGACAAGAGGGGAATTGAAAGATATGGATTCACTTTGCCTATGGACGACTGTCTTTGTCAGGTGGCAATTGATTTCGGAGGAAGGCCATGGCTTGTCTGGGATGCTGAATTCAAAAGAGAGAAAATTGGGGATATGCCAACCGAGATGTTCTTCCATTTTTTCAAGAGCTTTTCAGATGCTGCCAAAATCAACCTCAACATCAAGGCAGAAGGACTGAACGAACACCATAAAATTGAAGGTATTTTCAAAGCGCTTGCCAGAACTCTTAAGATGGCGGTAAAAAGAGATATATATAATTATCAATTACCTTCTACTAAAGGATTGTTATAATTGTTACTGAAGATGCTGAACTTCATTCTTCTCTTCTCATCTTCTTATATGTTATTCTCTTTTTTTACGATTTCATAATTCCCTTTTTAACTCCCGGAACTATATTTTTTACTTTTTTCTCATTTTAATCATACTTTATTTTTAATTCTTCTTTTAAATTCGTAACTTTGCATAATTATTGAATAAAAATACTAATTTAATCATTATAACTAACTGAAGTATGAAAATTTCACGTATTGACCACCTGGGCATTGCTGTCCAGAGTATCGACGAGGTCCTTCCGTATTTTGAGAACACGCTCGGACTCAAATGTTATGCTATCGAAGAAGTTGCCGACCAGAAGGTGAAAACGGCTTTCCTCAAAGTAGGAGAGGTGAAACTCGAATTGCTTGAGCCGACAAGCCCGGAGAGCGCTGTTGCTAAATTCCTTGAAAAGGGTGGAAGAGGTGTGCATCATGTTGCGTTTGCTGTGGAAGATGGAGTCAATGAAGCTCTTGCTCAATGCGATGAACAAGGAATCAGACTCATTGACAAAACTCCGAGAGCTGGTGCAGAGAAAATGAATATTGCTTTCTTGCATCCAAAGTCAACGGTTGGTATTCTCACAGAATTGTGTGAACCTCAAAAGTAAATTATAAATGAAACCTGGAACTGATTCTTTTGAGAACTGGTTCTGGTTTCTTTTTTTATTAATTACTTTTTTACTTTTTTCGATTTCTTTATCAATTCACGTTTTATTCTTAGTTTTAACTGAAAAATGAGTAAACAGACAGAAAGAATACAGGAGTTGATTGAACTCCGTAGCAAAGCTAGGCTGGGTGGCGGTGAGAAAGCTATCGACAAACAGCATGCAAGAGGTAAGTTCACTGCTAGAGAACGAATTCAGATGCTTCTTGATGAGGGAAGCTTTGAGGAGTTCGACATGTTCAAACTCCACAGATGTTATAACTTTGGAATGGAGAAAAAACAGTTCCTTGGAGACGGAGTCGTAACTGGATCTGGAACAATTAACGGAAGGCTTGTCTATATTTTCGCTCAGGACTTTACCGTTAACGGAGGTTCACTGTCAGAGACTATGGCACAGAAAATCTGCAAAGTCATGGATATGGCTATGAAGATGGGAGCACCGGTCATTGGTATTAATGACTCTGGTGGAGCACGTATTCAGGAAGGTATCAATGCACTTGCAGGATATGCCGAAATCTTCCAGAGAAATATCCTTGCTTCTGGTGTAGTGCCACAGATTTCCGGTATTTTCGGACCATGTGCAGGGGGGGCTGTATATTCACCGGCTCTCACCGACTTCACACTCATGATGGAGAATACTTCTTATATGTTCCTCACTGGACCAGCGGTTGTGAAAACCGTCACTGGAGAAAATGTCGACCAGGAAAGCCTCGGAGGGGCCAGTGTTCACTCCACGAAGTCTGGTGTCACACATTTCACTGCAGCTACTGAGGAAGAGGCTATTGCTATGATTCAGCAGCTCCTTTCTTATATTCCACAAAACAACCAGGAAACTACTCCGCTTGTTGAATGTAATGATCCTGTTGACAGACTTGAGGACTCACTCAACGAAATCATACCCGACAACCCTAACCAGGCATACGATATGTATCAGGTTATTGGAGCTATTACTGACAATGGGGAGTTCTTTGAGGTACAGCCTAATTTTGCACAGAATATAATTATCGGATTTGCCAGATTCAACGGACGGTCTGTCGGTATAGTGGCTAACCAGCCTAATAAGTTTGCGGGTGTGCTCGACTGTAACGCCAGCCGTAAGGGGGCTAGATTTGTGAGATTCTGCGATGCTTTTAATATCCCGATTGTATCACTTGTTGACGTACCCGGATTCTTGCCTGGTACAGGACAGGAATATAATGCGGTCATCCTACATGGAGCTAAGTTGCTCTATGCGTATGGAGAGGCAACTGTGCCAAAAGTGACTGTGACTCTTAGAAAATCTTACGGAGGTAGCCATATCGTTATGAGCTGTAAGCAATTAAGAGGTGACCTCAACTATGCATGGCCGTCTGCTGAAATCGCCGTTATGGGGGCATCGGGTGCTGTGGCTGTGCTTTATGCAAAAGAAGCCAAGGCAAAGAAAGAGGCTGGGGAAGATGCTGCTGCTTTCATCAAAGAGAAGGAAGATGAATACACAAAGCTCTTTGCTAATCCTTACAATGCTGCTAAATATGGGTATATCGATGATGTTATCGAACCGAGAAACACTCGTTTCCGCATCATCAGGGCTCTTGAGCAGCTTTCTGGTAAAAGCCTTTCTAATCCTCCTAAAAAACATGGAAATATTCCACTATAAATAATCATCAGAATGAAAAGAGTATTTTTATTATCTCTCCTGAACCTCTTTGCTATTGCTGTGTGCGCTCAAGGGGCACGCGATTTCAAAATCACTGAGGTTTATATTGCACAAGAAGGGGAAAACAACGGATTTCTTGATGAGTTCGGAAAGGCATCCAGCTGGATTGAAATTGAGAACACATCATACACTACACATAATATCCGTAACTGTTTCCTCACCACTAATGAAGATGTGCTTAAGGAGATGTCTGCACCGGATAGGGAAAAATTAATGTCGATTATTCCTTCCGGAGATGAGAGAACGAATCTTAAGGGAAAACAGAGGATTACGTTCTTTGCCGACGGTAATGTCAACAGAAGCATTCTGCATACCAATTTTATGCTTAAACCGACTGGTAAACCTGTTTTCATTGCTCTTTATGATGGAAATGCCGTTGATTTGCTTGACAGCATCACTATTCCTGCTGACTTAAAACCGGGATACTCATACGCCAAAATTGGAGACGAATGGAAAACGATTCCCAATGATCAGATTACACCAAATGCACCCAATTCCTTCTTCGGGAATGCAGACAAAATCAAAGAATGGAAAGAAAAAGATCCCCACGGACTAGCTATGACGGTCCTGTCAATGGGTATTGTCTTTGGTTGTCTATTGCTGCTCTTCGTGTTCTTCCACCTGTTCGGATGGATTATCAACCGCATGAACAGGGCTGCCAAATATAAAGCTATCATGAAGCTTAGAGAACAAGCCAACAAGGTCGTGGTTATTGCAAAGGAGGGAATCGAGACGAAAGGTATTCCTTATGAGAATTATGTCGCAGCTATATCCCTTGCTTTGCATGAGTATCTTGGAAATATGCACGACATGGAGAGCGGAATCATCACCATTCAGAGAAAAGACTCTGAATGGGGGAATAAAGACCACAACCTCAGACATCAGGAATCGCATTTCGTGCCTACCAATTAATCCTTTTTTAATTCAGCTGATTGGCGTTTTGTATAACGTTCAATTACGGATAGAATCATTCAATTACATTATTTCAATAAAAAAATCATGACAAAAGAATATAATTATAAGATTAAGGGCATTGACTACAATGTCAAAATCAAGGGTGTTGAGGAAAACATCGCTATGGTTGAAGTCAATGGGATTGACTTTGAAGTGGAGATGGAGAAGCCCATAGCACAGCCTAAACCAGTCGTGAGAGCTGTCGCAGCTCCGGTTAAAACTGTAGAACCGCCGAAAGCTGCTCAGGAAACTGTTGCTGCTGGAGTTTCTGCTATCAAAGCACCTCTCCCAGGTACTGTCAACGACATCACAGTCAAAGTCGGACAGACTGTCAAAAAAGGTGACACGGTCATCATTCTTGAGGCAATGAAGATGGAGAATAACATCGATGCCGACAGAGACGGAAAAATCGCGGAAATCAGAGTAGCTAAAGGCGACACCGTCATGGAAGGAGCCGTGCTCGTCACAATTGAATAATTTCTGCTATTAACTAACATTTAAATTTTTATCAATCATGTTGTTAGAAAGTAGTACTTTGAGCTTTATCGGCGAAAAATTTTCTGACTTCCTCGATTACACTGGATTCGCTAATCTCATGTGGGAGAATCTGATTATGATCTTGGTCGGAGCTTTCTTTATCTGGCTTGCCATTAAGAAAGATTTTGAGCCGCTTCTGCTCATTCCAATCGGACTTGGTATCATTCTCGGAAATATCCCTTTTAAGTCGGCGGGGCTCGAAATCGGACTTTATGAGGATAATTCAGTGCTCAATTTCTTTTATCAGGGCGTCAAACAGGGATGGTATCCACCGCTCATTTTCCTGGGTATTGGAGCTATGACCGATTTCTCGGCACTTATAGCGAATCCTAAGATGATGCTAGTTGGAGCTGCTGCACAATTCGGTATTTTTGGAGCTTACATTATTGCGCTTGCACTTGGATTTGAGCCTAATCAGGCTGCCGGGATTGCCATCATCGGAGGTGCTGACGGACCTACAGCGATTTTCCTATCGTCTAAACTTTCACCGAATCTTATGGGGGCTATTGCCGTTTGTGCTTATAGTTATATGGCACTTGTTCCGGTTATTCAGCCTTTCATCATGAGGGCACTTACAACTAAGAAGGAAAAGCTGATAAAAATGGAGAAGTCAAGAGAAGTCAGTCAGACTGAGAGAATTCTTTTCCCAATTGTCGGACTCCTTATCACTACATTTATTGTGCCTTCTGGTCTTCCGCTACTCGGTATGCTTTTCTTCGGAAACTTACTGAAAGAAAGTACCAAGACCACTCGTTTGGCGAAAACAGCGGGTTCAGCTCTCAACGATATCGTCGTGATGCTGCTTGGACTGACTGTAGGATGCTCAACTCAGGCCAGTGAATTCCTCACTCTCGACACAATCAAGATTTTCGCACTCGGTGCATTTGCATTCATTATCGCAACAACATCTGGTGTCCTTTTCGTCAAGTTGTTTAATGTATTCTTGCCCGAAGGAAAGAAAATCAATCCGCTTATCGGGAATGCCGGTGTGTCTGCCGTGCCGATGGCTGCGAGAATCTCAAATCAGGAAGGTCTTAAAGCCGACCACACCAATTTCCTTCTCATGCATGCAATGGGACCGAACGTAGCAGGTGTCATTGGTTCAGCTGTTGCCGCAGGTGTACTCCTCGGATTCCTCTCTTGAGAATAATTTCTATTAGACATATTTTTCCGTTCCCTCCAAGAGCTCCTCGCTGTTGGAGGGATTTTTCATTAGCCATCTTCTATTCCAGTCTTCTCGTCTTCTTGTCTTCATTAGTAAAAAAACTATTCACTTTTCACTATTCACTATTCACTTAACAAAATTCTTCATTCTTCATTCTTCATTCTTCATTATATTTTCCTTCTATTTCGTTTTTTTTCACTAAATTTGCCATGAAAAACTAATCTATATTATTATGGACAATAATAAACAGCAAATATTTGAGGATAATCCCTATTGGGATGAACAGAATCAAAACCCTTCAAATCATGAGGAGATGCAAAATTCCCCTGATGGTGATAATAACATTAGTGCAGACTCATATAAGCAAAATGATGATAAATCATGTTCAGATAGCGTGAAAAAAACGATTCCTGCTGAGAATAAGACTTCTGATTTTGATGAATCCCTGCCTGAGATTAAGGTGTCTGAGGATGAGAATGCTCTCAACTTTATTGTGGGGAATGTTGCGTTCAGGATGATTAAAATCCAGGGATCTTCTTTTACGATGGGAATCCCTGTTGACAAAGACGGAAAAATCGGAAAAAATGTTTTTGTAGATGAGACACCGGCTCACCAGGTGACACTAAATTCTTTCTGTATTGGAGAGACGACTGTCACTCAGGAGCTGTGGCAGGCAGTATTGCAGGCCTACGATGTGTCTATAAAAGAAAATAGGGAGAATCTGCCTAAGGTGAAAATTTCATGGAACGACTGTCAGATTTTCATAAAACGTCTGAACATGATTACTGGTAGAAAATTCAGAATGCCCACAGAGGCGGAATGGGAGTTTGCTGCGAAAGGAGGAACTTTGTCAAAAAATACAATCTATTCTGGTGCTAGCCGGCTCGGTCTTGTGGCATGGTATAGTGCTGTCGGTAAACCTGTGCAGCCAGTTAAGAAGTTGAAAGCCAACGAACTGAATATATACGATATGTCAGGCAATGTGTCAGAATGGTGTAACGATTGGTATGGAAAGGAGTATTATGCCAATTCACCCGAAAACAATCCACAGGGACCTGACCAGGGACAACTCAAAGTCATCAGGGGCGGTTCTGTCTTCTCAACTGCAGACTCTTGCAGAAATACCATGAGAATGACGCTCGACCCAAAATTACGCGAGGCTGCTGTCGGATTTCGGCTTGCACTTGATCTCGGATAGGAAAAAATGAATAACCCATTTGTTCGTAATAGTGAAAAAATAAGTTAGGAAAATTTATCTTAGATTTTTGAGCTGTTTTTCAGCTGATCAGAGGAAGTGATGCGGGCATCATGACCGGTGAACAGCTGGAAAAGAATCAAAAAGATAAGTTTAAATCTTGAATGATTGACTGACATTAAATTTACTAATTTATTTTTTTACTGTTGCTTAAGTGAAGTGTCATAATTATCTTGATTCATTTTGCGGCTGTCTTTGATGTGCCATCCAAATGAATATCGTCTTGACTTCTTGTCTTCTTGCTTTCTTGTCTACTTGTTTTCATTAAAAACGAGTCAACTTTTTTACTATTACTATACTTTTTATTCAACAAAATGTCTATCAAAAAATTAACTTTCTGTCTGTTCACTTTTTGCTCGTTACAGATGAACGCTCAGTATCTTGAGCATATTTATGATTACATAGAGAATACCTCTGTCTTTGAGGAGAATCAAGAGGAAGGGCATGCCTACTATTTGGCAAGTCAGAATATGTCGCTCAATGGGAGCTGGCGCTTTTTCTTTGCTGATACCCCGGAAGAGGTCCCGCAGAACTTTTTCGCAACGAATTTCAAAGATAACAGCTGGAATAACATCAATGTGCCAAGCAATTGGGAGATGGAAGGCTATGGTGATCCTCTGTTCCGCAATGTGGCTGCTCCTTTTAAGGCTAATCCCCCCTATGTGCCAAGAGAGTATAACCCGACTGGTGCATATAGAAAAACCTTCAACATTCCCTCACAGTGGAAAGGACAACAAGTCTTTCTTCGACTGGAAAAAACTCAAAGCGCTTCTTTCATCTGGATGAATGGACAACAAGTGGGCTATAACGAGGGTGGACAGGAACCGGCAGAATATGACGTGACGCCTTATGTGAAACCCGGTAAAAACATCTTGGCGGTTTGTGTAGTGAAATATTCCGACGGATACTATCTGGAAGGACAGGATTATTGGCGCCTGGCTGGTATTTTCGATGATGTGACTCTTTATGCCACACCTAAAACGCGTTTGTTCGACTGGTTTGTCACTACCGACCTTGACGAACAATATAAGGATGCTACGCTTAAGGTGGATGTCGATGTGAAGAAATATGACGACAAAAGTGCATCGTATGCAGTTCGGGCCACGTTGACTGACTCAAAAGGCAACAAAGTGAAGGAGATGGTTTCCAACCGCTTCAAGATGGATGGAAAAGGGAAGAAGTCGCTGACGCTGTCATCTCTTGTCTCTAATCCCGACAAGTGGACTTGTGAAACTCCTGTGCTCTATCAACTCTCTCTTGAACTGCTCAACGAGTCGGGCAATGTCATGCAGCAGATTAAAAGCAAGATGGGATTCAAGGAGACGGAAATACGTCATCAGGTGTTCTACTTGAATGGACAGCCAATCAAGGTGAATGCCACTAACACGCACATGCAGCATCCTGATTTGGGACATGTCATGAACGAGGAGACCATTCGTAAGGATATGGAGATTCTGAAACAGCATAATTTCAATGCTGTCCGTACTTCTCACTATCCTCCTGTCAATAAGTATCTGGAATTGGCGGATGAGTATGGACTGTACATCATTGATGAGACTGGCGACGAGGCGCATGCCACCGAATTCCTCTCAAACGACCTCAAATTCCTGCCGATGTATCTTGAGCGTGTGCAAAAGATGGTTTTACGCGACCGTAACCATCCTTGCGTTCTGTTCTGGAGTGCGGGAAACGAGAGCGGAGAGGGACCGAATATCACAGAAGTGGTCAAAGAAGGAAAGAAATACGACCCGACCCGTTATTTCATGTATGGAGGCAATGCCTACGCTCATCCGGGAGAGGATATTATCGGACCGCGTTATCCTACTCCTTTTGAGCTGGAAATGAATACGGCTATGGTTCCTGAAAACGAAGATCCACGTCCTTCATTCATGGATGAATATCTCTCTGTGGCTGGCAATGCGGGAGGTGGATTGGACGAATACTGGGATGTTATACGTCGTCATCCTCGAGTGATGGGGGGGGCAATTTGGGATTTTGTTAACCCGGGACTGACAGAACATATTCGTCCTTTGAAAGACAGTTCTCCTTTCAACACGCCTGTTCACCTTATGAGCAATGCTAAGGTGGAAAATGGTGTGCTGTGTCTCAGTGGTCATGATGAATGGGTGGAAGTCTATCGCAGCAATAATGTGGAGTTGACAGGAAATGCGTTGACCATTAGTTTTGATGTCAAACCGGGCAAGTTGTCTGGAATGCATCAGGGGGCTCCATACATCACTAAAGGCAACACGCAATTTGGCGTTGTACAGAAGGGGGAGGACAAACTCCAATTCTATCTGCATTCAGGTGTGAAGCATGAACTAAACGTTGATTTGCCTGCCAATTGGGTTGGTAATTGGCATCATGTGACTGCCACTTGGGACAGCAAGGAAATGAAACTCTTCATCGACGGACAGCTGAAAGGTACGGAGGCTACTGTTGCAAACGAACCTAATAACAACAACCGACGTGGAAATAGGGGAGGGGAAAGAGGCCTGCTGAGCAATTTCCCTTACCCGATCAATATCGGACGGTTTGCTGGAAATCATGCACAAGACCCTCAGACCATTTACACTGCTGATGCCGAGATGGACAACGTGGCAATTTTTAACAAGTGTCTTGCTGATGGCGAAGGAAGTGCAGACGAGGCTGTGCTTATCCTCACGTTCGATGGTAATGGCGACGAAGGTACTTTCTACACGATTGGAGGAAATATGAGAACGTATGGCAGTATTTGGCCAGACCGTTCTGTGCAGCCTGAGATGAAACAGATGAAGTGGACCACGCAGCCTGTAAGCATTCGTCTGCTCAATCCGGAGACGGGCGAAGTGGAGGTGACAAACCGACTGTTCTTTACTGACCTCTCTCAATTCGCTGCTCACTGGGCTTTGATGGAAGACAACAAAGTACTGGAAGAGGGGGATATCAGTCTGTCAACGGCACCTCAACAGAAGCAAGTGGTCAGGATTCCTTATCATAAGCCGAAGATTGTGGCTGGAAAAGAGTATCGCGTCACTGTTACCTCCGCTTTGAAAAAAGATGAGGTTTGGGCGAAGGCTGGACATGAGGTGGCTTGGAACCAATTGGAGCTCTCGTCATGGAATATCCCAGCACCCGCTCCTCAACTATCCGCAAAGAACCTCACTACACAAGAAGACGACAAGCAAATAAGGATTTCTGGCAAGGGATTCTGCTATGTCATCAGCAAAGAGACTGGCAATCTTGAGCAGATTGAGGTTGATGGTAAGCCTTTGCTCAAAGCGCCTGTCTCATTCAACCTCTGGCGTGCTCCTCTGGCTAATGAGTTTGACTCATGGGATGCCTTCCGCGTAAATGGTGGCTATGCCGAGGGATATGGCAACATGGTTTCTACGCTTTTCTATTCTAAGGGGGTGAACCAATTGAAAATACGCCCGGCTGAGATTCAAGTGAATCAAAACCAGTATGAGACAACTGTCAATGTCAGCCAGCTTGTGCAGGTCGGTGCTTCTTCGTTTGGAGCGCTTGACCTCTATATTCAAGGAGTGCAGTTGGCGGGATTCTCGCTCGATTATTCATATAGCTTCTACGATGACGGGACTGTCATGATTCACAACCATCTGAGCCCGCAGGGGAAACTGCCTGAAATGCTTCCTCGTATAGGCTTCACTACTTCAGTGGATAAGGAATTCGACAACATAACATGGTATGGACGGGGACCGGAGGAAAACTACCCGGACCGCAAGACGGGATATCAGGTGGGGGTCTGGACTAAGACTGTTGCGGATATGTATGAGCCATATCTTCTGCCTCAGGACCATGCACTGCGTACAGATAACCGATATGTGCAGCTGTTGAACAAAGATGGTAAAGGTGTGCAGATTTCCATGAACGAACCGTTCAATTTCAATGCGTATCAGTTCTCAACCGATAACTTGACCAAGAGCCAGTTCACATATCAGTTACAGCCACTCACCGACCGATATACGCTCAATCTGGATTACAATACAACGGGGGTCGGTTGCACTTGTGTCTATGTGCTCGACGAATACAGGGTTAAGCCTGCTTCCTACGACAGGGTTATTACCATTAAACCAATGAGATAACCGTTTTTGATAGGTGTTCTGCATTCTTTGTGTCTGCTTATATTCTCTTGATTATCAATTGATTTGATGTTTTTTATGCTTGAGTGTGTTCGTGGATGATTAGGACTGTCCGGTTAGTTCTGAACTATAAATAGGGTAAATTTCATGGATCATCCCCTGACGGAGGGAACGGTGGAGTATATTATTTGAAATAGCCCTAAGAATTTATAGTTTACTATTCTTTGATTTCCCATCCCATGGCTGATGCTCCTAACACGGCTGCGTTGGCATCGTCCAGTCCGCTGATGAGGAATTGAGGTTTGTTCTGGTACATCTTGAGAGCATGGCTGTTATATGACTCCCGAATGGGCTTCATTAGCAGGTCGCCGGCTTTTGTCAGACCGCCAAAGAAAATGAATGCCTCGGGGCTGCTGAAGGCTGCGAATTCTGCACATGCTTCACCAAGAAGATTTCCTGTGTATTCGTAGATTTCTATGGCCAGTTCATCACCCTTTTCAGCTGCGATGGAGATATCTTTTGAGGTAATCTGATCAGGATCCAGTTCACGCAACAGGCTCGGACGGTCTGTCTTTTCCAGCCATTCGCGGGCGGTCCTGGCTACGCCTGTGGCTGAGCAGTAGCATTCCAGACAACCTGTGCGTCCGCAGCCGCAAGGACGGCCTTCTTCACCACGCACGATGATAGTGTGACCCAACTCTCCTGCAAAACCGTCATGGCCATATAGCAACTGCCCATTGACCACAATGCCAGAACCTATTCCTGTGCCTAAAGTAATGACGATGAAGTCTTTCATTCCACGTGCCACGCCATAGGTCATCTCACCGATGGCAGCGGCATTGGCGTCATTTGTCATAGCAACAGGGAGGTTGTGCAGCCGGTCGCTGAACATTTTTGCCAGAGGCACGGAGCGGTCTTTTGCCCAACGTAAATTGGCGGCATACTCGATGGTGCCTGTATAATAGTTGGCTGCAGGGGCACCGATGCCCATTGACTTGATTTTCGTTAGGCCACCGACCTTTTCTATCAGGGGCTGAAGTGCCTTAACGCATGCATCTGCATAGTCTTCTGCATTTTCGTAGTTGCCTGTTTTAATGACTGTGCTTTCTAATATGTTTCCATTTGCGTCAACGATGCCAAAAACTGAGTTTGTGCCACCTAAATCCAGTCCAATCACGTATGGTTTCGATGTGTCAGACTGATTGTTGTCATCATCGTTGTTGCACGCAGTCAATGCCATGGTCGAAAGCACAATGCATAATAGTAATTTAAGATTCTTCATTTTTTGCTTTATTTTTTATGTTTGTTTTTTCAAATCGTTATGAAGTTGTAAATTATGGAAAATTAGACGTCAAAAAATGACGATTCTGACTTTGGTTCGGCTAATGTCATGCAAAGTTAATAATTTTCATTGAAATACTTGTAGGATTGTCGAATTACTTTTCCATACAAATTATCTCAAGCAAGATTATACCTCTTGTTGCATTTTAAGGTGGAATTTTAAAGTGGAATGCCAACAGATTATGTAATATATTTTGTAGTTTGTTGTGTTTTTTGTAATTTTGTAATGGATTAATCATCCACCAGTGAGCTTAACGCAAGTCGGGGGTTGTATACCACTGTGCTCAAAGTGCCGATTGCTGAGACGCTTCGGGGCGACTAAAAAGGGGGCTTTACAAGTCCTCTTTTTTGTTATTCAGGATATCATGTGGTAAGTTTTAATCCTTTATTCCCAGTCGTATTTATCGACTATTCCTTCTATTTCTATAAAAGATGCTCCTTTTATTCCTTAGAAAAAAATTAATTAATTACAATCACACATATTCCTGAAGACTTTTTTGTATTCCCTTTCTCATCGCAGAACAGTTACGAAAATCTCCTGAAATGTTAAATATTAAGTCCAAATTCAAATTATCTGGTTGAATTGACTCTTCATCTGAAAAAAATATCGTAATTTAGAAAGAAAAATCTCAAACAATGTTGAAATTTAAAAGAATTACTTGTGTCGTTATGCTGACCGCTCTTTGCTGCATGAAGATGACAGCTCAGAGTTTCCGCAGGGAAAATTTCCCGGAGGGGTCTTTCTCCCCAGTGACAAACATCAACCGCAATTCTTATCCTCGAGTCTTGTCTGATTACAGCGTGATGTTCCGGGTGAATGCACAGCAGGCTCAGAAAGTTCAAATCGATCTTTGTGGAACTAAGTACGATATGAATAAGTCGGATGATGGAGCATGGATTGTTACAACAAAACCTCAAGTGCCTGGCTTCCATTATTATTCGCTGATTGTGGATGGCGTTTCTACCGCTGATCCAGCAAGCAGGTCCTTCTATGGCTGCAGCAGGTGGTCAAGTGCCATTGAAATACCGGAAAAGGGTATGGATGATTTTGAAGTGCAGGATGTGCCGCATGGTGAAGTCCGAACCGTAAATTACTTTTCCAAGGTGGAGAACGCATGGCGTCCGCTGATGGTCTATACACCGGCAGGCTATAATGAGGGCAAGCAGGATTATCCCGTTGTCTATATACAGCATGGAGGAGGGGAGGACCATCGCGGATGGATGGAACAGGGTCGTACCGCTCAGATTATGGATAACCTGATTGCTGCCGGTAAGGCGGTGCCGATGATTGTTGTCAGTGCCAACAGCAATGTCCAGGCACGCAACGGAGGTATGCGTGGCGGCTACAACTGGCAAGGTATGCAGACGTTTCGTAGCGAACTCATGGAGAATGTGATTCCTTTTGTCGAGAAAACCTATCGGGTGAAGAAAGACCGAAAGAGCCGTGCCATGTGCGGACTTTCTATGGGGGGAGGACAGTCGTTCTATATCGGCCTGCGCGACCCCGGGGTTTTTGCCAATGTGGGTGTCTTCTCAACCGGTATGTTCGGAGGTATATCTGGTGCGTCTAACTTCGACCTTGAGAATGAGGTGCCTGGCATGATGACCGACACAAAAACATTCAACAGCCAGTTTGATGTGTTCTTCATCACTTGCGGAGAGCAGGACCCACGCATTGAATACACACTCGACATCGTCAAGAAGATGCAAGAAGGTGGAGTGGAAGTCCGTTTCAACTCCTATCCGGGTGATCATGAGTGGCAGGTGTGGCGAAAATCCTTACATGAGTTCGCGCA
>JAEEGI010002379.1_pt1 | contig 46261 bp, 39 predicted proteins | sample 8958751 | NCBI WGS metagenome assembly JAEEGI01 (sample SAMN16246545, study PRJNA631951) | gut metagenome | biome: gut microbiome; feature: rumen; material: KS-attached | host: Bos | place: Iran: Karaj | collected 2018-10
CGGACAAATGCGGACGGATGGCAAGGAGAACCTCATCACCGCCGTCGAGATTGCTGCCGCGAAGGATGAAGAGGGCTGTGCCCTTGTGCCAGAGGTGGGCATCTAATTCGGCGGCCACCTGCTGCGCGGCAACCGCACCACGAAGCAGAGCGCCGAGGAGTTCAACGCCTTCGAGTCGTTCAACTTCCCCCACCTCGTCGATGCCGGCGTGAACATTACCTATCACCGTGAGCGCATCCTGCAGCCCGACTGGCAGAAACCGATGACGCCACACTTCCGATTAGACAACAACGTGATTATCTTTTCTCTCTTCCCGGGCATCCGCGAAGACCTCATCCGGCACATCATCCACACACCGAACCTGAAGGCCATCGTCATGCGCACCTTCGGCTCAGGCAATGCCCCGCAGAGCCCATGGTTACTGAACGCCCTCCGCGAGGGCACTAAAAACGGCAAGGTTATCGTGAACATCAGCCAATGCCTGCAGGGAGCCGTCGAGATGTCCCGCTATGACTGCGGGTATCATCTCCAGGAAGCTGGTGTCATCAGTGGCCGCGACATGACGGTGGAGAGTGCTGTTACGAAGTTGATGTTCCTACAGTCGCACTACGAAGACCCGCAGACCGTGCGCCAACTGATGACGCAGAGCCTGCGGGGCGAAATAACATTATAGTAAAGAAATCCCCACTATGTCTGGTGGGGATTGATCATTTATTTCTTAATAAACTCAACGCGGCGATTCTTGGCGCGGCCGGCTTCAGTGGCATTGTCGGCGACGGGTTCGTGCGAGCCCTTACCAACGGCACGCATGTTGAATGGATCGCAGCCTAAGCCCTCGAGGGCCTTGACGACAGCCTCAGCACGCTGCTGAGAGAGCGGGTCGTTGATGGCGTCGGAGCCCTGGTTGTCGGTATGTCCCTGCACCTCGAAGCGTGCACCGGGGTTCTTCTTCATATAGTCAGCAACCTTCTGGATCTCAGCCATCGACTCGGGCTTCAGTGTAGCCTTGCCTGTCTCGAAGAGGATGTTGTTAGTCACGAACTTACCCGTCTCGGCAATGGCTTTCTCAATGGCGGTCATACTCTGCTCATTGCGCTCATAGAGTGCAACCCCACCCTTAGCCAGACGGATATTAGTGATGTAGTCCACATGATCTTCCCAGAATTCTGTTTCGACAGAGAACCAGTCCATAGCCGTGGCATTGGGGATATTAATGATGCGCTTGCCGTTGATATAAACCTTTAGGGCACGCTTGTTGAACGACAGGGCAAAATGATTCCAGTCGTTCAGTTCCATGATGTCCTCCAAAGACGCGTTTCCATGGACATTATCATCACTATTCGGCTTTTGGATGGACCAGGTCATTCTGTCCTGACTGAACCAAATGCTACTATTATGACGGTCGTTCTCTGAATTCAGATACAGATTGTAGGCCGTGTTGGTGTCTTCCTTGCCAGTGGCGAAGAAATCGAACTCCAAGGTATAGAATTCAGGCAGGTATTTCTTGTTACCATCCTTAATGAGCGGCGTGATTTCCGTATTAGAGCCATGCTCAAACTTGATGGCCATCTTGCCGTTCATCCTGGCAACCTCGGCATTATTCTCGATGAGATCCCACTTCGACGGGAACTCACCCAACTGCTCACCCTGAAGGTTATCCTCGAAGATGACGACAGTGCCAGGCACGAAGTCGCTCTTCACTTCCTCGCCCTTGGCAGTCTTCTTCTTGGCAGCGGGAGCCTCCTCCTGCTCTCCTATTTCCTCATCTTCGTAGTCGGCATCGTTGCTCTTACTCTTTTTCGTGCCGTTGATGGCATCGTCTATGGCGTCGTCGGTCTCGCGAGTAACCTTATTAGTAACTTTATTGGACACTGCATTCTCGGCTGCATTGACAGCTCGGTCCTTCAGGCGCTTGAGGAAGCCCTGAGCGTCGGCCGTGACAGCGAAAGCTACTGCCATCAGCAACATTAAAACGATTCTCTTCATTTCTGTCTTAGGTTTGGTTTTTATTTGACGTAAAAGCCCCAACGCAGGAAGGCGTTAGGGCTTAGAGTTCTTGATTAGAGGGCAACCAGCACACCAAGGGTGGGAATGAAGCGTCCCCAGTCCTCTACGACCTGATACTTTGCATCAAAGAAGATCTTCCACTTGTCGTTGACGGGCAGCTCTGCACCGGCACCAATGTTGAAGCCGACCTTGGCCTCGCTCAGGAAACCGAAAGAGTTCTCGCTGTGACCGACAAAGGCAACACCGGCGAGGGGATAGACGTTGATGGCGTCTGTTGCCGGAATGACATACTGCAGATTGACGTTGATGTCCGACATCGAAATACCATCATGTTTGAAGAAGTGGTCTACCTGTGCATCAGCACGTAAGTTGGTGAGGAGCTCGTACTGACCCTTCACACCAATACCGAAGTTCTTGTAGTCAGTGTGGATACCATAGCTGAGGCCTGCGCCTACAAACATATCACCCTGCTCAGCAAACATGGCTGTAGAGAACAGCATCATGCAAGCAATCATCATTAACTTTTTCATACGCTTTAATTTTTTGTTAAGTGTTTATTATTCTGTTTCTTAGTCTTAATTCGGCTGCAAAGATAAGCAATTATTTGAAAACGGAGCATCATTTTTGTAAAAAAATGCTTATAGACCCTAAAATTCAATCATTACTCAACAGAATCTGCAAGATACGGTCTGCCGTACGTCCGTCCCAACGGTCGGGCAGCGCACAGTGTTTCCACGAGCCTCTGACCATCTTTGTCACAGCCTCACTCAACCGCTCGGGATCCTCTCCTACGAGCACGTTAGAACCTACGGTCACCGTCTCCTGATGCTCGGTATAATCATTCAGAGTGATACAGGGAACACCGTTGAAGGTAGCCTCTTCTGCCACGTTTCCAGAGTCGGTTATCACACCTTTGGCGTGAGCAGTCAACCAGCCAAATTCAAGGTAGCTTAAAGGGCTTATCATCAATAGTTTACCATCTAAAGTTTCAAGCTCTTTACGGGCATAGTCACGCAATGGGGCAACAATAGGCACAGAGCCAGCGGCCTTAGTCATTGCGAGGATCATTTTGCTGAGATTATCCTTATCAGCTAACAGAGCCTTGCGATTAAGGGTAAACACGATATACTGTCCCTCCTGAATGTCAGGCAGCGAGGCTGGCTTCTTCAAACGGTCACGGTTAAACCGCAGTGTATCCATCAGGATATTCCCTACCATGAAAGTCTGCGACTGCTCCGACTGTTCGCGAGTAGCCACACCCGTGCTACGCACTCCGGCAGTGAAGAGATAGTCGGAAAGAGCATCAATCACCAGGCGATTTATCTCCTTTGGCATGTTTATATTAAAGGAACGCGTGCCAGCCACCAGATGAGCCAGACGGATGCCACGTTTCTTGGTGACGATAGCAGCGGCCATCGTGGAGGCAAGATCATCGACCACGATCACGACATCTACTGGATGCTCGTCGAGAAAACGGTCGAAGCGAGCCATCACCTCACTGGTAATCTCATTCAGTCGTGAGCTGCCTACACCGAGGAAATACTGTGGACGAGTGATCTGAAGATCTTCAAAGAGCGACGGTTCCAAGGTTGGGTCATCCTCACAGCCCGTATAAACAAGATAACACTCCAGACTCCTGTCGCCGGACGTCTGTCGTCTGTTTATCTCCCTCACCAATGGTGATACCTTTATGAAATTTGGTCTTGCACCAGCGATAATACAGATAATTTTGCTCATAATCGTTTAATTTTTGTTGCAAAGATATGTATTTTTCCCCAAATATTTGGATAATTTGAAGAAAATCTGTAAATTTGCAGCGAAAATATACGGGTCGTGCCGCATAGATCGGGATACTCTACAATAAAAAAATTCATTGGGACTGTTTCCCTTGCCAATGGCGGGCCACAGTTATCCTTCGGGAGAGCAGCAATGCCGGTGGATTACAACAGCAGGGAGCACCCTTATCGTGTGAAACAGGAGTTTTCACCAAATCATCGGCACGTACCCGATTTTTTTAGTTTATAGTTTACAGTTTATAGTTTACAGTTTATAGAAATGTTTTCTGGAATCATTGAGGAATTTGCCACCGTTGTGGCTGTTAAAAAAGACCGTGAGAATATCGACTTTACACTGAAGTGCTCCTTCACCAGTGAATTGAAAATTGACCAGAGCGTCGCCCACAACGGTGTATGCCTGACCGTAGTAGCCATTAACGGCGAGGAGTATGTGGTAACAGCCATGAAAGAGACTTTAGATCGCACAAACCTTGGACTACTGAAAGTTGGCGACAAGGTGAACGTAGAGCGTTCGATGCTCATGAATGGCCGTCTTGACGGTCACATCGTACAGGGTCATGTCGATGAGACCGCCACATGTATTGCGATGGAAGATGCCGACGGCAGCACATACTTCACCTTCGAGTATCCAGAGAACCGTGAGATGGCCAAGAAAGGCTACTTCACCGTCGACAAAGGTTCCGTCACCGTCAACGGTGTCTCGCTCACCGTCTGTAATCCCACCTCCAACACTTTTCAGGTGGCCATCATTCCCTATACGTTCGATCATACTAATTTCTGCGATATCCAAGTAGGGACAGTCGTTAACCTCGAGTTCGACATCCTTGGAAAATACATCGCACGTCTACAACAACTATAACCAACTATGAGATTTCTTAGAAAGACCATCATCCTGCTGGTGTTGGTATTGGCGTCTGCCACCCACGCCCAACGCAATGTAATCCACATTCTATCCACCAACGACATGCATTCGTCGATGGATTATTTCCCTCAGTTAGCCGCACTCGCCGACAGTTTGCGCGACATCGATCCCGGACTGCTCATCCTCTCTGCAGGCGACAACCGCACGGGTAACCCCTTGAATGACCTCTTTGAGATACCCGCCTACCCGATGGTGGCACTGATGAATCAGGTTGGCTTTGCAGCCTCCGCCCTCGGCAACCATGAGTTCGACATTGCCTCACTACCCAGACTCATACCGCTGTCGAACTTCAGTTATATCTGTGCCAACATTGTGCCAGACTACACCTCCGGCATCCGTACCGTACCCTGTAAGGTGTTTGACGTGCGAGGCACCAAAGTGGGCATTATCGGCGTGGTGCAGGTGAATAAATGGGGCCGTCCTGACACCCACCCCGACAACGTACAGGGTCTGAAGTTCCTAGACCCCACGGAAACCGTCAGTCGTTATGAATGGCTCAGCCGTGAGTGCAACGCCACCATCCTACTCTCACATATCGGCTATGATGCTGATGTCCAGATGGCAGAGCACTTCCCCTGGTTAGATCTCATTGTAGGCGGACACACCCATAAACAGCTCACATCAAGCGAACCCCTCCACAACGGAGTGCTCATTACCCAGAACAAGAACAAACTGACCACCGCCACCTATATCACACTGACCTTGGACAGCGGCAAAGTTGTGAGTAAGCAAGCCGAATACTTCGACCTTAAGACCTATCCCCGCCGCAACATCATTGTCGACCAAATGGTCAAAGCATTCAAGGGTAATCCCGCCTTCAGCCGTGTGCTCGCTGTCGCCGACAAGCCCTTCGACAACATCAACGAAGTCGGAGCAATGGTCTGCGACGCCTTCCTTGAAGGCACAGGTGCAGACATCGCTATTGAGAACCGCCGGGGCGTACGACTCGAGCACCTTCCCGCTGGCGATATAACAGTACTTAACGCCCTCGCAATTGACCCCTTTGGCAATCAGGCCGTAGAGATGACGATGACAGGCGACCAATTATACCAAATGCTTACTGCTTACAGCCGTATGGACATCTTCCACTTCCCACATCTGGGTGGACTGCTCGCTGAGGTGAAACTCGACAAGGCCGACTCAACCGTCATCCAGAGTTTCAAGCTCATGACACCCGATGGGAAACCCATCGAGAAGAAGCGTAAGTACCGCATCGTGACCAACACCTATGTCAGTTCAACATGCACCGTCCTCAGTCCCGACGACATAAACGTGCTCAATGCCCAGACTTCCGACCTCATCATGCACTTCCTTGAGCATAAAGGCCACGTCGACTATAATGGTGTCAAGCGTGTCTGGTTCAAGTAAAGGAGTTCTGAAGGATTGGAGATGAGGGTTGTGGCACCGTGAGAGAGGAGGAAGTCGCGGTCGCGAAAGCCCCAAAGGACGGAGACGCAAGGGATACCGGCATTGGCAGCTGTCTGAATGTCCACATCGCTGTCTCCAACGTAAACGGCCTCATCCTTCCCTACTCCAAGGGCTTTGAGAGCAGCAAAGACGGTATCCGGAGCTGGCTTCTTTCGAATTCCCTTATTCTCATTCTCACCAATGGCGACTTCTACGGTGTCTTGGAAGAAATGACGACATAATTCCTGAGTGGCAGCCATCATCTTGTTGCTAACCACTGCAATATGGCATCCTTTTTCACGAAGGGCTGTAAGCGTCTCTGGGATGCTGTCATAGGGACGTGTGGTATCGAGAGAGTGAGTCATGTAGTGCTGTCGGAAAGTAGAGAAAGCCTCATCAAATAAGGGATTCATGGCTCCATCAGGCACGGCCCGCTCCATAAGCAGACGGACACCATTCCCCACGAATTGACGCACATCGTCGAGCGAATGTTCAGGCATCCCATGGGTACGAAGGGCATAGTTGACAGATGCAGCCAAATCGCCCAAAGTATCCAATAGCGTCCCGTCAAGGTCGAATATATAAGTATTATAGGTAATCATCTATAAACCAGAAACTATAAACTACAAACTCCTTTTGCTGCGCTGAATCATCGTGTGTAACTTATTATTATATTTATGGGCGGCAAGAAGGTCTTCGATTGTGAGGTGCATACGGTACTGCCAGCGATTGTAGGGGTCGCTGGGCACATTAATACGCTCTTCGCGGGGATTCTTGCTTCGCAGTTCAGTGTCCATTGAAAGCCAGTCCTGCAAAGAGAGGACGCAGAGCATGGATGGACAGTAGAGATGGCGGGCTATGATCTCCTCTGCCATATGGGCAGGCAGTTGCTCTGGGGCTCGGCCCTGCTTCTGAAGCATTGTGACATAGTATCGCTGCGTGCGCTCTGGACTCTCACTCCACCAAAGACGCAATGGCGGCATATCATGGGTAGAGATGGTGGCAACACTGCGGTATGGGTTGCCCTCGAGGTGAGCAAATTCGTAGCCGCTATGCTTGGGCATCGACTGAATTTCGAGCGACAAGATGCGTAATTGGTCAAGCACGGGTTGTACACAATCAGGAAGCATACCGAGGTCTTCGGCGCAACAGAGCATACGCGTATGTCCAAACACTTCAGCAAGCCTATGTAGGGCTGTGGCACCCCAAAAGAAGTTGTGACGCTGATAATAATAGTTGTTGTAGAGTCGCATAAAGGCATCTTTCTCATCACTAGTGAGGGCCTCGTAGACGGGTTCTTGGAAGACGCCTATACGGGGATGGTACATCTCTGGCTGGCGCGGATCTTCGAGGAAGAGCACGTCGCTGACGAGACGGTATAAGCCGTCACGTATCCAGAGACTATTCTCGTCTGTCCTGCCCTCAAAGGCATCTCGAACTTTGCATTGAGTATCGTATTCGGCTTTGAGATCATACAGACCGTAACTACGGGGGATGAGAAAATTCTCTCGAACATACTGCGCATGGAGTCCGAAAAGTCGCTCTAGCACACGGTCGTTGATAAACGGACGCGTGAAGAGATCCTTGCGGAATGACAGACCGAAATATTCTATCTCGGCCTGCGTCATAGGCAGTGAGGGTGAGAAATGGCCTAGGATTCCGAAGACAGCATCCTGTGGTATCTCCCAGATACGGAAGAAGCCCAATACGTGGTCAATGCGTATGGCATCAAAATATTGCTCCATCCAACGAAGGCGACGGTGGAACCAGTTGAATATGCCTGCACTCCAATTATAGGTAGGGAACCCCCAATTCTGACCACTTTGGGAGAAGGCATCGGGAGGTGCTCCCGTGGAACAGTCGAGATGGAAAAGCTCAGGGTACATCGTGGTTTCCACACTGTTGCGATTGACACCAATAGGCACATCGCCTTTCAGGACCACGCCGTGCTCATGGGCATAGTCGGCGGCAGATTTCAACTGGAGGTGAAGCTGGTATTGAATCCAACACACCAAATCACGCTGGGACTTGATGTAGCTGATGTAGGGTTCGAGCCAGTCACAATTATCATCAAACCACTGCTTGAACTCTTTTGAGTCAAGTGTCTGGCGCCCACGCTCTTCAAACACTTCACGAGCATATTCGAGTTTAACCCTTTGCACTGCCTCGTAGTCGGTACAACTCAGGGCATTGAGTTCTCTACGCCGCCTCAAAAAGGCAGTCATGCGTTTCTTATCGCGGAGAGGGCCAAGGGCATTTAGGTCGAGATACTGCGGATGGATGGCAAACGCCGATATAATGTTATATGGATATGAGTCACTCCAGGAACCGTCAGTTGTGGTGTCGTTGACAGGCAATATTTGTATGACCTTCATACCAGTAGCCACAGCCCAGTCAACGAATAGGCGCAAGTCACCAAAATCGCCTACTCCACAGGAATTACCGCTACGAAGAGAGAATACGGGCACAGAGACACCAGCAGCTCGCCAAGTCTCCTCACGCACTCTCAGCAGCTCACCATATACCACCAAAACACTGCCGTCAGGTACTGACTGTTGGTCAGAGGGTAGCATACCCTCAGTAGTACGGTTGTCACCCTCTTCCCAAGCCACGAGGGTATGCGTGGCATCATCGACAATGACATACTTGAACTCTATAGGAAGTGGTATGGCATCGACATTCACCGAAAGGAGCCACTCACACATACCAAACTGTTCCATCTGCAGATAGCGGACAGGATTCCAGCTACCAAGTGCGGGATGTCCGCCGAGAATGGCTACAGACTGTCCCTTTCGTAGTTGAGGGGCAGAAACGCGGAAGATAACAGTCTTGCGGTATAGCGGAATTCTCTGAATTGACAATTGATAATTGATAACAGACAATTGACAATTAATGCGATAAGCTCGTGTGTACAAGTGATACTGCAGAGGGATATCTCGCCACTGATCGGGAAAGACGTAATTCTTTGTGGCGTCAAAGTAATAAGAGCGGGGCACCTCTGTCCACTCTCTGCGCAACTCCTTTCCTTCTGAGTCGGCCACATAATAATAATAGGTTATGGCAGTGACGGGGTGCTGGCGCGACTCTATAGCCGATGTCTCCAATTCCCAATGCCAACCGTCATCGGTGGTCATAGGCAGATGCCGCACTTTTTCCTTTCCATCGGAACTCTGATAACTGATGGCCACATAGAGGTTCTCGCCCCATTGAGTTCCGTATTTTATGGTAAACTTAAGTTTCATATATCACGATTTTACTGCAAAGATACAAAATAATTGATAATTGGCAATTGATAATTGATAATTATTTTGTAATTTTGCAGCAATTTTAAAGAATAAGGGTTATGAAAGCCTATAAGAAGAAGTTCTATATCATACCCATCGTGGTCTGCCTGCTCGCAATTGCAGCAGTGGTGGCTTATTATCTGACGGGCAGTTTTTCCCGTTCGGAACAACGTGAGTATGTGTATATCGACGACAATGACAACCTTGACTCTGTAACAGCGAAGTTGGCCCCGATAGCCAGTGAACAGGCCCTGCTGAGTTTCAAGATCATTTCACACCATACTGGGTACGACAAGAATATCAGGAGCGGACGATTTGCCATTGAACCTGGTGAAGGCACCATCAGTGTGCTACGCAAGCTGAAGAACGGTCATCAGGAGCCTCTGAGGCTGACCATTCCTGAGAGTCGTACTACAGACCGTCTGGCGGGTGCTATCGGCAGGAAACTGATGATGGACAGTCTGTCGCTTTCAATACTTCTCAAAGATTCTGCATTCTGTGCCGCACAGGGTTTTGACACAACCACGATAGTTTGTATGTTTGTGCCCAATACCTACGAAGTGTATTGGAACACATCGATAGAGAATCTCATGAGCCGGATGAAGAAGGAACACGACAAGTTCTGGAACGAAAGCCGCATGGCGAAGGCCAGTGCTTTAGGACTAAGTCCCGAGGAAGTGTGCACGCTTGCCAGCATTATCGATGAAGAGACATCGAATAATGCTGAGAAACCTATGATAGCCCGTATGTACTTGAACCGTCTGGCAAAGGGCATGCCTCTGCAGGCAGACCCAACGGTAAAGTTTGCCTTGAAGGACTTCGCCCTGAAGCGTATCTATCACAATATGCTGAACACCGACAGCCCGTATAACACATACCGCTATGCAGGTCTGCCCCCTGGACCCATTAAGGTTGCATCGGTGGCTGGTGTCGAGGCTGTATTGAATCCAGCAAGCCACTCATATCTATATATGTGTGCTAAGGAGGATTTCTCGGGCACCCATAATTTTGCAGCCACCTATCAAGAGCATCTTAAGAACGCATCAAAGTATTCGAAGGCCCTCAATGAGCGAGGCATCAAATAAGTTGACGGTTTACAGTATACGGTTTACAATTTGGATTTTTATAGTTTATAGATAATGGAAGAGAATATATTGAATACGAGTGAAGAGAAAAAATCTGCCAGTTTTATTGAGCAGATGGTGAAGGAAGATCTTGCTGCCGGAAAGAACGGCGGCAGGTTGCAGACACGCTTCCCGCCAGAGCCTAATGGCTACTTACACATAGGTCATGCAAAGGCCATAGCCATAGACTTCGGACTGGCTAAGAAATATGGCGGAGAGTGTAACCTCCGCTTCGATGACACCAATCCACAGAAAGAGGATACGGAATACGTAGAAAGCATTGAGAACGACATCAAATGGCTGGGGTTCAAGTGGGCAAACGTCTACTATGCCAGTGACTATTTCCAGGAACTATGGGACTTCGCCGTATGGCTCATCAAGAAAGGCAGGGCCTATGTTGACGAGCAGAGTTCAGAGGTAATTGCCCAGCAGAAGGGCACCACCACCAGTCCGGGTACAAACAGCCCCTATCGCGACCGTCCCGTAGAGGAGAACCTGCGGCTCTTTGAGTTCATGAACAGCGGGAAGTGTGAGCCCGGCACCCTCGTGCTTCGTGCGAAGATAGATATGGCCCACCCCAACATGTTGTTCCGAGACCCACTGATCTACCGCGTGTTAAATATCCCGCACATCCGTACGGGCAACAAGTGGAACGCATACCCCATGTACGACTTCACCCACGGACAGAGTGATTATCTTGAAGGAGTGACCCACTCCTGGTGTACGCTGGAGTTTGTGGAGCACCGCCCTCTCTACGACCTGTTTGTGGAATGGATGCGTGAGTGGGCAGCAGACTGTGGTGCCGATGCGGAGAGCGGCAGCAGATTATTCACTCTTCACTCTTCACTCTCAACTTATCAGGGTCCCCGTCAGACGGAGTTCAATAAACTGAACCTGAACTACATCCTCCTGTCAAAGCGCAACCTCAAGGCACTCGTTGATGACGGTATCGTGAGTGGTTGGGACGATCCCCGCATGCCGACAATCTGTGGATTCAGGCGCAGAGGCTACTCACCTGAGAGCATCGTGAAGTTTATCGACAAGATTGGTTATACGAAGATTGACGCCCTGAATGATATGGCACTGTTGGAAAGTGTGGTGCGTGACGATCTGAACAGTCGGGCCATCCGTGTGTCAGCCGTCCTCGATCCCGTGAAGGTGGTTATCACCAACTATCCAGAAGGACAGACTGAGACCCTCACTGCCATCAACAATCCCGAGAACGAGGCCGACGGTACCCATGAGGTGGAGTTCGGACGTGAAATCTGGATTGAGCGCGACGATTTCCAGGAAGTAGCCGAGAAGAAGTTTATGCGTCTGGCTCCCGGCAAGGAGGTGCGCCTGAAGAATGCCTATATCATCAAGTGCGACGAGGAGCACCCCTGTGACAAGGATGCCGAGGGTCGTGTCACAACCATTTACTGCACATACGACCCGGAGACCCGTAGCGGACAACCCGGTGCAGACCGTAAGATCAAGGGTAAGACCCTGCACTGGGTGAACTGTCATAACGCTAAGAAGGCTGAGGTACGTCTCTATGACCGTCTGTGGAAGGTGGAAAATCCCCGTGACGAACTGGCCCGTCTGCAGGACGAAGGTCTCACCTATGCCCAGGCCCGGGAACAGATGATGAATCCCGACAACCTGAAAGTCCTGACAGAATGTTATATCGAGCCCTTTGCCGCCACGATGGCTCCACTGAGTCATCTGCAGTTCCAGCGTATCGGTTACTTCACGCCCGATCTGGACTCTACGGCAGAGCATCCCGTATTCAACAAGACAGTGGGCTTAAAAGTTTGAGCGTTCCCGTTCATCGGGAAGCGGCGTAAGCCTAAGGGAGAAAATAGAATAAAATGCAGTCAGAAGATCTCGCATACTTTGAAAGTGAAGAGTTCCGAACAATCCTGAAGAAATACGAGGAGTCGGTTGAATCGGGACATCCAATATACATGGATGCCGACGATCTGGCCGATATTGCCGACTACTACCAGTATAACGGTTACCCAGAGAAGGCCGGAGACGCCATAGACCTGGCTTTGGAGTATAACCCCGATGCCGTGGGACCGCTCCTCTACAAGGCAAGGGAGGCACTGGTAGCCAACGACTTCAAGACAGCGGAAGACTACGCCGACCGAATAGAGGCAGCAGACATGATGGAGGCACTCTACTTAAGGGGTGAGATCATGATATGCAAAGGAGAGACAGAGACGGCAGATCAATACTTCATAGAACAGATGAAGAACATCATGACTGACGAACAGATGGACTACGTGTACGACGTGGCCAACATCTTCTCTGACTACGACATGCACGATAAGGCCTTCGAATGGATGGCACGATCGCAAGGAGACAACTCCGACAGTTTTAAGGAACTGATGGCACGGACACTATTTGGTCTGGGGAAGTATCAGGATAGTGAGCGAATCTTTAACGAACTGATAGATCATGACCCCTACTCCATCCGTTATTGGAACGCACTGGCAAGTGCACAGTTCATGAGAGAGGACTATAGCGCAGCCATCACCAGCAGCGAATATGCGATTGCCATCGATCCCAACGATCCTGAAAGCCTGCTGTCAAAAGCCAATTGCCTGTATAACCTCGGTAACTATGAGTCGGCCCTCTCCTACTTCAAAAGATATTCCGAACAGGTAACTGACGATGAATTCGGATATCTGTATCAGGGAACCTGTCTGATAAACCTGGGACACTATGAAGAGGCGATAGAAGCACTGAACATTGCCCTTGAAAAAGCTCAAGAAGACTCACAATACCTGCCTGAGATCTATCAGGAGATGGCTTTCGGATATAGTGAACTGAAGAATCCAGACAAGGCACTCTATTACATAGACCAGACCCTGAAGTTGGATTGCGATCACACCAACATCGAGATCATCCGAGGTCACATTCTGCTCGCCAACAAGAGGGCGAAAGAGGCGGCAGATGCCTTTAGGAAAGCCCTACTGCAGTCGGACAACTCACCAAGAACCATGCTGAGGATTATTGTATCACTCTATGACAACCAATATACCCTCACCTCCTATTCCTTTCTCAAGCGTCTGCTTTCTGAGATGAAGGATAATTGGAACGAAGGCTATTCTTACATGGCGCTATGTTGTCGCGACCTCGGGAAGTATGAAGAGTTTCTGAAGTATCTCAAAAAAGCAGCTGAGAAGAATCCAAAAGAGGCAAAGACCGTTCTCGGGGGAATGTTCCCGGAGGGATTGGAGCCTGGTGAGTATTATAGTTATATGATGAAGAAAATAAACCAAGCATAGACAAATGAACTTCATAACGAATATTCTTAACAGTCTGGGATGGTATCCTACTGTGTTTATCCTGATGCTTCTGGAGAGCACGGTGATTCCCGTACCCTCAGAGTTTGTGGTGCCCCCTGCTGCCTACCATGCCGCAGGCGGATCACTAAACGTATTTCTTATTATACTCTTTGCCACACTTGGCGCAGATGTAGGCGCCAGCATCAATTACTTCGTGGCATTATATGTGGGAAGACCCGTCGTCTATAAATTCGCCAACAGCAAATGGGGGAAAATGTGCCTGTTGAATCAAGAGAAAGTGGAAAGAAGTGAGAAATATTTTGACGATCATGGTGTTGCGGCAACCCTTACGGGACGTTTTGTTCCTGTCATCCGCCACCTGATTTCCATCCCGGCAGGTCTGGCAAGGATGAACTACTGGAAATTCCTTCTCTTCACCACTATCGGTGCAGGTGGCTGGCACAGTGTTCTGGCTGCTATGGGATGGTACCTGCATTCCATCGTTCCCGAGGATCAGCTGAATGAAAAGATCAGCGAATATGCCGAGTACATCAAAATTGTGATTATCGCACTCCTGGTGCTGGCAATCATCTATTTTGTAGTCCGAAAAAGGCTATCGGGAAAGAAATAAGTAAAGAAACATGCATAAAAATAACATTTTTCCCTGAAATATTCTTTTGTTTCAGGAATTATTTGTATTTTTGCCGATTATTATCAGCTTATCAAGATTATGGCAAGGACAAACAATCATCTGGTTATCATGGCAGGCGGCGTAGGAAGCCGTTTCTGGCCTATGAGTACATCCGAAAAGCCTAAGCAGTTCATCGATGTACTTGGTGTAGGCAAAACACTGTTGCAACTGACTGTTGAGAGATTCGGCAATCTGGTTCGCCCGGAGAATATCTGGGTCGTAACAAACCAGAAATATGCCGACATCGTCAAGGAACAGTTGCCCGATATGCCTGAAAGCAATATCCTTTGCGAGCCATGCAGGAGAAATACCGCTCCATGTATCGCATACGTCAGTTGGCGCATCAAATCTACTGATCCCAAGGCTAATGTGGTTGTCACGCCAAGCGACCACATTGTAGTGGACAAAGCAGAATTCCAGCGTGTTATCAAGGAATGCATGGTCTTTACCAGCGAGACAGATGCCATCGTGACCCTCGGCATGAAGCCCAACCGTCCGGAAACAGGATATGGATATATCCAGGCTGACCTTAGCAGCAGTTCCCTTCGGAACAAAGAGATTTTCCGTGTGGACTCCTTCCGTGAGAAACCCGACTACCAGACAGCCCAAGAGTATATCAAGAAGAACTACTTCTTCTGGAATGCCGGAATTTTCATCTGGAACGTCAACACAATCGTCAATGCCTTCCGCGTATACCAGCCGGCAATGGCCAAGATCTTCGAGTCGTTACTCCCCATCTATGGCACATCCAAAGAACAGGAAGAGATCAACCGTCTTTTCCCTGAGTGCGAAAACATCTCCGTAGACTATGCCATCATGGAGAAGGCCGAGGAGATTTTCGTGTGTCCCGCCGACTTCGGATGGAGTGACCTTGGCACCTGGGGATCGCTGCACGAGCAGAGCAAGAAAGATCTCTATGGTAACGTATGTATCGGCAATGACATCAACATCTTCGAAAGTCATAACTGCATCGTTCACACCACACAAGAGAAAAAGGTTGTCATCCAAGGACTCGATGGCTACATCGTTGCAGAAAAAGACAATACACTGCTCATCTGCAAACTCTCGGAGGAACAGCGTATCAAGCAATTCTCAGGAAACGATTAATTTTTAAATATGAATAAAAAAGTTGCTCTTATTACAGGTATCACAGGCCAGGATGGCTCATACCTGGCAGAATTCTTAATTGAAAAAGGTTATGAGGTACACGGCACTATCCGCCGTTCGTCCGTAGACTTCCGTGAACGCATTGCACATTTGGAAGGAAAACCTAATTTTCATCTTCATTATGCTGACTTAGGTGACTCGATGAGTATTCTCGGCGTCATCGGGAAGGTAAAGCCCACAGAAATTTATAATCTGGCAGCACAGAGTCATGTACAAGTGAGTTTTGACTCGCCTGAGTTTACAGCCGATGTTGACGCTGTAGGCGTGCTTCGCATATTGGAAGCCGTACGCCAGCTTGGGCTCACAGAACATTGTCGTATCTACCAGGCCTCTACATCCGAACTCTACGGAAAAGTTGAGGAAGTGCCACAAAACGAGAACACCCCGTTCCACCCCTACTCTCCTTATGCCGTAGCCAAGCAATATGGCTTCTGGATTGTGAAGGAATACCGCGAGGCCTATAATATGTATTGTTGCTCGGGCATCTTGTTCAATCATGAGAGTGAGCGTCGCGGTGAGACTTTCGTTACCCGAAAGATCACACTTGCCGCTGCACGCATCAAACAGGGCAAACAGGACAAGCTCTATCTGGGAAATCTTGGAAGCCTGCGTGACTGGGGCTACGCCAAGGACTATGTTGAGTGTATGTGGCTTATCTTACAGCAACCGAAACCTGAAGACTTCGTCATTGCTACGGGTGTACAGCACTCTGTACGCGATTTCTGCTACCATGCCTTCAAGCATGTAGGCATAGAGTTGGAATTTGTTGGCGAAGGTGTCGATGAGAAAGGTATCGACAAGGCCACGGGTAAAGTACTCATTGAGGTCAGTCCCGACTTCTACCGTCCCACTGACGTTGTCAACCTGTGGGGCGACCCCACCAAAGCAAAGGCCAAACTAGGTTGGGATCCCAACAAGACCTCATTCGAGGAACTTGTAAAGATTATGGTTGACAGTGATATGGCCAAGGTGGCTGCAGAAGGCGCTGCCGCCAAAGTACGCACCAATCTGGCAGAATATTTGGAAAAAGGTATCGTGAAATAAACTATGTTGGACAAAAACAGTAAGATATATGTAGCGGGACACCACGGCCTTGTGGGTTCCGCTATTTGGAATAACCTCCTGCAAAGGGGTTATACCAACCTGATAGGACGCAGCCACAAAGAACTCGACCTGACTGATCAGGTGGCTGTTAAGAAGTTCTTTGATGAAGAGCGTCCCGATGCAGTGGTTTTGGCCGCAGCCTTCGTCGGTGGCATCATGGCTAACTCGCTTTATCGCGCTGACTTCATCATGATGAACATGAAGATCCAGTGCAACGTCATCTCGGAGGCGTATGCCCATGGTGTGAAGAAGCTGCTCTTCCTTGGAAGCACGTGTATCTATCCGAAGAACGCCCCCCAGCCCATGAAGGAGGATTGTCTGCTGACATCCCCGCTGGAATACACCAACGAGGAGTATGCCATTGCGAAGATTGCTGGACTGAAGATGTGTGAGTCATACAACCTTCAATATGGCACAAACTATATTGCCGTCATGCCAACGAACCTCTATGGTCCAAACGACAATTTCCATCTTGAGAACAGCCATGTGATGCCAGCGATGATGCGAAAGGTTTATCTGGCAAAGCTTATTCACGATGGTGCCTGGGACAAAATCGTCATCGACTTGAACAAGCGTCCGGTAGAAGGTGTCAATGGCTCAGCCAGTCGTGATGAGGTTATAACGATATTACGAAAATATGGCATCGAGGACAATAAGGTGACCCTTTGGGGAACGGGAACGCCTTTGAGAGAATTCCTTTGGAGCGAGGATATGGCAGACGCCAGTGTCCACGTGCTGTTGAACGTAAACTTCAGCGATATCATTGGAATAGAGAAATACTCCTCCGTACATTATGGGGCAAGCACCGATGGAGCTGTAGACCGCAATCATTCAGCCGGTCGTGGCGGAGCCATCCCCAAGTTAGGTGAGATCCGGAACTGCCACATTAATGTTGGTACAGGCAAAGAACTCACTATCCGTGAACTCTCTGAACTCGTAGTCAAGGCCGTAGGTTTTGAGGGGACTGTTGAGTTTGATACCAGCAAGCCCGATGGCACGATGCGAAAACTCATTGATGTATCGAAGCTCCACTCCCTCGGTTGGACGCACAAGGTCGAGATAGAAGACGGCGTTCAAAGACTCTTTGAATGGTACAAGAAAAGTCTTCAATAGACATAAAAAAAGCCCGCCGATGAGCGGGCCTTTTTTATGATGACAATTTACATTTACTTAGCATAAAGTGCGACGATTGTCTCGTATTTCTCCTGCTTGCCGGAAGTCTGTTTCGGCTCCTCAACCTTCTTTCCGTACTCGTAAACCTGCTCGAAGGTCAGTTTGCCATCCTCGAAGTCCTTACCGATGCCGCTATCGAAGCTGGCATAGCGAGCCTTCTTCATGGCGGGCAGTTCGGAGTTCTCCAGGATATCGGCTGCGTTCATCAGAGCACGGGCCATAGCATCCATACCACTGATGTGAGCGATAAACAGATCCTCAAGGTCGGTACTGTTACGACGGATCTTAGCGTCGAAGTTGGTACCACCATTGCCAAGACCACCATTGCGGATAATCTCCATCATGGCCTGAGTCAGCTCGAAGTTGTCGATGGGGAACTGGTCGGTATCCCAGCCGTTCTGAGCGTCACCACGGTTAGCGTCGATAGAACCCAGCATACCAGCGTCTACAGCACAAGCCAGTTCGTGCTCAAAGGTGTGTCCAGCAAGAGTAGCATGGTTCACCTCAATGTTCACCTTAAAGTCCTTATCCAAACCATGAGCTTTCAGGAAACCGATAACGGTCTCAGTGTCAACATCATACTGATGCTTTGAAGGCTCCATGGGCTTCGGCTCAATCAGGAACGTACCCTTAAATCCCTTGCTACGGGCATAGTCACGAGCCATACCCAGCATGGTTGCCATATGCTCCTTCTCACGCTTCTGGTCTGTGTTCAGAAGACTCATATAACCCTCACGTCCTCCCCAGAACACGTAATTGGTACCACCCAGTTTGATGGTTGCGTCGATTGAATTCTTGATTTGAACGATAGCACGTGCGACGACGTCGAAATCAGGGTTGGTGGAAGCACCGTTGGCATAACGCTTGTTGCCGAATACGTTAGCGGTACCCCAAAGCAACTTGATGTTAGGGAACTGCTTCATCTTCTCCTGAGCATAGTCTGTGATAGCCTTCATGCGCTCCTCGTACTCCGCGATTGTCGGAGCCTCCTCAACGAGGTCCACATCGTGGAAGCAAAAGTACTCAATACCCAGCTTATCCATGATCTCGAAGCCGGCATCCATCTTATCCTTGGCGCGCTGGACAGGATCAGCAGCCTTGTCCCAATCGTAAGAGCGAGTCTGACCACCAAACTGGTCAGCACTTGCGCCACCCAGTGTATGCCACCAAGCCATTGCGAACTTCAGCCAATCTTTCATCTTCTTTCCCATCACGACCTTCTCCGGCTCGTAGTAGTGGAAAGCCATTACATTCTTACTGTCTTTTCCTTCGAAAGGAATTTTGCCCGTAAAGGCGAAATACTCTTTTGCCATAATTTGTTAGTTTTTATGATTATAAGTTTACAAATTCTTCTTCAGGGACTCCTTCCACTGGGCGTATGCAGCAGCATAGGCGGCACGATCAGCCTCCTTGGGTTCTATCACCTGCAGTTTGTCAAGCGTTGCGAATGCCTCGTCGGCATTGGCATAGATACCGGCTCCAATACCAGCGCCCTTGGCAGCACCTACGGAACCGTCGGTGTCGTAGAGCTCTATGGTAGCACCGCTCACGCCAGCCAAAGTGTCGCGGAACAATGGACTCAAGAACATATTGGCTTTACCTGCATGAATCTTCTTAATGTCCATGCCCATCTGCTGCATGATTTCCATGCCATAGCAGAACGAGAAGACGATACCTTCCTGGGCAGCACGCACCAGATGAGCCTTGTTGTGCTTGTTGAAGTTCAGACCGTTGATCGAGCAGCCTATCTCTTTATTCTCCAGAACACGTTCAGCACCATTCCCAAATGGGATGACTGTCACACCTTCACTGCCGATGGGCACTGTAGCTGCCAGATCATTCATCTCTGCATAGCCTATCTCTGGAGTGATATTACGATGCGTCCATGCATTCAGGATACCAGTACCATTGATACATAATAGCACACCCAGACGCGTCTGGTCTGCACTATGGTTCACATGGGCAAACGTATTCACGCGGCTTTGCTTGTCGTAGTTAACATCGCCAAGCACACCATAAACGACGCCAGAAGTACCTGCAGTAGCAGCTATCTCACCGGGGTTCAACACATTGAGTGAGAGAGCATTATTAGGCTGGTCACCACCGCGATAAGTGATTGGAGTTCCAGCTTTCAGTCCCATCTCCTCAGCAGCCTCAGCACTGACCACACTCTGCTCTGCAAATGTCGGCACGATGTCAGCAATCAGAGAAGCGTCGAAGCCATAATAATTCATCAGGAAGTCAGCCACCTGGTTGTTCTTAAAATCCCAGAACATACCCTCGCTCAAACCACTCACAGTAGTATTGGCCACACCTGAGAGTCGCATAGCGATATAGTCACCAGGCAACATGATCTTATAAATCTGGCTGTAGAGCTCCGGCTCATTCTCTTTCACCCATGCCAGTTTTGCGGCTGTGAAATTACCCGGAGAGTTCAGCAGATGGCTCAGGCACTGCTCAGCTCCCAAGTCCTTGAAAGCTTTCTCACCATAAGGAACAGCACGAGAGTCACACCAGATAATCGACGGACGCAGAGCCTTCAGATCCTTATCGACACACACCAGACCATGCATCTGGTATGAGATACCGATAGCTTTAATCTCCTCTGCAGTAGCCCCGGAGTCGGCCATGATCTTCTTTAAACTCAGCTTCGCATTATTCCACCACATCTGTGGATCCTGTTCTGCCCAACCAGCCTTCACAGCCGTAATCGGAGCTTCCTTCTCTGGGAAGAATGCAGAGGCCACACACTTGCCATTATCGGCGTTTACAAGAGATGCCTTCACTGATGAGCTACCGACATCAAAACCTAAAAGATATCTGTTTGCCATAAAATGAATAATTATTTTATTTAAAATACGCTTTTGATGCAAATTTCCCCATTTTTTTTTATTTAAACAATTTTTTTTCGAAAAAAAGCATTTTTTTTACCATATTTTGTGTTCAATTAAAATATTTTGTTTACCTTTGCACGATAGAATCACATTATTACGTAATAAAGCCATTCATATATGAAGAAAAAAATACTAATACTTGACGACAAAGAGACCATCGCTAAGGTGCTCTCCATCTATCTGATGAGCGACTATGATGTGCAGTGGCTCCCGGATGGACTGCAGGGAGTGAAATGGCTCCAGGCAGGAAACACACCCGATCTTATCATCTCTGATATTCGTATGCCCGGCATGCGTGGTGACGATTTCTTGGAGTGGATCAAGCAAAACGAATTGTTTAAGCACATTCCCGTCATCATGTTGTCCAGTGAAGACTCCACCAGTGAGCGTATTCGCTTGTTGGAAATAGGTGCAGAGGACTATATTGTCAAGCCGTTCAACCCAATGGAGTTGAAAATCAGGGTTAAGAAGATTATACCATAATATATATAAGTACATATACATATTTTATTTTATAGATGATAGGTATAGTTTATCTTGGTAGCAATCCAGAAACCCAGGAACGTCTGAAATACATTCCCGGAAGGTTGGTTCAGTTTACGACCAACTACAAGGATGCCGCCTCTGCCTGTGCCCCACATGTCCGTAATGAGCATGTCATCATGTTCTACGAGCAGACGGTCCAAGCAGAAGATATCACGGCTATCACCTATATTAAAAAGAAGTGTAAGAATGTCTACATCATCCTGCTCACCAACCAATTGACCTTGGATGACAGGAAGATGTACCAAAAGTGTGGCATCAACGACACGATTGACGCTAAGTCATCCATCACTGAGATGAACAAGAAGATTCAGTTTATCTCTGACCGTGAGATGATGCTGTTCGACGATGCTCCCTCTAAGCACCGTATATTGCGTTTCAAGATTCCCCTTTGGAAACGTTTATTCGATATCTTCTTCTCCCTTTTGGCAATTATCATTCTTTCACCAGTCTTTATCATCACAGCTATTGCCATCCGTTTGGAGAGTAAGGGGCCTGTTATCTTTAAGTCCAAGCGTGTCGGCACCAACTACACCGTTTTCAACTTCCTGAAATTCCGCTCCATGTATGCAGATGCAGAGCAACGCCTGAAGGAAGTGGCCAAAGAAGCTGGCAACCAGTATGCTGAGAAAGACCAGCCTGAGGAAGGCAAGGACAATCAAAGCGTTATCACCGCTCCACTTGGTGACGAGGCTGAGATGCTGATGATGGATATGGGTATGGAATCCGCGATGATGATCAGCGACGATGAGGTGATGCTTGTTGGCGATGATTTCGTGGTGGCCGAATCCGACTTTAACAGGGAAAAAGAAGAAGAGAACAATAATGCCTTCGTCAAGATTGAGAACGACCCGCGTGTGACGAAAGTGGGTAAGTTCATACGTAAATACAGTATTGACGAGTTACCACAACTCTTCAATATACTAAGAGGCGACATGTCCATTGTTGGCAATCGCCCGTTGCCGCTCTATGAGGCCGAGAAACTCACCATAGACTCCAGTATCGACCGCTTCATGGCTCCAGCCGGACTTACCGGCCTTTGGCAGGTGGAGGAGCGAGGTAAAGGAGGCATGATGTCAGCAGAGGAGCGAAAGCAACTCGACATCACCTATGGACAAACCTACTGCTTCACCCTGGATATGAAGATCATATTCCGTACCCTCACGGCATTCGTCCAAAAAGATAACGTATAAAACAAAATTAATAGCATAATCCATATCGCAATGAACAAGTTTAAGCGACTATTTTTAATTGTAGCAGCCACAGGAATTGGCGCCTCCGCCTTTGCCCAATTCGACGAGAGCGGTATTGCGGCTGGTTTCTTTGACTCCAGTAAGGACAAGGACATCAATTTCTCTGAGTTTCATCTGCCTCCGTTGGCAGTTTTGTTAGAAAACGCCAAGGCGAATCCCCAGATTCTGTCTTTAGAGAAAGCCAGACAAATAGCTGAGGCAGAAGTGGCAAAACAGAAAAGAAGTATTTTTGGTCATATAAGCGGTCATGCCAGCTATAGTTATGGTAAAGGTGACATGTGGGGAAACAATTCATCTACAGTGACCAGTTACATGATGCTACAATACCAAGGTACCGAGTCGTCATATTGGAATGTCGGTGTAAATGCCAGTATCTCTGTAGAAGATATTTTGGATTATGTTCCCTCCATAAAACGCTCTAGATTAGAGGCAGATCAGGCAGTCATTGCAAAGGATATCGCATATGATAATCTAAAATTAGAAATAGCGAAACTCTTTATCAAAATCACCAATGACTTAGTGACTCTGAAAACCTTGGGAGAGGGTGCAGCAGCTTACCAAGGTGCCGGTGCTTTAAACCGCGAGGAATTTGAAAATGGCAATATGGAAATTGAATCATATGCTCGTACCAAACAATATGAAAGTGCTCAGGTAAGCGGTTATCAATCCATGCAGACTTCTATTACGACGGATATTATTACCCTAGAAATATTAACCCATACACCCATTATTACAAATTCTACAACAGAAATAACGCTTGATACCCATGTGGTGAAATCTGACAAAGAAATAGCCAAAGAGAACAAAGCTGTAGAAAAGCGTATTAAAAAAGCGGTTGAGGAAGAGGATAGGAAAACCAAGGCTTTAGAAAAAGCAGAAAAAAAAGCAGAGAAAGCTGCTGCTAAGGCCGCTAAAAAACAAAAGTAAAACGAAAAAACATTACCATTATGGATTTATTTAGATATATTGTCAGGTTCTTATACAAGATTCGTTGGTATTTGATTATTTTACCACTCATAGCATTGGTGGTGGCATGGTTTATGACCCGCAATATGGAGCGTGTTTATGACACCAACACAACCATTTATACTGGTATGATTACCGCCTACAACATTGAAGGTGGCTCGGGAACAGCAGGTGGTCACTCAGAAACTAACATGAAAAATCTCATGTTGCTCATTACAACCGATGTAACCATCCATGAAGTATCACTCCGGCTGTTTGCACGTTGTATGATGTACGGAAATGTTAATAAAGATAACAACTACATTTCTGCGGAGCATTTCCGCCAGTTAAACAATAGCGTCCCTACGGAGGTCAAGGCACTTATCAACCATAACAGTGAAAATGCCACTTACGCCAATCTAAAGGCTTATGAAAAGCCTACCCAAGACAATTATCTATTTGGCTTAACGAACTATCATCCTTATTTTGGAATCAACAGCATTACCAGTAGATTAAAAGTGATACAGTTAAATCGAAGTGATATCATTGATATAGGTTATTCAGCTAATGATCCAGGTATAGCTTATAACACTTTGGACATTTTGAACGAGGTCTTTGCTCGCCAGTACGCCCAATTACGTTACGGCGAGACTAACAATGTCATTAAATTCTTTGAACGAGAAGTTGCACGTCTCTATCGTATTTTGACGAATGCCGAGGATGACTTGATTCGTTATAATGTGGAAAAACGTATTATTAATTACGGTGAACAGACAAAAGTAGTAGCTGATATGGACGCCACACAACAGACAAGCGATAATAATTTATTAAAAACACAGTCTACTACACGTGCATTAATGGACTATCTGGAACGTCAGTTAGGTGATCGTGCCAAAATAATTAAGGCTAATAAGGAATTTACCGATCAGGTAACAGATATTTCCCGGATCCAATCACGCATTTCTAACCTCCGTCTCATGAGTAGCGAAGGAGGTGGCAGTGGTGTTGAATCGCAGTTGGAATTGGCCAAAGCAGAGAAGATGCTTCAGAATGCAACAGATAATGTTCGTGGACTGATTAAAGACATTGAAGCAGGCACTTACAGTACAGAAACTGGCGTCAAGGCCAACGACATGATAAGCAGATGGTTGGAACAAGTTCTTTTATTGGAAAAAACGAAAGCAGAATTAGCTTCTCAAGAGGTTATGCGTAATAATATTGATAGGCAATTCCTATATTTTGCCCCGATTGGAGCAACGTTAACCCGTAAAGATCGTCATATTGGCTTTATCGAGGGTAATTATATGGAGATGCTAAAGGCTTTGAATGCAGCTCGTCTTCGTCAGAAGAATTTGCAAATGACGACGGCAACACTCCGTGTACTGAACCCGCCATTGTTTCCTATGAATGCCCAACCTACGAACCGTATGATGATTCTGCTCGGTGCATTTTTGCTGACATTCTTACTGACTGCCATGTACTTCTTCATCATTGAGTTACTCGATCGGACACTTCGTGATCGTATGCGTTCAGAGCGTATCACCAAAATACCTGTTATGGGATGTTTTCCGAAAGAAAGTTCATTACGCTACCGCCGATTCAACAAGACTATTGCGGACATGGCACTCCGTCAGTTGAGTAAGGCCTTACTCCCCCATTTCAAGGAAGGTCAGCAGAATGTCCTTAATCTGCTTTCGACAGATGCTGCCAATGGTAAGAGTTACTTGGCTCAGGAGTTGGAGAACTATTGGATTTCCATCGGTCTGCAAGTTCGTCGTCTCACCTACGACGAGGACTTCCTCGCTGAGGACAGCCGTTTCATCATGGCAAAGGGCCTCAAAGACATCTGTCCAGACATCCTGCCCAATGAAATTGCCATCATTGAGTATCCCAACTTGGATGACAACTCCATTCCTTCAGGATTGTTGAATATGGGCACCATCAACCTCTTGGTCACCCGTGCCAACCGCACATGGAAAGACGTCGACCAGAAAGCCCTCAAGGAACTTCAGTCTCAACTTGAAAATCAAGATACGCTCTTCATGTACCTCACTGAGGCTCAGCGTTATGCTGTAGAAGAGTTTGTAGGCCAGCTACCACCATACACCAAGTTTAACAACTTTGTATATCGTATATCCCAGATGGGTCTGACAGCAGTGGAAAATAATCACGCAAAGTAAATGTCAAAAGTTTATTCAAACAGATTATCAGAATATACCCATGAAAACGGAGGAAGAGTAGCTTTACTCTTTCTCCTGTTTGCACTTGCTATTTTGGCATTCATCAATGCAGGTTTTAATGCATTTGCTGTCATCTGCTTATCCCCATTAGCAATACTTTTTGTCTATGCGGCATTTAAATGGAAGATGGGAGGCTTTTGGACCCTTATTATTGTGAATTGGTTTATCATGTACAAAAATTTCACTTTACCATTCCCAGCTTCCTTAGCAGATGAAACACTTGAAGTGCTATTAATAGCAATGGCAATCATAGATGTACGGTATACACCCCACTTTGAAAGAGCATTGAACTTGATGTTTTTGGCAATTATGATTTGGGGTGGGTTATGTTTTCTTGAAATTTTGAATGACACATGTGGACTTGGAATAAATATCACTATATGGTTTACAGGTTTTAGATTGTTGGCTCTACATCTGGTTTGGATTATCTTAGTATTCTCATTATATATTTCTGATCCAAAATCACTGATATTATACTTAAGATTATGGGCTGGGCTTTCACTTTTTTCAGCTTTTTACACCTGGAAGATGATTCATATTGGTCTAACGCCCACTGAAAATGCATGGTTACATAGTCCAAGTAACACTACTCATTTACTGAACGCTGGAACCCTCATTAGATACTGGTCTACGTTTAATGATGCTGCTTCCTATGGATGTAATGCTAGCGCTTCTGCTGCCGCATTTCTTATTATTGGCATTACCTCAAAAATAAAATTTGACAAGATATTCTTCTTATTAACAGCTGCTGCCGTCATCTGGGGAATGTTTCAGTCAGGAACGAGAACAGCCATGATTACATTAATTGCGGGGTTTATTGTATTCTTGTTTTTATCGAGATCTGTTAAAATTCTTGTACCAAGCGCTATTATCGGAGGCTTCTTTTTGTTTATACTCATATTCACGAATATTGGTGACAGCAACCAACAGATGCGAAGAATGAGAACTGCCTTCAAATCTAAAGAAGATGCATCCGCAAACGTTCGAGATGTTAACAAGGCAGCCATTGCTAAATATATGAAAGAAGCTCCATGGGGTATAGGTATTGGAATGTTGTCATATGACATACCAGCCAATAATAAATTTAGAAAATTATCAGATATACCACCTGACTCTGAATATGTATTTATATGGGTTAGAACGGGTGCCATAGGCATTACTGTATTTACATGCTGTATGGTAATGATGTTTTTAGGAGGATGTATAGTTGTTTTATTCAAACTCAAGAACCCCACTCTCATTGGAATTGGGGGAGGATTATGTGCTGCGTTTGTTTCAATAAATTTAGGAGGATATGTCAACCAGGTTTTGTATTTATATCCGAATGGATTAACTTTCTTTGGGGGAATAGCGATTGTCTATTTACTCCCATATATAGAGCCTGAATGGATTAAATATGAAGAAAGCAGATTAGCAAAAATAGAAGAAAAGAAACGCATAAAGTTTGAAAAGAAATTAGCTTCACGAGTTTAGGACATTGAAGATTGAGGTTTCTATTATTACTATCAATTATAATGGACTGGAAGACACCTGTGCATTGATTGAGTCCATCCCCTTCAATGAAAACATGGAGGTGATTGTGGTTGATAATGCCTCACAAAATCAAGAAGCAGAAACTATCGCACAGCGATACCCACAAGTAACTGTCATTCATAGTGATAAGAATTTAGGTTTCGCTGGGGGTAACAACTTAGGCATTCAAGTAGCTCAAGGGAAATATCTGTTTTTAATCAATAACGATACTATTTTTAAGGATTTCAATATCAATGCCCTCATTAGCAGAATGGAATCGTCCCAAGAAATTGGCATCGTATGTCCTAAGATTCGCTTTACCTGGGGAACAAATCCAATCCAGTTTGCGGGCTATACCCCCCTTTCCAAAATAACAATCCGCAATCAAGCCATTGGTTTTAACGAAGAAGATCATGGACAATATGATACGTCCCACCCCACTCCTTATGCCCATGGGGCAGCCATGCTGATTCGCAAAGATGCTATTGAAAAAGTTGGGCTAATGCCTGAATGCTATTTCCTTTATTACGAGGAGTTGGATTGGTCTATGATGTTCACACGCGCTGGCTATCAGATATGGTATGAACCAAAATGCACAATCAACCACAAAGAAAGTCAAGCAACAGGTCAGAACAGCCCTTTACGCACCTATTTTATCACGCGCAACAGGTTACTATTAGTCAAGCGAAATCCAAAAGAGTTCAACAAGACTCTTGCGTATCTCTACTTATTTGGAATCGTTGCATTGCGTGACATTCTCAAATATGCTTGCTCTACACGCTTCGACCTCCTAAAGGCCACTCTTCGAGCCTTATGGCATTTCATTCTATACGCTCGGCCTAAGCCGCTTGCTACCAAAGGAACGCAAGAACTATAAACAATAATCTATAAACACTAAGATAATAATGAATATAACAACATGGGATTTATTAATATGGGGTGACCTCATCCTATTCATAATAGTAGCAGCCGCTGTCCTCTATTTAGGCGTCTTTGCCATAGCCGCCCTAATTAACCGTCATCACGAGTCGATACGATCCAAGAAACAAAACCGCATCGTTGTTCTAATACCTTCTTACAAACAGGATGCCATTATTGAGCAGACCGTCATTTCAGTTTTGTCCCAGGCCTACCCACAGCGAATGTTTGACGTGGTTGTCATCTCTGACCATCAGGAAGAAATGACCAATATGCGTCTGGCACAATACCCTATTACACTCTTGACACCAAACTTTGAAGAGAGCACGAAGGCGAAATCCCTTCAATATGCAATAATCAACCTGCCTGAGTTCAAAATCTACGATATGGTCTTGATTCTTGATGCCGATAATATCGTAGAGCAAGATTTCCTTGCCAAGGTCAACGATGCCTTTGAAACTGCAGCAACCAAGGCTATCCAATTGCATCGCATTTCAAGAAACAGGGATACAAGCGCAGCCAGATTAGGAGCTCTTTTCGAGGAAATCAACAATGCCATCTTCCGCCGTGGGCATATCAACCTTGGATTATCATCCGCTTTGGCTGGTTCGGGTATAGCGTACGACTTTGCCTGGTTTAAGGCCAATGTCATGAAAACCCGTACAGCCGGTGAAGACAAGGAATTAGAAGCATTACTTCTACGTCAGGAAATCTTCATCGATTATTTCGATGACATATATGTTTATGGTGAGAAAAAACGTACTACAGCCAAACTCAACCAACAACATGGACGTTGGGCTATTGAGCAGTTCCATAACTTTACTCGAAATATCCGCTTTCTCCCAGGAGCACTCTTTTATAAACAGTACGACCTGGCAGACAAAATTATCCAATGGATGCTTATTCCCCGTGCTACAATGATGGTCATCATCATTCTCATGAGTATTATCCTACCATTTATCTATATGACGCTAGTCATCAAATGGTGGATCTTAGGGGCTATTGCCCTCTTTATCTTTGCACTGGCAACACCAGATTACCTCGTCAATGAAATATGGGAGAACACTTATCTTAATTCTCCTTTCACCAGACTTTGGCATTATATGAGGCCACAAATGTTAGCAAAGAAGAAGAAGAAATGATTTGGACAATTCTGCATAGCATAGATATTGCCCTATGGGTTATCATCGCAAGCTCTGTAGCCTATGTGGTGTTCTTTGCCATCATTTCTCTATTCTATGAGAAGGAATACCAATTAGCTACTCATGCTGCAGCCCTAAACAGCAAACAGAGTAAGTTCCTCATTCTTTATCCCGCCTATAAAGAAGACCGCGTCATCATCAATGCTGTAGAAACTTTCCTATTGCAGGACTATCCTACCAGCCATTATACGGTGGCAGTCATCTCCGACCATATGCAACCGGAAACCAATGACTATCTGAGCAAACTACCCATCACCCTGCTCACGCCTGAATTCGATAAGAGTTCTAAAGCCAAAGCCATGCAATACGCCATCAACGAGGTCAAAGGAGAATATGATCAGGTGGTTGTCCTTGATGCCGACAATGTTGTCCGTCCCGAGTTTCTATCCCAGTTAAACGTTTTATGCACCATATATGATGCCATACAGTGCCACCGCTGTGCCAAGAATGCTGACAACGATGTAGCTGTGCTCGACGGCGCCAGTGAGGAAATCAACAATACGTTTTTTCGCAAAGCCCACAATCGATTAGGATTGTCTTCTGCACTGATTGGTTCTGGCATGTGCTTCAATTATGAACTATTTAAGAAGAATGTATTTCAATTATCCACAGCTGGCGAAGATCGTGAGATGGAAGCCATACTCCTTCAACAAGAGAAATTCATCAAATACGCGCCCGATATTCATGTTTTCGACGAGAAGGTCAGCAGTCAGGATAATTTCCAACGGCAACGCATGCGCTGGATGACCGCTCAAGTTCAGAGTCTGCTCAGCAACTTGCCCAAAGTCCCCAACGCCATCGTTCATGGCAAGATTAATTTCATCGACAAGACCATCCAGCAGGCACTCATTCCCCGCTCCATTCTCATTGTCCTCTTGGCAGGCATCTCCATCTTCATGACTATCTTCATGCCCTCTTGGTGTGAAAAGTGGTGGATACTCTTTGCTTTGTTGGCTATCGCGCTGTTCATAGCAATACCACGCCAACTACGGTTCCGTTCCTTTGCCAAGGTGCTTGCCATCCCTGGTCTCGTGCTGCGCATGTTCAAGAACCTCCTCCACATCGACCACAAGAATACCGATTTTATCCATACCCAGCATGGTCAGTCTACCATATAATTCAAGGAACAACTATATATCAATAGCCAAGGCAATTGGAATCATTCTGATGGTAGTTGGACACTCTGGATGTCCTGACGCCATTGGGAAGTTTATTTATCTTTTCCACATGCCTTTGTTCTTTGTCTGCTCTGGCTTTTTTTTTAAAGAAATCTCAGATTGGCCATCACTTTATTCTTTCTATCTGAAAAGGATGAAAGGCTTATATTGGCCATATTTGAAATGGAGTCTGTTGTTCCTTCTTATGCACAATATATTCCGACACTTACATATCACAGCGAGTGTCATTTACCAGAAAGAAGATTATATCAGACAACTCATAAAGATGTTTTTTATGACAGACTACGAATTACTGATACGTCCGTTTTGGTTTATTAAAGAATTATTATTTGCAGCTCTAATTGTAGCAGCTATATCATTTCTTAACTCTCGTCTTTCTACTAAGAAAAAGCCAGAGTTGCTTTTTGTGATTGCCATCATTTCTTCTGTCATTTCAAAGATCGTTCCACCCATACCATTAATTGGAAATTGCTCTGTATTGTGCCTTAGCATTTTATATTATTATACAGGCATTTTAATATACAAATACAAACAGTTTATTCCATTATCATACACTACCTTGATATTCACATTCATTATTGTACTATTTGGAAGTTTATTCTTTAAGGGGACTATTGATATGCGATTTACGAGCATATATAACCAAATCCCATATTACATTTTATCCATAACAGGTATTATTATGATCCTATGTATCTCCCAAAAACTTGAAACAACAAACAAAGTCTCACTACTATATTATATTGGGAATCACACTATGCCTATATTAGCACTTAACCTTTTAGCATTAAAAGTAGGAAGCCTCTTAAAAATATGGCTATACGGATTACATATTGAACAACTGGCTTCCTATACCGTAATTTTCGACTTCAATTCATGGTTTTGGCTTATATATTCCATAATAGGTGTTGCCATACCTTTACTAATTCATTATTTGTATTATAAATGTATTAACATATATATTTCACATTGATTAAAAATTTTTCCTCGTTTTCTTTGAATTCACAAAAAAAGTTAGTATATTTGCACTGAATAATGAGTGAAAGAGTACATAAAAGTTTTTTAAACGCGGAAGTAAATCTCTTATTTTACTTTCTTACTCTTTTTTTGGCTTTTTTTTCAAGAAAGATCTTCCTTGATTGTTTAGGAACAGAGTTTATTGGTTTAACAGGAACATTAGGTAATATCCTTGGGTACCTTAATCTGGCTGAATTCGGCATCTCTGCAAGTGTTGGCTATTTTCTTTTCAAACCACTCCAAACAAATAATCATCAAGAAATTCAAGATATTCTTTCATTGTTAGGCTATATCTATAATAAGATTGGTCTCATTATTCTAACAGGTGGTGTTATCATTAGCCTTTTCTTCCCATTCATTTTTGCCAATGCCAATCTTGATCTCAGAATCATTTACTTTGCCTTTTATTCTTTCTTAGGCTCTTCATTAATTGGCTACTTTATCAATTACCGGCAAACTTTGTTGTCAGCAGATCAGAAAAATTATATTGTAGCCATCTATTTCCAATCTGCTAATATTTTAAGAATCATATTACAAATTGTCTTAGCATATTATTATAGAAATTTGTATGTATGGGTGGGCATCGAATTCCTTTTTGGTATAATTGGCTGTATCATCCTTAATTGGAAAATCAACAAGGAATACCCGTGGCTCCATGTTGAAAAGAAGAATGGCAGATCTCTTATCCAAAAATATCCAGAGATCATCACAAAGACCAAGCAAGTCTTTATTCATAAAATAAAGGATTTCGTATTAGTAAAAAGTGACGAACTCTTTATCTTTCTGTTTGTTTCCTTGAAGATGGTAGCCTTTTATGGTAACTATATGATCGTTATCTCCAAGCTTATTTCGTTATTCAGCTCAATGACAGGAAGTGTCGGCGCAAGTATCGGCAATCTTGTTGCAGAAGGAGACAAAGATAAAATGATGAAAGTTTTTTGGGAGTTAACGACAATCCAACATACGGTTGCAGCTATTCTCAGTTTTGCACTTTATTCATTCTTGGAGCCCTTTATAACCCATTGGCTCGGAACAGAATATATCATGGACCATCGAATTCTGATTCTTCTCATAATATATATATATATTACAAATTCACGCCAATCAGTAGATGGATTTAACTATGCTCATGGTCTCTATGCAGATGTTTGGTCAGCATGGGCAGAATTGATTATCAATGTTTCGATTACAATTATATGTGGATTAAAATGGGGAATAATCGGTATTCTAATAGGTAAATTAGCCAGTCTTGTGCCTATAGTTGTTTTATGGAAGCCCTATTACCTGTTTGCTTCAGGATTCAAGAAGTCGGTTACCATCTATTGGAAAGGGGTGTTACGAAACTATACCATCTCTATATCTACATTTGCATTGGCAACATTTGTTCTCCATCGTATTCCTATTAACCCATATACCAGTCTTTGGAATTGGATGGCATATTCAGCTATTGGAATGATCTTCTTTTTGTTCATTAACACGACAGCGACACTACTGTTTGCAAAAGGTGCTATCGACAGTCTCAACAGAATTAAATCCGTTATCAAGAAATGAAGTATTCCATAATAACAATCAACTACAACAATAGAGATGGGTTAGAAATGACCATTAATAGCGTTTTGGGACAGACATATAAAGATTTTGAATATATCATTATAGATGGTGGATCTACAGATGGAAGTTTGGAGGTGATAAACAAATATGCTGCCCAAATTGACTACTGGGTGTCTGAGCCAGATAATGGCATTTACAATGCCATGAATAAGGGTATCAGAAAAGCAACTGGCAATTATCTGAATTTCATGAATTCCGGTGATAAATATCATTCACCATCAGCCTTAGAAATGATAGCTGGAATGCATTCTGATGATGACATCATCATTGGTGGCTATTATGACAGCAAAAGAGGGATCGCACATACTATTCCTCCACAAGATATCACTCTGCTTTCATTGATGAAGTACACGATTAACCATCAAGCAACATTTATAAAGAAAAAATTATTCAACAAAAGACTATATGATGAGAGTTATATTATTATGGCTGATGCCAAATTTAATTTTCAGTCAATTATTATAGATAATTGTTCTGTAAAAATAACAGACTGCATTGTCTCTGATTACGACACAACTGGTGCCAGCTCCAATTATGATCTTTATAAAAAAGAAAGAAAGAGGTTTCTAGAGGAGTTATTTCCTCAAAGAGTTCTAGCAGACTACGAGGCAATGTATAACCCCAAGGAAGTGCCTTTGGTATTATTACTCCCTCAACTGAAAGAATCTCCGACCATCCAGCGATGGGTTTACAAACTTGCATATTTTCTCATCAATATCAAAAATTGTAAGAAATGAGAATTGTCTATGTTATTAATAAGATGATAAATCTTGCAGGTATTGAGAGAATCCTGACCTGCAAAATGAATTATTTGTCAGAAAAACCAGATTACTCGGTTTTTCTGGTTACATACGAGCAACCAAACCAAGCACTTTCATTCCAGATAAACAACAAAATAACATATCAGCCCATAGATGCACCCATTCCTCAACGAGAAGAAATGACATTATTCGGATGGATGAAAGCATATATCTCTGCCAGAAAAGTTTTCAGACACCAGTTTTGTAATGTTTTAAGAAACATCCACCCTGACATAGTGATTTGTACAGGTTATGCATTCCCTGTACTCGACCTTATCATTGACAACTCACGACAGATCAATGCAAAGACTATCATGGAGTCTCATGTAAAAGGCGATACTGTGTCCATGAAGAAATACATTTTTAATCACACATTAGCATTACTCTTTTCTTTCTGGGATTACAATATTTTAAAGAAAATCAAAAAGGTCGATTGCGTTGTCACATTGACGCATGAAGACAAGGAGTTCTGGAAATCGTATGCCAATCGTATCGAGGTTATCCCCAACATACTGACTATTACACCCAAAAAAGTCATTGACTATCGCACCAAACGGATTATCGCAGCTGGTCGCTATGTTCACCAGAAAGGTTTTGATATGTTACTTGAAGCATGGCACATAATCAACGAGAATACATCAGACTGGCACCTGTATATCTTTGGAAATGAGAACAGAGAGCCATACCAACGAATAGTAGACAAATATAAATTGAATAACAATACTCACCTGATGGGTGCGACAAAAGACATTGCTGAGGAATTTTCCAAGAGTTCTATTTTCGTTCTGAGTTCCAGATTCGAAGGATTTGGACTTGTACTTGCCGAAGCCATGAGTTGCGGACTGCCATGTGTATCTTTCGATTGTCCATACGGGCCGCGAGATATTATAACCGACGATGAAGACGGCATCCTAGTTGAAAACGGCGATGTTAAAGCTCTTTCAAAAGCCATAGAGCGACTTATGGCAGATGAAAACCTTAGGCAATCCATGGGAGAGAAAGCTTTTATCAATGTTGTCCGATACAATAGTAGTAACATTATGACTCGTTGGGAAGATCTTTTTTCAAGTTTGTAACATTATGGATATCAGTATCATCATACCCGTATATAACGTTGAGCAGTATCTGAAAAGATGCGTTGATAGCGTTCTTTGCCAGAAAGAGGTCTCTTTGGAGGTGATTCTCGTTGATGATGGTTCCACGGACTCTTCAGGAAAGATATGTGATAATTATGCATCCAAGAATGCGAACATCAAATGCATACATATTGAAAATAGCGGTCCGGCCACCGCAAAAAACAGAGGATATGACATCGCAAAAGGAAACTACGTTGCATTTATTGACAGCGATGATGAAATCAAACAAGACATGTTCAGTGTCATGCTTAAATCTGGCTATCATCACAATGCTGATATTGTTTGTTGTAACTATATTCAAGTGGATGAAAAAGGAAACATTTCACATACAGAACATACAGGACAAGAATATGTGCTTAATCAGGATGAAGCACTGAAAGCCATACTCATTAAGGACAAAATCTACTCACAATGCTGGACAAAGATTTACAAACGTGAAACGCTGGAATCTAATCACATAAGAAATACTGAAGGTCTAAAGACTGAGGAGGATTTTATTTATAACATTCAAGCATTCTCTCGTAGTCAAACGGTGTGCATTGTCGACAAGCCATTATATATATACACTCATCGAACAAAATCGCTCTCAAAAGACTATTACAGAAATCACATTAACCAATATATTGACAATCGAATACTAAGACTTGAACTCGTTGAGAGTATTATACATGAGAAATTTCCCCACTTACAAGAATACAGCACATACCATTGTATCTTTTACTATAATGAATTGATTGGCAGGATATGCATGTTCCATAATCTCTATCACGACCAGAGAGTTCTTAAGGTGATTACCTATATTAGAAACCACTCTGAAGTATTGATGGTTCATCACAAGAAGTTAGGATTCAGCATGTCTGGAGTCCTTTTGATTCTTTATCTCCCTGTGACTGCATATCTTCTTTATCGACACAGAAAAACCTAAAACATCCCATTGTTCCATAATTGCTTTAGATGAATGATCAGACATTAATTAAGTATATATAACAGACCATAAAAGCCAACATGCCACATAAGAAGAATGAACTAATTAAAAGCATATCAAAGTATAGAACTAGCATCATGGGTATATCAATGTTATCCATTATGTTGTTTCATCAAAATTTTATTAGTATATTTCCATTTAAAATCTTTCATTATTATGGTTATTGGGGAGTGGATGTTTTTCTTTTTCTCTCTGGCATGGGACTCGTACGTTCTATTGAGAGCAATTCTCTGCCAGTATTCTACAAACATAGATTTATCAGAATTGTCCCATGTTGTTTATTTTGTGGAACACTGAAATATTTGTCATACAAATTATTTCTCATCCATATTCCCATCTTGAGGGATGGACTTCATATTGGTTGGTTGACAGCTTCGTGTCTTGATTTATGGTTTATACCCACAATCATTATTATGTACTTCATCTCACCATTTCTATATCGATTACTTATCAAAAAAACTATTTTAACAATTGCATGCATACTACTTTTATTTTTCTATAGTGGTTTTGTAATAAGTCCAGAAGTTGGTTTTAATTGGTTTTCTCCCGCAGGAATACTAGTGTGGACTATAGCGCGCTTACCAGTTTTCGTTGCTGGACTTTTATTCGGGATTAAAAAATTCGTTTTTACAAGACGTAGAGCTTTTTTTAGTACATTTTTCTTCATTATTGCCATTTTTCTTAACCTGATGATTAGATTTAATTATATTGGGGAATGGTGCCACATATGTGTACTTTTATCCTTAGCCGTAGGTCTTCCAGTATTATTGGTAACAATCATATTACTTATAGAAAGACTTCCTGAGGCATATATTAAGCGGATAGAATTCTTTGGGACACATTCTTTGGAGTTGTACATAGTTCATGAATTCATCTTTAACGCTTATGAGATTTCTATGAGTAATAATTGGGAGTTCTTTTTTCTACTTGTAAGTTTTAGTGTTTCAATCCTTATAGCATATTTTTGCAAGATAGGAATAGAAAGAATAAAAAGCCTATTTCTATAATATGGTTAGTCTAAATTCGAATGGGATATTATATTGTTTACATATGCCCGTTGTAATAGGAACGTAAATGAGAAATATTACACATTCCTTGCTCAATAATAAAAAAATAATTATCTTTGCACAAAAATACAATAAAGGCTATCAAGATGAAAGTAAATTATAGAAGTGTGACGGACAGAAATCCATTTTGGGACTCGCTGAAGTATTTGTTAATTTTCACCGTGGTCTATGGACACATGATTGAAACATGTGTTGATAATAGCCGTTTCAACCAAACTATGTACAATTTCATCTATCTATTTCACATGCCTCTATTTGTTCTAATTTCTGGATATTTTTCACACCTTAAAGACAATAGAAAGTATTTATTAGGATTGACTCATATTTTCGAGACTTACATAGTTTTCCAATTTGCCAGATGTATCAAACCCGCATTATTAGGGGGGCATTTTTCCTTGTTCCCAGATCTTTTTATTCCAAAAGGGATACTATGGTACTTAGTTTGTTTGATTTTATGGCGTCTTATTATTTATTTCACAAAAGACTCATGGTTAAAACGCAACAAATGGGTTGTTCTCATATTGTTTCTAATACTTGGACTAGGCAGTGGATTTGTGAAGGATATTGATGGAACTATTAGTCGTTTCTTAGCATTAGGTTTTTTCTTCTTCATTGGCTATTATATGAAAGACTCTCATTGGGTAGCATTTTCCCGAAGGATTCCTATTTGGTCAACTTTTCTCATGCTGTTTTGTTTATGGTTCCTCATCTATTCTTTTCTTAGTTTCGATATCAGAAGAGTCATTTATTTTGGTAGTTTCTATAACAATTTTTCAATTTCACCATTGAACTATTTTGGAGCAAGGATTTTCATGTACATTTTTGCGATCGTTGTAGGGACTTTATTAATGAGAATTGTTTATGCAAAGCCTCTCTTTTCAAAATATGGCACCTATACATTAGCGATATTCATGTACCATACATCAATAATCATAACATTAAGGCCTTTATTTGCAAATGGAACAATTTCATCTAATGAAGTTATATTATTGGTTTTATCTTTAATTACATGTTTCTTTCTGACATGGCTGACGCAACATTTCAAGATTATGACCATCATGCTCAATCCTATCAGTTACTTATTTAACAAATATAAAAGATTCAAAATAAACTAACAGTATAAAAAAAGATTATCTTTGCAAAAAAACGAATGCTATTCAATTCACTAACATATTTACTATTCTTCCCTATAATATGCATATTATACTGGAGCATCCTGCCCAAGTATCGGAACACCATATTATTAATAGCAAGCTATTATTTTTACATGAGCTGGGAGCCGGCATACGCCATTCTGATTATTATCACATCACTTTCAACATGGGGATGTGCTTTGCTGATTGATAAGAATGAAAAGCAAAAGAAATTGGTCATCGCTTTGTGTATTGTCATTAATCTTTTAATTCTATTTACTTTCAAATATTTCAATTTTGCAATCAACACCATCACGTCGGTGTTTTTATTGACAGGTTTTAAACTATCTATTCCTCATTCTGACTTTCTGCTACCCGTAGGAATATCATTTTACACATTTCAATGTATTGGTTATATTATTGATGTCTATCGCAAAGATATTAAACCAGAAAATAATCTGGTAACCTATGCCCTATTTGTGTCATTTTTCCCCCAGCTTGTTGCAGGCCCTATCGAAAGGGCAAAAAACTTATTACCACAATTTCATACCCAGCACTTTTTTGATGGAGATTCCTTCATCGATGGATTAAAAATGATGATCTGGGGCTTTTTTATGAAACTATGTATTGCCGGTAATGTTGCACCATATGTTGATGCTGTTTATAACAATGTCTCTAATCATAACGGAACCAGTTTCCTTTTAGCAACCTTCTTCTTCACATTCCAAATATTCTGTGATTTTGGAGGATATTCACTTATAGCTATTGGCACTGCAAAATGTTTGGGATTTAAACTGATGCAGAACTTTAATCATCCCTATCTGTCGCTATCTGTAAAAGAATTCTGGCGACGCTGGCACATTTCATTATCCTCTTGGTTCTCTGATTATGTATATATTCCATTAGGAGGAAGCAGATGCAATCGGACAAAACACTATCGTAACCTCATGATTACGATGTTGACCAGTGGCCTTTGGCATGGAGCCAATTGGACATTTGTCTGCTGGGGTGGTCTCCACGGACTATATCTCATTTGTAATTCCTATTATTCAGAACTTACGAAGAAAAAGCCCATCACACCAAAAATAATTAGAATCATTTTTACGTCTTCCTTCATTTCACTTGCATGGATATTCTTTCGTGCGAACTCTATCAATGACGCATTAGCCATTATTTACAATATTATCATAGACCATGGTCCACTATTCAAAGGAGACGGTATTCCTTCACTGGTTTTACCCTTATTAATGATTGGCATCTTGCTTCTCAAAGAAATAAAAGATGAGTATCGATTAAAACTATCCCTCATGCATAATCCAAATCCATGGATTAGTATACTCTCAAGTGCTGTAATCATAATAATCATTCTTTTATGCGCAGAATTCAAAAGTGGACAATTCATTTATTTCCAATTCTGACATCATGAAAAAAGTAGTTATTTATATAACAGGCATTATTATATGCCTGATTGTTGCAGACATCACACTTGGAATAAGTTGCAAATATTACATTAAAAATTTCGAGCTGAAAGGTAGATACCAACCACTTGACAAACTTATCAAAAAAGTTGATACTGATATTATACTAATTGGAAATAGTGTCATATTAACGTCTTTGAATCCTGAGATTATTGAAGACAGCCTGTCTATGACTTGCTACAATGGTGGCATAATAGGACAAGGTGTTTTCTTCTTTGAAACAATCATTGATTGCATTTTGCAAAGGCATACTCCCAAAACTTTTGTTGTTGGATTAAGGCCAGAAGAGGTCGGCAAAAATATTGGAGATGGTATCTATGATATATTAAAACCGTATTATGATATGGGATACACAAGTATAGATGAACATTTTAACAAGACTAGCGGTTTCGATCGTTTACTTCTTCATTCCAATCTTTTACGATATAACACAATCTGGGTCCGCGTTTTACTATATATGCTATTTGACAACACCACTTATCCAGAAAACGGTTTCATTCCTAAAGAAAATCCAGCCATCATTCCACAACTACATCAAATAGAAGGATATGATGAGCCTGTTATGGCCAAACTTGATTATATAGAACGGATTATCAAGAAATGCAAAGCAAAGAATGTTGACGTTGTCATTTGTTTTCCACCAACTCTTTCGTCTTTTAAGCAAGAGGTTATTCCATGTGTCAACGCTGTAAAAGACTTATGTAATCGTTACAATACTCCTTGCCTGATAGACAATAACAACAATTATTATCAAAGCCATCCTGAATTCTTTTATGACACAGGACATGTCAATATGATTGGTGCAGAAAACTATTCAAAAAATCTTTCTAATCATCTTCGTCACATCTATGGAAAGAAAAAGACTATTATTTATTGATATTGCAAAAGGGATAGGAATTATATTAGTAGTGTGTAGCCATACTCAAGCTCATGACCTCATGATATGGTCAGTTGGTTTCTATGTGCCAATTTTCTATTTCTGCTCTGGATATATGACCACATCTTCTTTGAATTGCTCAATAGTTCAAAACATCAAGAAACGTGCAAGGAAATTACTAATTCCATACATCCAATTTAATATACTTCTATTATTATATTATCGACGTTGGTCAATAACTGGACTATTTGGAATCTTATATTCTCGTTACAGCATTTTCCCTTTGGAGTCTGAAAATAATTATAATCTCTTCATCTGGGGAAATTACCCTATGTGGTTTATAACATCCCTCCTTGTCTCCTACCTTCTTTATTATATTCTTCTCCTCAATAAAAACAAAAGTTTAATTATTTTCATTTATTTATGCTTAACCTACATATTATCTCAACTCCCCATACTATTACCATGGAGTATTGATACAGCATTTCTATCTTCGTTAATTATGTTTGCTGGGTATTATGCAAATACACACAACATCATATCATGGGGAAAATATGAAACACTTATTTGCATATTAATCTACTCATTACTCTTTTATGTTGCCGGAGATATTAATTTTTCAGTAAGACAATATGGAACTTCTTTTATCATTTACTATATAATGGCTATTTCAGGATGTATATTTGTATTATGGAGCTCTAAAAAAATAGAACGAACCAAGATTGGCCAAATCTTAGCCATCATTGGCAAACATTCGCTTACTATTTTCTGTATAGAAACACTTTTTATTCGGGAAGCATCGATGGCATATTGTAAATTCACAAATGCAAATGAAGTCGGCATTCTTGGTGGTATTTGTGGGATCATAATAACTTTGTCGGGCGGAACAATCCTATCTATTCTATTACATAAAAACAATTTTCTAAGAAAAGTAATATTGGGATAAAAGATTATTGCTGTAGCGCACTGACGATACCGCGCGGAGCGCTTCGCGAGTACCGCTCATAGCGCTCTCAGAGTACTAGTACTCTGAGAGCGTTTTTCACGCTGTCGAAAGACACCCCATCAGTGCACTAATTATCGGATTTGACATTCATATGCTTGAGATACGCAACAATATGAGATGAAATACATGAATCAAGTTTTAAATAACCATCTTGATTTAAATGCATCCTATCCGATGTGTACAACTCTTTTTGACCTTTATAGCCTTGGGGATTCCAGTCGTTACGTCTGATAGTGATTACATCATTTTGCCACTGCTGCTCAATTATCAAGTCATTATATGAGTTTGAATATGAATCAATACAATTGATGGAAGACTGTGTCCAAAGTATAGATCGAATGCTTCTAATCAAAGGGACAAAAGACATTTTCCAGAATGCATGATATATATCATAATATGGTATTTCCAAAATCACAGGAGTTATATTATTTTCAAGTAGCAAACAAATCAATATTCGCATATTTTCTTTATAATTATCACTACCATATTTTATATTAGAATCATTAATGCCTGCTGACACAAAACAGAAATCCGGCCCCCACTCTATAACCGATCTCATTTCTTTATTCTTAAAAATACCATTATAGATTTCTTTACTAGTAAGTCCTCCGACTCCGGCGTTCCTAATTAGAACTGGTTTTCTTATCTCATCATATATAATAGAATCTATAATACATTTCATTTCTTTATGGTTATGTGCCCAACTATCACCAAGATAAGCCACCCTTATCGTATCGTCGCTATGATGCAATACACTCAGACCAGTTTGCATTTCAGCAGGCTTGTAACAAGGATTATGAGAATAATAACATACAAAAGCAACAACTGAAAACAACAAAACGAATATTACAACAATATACTTCCTCATATTATTAAATATACACTAATGGATATTTTAATCTCATTTTTTTTTGCAAATTTAGTAATTAAATTCTGAAAAAACAGTATTTTTGCAAAAAAATACTTCAATTGCATGGATTATACTAATTACCAACTGCGTACTTCCAATGCCATCACATGGTTGAGGTTCCCACTGATATTCCTCATTATTCTCTTACACTGTTATTCTGTGCAGAGGTTTGAGGGTAACCATGAGACCTACTTTAAGGTTCTGTATCCATTCTCACTATGGCTTGGTGAAACAGGAGTTCCCGGGTTCTTCCTCATTTCCGGTTACTTGTTTTTCTTAAGCAAGAAAAACTATTCTCAAAAGTTACTAACAAGAGTCCATTCATTACTAATTCCCTATCTGTTATGGAATCTCATACTGCTGACAATATATCTCATAATCTGGGGTATTGGATATCCACAAGACATTATTGGCAGAAGCATTACTGACTATACATTCATTGACTACCTTAGACTATTCTGGGACAGAGGATCGTATAACAATGGTGACTTTGCACCTCTGCTTTGTCCGCTCTGGTATGTCCGAAACCTAATAATAATGTCCATACTCTCTCCCATTTTATATTATATAATAAGGTACATGAGAGAAGCATTTCTATTGGTCATTACCTTTTGGTGGATAACATCCTATAATAATGCCTTTATCCCCCAAACGATCCTGTTCTTCAGTCTTGGTGCCTATTTCTCCATTTTCGACATTAATCCCCTTCAGACGGTTATAAAACAAAAACTGTTGTTTCTCCTTCTCTTTCTCATCTTTGCAATCTGTGACATTGTCAGCCATACGATATATTATACATCAGTTAATCTGCAAATCCACAGACTTTCACTCATCTTCAACATCCCAGCACTATTTATTCTTGCGGATTGGTGTACACTGCGTGGATATAACAATAAGTTGCTTCCAAATGCAGCATTCATAGTATTCTGTGTACACTACCCGATTGTGATTGCACTTAGAAAGATATGCATTGCTCAATTTACTGATGCAGCAGATTCCATCCATATTCTTCTATACTTCATATGCGTAATTATCTCAACCCTTTTAAGCATTGGCATTTATCTTCTTATGGACAAGTATCTTCCTAACATCAAGAGAATCCTATCAGGCAACAGATGAAAAAGATTAAATATACCTTTTTGCTAATTATAAGCATTGTTTGTATGCTTATGGCTTATGGCGCATACCGTTACTATGCCCCACCTTGTCTGAGGGAGCCATACCAGATGAAGAAGTCTGACGACACCCTCCGTATCGCATATATCGGTGACAGTTGGGCAAACTTTCACAACGAACATGATTGCACTATTCCACAGCTATTAGAAGGTCTCCTTCATCAGCCTATAAAGGTGCATTCATACGGTATCTGTGGGTTAACCAGTAAGGAGATATATGAAAACATGTTTGACAACGCTGATTTCAAGAATTTCCTACAAAAGCGTAGTTACGAGTATTGTTTTATATCTGCCGGCATCAATGACACTTATAAGAAAATGAGTATTTCATACTATCGTCATAGTATGAAAGGAATCATCCAATTCTTATTGGCCAATGATATCCATCCTATCATTCTTGAAATCCCAGACTACGATATCCAAAAAGCATATAATTGGCAGAAATCTCTAAGAAAAATATTACGTGACGTTACAATGTTTATTAATAACGTCCCTGTAGATTGCAAACAGATGTATAGAGATGCCCTACAGGAACTGGTCAACCAAAAAGGTTATCACAATAAGATAAGTATTATCAAATACAAATCATGGAACAACAACTATCAAGATGATCTGCAACATCTATATTTAAAGGATGGAATGCATCTCAATTCTGTTGGCTACGCCAAACTTGATAGTGCGATTGTTGATGTAATCACGAAGCAACTAATTAATAATAACAATGAAAACAAAGACTATTGAATTCCAACGTCTATCCGTAGCAATATCATGGTTACGTTTTCCTCTGATACTGTGCGTCGTTTTGCTCCATTGTTATTGCACAGTCCCTCTACCACACCGAGAAAATCATCAACTATATTTTAATATAGTATATCCTTTCGGTTTGTGGTTAGGCGAATCTGGCGTACCAGCATTCTTCTTTATATCTGGTTTTCTCTTCTATATCAGCCAGAAATCATATATAGAACGAATCAAGTCACGAGTACACACACTGTTGTATCCCTATCTATTATGGAACTCTATTTTTCTGGCCATCTATTTAGTATTATTTTGGATAGGACATCCTTTGGATATCTTAGGTAAGAATATAAGTGATTATGGCATCATTGACTATATAAGAGCATATATAGACCGAGGTGAATATAATGAAGGTAATAATGGTCCTATACTATGCACATATTGGTATGTTAGAAATCTGTTCCTACTCTGTTTAGTATCTCCTCTTTGGTATTATCTTAATAAGCATCTTACATTTCTTTTCCCTCTATTATTAGTTGTTTGGTGGATGTCTCTCCATCATAATGCCTTACTGGCAGAGAGTATACTATTCTTTAATCTTGGTGCATATTTTGCGATCCATGACATCAACCCGCTGGAACATATCGCAAAAGAACGAACATTATTTCTCTCATTCTGGGCATTGTTGTCGTTTGCTGACCTATTCACCCATAGTGTAATCTCTTTTTTTGGAGCATTTTACGTACATAGATTATCTTTAATCTTCAATATATTTGCATTTCTAGTATTGGCAGATATTATTGTTAAAGGAGATAAAACAAAAATCAACACATTTTTAACAGGTTCCGTATTCTGGGTATTCGCCACTCACGATCATTTTGCCATTGCCCTGCGTAGGCTTTGTATGCACTATTTTGGTAAAGTATCTGATGTAACTCATTTTATTCTTTATTGGATGACTTTTATCGTTGTTGTGTCTCTTTGCCTTTTAAGTTATGCAATCATGAATCGTCTGTTCCCCAAATTTGTTAAGTTTGCAACAGGAAATAGACAACAGAAATAACATCATGACAAAATATATCCAACTTTTACGCCCCTTACAATGGATCAAAAACACGTTTGTTTTTGCACCTATCTTCTTCAGCAACAATCTGCTGAAGGCCGAATACCTATGGCCGACACTGATTGTCTTCATCGCGTTTTGTCTGATTTCAAGTTCCATCTATTGCTTTAATGACCTGAAGGATATTGAGGCAGACCGTCAGCATCCGAAAAAGTGTAAGCGTCCGATTGCTTCTGGAGCAGTCTCTGTGACTGCAGGTTATTTGATGATGGTCCTTTGTATGATTGCGGCGTTGGCACTACTTCCGCTGACCAAGAGTCCGAACACACCTTATTTATATATAATAATGGTAAGCTATTGGCTGATGAACATAGCCTATTGTCTGAAATTGAAACAGACAGCCATTCTTGACGTATCCATTATTGCTGTCGGCTTCGTCATGCGTGTACTCATCGGAGGTATGACAACAGACATTTGGGTTTCCCATTGGCTTGTCATGATGACGTTCCTTGTTACTCTGTTTCTGGCATTGACAAAACGCAACGACGACTATCGCATCTATGAACAGACAGGTACAAAGCGACGCGTCTCCATTACAGGGTATGACAAGGTCTTCGTCAATGACGC
>JAEEGI010002385.1_pt1 | contig 46201 bp, 38 predicted proteins | sample 8958751 | NCBI WGS metagenome assembly JAEEGI01 (sample SAMN16246545, study PRJNA631951) | gut metagenome | biome: gut microbiome; feature: rumen; material: KS-attached | host: Bos | place: Iran: Karaj | collected 2018-10
CTCTTTCGTGATCCGGGACCGGAACGACAATCCACTTGTATTTGACACCTTTGATCTGGCGGCAGCAGCCAACCCCGACGCAACGCCTTTGTTCCACAGCGACAGAGGATTCCAGTACACGAACCGCATCTTCCACCAGAAGCTTGTGGACGCCGGTATGACGCAAAGCATGTCCCGTGTCGGCAAGTGCATTGATAACGGCCCAATGGAGGGCTTCTGGGGCATTCTCAAGCGGGAGCGGTACTACGGCAGGCGGTTTACCGACCGGGAGAGCCTGGTCAGAATGATTGAAAACTACATCGTTTACTACAACCACCAGCGCTTGCAGCGGAACCTCGGTGTTCTGACGCCGATGCAGAAGCACGAGCTTTACAAAGCGGCATAATAAAACCGCAAATTTCGGCATGAGGCCCGAAAGCCTCATACCGAAATCTGCGGTTGCCACAGCGCCGCAGCGCTGTGAACTTTTCGTTAATTATTTCACTGTCCTCTTGACGGGGAGCGGTTCAAGACTCGCAGCGGGATTTCTTTTTACTTGTTTACTTCTTGAAGATGGAGAAAATGGCGTCGATGTCGTTGATATCGCCGTTGTCCGCAGGGGCGGGAGCGGGAGCCGGGGCAGGGGCGGGACGGGAGGCGGGAGCGTTGGCAGGATGATTGCCAAAGTCGTTGTTCAGGTTGGTGAACGCACGGCGCTCGGGCTTCTCTTCTTCCTTCTTGGGCTGGGTGTCAAAGCCGGTGGCAATGACGGTGACCCGCATTTCCTCTTCAAACTCCTCGCTGAAGGTGGCGCCGAAGATGATGTTGGCCTCGGGGTTCGCGGCTTCCATAACGATGTTGGAGGCGGTCTCCACGTCGTCCAGGCTCAGATCCTGGGAGCCGGTCACGTTGATCAGCACGCCGGTAGCGCCGTTGATAGAGGTCTCCAGCAGGGGGCTGGCCACAGCGGCCATGGCGGCCTGCTCGGCCTTGTCGCGGCCGGAGGCGGTGCCCACGCCCATGTGGGCGCGGCCGGCATTCTTCATGACGGCGGAGACGTCGGCGAAGTCCAGGTTGATGATCACGCGCTCAGAATAGCTGACCAGCTCGGAGATGGAGGTCACAGCCTGCTTGAGCACGTCGTCGGCGATACCGAAAGCGTTGGCAAAGGTGATCTTCTGGTCGGTGACGTATTTCAGCCGGTCGTTGGGAATGACGATCAGGGAGTCCACCTTGTCGGACAGGGCGGCGATGCCCGCCTCGGCCTGGCGCATCCGGTTGGCGCCCTCAAAGCGGAAGGGCTTCGTGACCACGCCGACGGTGAGGATCCCGGCCTCGTGGGCCAGATCGGCAATGATGGGAGCAGCGCCGGTGCCGGTGCCGCCGCCCATACCGGCGGTGATAAAGACCATATCGGCACCCTCAAGGGCCTTGGCAATGGCTGCACGGGATTCCTCTGCGGACTTCTTGCCGATCTCGGGCTTGGAGCCTGCGCCCATGCCGCCGGTGAGCTTCTCACCGATGGGAAGCTTGTTGGGGCACTTGGACTTGTTCAGGTCCTGCCGGTCGGTGTTGACCACCAGGAACTCCACACCCTCGACGCCCGCGTTGAGCATCCGGTTGACTACATTATTGCCGGCGCCGCCGACGCCGATCACCTTAATATTCACAACTTTTTCCGGGTAATCTGCCATGTGTTCGTCCTCCTATGTATCTGTAATCGTTGGAACATATATCCGAAGCGTAGTGTATGCAAAGTTATTGCTTTTATACCGTTATATTTTAACCCGCGTTTCCCGTTTGGTCAATAGAAAAATATGTTTTTTTGTAAAAATTTTGCAACTTTTTTACCGGAATTCCAGGAAGTGAACCTTCTCGTCCTCCTGGAAGGTCAGGTCGATGATGCCGGAGCGGTGCTGGACCTCGGTGTTTTCCAGCGTCGCCTGAAGGAATTGCAGCTTGTAGCTCAGATTTTCCGTGGTGCCCAGGCGGATCTGATAGCGGTCCGCCGTCCACCAGAGGGTCAGATCGTAGGAGGTGCTCACGTCGATCCGGTCGAGCTGCTTGACAAAGTCGGTGCCCTCCAGGGCCGGGATGATCTCCTTCACCACCGTCTGCTTGGCGGCGATCTCGGAGAGATCCGCGCCCTCGGTGGAGGCGGCCTGGATATAGTCGCCCACCTGGGGGACCTGGATCGGCATTCCGGTGACGTACAGGTGGTTCTTGGCTTCCTTCTCGTCTGTGGCGTCCAGGATCCGACCCTCGCGGCTCATGAGCCACCAGCCGCCGGCTTCATCCTGGATCGCGTAGCTGACGTCGAACTCGGTAAAGGAGATGACCACAGTCCCGGGAAGCTGTTTTTTGATCTGGATGTCGTTGACGTAGGGCAGAGCCGCGTGGATCCGGGCCGCCACGGTGGCCTTGCTGAGACTCAGCAGGTTTTCGTCCAGGTTGATCCCGGAGGCCGCGATGATCTCCTCGGCGCTGTAGTAGGCCGTTGCGCCGCCCTGGCCCTCGGGGGGAAGCACCTCAATGTGCTTGACCTTGAAAAAGATGATCATGCTCAGCACGATGACGGCCACCACTGCCAGCATCACCAGGAATTTGAGGCCGAAATTGGTGTTGTAGACCCGGTGGGGCTTTCTGGCCTTTTTCCGCTTTTGCTGGGGAGCAGCCTGCTTGGGCGCGCTCTTGGGGCGCGGTCGGGGCGTCTGCTCCGGCTCTGCCTCCCGGTAGGAGGGCGCCTCCCGGGAAAGCCGCTCCCGGCGGGCCGCTTCCCGGGCGGAAGCGTTCCCGGTGCGGGGACGGGCATCCCTGGGCCGGGAGGAAGGATGCTGGGGCCGCTCTGCCGAAACAGTGGTTCTTCCGCGCTCCGTAGGTCGTCTTCTGTCTTGTGCCATATCTGTCTCCCTTGTATCTGTGAGAAAAGCTAAGTACTGTTTTATTCCGTCATAACGTCCGCGCCCAGGGCGCGCAGGCGTTCCGCAAATTTGCCGTAGCCCCGATCCAGGTGCCAGGCGTCGCGGATGACGCTGGTTCCCTCGGCGGCCAGCGCCCCGATCACCATAGCGGCCCCGCCGCGGAGATCCGTGGCGCTGATCTCTGCGGCGTGCAGCGCGCCCACGCCCCGGACAAGGGCCAGATCCCCCGCCGTCCGGATATCGGCCCCCAGGGCGCACAGGGCGGGGACATGGCGGAAGCGGTCGGAAAAGACCGTCTCCCGAAACAGGGTCGCGCCGGAGGCCCGGAGCAAAGCCGCCATAAGGATGGCCTGGGCGTCGGTGGGGAAGGCGGGATAGGGCCCCGTCACCACCGTGCCCGGGGCTTGCAGGGCTGCGGCATGGAGGGTGAGCCCGGCCGCTGATTCCCGGATCTCACAGCCGGCCAGCCCCAGTAGCGTAAGCACAGGCTGCAGCTGCGCCGGATCCAGCTCCGTCAGCGTCAGCGTCCCGCCGGTGGCGGCAACGGCGCAGAGCCAGGTGGCCGCCTCGATCCGATCCGGGAGGATCCGATGGGCCGCCCCGTGGAGGGGGGCAGGCTCCACCCGGACGCAGGGGGTCCCCGCGCCGGTGATCCGTGCGCCGCAGGCTGTGAGAAAGTCCGCCAGATCCCGGATCTCCGGCTCCCGGGCCGCGCCGATGATGCGAACGGGGCCCGTGGCCCCAAGAGCGGCCAGGATCAGGTTTTCCGTTGCGCCCACGCTGGGATAGGGGAGGATCGCGATCCCGCCCTCCGGCCTGCCCTTGCAGAGCAGACGGTCGCCTGCCAGACAGATCCGGACGCCCAGTCCCTTCAGGGCCTTCAGGTGGAGATCCAGGGGACGATCCCCCAGCACGCAGCCCCCCGGAAGGGGAATCTCCGCCTCGCCCAGGCGGGCCAGCAGGGCCCCCAGCAGCAGCACGGAGGAGCGGAGCAGACCGGCCAGGCCGGGATCCGGCACGCTTTGCAGAGGGCCTTGGCTGTCCACGGTGATCAGACCTGCCGATTCCCGGCTCTGTATGCCCAGACCCTCCATCAGAGAGCGGGTCACAGTCACGTCCCGGATGGCCGGGCAGTTCGTCAGCACAAAGCGCCCCGGAATGGCTGCCGTGGCTGCCAGGATGGGCAGAACGGCATTCTTGCTGCCCTGCACCGCCAGCGTTCCCGTCAGCGGCCTGCCGCCGGTGATGTAGATGGTATTCAATGACGGCCCCCCTCACACAGAATTACTCAATTCTATGTCAGGCGGCCTTTTTTTGTGAGTTGAAAGTTGATAGTTGAAAGTTGAAAGTTTGGTTGTTCGCTTCAACTTTCAACTTTCCATTTTCAACTTTTAACTGTGCCGGGTATTTGCCAGCTCCAATATCGTATTGTAGATCCGCTCCGCGCTGTCCACCACGGCCATTCTTTGCAGGTTTTCCCGCATGGTCTTGCGCCTGGCGGGGTCGGAGAGCAGCTCCTTGGCGGTGTCGAAAAGGGCCTGTGCCGTGAGGCCCTGCTCCAGCAGGACCACGGCCGCCCCGTTGCGCTCCAGCACCCGGGCGTTTTTCTCCTGGTGGTTGTCGGTGACGTTGGGGGAGGGGACGATGATGCAGGGCGTCCCGGCGGCTTCGATCTCGTTGAGGGAGGAAGCGCCCGCCCGGGTGATGATCAGGTCTGCCGCGGCCATGAGGTCGGGCATATTGTGGATGTACTCCCGCATATCCAGCTGGGGATGCGCGGCCAGATCCACGCCCTTTTCCTTTACCAGATTCGGCATCCAGCGCCAGCCGAAGGAACCGGTGGCGTGGACGTGGTGCCAGGGACAGCCCGCCTGGACCTCCAGCGCCAGGAAGTCGGCCATGCGCTTGTTCATCTCCCGGGCGCCCAGGCTGCCCATGGCGGAGATCAGCAGGGGCTCGTCAGTGAGCCCGAGCCGCTGACGCGCTTCGGCGCGGGTGGTGTAGAGAAAGGCCTGCCGCACAGGCATTCCCACCACCTGGACCCGCTCCGGGTGCTTGTAGTGGGCCTTGCTCTCCTCAAAGCAGACCATGATCCGGGTGGCGGAGTCGGCCACCATCCGGGTGGTGAGGCCGGGCATGGCGTTGGCCTCGTGGACTGCCGTGGGGATCCCGTGCTTGGCCCCCTGGTGCAGCATGGGGAAGGAGGCGTAGCCGCCGGTGCCCACGATCACGTCGGGCTGAAAGTCCCGGATGATCCGGTCGGCCTTCCGCTTTGCCTCGTGGAGGTTTTTCAGCGTGACCACATTGTGCCAGATCGCCTTGGGCGTCAGCTTGCGCCGGTAGCTGGAGATCTTGAGGGTCTCCAGCCGGAATCCCTCCCGGGGGACAAGTTCGGACTCCATCTCGCCCTCCGCGCCCACGAAGAGGATGTTCGTCTCCGGCTTCCGCTCCCGGAGCAGATTCGCCACCGAGATGGCCGGGTTGATGTGTCCCGCGGTCCCGCCGCAGGTAAAGACTACATTCATGCTTTCTTCCCTCCCAGGGAATCGTTGTTGACGCACCAGCGGGAAATGGACAGGATGATGCCCATTTCAAAGAGCTGGAGCAGCAGGGCGGTGCCGCCGTAGGAGAAGAAGGGCAGGGAAATGCCGGTGGGGGGCAGCAGACCGGAGACCACGCCTACGTTGAAGAACACCTGCAGGGCCAGCTTGGTGGTCAGACCGGCCGCGGCCAGGGTGCTGAAACGATCCCGGGCGTGGATCGCGATCCAATAGCCCCGCAGGATCAGCAGGGCAAAGAGCAGAAGGATGCCCACAGCCCCCACGAAGCCCAGCTCCTCGCAGACGATGGCGAAGATATAGTCGTTGTGCTCCTCGGGCAGGTAGAGGTATTTCTGGCGGCTGCGGCCCAGACCCAGGCCCAGAAAGCCGCCGGAGCCGATGGCATAGCGGGACTGGATGGCCTGGTAGCCGTTATCCAGCGGGTCGCTCCAGGGATCCTTCCAGGCGGCGATCCGGTCGCCGGCGTAGCCCTTGGTGTTGACGTAGAGATACAGGAAGGCCACGCCGATCAGCAGACCCAGAATGAGCCATTTCTTTTGCGTGCCGCCGATCAGCATCATCATGGCGCCGATCAGCAGAATGATCAGGGTGGCGGAAAGGTGCCGTTCCAGGTACAGCAGGCCCGCGATGACTGCCATGATCACCGCATAGGGCAGTACGCCGTAGTGGAAGGTCTCCATTTTGTCCTGCCAGACCGCCATCATGGAGGCAAAGGCCAGGACCATGCCCAGCTTTGCGATCTCGGAGGGCTGGAACTGAATGGGCCCCAGCTGGAACCAGCGCTTGGCGCCGTTGACCTCCACGCCGGCGATGGGGACCAGGAACAGCAGGAAGACGGAGCCGCCCAGGATCAGCAGGGCGATGCGGTACCAGATAAAGTAGTTCAGCCGGCCCACAATCAGCATGATTATGATGCCTGCCGCGGCGAAGCCCGCCTGCCGCACGAAGTAGTAGGCGGGGTTGTCGGTGTCCCATTTGGCTCTGGCGTAGCTGGCGGAGAACATCATCAGAAGTCCTCCCAGGGTGAGCAGCACCACCAGCAGCAGGAAGGGAAGATCCAAAAGACCGGTCGCGTTTTGCTGCGTCTGCCGCTGGGGATTGTTATGACTCAGCAAGGCTTTTCGCCCTCCTTTACCGATTATCGAAGCGGCGCAGTGGCAAGATATGCGAGCACGCAGCAGATCACGCTGACGCCGACGAAGACGATCCAGATTTTGACCTCGGACCAGCCGCACATCTCAAAGTGGTGGTGGATCGGGGTCATTTTGAAAATACGTCTGCCCTGGTGGTCGCTGGAAAGGTGCTTGGTCAGCTTGAAATAGCCCACCTGCAGGATCACGGACACGGTTTCCACAATGTAAACCAGGCCCACCAGGATCAGGATCAGGGGCATATCCAGGGCAAAGGCCAGGCCGCAGACCGCGCCGCCCAAAAACAGGGAGCCGGTGTCGCCCATGAAGACCTTGGCCGGATGGAAGTTGTAGCACAGGAAGCCGCACAGGCCGCCCAGCAGAGCGGCGGGCAGGATGGCGAATTCCGCCTTTTCCGTGGCGATGGCCGTGACCAGGAAGAAGATCATCACCGGGATTGTCACCCCGGAGGCCAGGCCGTCGATGCCGTCGGTGAGGTTCACCGCGTTTACGGTGCCCACGATCACGAAGACTGCGAAGGGGATGTAGACCCAGATCGGGATGGTCCAGGCCAGATCCGAGAAGGGAAGCCAGAGGGTGGAGGTCAGGTGGTCGTTGCGGTAGAGGATATAGAGGTAGAGCGCAGAGGCCGCCAGCTGCAGCAGCAGCTTTTGCAGGGCGGTGAGGCCCATATTCTGCTTCTTTTTGACCTTGAAGAAGTCATCCAGAAAGCCGATGGCGCCGAAGACCAGGGCAAAGGCAAAGACCAGCGCAGAGGTCCAGGACCAATAGAGAAAGCCCATGGCTACGGTGCCCAGCAGGGAAGCCAGAATGAAGATCAGACCGCCCATGGCCGGGGTGCCGGTCTTGCTCATGTGCCAGCTGGGGCCCACCTCCCGGATCGTCTGTCCCGCCTTCATGGCCCGCAGCCAGGGAATGATAAAGCGCCCGGCCACCAGCGCCACCACAAAGCAGGGAAGCGTCAAAAGGATCGTGGATAGGATCTGTCCGTCTTTCATGGGGATTCCTCCGTATGATTGTCGAAGTAATAAGTAACAGGTAATAAGTAACAGGTAATAGGTGATAAGAAATACGGGTTCGCTCAACTTATTCCTTATTCCTTGAAAAAGTTCTCCAGGACTTTTTCCAGGTGCATCCCGTGGCTGGCCTTGAACAGCAGTACGTCCCCGGGCTTTGCCTCCGCCCGCAGGGCCTCCAACAGCGCCTCGGGGGTATCGAAGTGCAGCGCCTTTTCGCCTGCGGCGGCGGCCAGCTCCCTGGACAGGGGGCCGTAGGCCAGGATCCGATCCGCTGCGGCGGCGGCCTCCTCGCCCACAGTCCGGTGGGCGGCGGGGGCGAAGTCGCCCAGCTCCAGCATATCGCCCAGAACGGCGATCTTCCGTCCGGCGGTGGGGGTGCTTTGCAGTACCGTAAAGGCTGCCTGCATGGATTCCGGCCCTGCGTTGTAGCAGTCGGCGATCACGGTGTAGCCGGCCTGCCGGTAGGTACGCAGCCGGTCGCCGGTGTTGACGAAGTCTGCCAGCGCCTTTGCCGCAGCCTCCAGGGAAACGCCCACGCAGTGGGCGGCCAGCATGGCCGCCAGGGCGTTGACCACGTTGTGCACGCCGGGTGCGGGAAGGGTGACCGGGACCCGGTGCCCAAAGCCCACCGCGGTAAAGGTGGAGCTGTCCGGCGTCAGCCGGACGTCCTCGGCGCGCAGGTCGTTCTCCCGGCCCAGGCCGAACCACAGGGTCCGGCAGGCAGGCGCGGCCTTCCGGAGCAGCGGTTCGTCGCCGTTGAGCACGGCGACGCCGTCGGGGGCCAGGGCCTCCAGAATCTCCAGCTTTGCCCGGCAGATGCCCTCCCGGGAGCCGAGATTTTCAATGTGCATGGTGCCGATGTTGGTGATGACCGCCACGTCCGGCCGCGCCAGACGGGTGAGGCGGGAGAGCTCTCCCGCGTGGTTCATCCCCATTTCCACCACGGCGACCTGGGTGTCCGGCTCCAGATCCAGGAGCGTCCGAGGTACGCCGATCTCGTTGTTGAAGTTCTGCTGGGTCCACCGGGTCCGGAAGACGGCGGCGCAGGCTGCAGCGGTCATTTCCTTGGTGGTGGTCTTGCCCACGCTGCCGGTGAGGCCGATGAAGCGCGTGCCGGTGAGGGTGGAGCGCCAGCCTGCGGCGATCTGCTGCAGGGCAGTGAGGCTGTCCGGCGCAACGATCATGGGCACGCCGGGAAGCTGCCGTTCCCCCAGGGCCGCCGCAGCCCCGGCCTCCATGGCCTTGCCGATGAAGTCGTGGCCGTCCCTGGCCGCCTTCAAGGCCACAAAGAGCTGCCCCGGCAATATCTTCCGGGAGTCGTTCTCGGCCCCGGAAAAGGCGACGTTTTCATATTCCGGTAATACCGTACCGCCGCACCAGGCGGCAGCTTGTTTCAGAGTGATCATAATGCCTCCGTCAGAGGAATGCATAGTGCATAATGCATTATGCAAAATGTCTGCCGATTACAAATTCTTCGCAACCTCTTCCCGTTCATCCAGGTGCGTCTTTTCCGTGCCCAGGATCTGGTAGGTCTCGTGGCCCTTGCCGCACAGGACGATCACGTCGTCGGTGCGGGCCTCTCGCATGGCACGGGCGATGGCCTCCCGGCGATTTTCCACCACCAGATAGGGCTTGCTCAGTTCCTGGACGCCCTTGAGAATATCGGCAATGATTTTATCCGGCGCTTCGGTCCGGGGATTGTCAGAGGTGATGATGGCAAGATCCGACAGCTTGACGCCGATCTTGCCCATGATGGGCCGCTTGATGGGATCCCGGTCGCCGCCGCAGCCGAAGACGGCAATGAGCCGCCCCTTGCAGAAGCCGCGAACGGAGCGCAGGACGTTTTCCAGCGCGTCGGGGGTGTGGGCGTAGTCGATCAGAACGGTGTAGTCCTTCCCGGGGGTGGGCACCACCTCCAGCCGTCCCTTGACCCCTGCGGCGCCGGCAAGGGCCTCTGCTGCCGCCTCCGGGCGAATGCCCAGGCCGATGGCCATACCCAGCACGGTGAGGGCGTTATAGACGGTGAAGCCGCCGGGGATCCCCACGCGTACCGGCCAGGAACGTCCCTTGTAGCTGCCGGTAAAGGAAACGTGATCCGCGCCCAGCACAATGTCGTCTGCGGTGAGGTCCGCCTTGCCGCCCTTGGCCGAAAGGGTCAGACTCCAGCAGGCGGCCTCGTTGACGGTCTTGGCCACCATTTCATCGTCGATGTTGAAGACGCTGAAGCCGGCCCGGCGGAAGAGCAGTGCCTTGGCCTGCCGGTAGGCCTCCATGGTTTTGTGGAAATCCAGGTGATCCTCGGTCAGATTGGTAAAGGCCGCCACCGCAAAGGGGATGCAGTCCACCCGGTGCAGGAACAGGGCGTGGGAGGAGACCTCCATCACCACATGGGTGCATCCGGCCTGGGCCATCTGCGCGAACAGCCCCTGGAGCTCAAAGCTCTCCGGGGTGGTGCGCTCCGTGGGGATCACCTGATCGCCGATCATGTTCTGGATCGTTCCGATCAGACCCACCTTCGCGCCCAGGGTCTGCTCCAGCACGGATTTCAGCAGGTAGGTCACAGAGGTCTTGCCGTTGGTGCCGGTGACGCCCAGAATGGTCATTTTCTCCGCCGGGTGGCCGAACCAATTCGCTCCCAGCACAGCCAGCGCGATCCGGGTATCCGGGACGCGGATGTAGGGGATGTCGACCTCCGGCTTCCGCTCGCAGAGCACGCAGGCCGCGCCCCGCTCCATGGCCATGGGGATGAACCTGTGTCCGTCGGCAGCGTAGCCGATAATCGCCACAAACAGGTATCCCGCCTGCACATTCCGGGAGTCAAAGCTGACCCCGGTGATCTCCGTATTCAGATCAGCGGTATTTTCAAGGATAGGAACGTCTTTTAACAGGGTTGATAGTGTCATAGTACCACCTAATGTGAGTTATGATTGCTGCGCAAGTTATGATTGCTTCGCAAGTTATGATTGCTTCGCAAGTTATGATTGCTTCGCAAGTTATGATTGCTGCGCAAGTTATGATTGCTGCGCAAGTTATGATTGCTGCGCAAGTTATGATTGCTGCGCAAGTTATGATTGCTTCGCAAGTTATGATCGCTGCGCAAGTGATGGAAATACTGCTTTCCGCGCATTTCCCTTTATTCTACCACACGATTGACAGAAAAACAATGAAAACTTTCAAACTCACTTGCCTGCAGGGCAATCATAACTTCGTCGAAGACGAATCATAACTGCTCCGCAGGAGCATCATAACTTGCCGGCAACGGCAATCATAACTTGTTTTAGTCCAGCGCTGTCTGGTCGGTCAGCTCCACGGTGACTGTGGTGCCCCGGGGGACGTCCGTTCCGGGAGCGGGATCCTGGTCTGTCACCACGGCATAGGCCCAGCTGGAGCCCTTGGTCTGCAGGTACAGGCCGGAGTTCTCCATGGTGGCGCGGGCGGAGGCGGGCCGCATTCCCGTGAGATCCGGGACGGTCACGTAGTCCGTGGGCACGTCCTCCCCCATGTAGAGGATGACCTTGGAATTGCCGGGGAGCATCCCGTTGGGCGCGGGGATCTGCCCGGTCACGGTGCCGCCCTCGCCCACGGTGACGTAGCTCAGGCTCAGCTCCGCCAGGGTCCGGGAGGCCTCGTCCTCGGTCAGATCGCGGACGTCGGGCATGGCGACGTTGACGGTGCTCATGTCCACGCCGGTGTAGTCGGGCTGTACGCCCAGATAGAGCAGGGTGTCGGCGAAGATGTCGCGCACCACGGGGGCGGCCATCACGCCGCCGGAGATGTAGATGCCGGTCTTGCGGCTGGGGGTATCCAGAGCCACCAGGCAGATGTACTGCGGATTGTCCATGGGGGCGATGCCCACGAAGGAGACGATGCGGTCGTCGGTCTGCTGGCCGTTCTCGTCGTAGACGTCCAGCTTTTCGGAGGTACCGGTCTTGCCGCCCACCCGGAAGCCGGCCAGCTTGGCGTTGCCGGCGGTGCCGTCGGTGACCACGGACTCGATCAGCTTGCACATCTCCTTGGAGGTGTCCTCGCTGATGGCCTGGCGGATGACGGTCTTGCCGTGCTTTTCCACCACGTTGCCGTTCTCGTCCAGGATCTCGGAGACCACGTAGGGCTGGAGCACGTAGCCGCCGTTGACGACTGCGGCAATGGCCCGCACCATCTGGATGGGAGTGGGCTTTACGGACTGGCCGAAGGCCACGGTGGTCAGCTGTGCGTTTTCCATGAGCTTTGCCTTGGTGTGGAAGACGCCCATGGCTTCGCCGGACATATCGATGCCGGTCTTTTCCAGCAGACCGAAGGCGTCGATGTAGTCGTAGAGCTTGTCGCCGCCCAGCAGGATGCCGATGTCGGCAAAGGCGATGTTGCAGGAGTTTTGCAGGGCCTTGGCCAGACTCTCCGCGCCGTGGCCCTCGCTCTTCCAGCAGTGGAGGGTGGATTCACGGTCTACGTAATCCTTCTGGCCCGAGCAGTAGAAGCCGGTGTTTTCGTTCACCACCTGTTCCTCCAGGGCAGCGGCCAGGGTGATGGTCTTGAAGGTGGAGCCGGGCTCGTAGCCGTCGGAGACGCAGCGATTACGCCACTGCTTGAGCCGGGCGGCCGCCACGGCGCTGTTGTACTCCTGGATCAGCTCCTGATAGGCCGTGGAGCTGGTGTTGTGCTGCCGGAGCTCGTCGTCGATCTCGTCCAGCTTTTTCAGCGCGGCGGGATCCAGGATCTCCAGATAGTTGTTGGGGTCGTAGCTGCCCTCGATGGCCATTGCCAGGATCGCGCCGGTGTTTACGTCCATGATGATGCCGAAGGCGCCGTTTTGCACGTCATATTTCTCAATGGCGGCCTTGAGGTTCTTCTCCAGGTACATCTGCACCGTGGAGTCGATGGTCAGCACCAGGGAATTGCCGTCGGTGGCCTCGTAGTATTTCTCGTAGGAGTAGAGCATCTGGGTCTCATAGTTGCCCCGGGTGGTGATGACCGCGCCGGCCGTGCCCTGGAGCACGTCATCATAGTAGGCCTCCAGCCCGTCGCCGCCCCGGTTCTCGGCGTTGGTAAAGCCGATGACCTGGGCCGCCGTGGTACCGGCAGGGTAGTAGCGCTTGGAGTCGGATTCCAGATGGATGCCGGTGAGATCGTTGTCGTTGATGAATTTCCGGACGGCGTCGGCCACCTCAGGCTCCCGCTTCCGGGCGATGACCTCATAGCGGCGATCCAGCATGGCGGCCTTCTCCCGGATGAAGTCGGCGTCCACGTCCAGGATGGAGGCCAGACCGTTGGCGATGAGATCCACGTTTTCGTTGGAGTTGTGGATCTCCCAGGGGTCGATAAAGACGTTCTCCACGGTCTTGGAGGCGGCGAGGATGTTCATATTGCAGTCGTAGATCACGCCCCGATCCGCAGAGACGGTGGTGGAGCGGGTCTGATTGCTGATGGCGTCGCTCTCAAATTCGTCGTGCTGGACGATCATCAGCTGAAACAGCTGCCAGATCAGCGGAATAAACAGCAGGATCCCGCAGAAGATCATAATAAAGGTGGTGCGGCGCAGCACGCCGTGCCCGGCCTTTTCCCGATCATAGGCCGGCACAGGCTCCTTGAGGAGCTTAATTCTCGGTTTCTTGGACATTTGGGAACCCCCCATGTGAAACGCAAAATGCAAAAAGCAAGATGCAAAATGCAAGATGCAAAATGACTTGAAATGAAACGGGATGGTCAGTTGTTCTGCTTTGCGGTTCGGATGGCAGCGCCTAACATATTGCGAATAGACGTCAGCTCGGTGAGAAGGCGGTCTGCTGTTGGCTTGTTTATGTCCCCCAGATCCGTCAACAGGCGAATCCAATAGAGAGACTCGCTGCTCTCCTTCATGGAAATCTCAAGCTTTGCCGTAAAATCCTTGATTCCGTGCGCGTTCTGTGCTTCGTAGAGGTTTGCACAGACGGCAGTTCCGGCGCGCATAAGCTGGTCGCACAAGAACCATTCAACCTTCCGCTTCCGCATCCAGCGGCAGGTCAAAACGATATGCATCGAAAACGTGTAGGATTGCTCCAATAACTCATTCTTTTCCATCAATCACACCAAATTGTTCTCTGGGCAAACATGGGAATCGGAAAAGCACATTTTGCATTTTGCATCTTGCTTTTTTCAATACTGCGTTCCTTCCCCACTCAGACCCGTTGGAAAAAGGGGCGGCACCCGGTGCGCGCCCCTTTTTTTATATGGTTGATTCAGCGGAAATATTCCAGAACGCCGTTGAAGCCATCGGAAACCGCGTCCCAGGCCTTTTCCAGGAAGCTGCGCCGGTCAACCTGCAGAACCTCCGCGTGATCCGCCCCTACAATATTCAGATAGACGGTCTGACGCGTGGAGGGCTGGGTCATGCCCAACTCCTTTGCCCGCATTTCGATCTGAGCCAGGTCGATGCGGCTTTCGTAGGTGGAGCGGAGCTTTTCCGTCGCCGTATTGGCGGCGGAGAGCTGCCGGTTCAGCTCGCCGATCCGATTTCTGGCCACATAGAGCTGCACGTAGCTGTTGACTACCATCAGCAAAAGCGCCATGACCACCACGATGCCGACCACAGCCAGGGGCGTGACGGCAAGCCGGGGCTTTTGGACCTGTTTCGTTTGGGGGAGCGGCTTTTCCTCGGGCAGCCTGGCAGGCCGGGGCTTGGGTACCGCTGTGCCGCGCAGATCGTATGCTGCGCTGCCGTAAAAATCGTATTGCTTGTCAGCCATTGTGTCCCCCTCCTTCTGGGGTGTCCGGTAAGTGATCGGTCAACTACAGCTTCTCGCCCACCCGCAGCTTGGCGCTCCGGGCGCGAGGATTCATTTCAAGTTCAGCATCCCCCGCCACGATGGGCTTGCGGGAGATCAGCTTCAGGCTGGGCTTTTTGCCGCAGACGCAGACGGGAAATTCCGGGGGGCAGGTGCAGCCCCGGACGGCCTCGGCCATGGCGTTTTTCACGATCCGATCCTCCAGGGAGTGGAAGGTGATGACAGCCAGCCGTCCGCCGGGATTCAGCCGGTCAATGGCCCGGCGCATGACCGCGTCCACCGCGCCCAGCTCGTCGTTCACGGCAATGCGGATGGCCTGGAAGCTGCGCTTGGCGGGATGCTGCTTTTCCCGCAGGGCCTTCTGGGGCATGGCGCTGCGGATCAAGTCCACAAGCGCCAGGGTGGTGTCGATGGGGGCCTGCTCCCGCCGCCGGACAATGGCGGCGGCGATCAGCGGTGCGTAGCGCTCTTCTCCGTAGGAGAACAGGATCCGCCGCAGCTCCTCCTGGGGCCAGGTGTTGACCACCTCCCAGGCGGTCAGCGGATCGGAAGGATCCATCCGCATATCCAGCGGGGCGTCGGCCATGTAGCTGAAGCCCCGGATCGCCTCGTCCAGCTGGGGCGAGGAGACGCCCAGATCCAGCAGGATCCCGTCTACGGCGGGAATGCCCAGGCCGTCCAGAATGGCGTCCAGCTCCCGGAAGTTGGAATGCACCAGCTTGACCCGGTCCCGCCAGGGAGCCAGCCGTTCCTCGGCGGCGGCCAGGGCCTTGGGGTCGCGATCCACGCCGATCAGCGTGCCGGTGCTCAGGCGTTTTGCAATCTCGGAGGAATGGCCCGCGCCGCCCAGGGTGCCATCCAGATAGATTCCATCGGGGCGAATGTGCAGGGCCTCGATGGACTCGTCCAGCAGGACGGAAATGTGATGAAAGTCCATTACAGGCCCAGCTCCTTCAGGGCAGTCGCCAGATTGTCAGAGTCGGCAAGCCAGGCGGCCTCCTTGGCGTTGTAGGCTTCGGCGTCCCAGATCTCCGCGTGATCGCCCTGGCCCAGGAAGGTCACGTCGTTGGTCAGGTTGGCGTATTTGCGCAGGATGGGCGGCAGAACGAAGCGGCCCTGCTTGTCGGGCTCACAGCGCGCCACGTTGGAGCGGATGTAGCGCAGGGCGCCGGAATCGGAGAGGGGAACGGAGTTGAAGCTCTCGTTGACCTGGGCCCACTTGGCCTCGGGGAAGACCATCAGGCTGTTTTCCAGACCGATCATCACGTAGAACACGTCGCCCAGCTCCTCCCGGAGCTTGGCCGGAACGAACAAGCGTCCCTTGGGATCCACGTTGTGCGTAAACTTGCCGAACATCCTGCTCACCTCCTCCACCGCGGCGATTTTTGTGGGAATTTGTGGAACTTTAAACCATTTTCATCCACTTCGCTCTTAGTATACCCCCTCTGTAACGAAATTGCAATCTTTTTTTGGTGATTTTTTCAAGTTTTTTTCGTTGACAACGGCATTTGGCGAGGGTATCATGGGCAGAAGAAAACGAAAGGCGGAGCAAAGCGCCCGGCAGGGGCGATTTTGAGCCGGGAAACAGGAGAAAAAGAGATGGAGCGATACTACGAGGCCTATGATGCGCGATATCGCACGATCCACGGCAAGGGTCTGTCCTGGACTGCGGACGTAACCACCCCCATCGTGGGAGAGATCCTTGCGCGCTTTTTCCCGGATCCCGGGGCCGCCCTGCTGGAGCTTGGCTGCGGAGAGGGTCGGGACGCCCGTCCCCTGTTGGCCGCAGGCAGAGATCTGACTGCCGCAGACGTTTCGGCGGAAGCGGTGGCCTGGTGCCGCGCAAAGGATCCGGCCCATGCGGATCGGTATCGGGTGCTGGATTGCGTCCGGGATCGGGCGCCGGGCCAATGGGACTTCGTTTACGCGGTGGCGGTGCTTCATATGCTGGTGGAGGATCCGGATCGGCAGGCGTTCCTGCGCTTTGTGCGCGATTGCCTGCTGCCCGGAGGGGGAAAGGCCCTGCTCTGCTCCATGGGAGACGGACAGCGGGAGCTTTGCACCGACCCCGCCGAGGCCTTTTTGCCCCGCAGACGGGAGCATTCCGCCGGCCCGGTGACCGTGGCTGCCACCAGCTGCCGCGTGGTCAGCTTTCCGACCCTGCGGGAAGAATTAAAGCGGGCCGGTCTGGAGATTGTGGAGGAAGGCCTGACCGCCGCGCCGCCGGAATTTGACAGTCTGATGTATGCGGTAGTTGCCCCGGCAGCGGACGCGTAGAAAAACGAGGAAGAAAACCGTGAGAGACTTTTCTGATATTCTGCTGGTATCTGATTTTGACCGGACGCTGACCGCGCCGGACAGCACGATCCCGGCTGCGAATTTAGAGGCGATCCGCCGCTTTATGGAGCGGGGCGGGCGCTTCACCGTGGGCACCGGCCGCAGCGTCCCCATGTACCGGCCTTATCTGACGAAGATCCCCACCAACGCCCCGCTGATCCTCTACAACGGCGCGGCGGTGTACGATTACGACAGCGAGACGCTCTCGGCGTCCGTCTGGATGCCTACGGGGCTGGAGCTGCTGTACTACCTGCGGGAGTCCTTTCCGGAGCTCAGGCTGGAGGTCCAGGGGGTGGACGCCCACTATCTGATCGGAGAGGATCCCGCCCGGGAGGCCTTTTACCGGGACATGGGCGTGGCCTATCGGACGGTCTCCGTGGCCGAGGCCCCTGCGCGCTATCACAAGGTGGCCCTTTTCGGCGCCTTTACCGAAAACGGGGTGAGCCAATTCTTTGCGGGCAGCCCGGAGGAGGACGCCCGCTTCGGCGCGTGCCAGGCCCGGATCATGGAGGATTGGCCCATGCTGCGGGCGGATCGGGCCGCCATGAAGATCATCGACCTCCAGGACAGGCAGGCCGGGAAGGGGAGAGCCGCACGGGTGCTGGCGGAGCAGTTGGGCTGCAAGATCCTGGTCTGCGTCGGCGACGCCATGAACGACGCCTCCATGCTCCAGGCGGCGGATCTGGCCTTCGCCCCGGCGGACTGCGTCCCGGAGCTCAAGGCGCTGGGCTGCTGCAGCCTGGTTCGTCCCTGCGCCGAGGGCAGCGTGGCAGGGGTGATCGAGGCGCTGGAAGGGCTTGAAATCAAGGAATAATCGCCTGTTTTTCTTTGTTTACAAAAGGTTTAATGTTTGTTTCCACCGAATTCATACCCTGTTCATAAATGGGGGTTATGATGCAACTGTAAGTGGAAGCGACAAAGCCGCTGTACTTTTCATTTCTTCTCTTCTTTTCTCAAAGGCCCCCGGGGAAACCCGGGGGTTCTTTGATTTTATTTGACGGTTTTTTTCGCAGGATTTGAAAAAAACGAAAAAAGATCGAAAAAAAGGAAAATTGCCGCTTGACAAACGCATCCGTGTGTGTTATATTCCAAGGCGAAGCGTCCGCAGGAGCGGGCGGGAAAGGAGTAAATCAGAATGTTCAATCGGGAGCTTGTAATCGCGTAGAACTGAATATGGGGCAAATCGGATGGAGGTGCAGTCCTCTGGTTCCGTGCGCCGTTCAAGTGACTTTCATATAATGGCAACCGCAGGATGCAGCCGTATGGGAGCTGCTTTGCTGCGGTATTTTTGCGCCCATTTTCAGTTCAAACTGACGGAAAGAGAAGGTGATCCGCTATGAAAAACAGAAATATGAAGCTCTTTCAAGCAGAAACGACACTGAAAATGGAGGAGATACGACTTGAATCTGAACGAATTCGGCCTCGTGCCGGAAATGGGCGGCCGGCCGGGGATCCCGGCGCGGATCGTAGCCCAGCACAAGGAGCGCTATGAGCTCGTCTGTCAGTACGGCCACGCCTTCGCCCGGCTGAAAACCAAGGAATATTACGCCGGGACAGAGCTGTTCCCCACGGTGGGGGATTACGTGGCGCTGCAATATATCGAAAACGGGGACAGCCAGATTCTGGCGACCCTGCCTCGCCGGAGCTTCTTTGCCCGGAAGGAGCCGGGCCCGATCCCCCGGGATCAGGCCGTGGCCGCCAACTTTGACTGGGTGTTCCTGCTGCAATCCATGAACCAGAATTTCAACCCCGCCCGGCTGGAACGCTATCTGGCCCTGGCCTGGCAGTCCGGGGCGACGCCGGTGATCCTGCTGACCAAGGCGGACCTGGCCGAAGACCCGGCGGACTATCTGCGCCGGGCGGCCCAGGTGGCTCCCGGGGTGGAGCTCCACGCCGTCAGCGCCCGGACGGGCATGGGCCTGGATGGGCTGTCGACCTATTTACAGCCGGGAAAGACCCTGGTGTTCCTGGGCTCCTCCGGGGTGGGAAAATCCAGCCTGGTGAACGCCCTGGCCGGGGAGGAGGTCATGACCGTCAGCGGCATTCGGGAGGCCGACGGCAGAGGCCGCCATACCACCACCCACCGGCAGTTGATCCGCCTGCCCGGCGGGGCGCTGATCATCGACACCCCGGGGATGCGGGAGCTGGGCATGGCAGAGGCCACCGAGGGCCTGTCGGAGACCTTCTCCGACGTGGAGCAATACCTGGGCCGCTGCCGCTTCCGGGACTGCCGCCACGAAAAGGAGCCCGGCTGCGCCGTCAAGGCGGCCATTGCCGCCGGGGATCTGGACCCCGCCCGCTGGGAGCGGTACCGGAAGCTCCGCGAAGAGTCGGAGCGTCACGGGAGGCTCAGGAGGAATGCAAAATGCAAATTGCAAAATGCAAAATGAATGCCATATCAGGACGGCTGCGAGCCGTCCCTACAAGCCATGCGCTATAAATTATGAACCATAACCCCCGAAAGGAGGGGATTTCAATGCGAAAGCTGTTTTGTTATTTGAAGCCCTACAGGGGCAAGATCGCCCTGGCGACCCTGCTGATGGCGATTTCCGCGGTCTGCGATCTGCTGCTGCCCACCCTCATGTCCAACGTGCTGGACAAGGGCGTCTACGGCGCAGCGGAGACCAACACCTTTCCCTATATTCTCAAAACCGCCGGACTGATGCTGGCGACTTCCCTGGTGAGCCTTGCCTCTGTGGCGGGCGGTTACTGGGTGGTCTACCACGTTGTGGCCGGTTATACCATGGATCTCCGTTCCGCGCTTTTCCGCAAGGTCCACACCATGACCCTGTCGGAGGTTGGCCGGATCGGTACCTCCAATTTGGTCACTCGTTTTTCCCATGACGTGGGAACTCTGACCTGGATCATTTCCTCCCTCTGCGGGAGCATCCTGATCATTCCGCTGATGTTCCTGGGGGGCGTCTTCCTCTGTATGCGGAAGGACGTGACCCTCTCCCTGGTGATCCTCTGCGCCGTGCCTCTGCTGATCGGTGCGGGTATGCTGATGAGCAAGAAGATCGAGCACCTCTGGGACGTGGCCGACGACTACTGCGACAAGCAGAACGACCTGGTTCGGGAGCGGCTCCGGGGCGTGCGGGTCATCCGCGCCTTCAACCGGGAGCAGAATGCCCATGAGCGCGTCACCGATTCCACCAAGATCATGGCGGAGCACCTGATTCGCGCCAACGTCCGCATGGAGATCATCGATCCTGCGGCAGCATTCGTGCTGAACGCGGCAGCCCTGCTGATCGTCTATCTGGGCGGGATCCGCATGGAGCGGGGCAGCGGCCTGACCGCCGGCGACGTGTTCGCCATCATTCAGTACATCAACATCATCCTGGGCGCGATCATCGCCATTTCCTACGATATCGTTATGCTGCCCCATATTCGAGTGGCGATCAAGCGCCTGGGCCAGATCACCGAGTCCACCGGCCTTGAGGAAGCGCGCACTGCCGAGGGTCGGCGTTTTTCCGGCGCCATCGACCTGGATCACGTCAGCTTCACCTATCCCGGCAGCGCCCTGCCTGCACTGAGCGACGTGGACATCCATATCCGGGCAGGGGAGTGGGTCTCCGTCATCGGCGGCACCGGCTCCGGCAAGACCACCCTGGCGGAGCTCCTGCTGGCCTTCCGCCAGCCCACCGAGGGCAAGCTCCGCTTCGCCGTAGGGGGCGGCGCCCTCGACGCCCCGTCCGAAATGCAGGACGCTGCGGCACTGTCCCCCAAGGACGTGCGGAACAACATTTCCTGCGCCCTGCAAAAGTCCATGCTCTACGCCGGGACCGTGGCGGAAAATCTCCGCATGGCCAAGCCCGACGCCACCGACGAGGAGCTCTGGGCCGCTCTGGAGCTGGCCCAGGTGGCGGACTTCATCCGGGAGCAGCCCGAGGGGCTGAGCTTCAAGCTGGAGCCTGCAGCCACCAACGTCTCCGGCGGCCAGAAGCAGCGGCTTGCCATTGCCCGGGGCATCCTCAAGGACGCACCCATCTATATCTTTGACGATTCCTTCTCCGCCCTGGACTTCATCACCGAGGCCCGGGTCCGCAAGGCCCTGAACGAGAAGCTGGCGGGCAGGACCCGCATCGTCATTACCCAGCGGGTGGTCTCCGCCATGCACTCCGACCGGATCTTCGTCCTGTCCGACGGCGCTCTGGTGGGAGGCGGGACCCACGCGGAGCTGCTGAAGAGCTGCTCCATCTATCGGGAGATCTATCTCTCCCAGACTGGAGGTGAAATCGCATGAGTTCCACAGAACGAAATCTTGAATCGGAACAGGCCGAAGCGGGCAAGGAGCCGAAGGGCAAGCGCCGCCTGCTGGACGAGACCGGCAAGCGCCTGCTGCGGGAGATCAAGCCCCTGTGGGCCTGGATCCTGCTCTGCGCCCTGTTCTGCCTGCTGCTGATCGGCTGCGCCGTGGCGGAGCCGGAGCTGCTGGGCAAGCAGATCGACAAGCTATACGACTGGACCAAGAACAAGACCCCCGGCCTGGCGGCCGGTCTGCTGCCGGGGCTGGGCCTGCTCCTGGGCGTGTACGCCATGGAGGGGCTGATGACCTACGGCAAGTACTTCTTCCTGCAAAACGTCGTCAGTCGTTACTTCTGTGCGGGATTTCGGATCCGCATTTCGGAAAAGCTGCGCCGTCTGCCTGTGTCCTTCGTGGATAAGACCCCGGCCGGCGACGTGATCGACCGCATGATGGACGACGTGGGCAATATGGCCGACAGCATCTATATCATCGTGGATATCCTGCTGTCCGGCTTCCTGCAAATGACCGTGATCGCCGTGATCCTCTTTCTGACGGATTGGCGCATGGCGATCCCTGTGGTGCTGCTGTCGCCGCTGTCCATCCTTCTTTCTACCAAGATGGCGACCCTGGGCGAAAAGCACTGGGACAAGCACTGGGACCTGGGCGGCAAGCTGACCGCCCTGGCGGAGGAGGCCTTCACCAATTATCCCACCACCAAGGCCTTCTGCGGGGAAGGGATCATGCAGGAGAGATACGACGCCCTCTCCAAGCGTCACCAGCACAGCCGCATCCTGGGCGACTTCCTATCTTCCATCGTCCAGCCGGTCATCGCCACGGTGAACGCCCTGGCCTATATCGTCGTCACCGTTGTGGGCGGCTGGCTGATTTTGAACCGGGGCGTTGCCATCGGTACGGTGGTCACCATCATCCTCTTTGCCCGCCGTCTCTCCTCGCCCCTGGAGCGTATGGCCTTTGGCCTGGGCTACATCCAGCAGATCAAGGGCGCGGCCAAGCGGGTGTTCGCCATGCTGGATCTGCCCGAGGAGGAGGACCCCACCGGAGCTGTGGCAGGGGAGACCAAGGGCCGCGTGGTCTTTGAGCACGTGGATTTCTCCTACGATCCCAACAAGCCCCTGATCCGGGATCTGAATATGGAGGTCAAGCCGGGCCAGAAGGTGGCCATCGTGGGCCCCACCGGGGCGGGCAAGACCACCATCGTCAACCTGCTGATGCGCTTCTACGACATCCAGCAGGGCCGGGTGCTGATCGATGGCCGGGACGCCTCGGAGCTGTCCCGGGAGGAGAACCGGAAGCTCTTTGCCATGGTGCTCCAGGAGACCTGGCTCTTCAAGGGTACCGTGGCCGAAAACGTGGGCTACGGCAGTCCCGGAGCCAGCCGGGAGGAGATCCGGCGGGTCTGCGACCAGGCCTACTGCGACCACTTCATCCGCCGTCTGCCCCAGGGCTATGACACCGTGATCTCCGAGGACAGCACCGCCGTTTCCTCCGGCCAGAAGCAGCTGCTCACCATTGCCAGGGCCATGCTGGCCAACCGGCCCATTCTGATCCTGGACGAGGCCACCTCCAACGTGGATACCCGCACGGAGCTGCTGATCCAGAAGGCCATGGACCGGCTCATGGGGGGCCGCACCTGCTTCGTCATCGCCCACCGGCTGTCCACCATCGTGGACGCGGATCTGATCCTGGTGCTCCGGGACGGCCGCATCGTGGAGCAGGGCACCCACCGGGCGCTGCTGAACCAAAGGGGCTTCTACGCGGAGCTCTTCCAGAGCCAGTACGCCATATAAAAAAGCCTTCCACCTGGGGGGAAGGTGGCGCGCAGCGCCGGATGAGGGGTGTTACTCGCCTTCAAAAAAGTATAAAAAACAATAAACCTGTCCATACTTGCTACAAATCAAGTATGGACAGGTGATTTTTGTGTATCGAAAATATTTCCTTATGACCGTGTCTTGTATGCTGATCTGTGTGCTGGCGATGGCCTGGCAGGTGCTGCTCCAGCAGCGGGCGCTTGCCGATCGGATCATCCGCCTCCATGTGGTGGCGGCCTCGGACGACCCTCTGGACCAGGCCCGGAAGCTGGCCGTCCGGGACGCCCTCCTGCCCCAGATCGCCGCGCTGACCGTGGACTGCGCCGACGCGGACGAGGCGGCTGCCGCCCTGGCCGAGGGCCTGCCCGCCCTGCGGGAGACTGCCTTCGAAAGCCTGGGAACGGGGGAAACCGTGAGCGCGACCCTGGCGGAGGAGGTCTTTCCCCGCCGGGATTACGACAGCTTTTCCCTGCCTGCCGGGACCTACCGGGCCCTGCGGGTGACCCTGGGGGCCGGCGCGGGGCATAATTGGTGGTGCGTGGCCTTCCCGGCCCTCTGCCTGCCCGCCGGAACGGAGGAGGCGGGGGAGCGCTTCGCGGAGACCGCCCGTTCCGCCGGTCTGACGCCGGAGGAGATCGAGCTGGTCAGCTCGGACAGCGAAAGCGTGCAGTTCAAATTCCGCCTTCTGGATTGGCTGGCGGAGCTGTTTGATTGACGTGCTCCGCAGCGGCGCACACCGGTGCGCCACGGTTCTGTAGGGACGGCACTCTGCCGTCCGCACCTCAGCGCCGCTTCAGCGCGTCGTTTGCCGCCTGGGTGACCAGGTTCCAGCTTCGCAGATCCGTTTCCGGCCGCCGGAATTCCAGCTCCCGGTGGGCCAGCTCGGAGACGGCGTAATAGTTCCCCTCCGCCAGCTCCGCCAGCACCGGGACGGCCCCGTCTCCCAGATCGCAGATCATTTCCACGTCCAGGCTGTCCAGCTTGCCGGATTTCCAGGCGTCCACGTTGTACCGGGCCACGATCCCGTCCACGTTGGCCACGCTGAGCCCGATGAGGATCACAGCCCCCAGGGTGACGGCAAGCTGCGCCACCGGAAGCTTTTTCACAAACAGGCGGAGCCCCTCGGCCGCAACGATCAGCCCCAGGAACACCATAAACACCGAGGTGGTCAGACGCAGCCGGGTGAGACCGAAGCTGCCCATGTAGAGGATCATCTTGGACAGGGCGGTCGCCACTAGGACCAGGGAGAAGAAGCAGAGGAAAAGGGCCAGCCCCCGCACTGCGCCGGGGATCCGCTCCTCCGCGTCCTTCCGGCAGACGGAAAGGGCCAGGACGATCAGACAGAGGTTGATGGCCACGATGCCGCACATCTCGAAGAAGCCCCGGCGGGCGTATTTGGCCACGGTGAAGCCCTTGGGCAGCAGACCCCGGAAGGCGTCGGTGAAGTAGGCGAACTGGGCCAGCAGATAGAGCAGGTAGACCGCGCCGATCACGCCGAGGAAGGCTGCTACGGCGGCAGGCTCAATGCCCTTGCGGGTAAAGCCCGGCAGGACACGCGGCCCCTTGTCGGAGGTAAAGAGCCGGGAGAACAGCAGCAGCGCGGCAAGGCTGCCAAAGCACAGCGTCACGAGCGCCCGTCTGCCAAGATCCCAATCCATCCGCTCGACCATGCCCTCAAAGGCCGCGTCGGAGGAGATCAGCAGGGGTACCAGAATGCCCAGCACGGGGATCGCGCAGAACAGACCGATCAGAACCGCACCGATCCGCTTGCGCTGTTTGGAGTCGGCTTCGCCGCAGTGGGTCAGCGCCCAGACGCCGACGCCCGCCCGGCCGAGGGACATCGAGAAGCCGACGGCGGACAGATCGTGGAGCCGGTGCTGCAAGCCCAGGCCGGTCCGCAGGCCCAGACGCTCCAGCAGGACGATCAGATACAGCGGGACCATCGCGCAGACGGTCAGGATTTTCAAGGAGCGGTCGCCGGAGAGGAAGAGGCTGACCGCGCCCAGCAGATAGAGCGCCGCGCAGACCCGGCCGTAGCCCGTCATGCGGCCCGGCCGGTTTTTGAGGTAGATCAGCGTCGCGGGCAGCAGACCCGCCAGCGCCAGGGCTTCCGCGAGGCCGAGGCCCCCTGCCCAGCAGAGCGCGTCCCAGAGCAGAAGGCAAAGCCCCAGCAGCGTCCCGGCCAGCGCCAGATCCCGCTTCTGCGCCCGCCGCTTGGGATAGACTTCCCGCGGCGTGTAGACCGGCAGGGGATCGACAGCCCCCAGGCCGCCGGCCGTGCCCGTATTTTCCGCAGACGCCGCCGCTTGGGCGGCGTTTTTGTATTCGTCCATGTTTGATAATCTCCTTTTCACTTGCTTGACCGAATGACAGACCAACCGCAGTAGTCGGTGATGAATTGCGTCAGATCCTTTGCCTCGTCCAAATCGCCGTCGTCAAAGGCAATGAAGCCGATTTCGTGCGTTTCGTCGTTGGTGACGAACATCAGACAGGTTTTGAAATACCGATCTCCGTATTCATTCGCCCCGTCCCAGGGAAAGAGAAAACGAAACTCGTCGTTTTCAATACTTGCGTAGGGTTCAATCAGCAGCGTGCTTTCTCCGCGCAGGTCGGGAGAGCCGATCAGCGCTTCCGTCCGAAACGCGTATTGCCGTTCCAATTTGTCCTTTTGCGCTGCGTAGTCCGCAGGGCTGTAGCGGCAGAGCAGAATATGCGCATGGGACTCAAAAACTGCGGCACATGTTTTGTAGTAGTGATAGGTCGTCTTCTCCGGTGCTCCAAGCGTCGGAGACCCAAAGGCTGTACTGCGCTTGTCGGAGTCCGGAAGCGTGCTTTCAAAGCGCGCCACGGCGTTTCTCTGGCTCGAACGGTGAATCTGATGGGGACTGAACAGCCCCAAAAAGAGAAGAAGAAAGAGCAAAGCAACATAAAAAATCGCCCGCCCTGTTTTCGCTCGGATGCTGCGACGGGAGCGAAGGAGGAAAATCAGCCGCGACACAATCAGCCCCGGCCCCAGAACAAAGAAGGGAAAGCTGATGATATTCAAAATCAGACCGCAGGCGAAGGTCCAGAAGCACCAGTGCGCCAGCAACGGCCCAATCCAGATCAGTGCCAGAATCGCCCATCGGGGCAGATGGCTTTTGTGGTTTGTCAACTCCATGTTGTCCTCCGTTCCTTATTGGACCATGTTCCAACAACAATTGAATTAGATGAAGCTTGCAAGATTTCTTACTTATTATTTCTTACTTCTTACCTATTACTTGTCCCTTGTCCATTCCAGTATGTCTCCCGGCTGGCAGTCCAGGGCCTCGCAGATGGCGTTGAGCGTGGAAAAGCGCACGGCCTTGGCCTTGCCGGTTTTCAGAATGGACAGATTGGCCTGGGTGATGCCCACCCGTTCGGCCAGCTCGCCGGAGGACATTTTCCGCTTTGCCAGCATCACGTCCAAATTCACGATGATCGCCATAGCCGCGCCCTCCTACACCGTCAGATCGTTCTCTTCCCGGAGGGCGATGGCGGCGATGAAGCAGTTGCGCACCACCCGCACGATCAGAAAGAGAAAAATCATGGACAGGGTGATGAAGATCAGCGGGGGATACCAGCGGAAGGCCGCCAGGGTCGCCAGGGCCACCCCCAGACAGCACCAGCTTACCACCGCCAGCAGGCGGCTGCTGGATTTCTGAAAGGCCTGCCCGGCCTGGATGTTCCGGAGCAGACGCCAAAGGCAGACCAGAGCCGTCAGCGCAAAGGGCAGGCAGCCGTAATAGGCCGCCAGAATGGCGATCCGCCCGCTGTCCCGGATCATCCGGTAATCCGCGTACCACTTCGCCAGCCAGGGCATGGCCACCGCCAGCCCCACCGCAGCCAGAATCAACAGCGCCACCGCCGCCAGCGACAGCTTCACAGCCTTGTTTTGCATATTCGTACCTCCACTCGTAGGGACGGCACCCTGCCGTCCGCATGTCGCAGCGCCGGCAATCTGCCGGCCGTTTTCGTAGGGACGGCACTCTGCCGTCCGCGCGTCGTAGGGGCGCACAGTGTGCGCCCGCCGGTTCAGGGTTTCAACGGCGGCTGCCATTTTGTATACCCAACCAGCAGAAGGATCGGGAAGGCAAGGCATAACACGGTAGGAATGCCTGCCATCGGTAAAATTGCGATCAAAAATACGTGGACCAAAAGATGGATCAGCGCGCAGGAAACTGTGATGCAGCTTCCGCTCCGTTTTCTCCGGGCTGCCAGCCGCCAGCCCAGCAACAGAAGAAGCGGCTCAATCATCAGTAGAAATAAAAAAACCAGTTTTATTGCTAAGGTTTCCGACCCTTGCAGAAACAGAGCGGCGAAGGCCAGAACCGGTGCCATCGGATTGAAGAGATCGATCCTGCTCCATAAGCGGCTGGACAAAATGACAGCGATCACTTCCGCTGCAGAAACAATCAACACATAGAGAATCAGTCCCAGGCAAATCCACTTCCATCGGTTCATTCGTTGCTGCACGCTGATTTCCTCCTTTGACCTTGGCTTCGCGTCGCTGCCGTCCGTGTGTCGTAGGGGCGCACAGTGTGCGCCCGCCGGTTCAGGGTTGTAGGGGGCGGCGCCCTCGACGCCCCGCGTGTCGCAGCGCCGGCAATCTGCCGGCCGTTTTGCCACATTTTACCACTGTTTTTATCGTTTGTCAATAAAAAATTATCGAGATATAACAAACCGCCCTTTGAAACGCCATAAAAAGGCATCCCAAAGGACGGTATTTGCGGACAAGCGATACCCATGAAGGGCACAGGTGCTTGTTCCTACGGGCTCAATTATGCATTATGCACTATGCATTTTGCATTCCCTTTCGGGCGGGGAAACAGGCGGGCTGATAGCCCGCGCTACCGTAGGGTGCGTCCGGGCGGGCGCACAGTGTGCGCCCCTACGGCTGCTCCGGCGGGGTCTGCTTGGCAAAGCGCTCTCCCAGCCTCGTGGCGCTTCTTTCCGGGTAGACGGAGTAATAGCTGCGTTTCCCGGCGCGGCGCATCTTCTGGAAGCAGGGCAGACCTGCCCAGAGCAGAGACGGCAGGCCTACCGCCGGCAGATAGAGGGGGCCGAAGAACAGGGACTGGATCGTGTGGCCGTATTCGTGGGCCAGCAGGCCGTGGTCCTTCGGCGTCCAGCTGGGCTCCATAAAGAGGTAGCGGCCCATGGACATGGAGCCGGACCGCTGCGTCCAGATCGTCACCCGCGCCCCCTGATAGGAGAAGCTGCGGCAGCCCTTGCACCGATAGAACAGGAAGAAGCCCAGGCCCACCAGGTTCTGGGGCAGGCCCCAGGTCCACTGGCAGAGGATGTAGAGCAGCTTTTTCATGGCAGAAGCCCGGCGCAGGACCGCAGCCGCGCTCCGACGTCACGGCAGAGCGTGCCGCCGAAACGACGGAGGAAGGATCGGTTCATCTGCGCTCATTCCTTTCTGTGGAGCGATCCGCCGTCATGCGGCGGGGACCAGGATGGGATAGGCCTTGTAGAGGAAGGTCACCACCTGGGCGCGGGTGCAGGTGCTGGCGGGCCCGAAGGTATCGGGCGTCATGCCGCTGGTGACGCGGTTCTCCGCGGCCCAGAGCACTGCCCTGTAGAAGTAATCGTTCTCTGAGACGTCTGTGAAGGGGCAATCTGTCCGGATGGGATCCGGTTTTCCGGCAGCGGCCCAGAGGAAGGTCACCACCTGCGCTCTGGTGCAGCTGCTGCCCACGCCGAAGCAGTCGGGGGTCACGCCCGCGGTGATGTTCCTGCTCCTTGCCCAAAGCACGGGGAGCATGAACCACGCGCCGTCGTAGACGTCCTGGAAGGGATTCTCCAGGCTGGGGGGCGCTTCCTTGCCGAAGGTGGCCCAGAGGAAGGTCACCACCTGCTCCCGGGTGCAGGGATTCTGCGGGGCAAAATGGGTGGCGTCAATGCCGCTGGTCACATTGTGCTCCACCGCCCAAACCACGGGATTGGCGAACCACTCGTCATCCGGCACGTCCACAAAACCGGATTTGCTGCGTACCCTGGTCTGGAAGCGCTTGGTGCACAGGGTGTTGCCCGCCGCGTCCAGAGCGCTTACCGTGATGGTGATGTCCCTGCCGCCGTATTTGGAGAAATCCACATTCACCCGGTAGGGGGCGACGTCGGAGCTTCCCACTTCGGTACCGTTGATCTCATAGCGGACGGTGGCGACCTCGTTGTTTTTCCCGTAGCGCGCATAGGTGCAGAGCTCCTGCGCCTGCCCCTGCAGCTCGTCAGAGGGTAAAATGGTCTCAAAGGGAACGTAACAGCTGTTGGCGCTGTCGGTGCAGGAGGACAGGAACTGCTCGTCCGCGATGCCCGCGTTGTAGGCCTCGACCAGGGCCTGGCGGTCGCTGAGGACGTAGCGCTCATACCGTTCCGCCTCGTCTGTGCGGTTCAGGTTGAAGTAGACGGCGTATTTCAGATTCGGGTATCGCATGGGGAGATAGGTGTAGAACTCGCGGAGCTGGGAGGCGGCCATTTCCGTGGTGTCGATATTGTCCTTGAGGTTGATGTAGGAGGCGGCGCCCTCCGCGATCAGCAGCGGCTTTTTGTAGCCGTAGTGATTGTAGAGGAAGTCGATCTGCTGGGCCCAGCGGGTGGTTTTGACGCCATCGCCGAAGATGTCGTAGCCATAGCTCTTTTCCGAGTCTGTGTAGTAGTAGCCGGTGTAATAGCTGGAAACGCCCACATAGTCCACATAATCGTCTCCGGGGTAGTAGCTGTCAACGGTGGTCATGGGCCAGAAGTTCGGCGCCCAGATCATGGGCACGCCGGGGGCGTATTGACGGATGATCTGAGCGAAACGGATGTACTCCGTCCGATAGACCTCGGGGGCCACGTACCAGGGCGTGGAGACCTCGTTCATCTCGTTGGCATAGCGGATCATGATCCGCCATCCGCTGTTGACAAGCCCGGCCAGCTCCTGGGCAAAGGAGATAACGTCGTCGTCCGTCACGTAGGAGAAGCCGTTCAGGGGCTCTACCGCAAGCTCGATGACCGCGTCCGAGGGGATCCAGCTGAGCCGTTCCCGCAGGGATGAAGCGCCCCAGTGGAAATAGACAAGGCGCATCCCGGCGGTTTTTGCGGAGACGGCGGGGTAGCTATCGTTGGGGCCGAAGGTTTCGGAGGTGTAGCCCAGGACGATGCCGCGCTCCGGCTCATAGGCGACGTTGTGGGTCTGCTCCCGGGAGAGGCTGAGATCGTCCGTGTGCAGATACAGGGAGAGCTCGGTGCGGCAGGCCTTTGCGAATTCATACAGGGCCAGCTTGCTCTCCGCGTAGCCGGCCAGACCCCAATAATAGGAGGATCTGCTGTAGGCCGCGGCGGCTAAGTCATAGCTTCCCGTCCGGGCGTAGCAGTCGCCCAGCTTGCTGAGGGCGAGAGCGGCGTTGGTGTGATTGTGGTTCTGAGAGTCCTCCCGGGTAAAGTCGGGGACAGCCCGGACAAGAAGGGGAATGGCCTCGGCATAGGCGCCGTCGTTGTACAGCTGGACGGCCTGCCCCCAGACCTGCCAGAATTCGTTGGGGCCGATGGGCTGCGCGGCTTCCATCTGCATGACGGCGTAATCCATGCTCTGCGGGTCGATGTCCAGCACGCTGCCGTTGAAGGTGCAATAGCCGCCCATCCCGGTCACCAGCTCCCTCGCGGGGGCGTAGAGGACGCCGGAGCCCGCCGCAACGGGGACGGGGAGCGCCAGCTTGCTGCCGTTGACGATCATGGAGGCTTCCCCGGCGCTGAGCCGAAGCTCCTTGGTGCCCTGCTGCAGCAGAAGCTCGCCGGTGGCGCTGTCTTCCGTGACCACGGCGCCCATAGCCTCCGCAGTGCGGTTCACCGGGAGAAAGAGGGTGCCGTCCGCCAGATAGGGGAAGCCGGAGGCGGCGTCATAGGCGATGGGACTGCCCAGGATCGTGACCGTGAGCCCCTCCGCGGAGGCACAGGGCACGCAGAGCGGAACCAACATTACGGCAATGAGAAGAATGCAAAGAATTCGTTTCATGTTACTGTACCTCCTGATCCAATCAAAAATGGTGTGGGTGGGAACGCGCTGCTACAGCAGATGGGCGCGGAGCTCCTCTGCGCTGCGAGGGCTCAGATAAGCGGGGGGAATATCCAGAATGGTCTTGCAGCCGCTCATGCCCTCCCGGTGCATCCGGTGGACGGCCCGGGCGCAGGCAGCCAGGACGGAGCCTGTGAACTCGGGGTTGGAATCCAGCTGCAGGCTGTATTCGATGGAATGTCTGTGTTCGTTCTGCCAGCCGGTCACGCCGCTGCGAAGCACAGTGCCCCCGTGGGGCAGCCCCGCGTGATCCCGGGCCAGCTCCTCCCGGGTGATAAAGGTGACCGTGGTGTCGTATTCGTCAAAGTAGTAGGGCATGGTCTTGATCTCCCGCTCGATGCGGGCCTTGTCCGCACCCTCGGCGGCAACTACATAGCATTCACGCAGATGCTTGTCCCGGGGGCAGAGCTTCACGCCCTCGCCCCGGCGGACAGCCTCCATCGCCGCAGGGATGGGCACCGTATACTGCCGGGCGTCCAGCACGCCGTCAATGCGGCGGATCGCGTCGGAGTGACCCTGGCTGACGCCCCGGCCCCAGAAGGTCTCGTCCCTGCCCTCCGGCAGGATGCAGTTGGCGTAGAGCCGGGCCAGGGAGAACATACCGGGGTCCCAGCCGCAGGAGATCAGCCCCAGCGTCCCGGCGGCCCCGGCCGCAGCGTCCACAGCGGAAAAATGGGCGGGGATCTTCGCGTGGGTGTCGAAGCTGTCCACAATGTTGAACATCGCGGCATATTGCGGCGCCTGCACAGGCAGGTCGGTGGCGCTGCCGCCGCAGAGCAGCAGAACGTCAACGGCATCCCGGAGCTCCGGGGCCTTTTCCATGGCATAGACGGGCACGCCGGGGGTGCGGAGCGTCAGGGAAGCGGGATCCCGCCGGGTCAGCACGGCCACCAGCTCCTGATCGTCGTTGCGGGCGATGGCGGCCTCTGCGCCCCTGCCCAGGTTTCCATAGCCGAGAATGGCAATACGGGTCTTCATGTACTTGTTCCTCCTCCGAAAACTGCACAGGGCGGCCTGTGCCCAGACCGCCCTACGGATTACTGTAAAATCTCGTCTAAAACGCGCTGCATATCGTAGAGCCCCGGCTCCATGCCGGTGATCCACTTGGCGGCCGTCAGCGCACCCTCGGCAAACAGGGCCCGATCGTGGGCCTCGTGCCGCAGGGTGAGGGTCTGGGTGTCGGTGCAGATATGGATCTCGTGGACGCCCACCACGTTGCCCATTCGCAGGGAATGGATGTCGATGTCGGCGGGCTCCCGTTTTCCGTTCTCATGCCGGCCAATGACCAGACGGCTGCCGGGGCGCTCCCCCTGCACAGCCTTGGCCAGGGTCAGAGCCGTGCCGCTGGGTACATCCTGTTTCCGGTTGTGATGGATCTCCACGATCTCGATGTCCGCCTCCGGGAAGACACGGGCAGCCTGCCGGGCCAGGGTGCACAGCACCACGATCCCCAGGGAAAAGTTGCTGGCCTGCAGCACCGGGACGGCCTTTGCGGCGGCCCGGATGGCGTCCGCCTCCTCCGGAGTCTGGCCGGTGGTGGCGATCACCAGGGGCAGCTTCCGGGCAACGGCATAGTCCGTCAGAGCCACAGTCTGGCTGTGGTGGGAAAAATCCACGATGCAGTCGGCGGGGCCGTTGTAGTCGACCAGGGCGGTGTAGACCTCCCCCGGCTGCCCCATGGCGTCCACCGGGATCAGCGTCCCGTCGGGGCACTTCTCCCGGAAGGTCTTTTCAAAAACCTGTCCCATGCGCCCGCAGGCGCCGTTCAAAACGCAATCCATCTTAAATCAGCCCCATCTCTTCCATGACGCCGAACAGCTTCCCCCGCTGGGGCTCCTCCATGGGAGTCAGCGGCAGGCGCAGCCGATCCTCGATGCGGCCCATACGGGCCAGGGCGGCCTTCACGGGAATGGGATTGGTCTGGTAGAACAGCGCCTGCATCAGAGGCAGCAGCTCCAGCTGGATGTCCGCCGCGCCGGCAAGGTCGCCGGCGAAGAATTTCTCGCACAGCGCCACGGTCTGGGCGGGCACTACGTTGGCCGCCACGGAGATCAGGCCCTTGCCGCCCATGGCCAGCAGGGGCAGCGTCTGGTCGTCGTTGCCGGAGTAGATGTCCAGCTTGCCCCGGACCCGGCGGAAGGTCTCCATGATCTTGGGCAGGCGGCCGCTGGCCTCCTTGATGCCCACAATGTTGGGATGGTCGCCGAGGACGTCAAAGGTCTCGGGCTCGATGGCAGTCCCGGTGCGGGAGGGGACGTTATAGAGGATCACCGGTGCGGTGGCCGCGTCCGCGATGGCGGTAAAGCTGGCGATCAGACCGGATTGGGTGGGCCGGTTGTAGTAGGGCGTCACGCAGAGCACCGCGTCAGCGCCGATGGCGCAGGCAAATTGGGTCATCATGATCGCGTGGGCGGTATCGTTGGAGCCGGTGCCCGCGATGATGGGGACGCGGTGCTTCGAGCGCTCAATGGCATATTCCAGCACCTTGCAGTGCTCATTGTCGGTGAGGGTGGGAGCTTCGCCCGTGGTGGCACAGACCACCAGCGCCTTGACGCCGGAGGCGACCTGCCAGTCGATCAGATTGCCCAGCGCTTCATAGTCCACGCCGTCCTCTTTCATCGGGGTGACCAGCGCGGTGGCCGTGCCGGTAAAGATATGCTTCTTTTCCATAACCTTTCTCCTTTGTGAGATATGGTTCGTCTCTTCTGCTCATTATATCACATCGGCCTCTGTTTCGCAAGTGCTTGAAACCGTTTTTTGCTGCTTGGGCAGACGGATGGTCAGCACGATCTCCGTTGCCGTTTCCTCCCGGGTGGTTCCCGCGGGGAAGCCTGCCTGCTTCAGCGTTTCCAGGTGCCGATCCACAGAGTTGAGAAACAGCCGCAGATCCCGGACGAGCAGCTTCCGCCTGGGCTTCGGTTTCGGCTGCTTGGTCAGCATGGCCTCCACCAGCGCCTCCGTCTTGGCCACGTTCAGGTCGCCCCGGACAATGACCCCGATGGCCTCCAGCCGCTGATCCTCCTCCGGCAGCCGAAGCAGGGCCCGGGCGTGGCGCTCCGACAGGCCGTGATCCCGGAGGGCGGCCCGGACGGCAGGGGAGTGCTTGAGCAGGCGGAGCTTGTTGGCCACGGCGGAGGGGCTGATCCCCAGCCGCGTGGCCGCCTGCTCCTGGCTCAGGGCATAGAGCTTCATGAGCCGGGCGATCCCCTCCGCCTGCTCCCAGCAGTCCAGATCCCGCCGCTGGAGATTCTCCACCAGGGCGGCCAGGCCGCTCTGCTCCTCGGTGAGGGACAGCAGCAGGCAGGGCACCTCCGTCATCCCCAGCATCCTGGCGGCCCGCAGCCGCCGTTCCCCGGCCACCAGCTCGTAGAGCGCGCCCTGCCTGCGGACGGTCAGGGGCTGGAGCATCCCATGCCTTGCGATCGAGGCCGCCAGCTCCTCCAGCCCGGCCCGGTCAAAGCAGCGCCGGGGCTGCCCCGGGTTGGGGCGGATCTGCTCCGGGGACAGCAGAAGCAGTCTGCCGGCGCCCATATCCGACTTGTTTTTTGCTTTTTGCATAATCATCCTCCGCTTTCATCTTTTGCATTCTGCATCCATTCTAATGCCGCTGTTTGCAAAAATCCCGCGAAGAGGCCGAAATCCAAAAAGTTTTTCCGGATAAATCCGGGACAATTTATTGACATATTTATGAAATTGTAGTATGATGAATCCGGCGGCAGATGCCGCTGTCAGAAATTTGAGATCGGAGGAAAGATTATGTTCTGTGACAACTGCGGCACCCGCGTGGAAGACGGCCAGCCCTTCTGCCCCAACTGCGGCAAGCGTATGGGCGGCGGCGCGTCGAACGCTCCCGCATCGGCTCCTCGTCCTGCTTACGGCAATTCCCGTCCTGTGAGATCTGCTTCCGGCGGCCTGCTGGGGAAGTTTAACGATCTGCAGGGGCTGGAGAAGATCTTCTACCCCATCGTCGGCGGCCTGCTGGTATTGAATTTCATCCTGCTCCTGCTGCCGATCTACTCCGCCTACAGCACTTCCGTTGCGATGTCCCGCGGCTATCCCTTCTGGACTGCGCTGATCACCGTTCTGCTCACCCTGTGCATCACCTTCTTTGTGCAGGACTACTTCGATAAGTTCACCTTCAAGTGGCTCTGGTTCTTTGTGGCCGGCGCTATGGCGCTGATCCTCATCCTCTTCATCATCCTCTGGATCGACTCTGAGGTGAAGCTCTCCGTCGCCGGTTGGTTCTTCTTCATTTTCCAGCTTGGCCTCACCGGCTGCTCCATCATGCTGCTGATCGAGAAGATGAAGAAATAAGCGTTTTCCGGATGAAAACGAAGGAAAGCAGGGAGCCCTACGCTCCCTGCTTTTTCCGTACCCGGAGACGATGAGAACAGAATCGGGCAGACAGGAAAGCCTGAAAACAGCAAAAAAGAAAAAATCCTGAAAAAAGTCAAAATATTTCTTGACTTTTTCTGAAATGTGCATATAATAATAATGCGTTCGCGAAATGGTCAGAGCAGAGCGCACGATAGCGGGTTTGTGTAATGGTAGCACACCGGACTCTGACTCCGTTTGTGAGGGTTCGAATCCTTCACCCGCTGCCAAGAAATCGAGTCAAAATCTTCGGATTTTGGCTCTTTTTCTTTGCTTTTCGACGCTTTTCAGTGTACTTTTCTGTCGAAATATGCTTTTCCGGATTCCGGCGAAAAAGTTTGGCCTTTAGTTTGCCCTTTACCCACTGTATTCATCGAAAATATACGCTGAATTTCTGAGCCTGTATCAAGCATTTTTGCTCGTCAGCCATCAAAAAAGTTTTCCCTTATTCGCATTATTCAATTTGCTGATTTACGCTCAAGCAGACCTTACGCTGTGAATAAAACGCTCCATCCGGTTGGCGCTTTCCTCCTTCATCTGGTCGGTGACGTGGCCGTAGACATCCAGCGTAAAGGCTGCCGTGGCGTGTCCCAGGTTGCCTTGAACCGTCTTGACGTCGTCTCCGGCCTGTAATGCTGCGACAGCATAGGAGTGGCGCATATCATGGAAGCGAACCTCCGGGGCGCCAATCCTGGCCACAATCTCCTTGAAGTGATTGTAGACCGTGTTCGGATTCAGATACTCGCCAAGCTCATGGGTGAACACGAGATTCATGGGATTCTGAAAACACTCACCGTGCTGAAGCTGCCAGGACTGCTGCTGCTTCTTGACGCGGTACAGGACGTTCATGACCTCTTTCGCCGGCTTCAGCTTTCTGGCCTTTCCGTTCTTCGTCGTGACAAGCTTGCACCTACCGTCCCCCTCCCGGGGGCGCTGGAGCTGCTTATCGATTAAGAGCGTGCCGCGGGAAAAATCTACCGCGTCCCAGGTCAGGCCGAGGACCTCTCCCTTGCGCAAGCCGGTAAACAACGTCACAAAAAACAGGTGTTCGTACTCGTCGCCTTTGATCTCTTCTAAGAAGTCGGAAATCATGTACTGGTCCATAGGATGCATCTCCTTTTTCTCAACTCGCGGACGCACAGAGGAATCTGCGGGATTCGTTGCGATATAACCATTGAGCACTGCCTGTTTTAGCGCCGCATGCAGGACTCCGTGGAAGTTCTTGATCGTTTTGGCGGAATGGGTTTCGGTCTTGCTGTTATAGAAACTCTGAATTGTGTGAGGATTCAGAGAATCCAGCCGAATGGCACCCATAGCAGGCTTGATATGGTTTTTGATGGCTGTCTTGTAGGTGTAAGCCGTAGATTCCTTAACACCTACGAGATAATCCTTTACCCAGATATCCAGCCATTCGCCAAGCGTCATCTTACAGGGGTCAAGGTAAGTCTTTTTATCGACGCTGGCGGTTGCTTCACGAAGCTTCTGCGCAACCTCTTTCTTGGACTTTCCGTAAATTGTGCGTTGGATCTGCTTCCCGGTACCGGGATCGTACCCGGTCGTAAAACGGCCTTCCCAGTAAGCGTACTTCTTTCCTTTTTGCGTTAACGTTTTTTGCCGGATTGAGCCGGTTCCGGCTACCGTTCTATGCGTTTTGCTGTCTGGCATGACTGCCTCCTTTCCAGCCACACAGCAGATGTTGTCTCTACTATATTATACCGATGATGTGGCTGATTTACAACTTATTCCGACGTTTTTCGCAGATAATCCTCGAGAGCATCCCTAGGAATCCGATAGGAACGTCCGACCCGGACACTGTAAATCTTCCCGGTTCGCACAAGCCTGTAGGCCGTGTTTCTTCCAATACAGAGAATCTGCATCAGATCCTCCACCTTGAGCACAAGGGGGAGGTCTTTTGCTTTATTACATGGTTTAGGCATATAACCTCCAAAAATGTATTTTTGCGGGGGAAAGCCTGACGCCTGGCGAATGGACACATAGAAATCTCATCTCCCCGTCTCTCCGACCGGGCCGCGTTGGGCGGAAGTATCATTGTACCCCCGGAAGCGTCGTCGCGTTGTGTGGGTGCCGCCCGCACATGAGTGCTCTTGCTCCTGTCGACAACAGGAGAGATAGCCGCTCGGCTTCCGGGGAAAGATCAGGCACGATACAATTGTCAAGCTACAGTCGCATGGGGTGCGTTCACTGATAACTACGAGAAGCTGACAGCCAAATATTTCAGGATAAGCTAATTTTTCATCATTTAGAGAATAAATTTTGAAATATTCAAGGCGATATGTATCAGTAAGTATTGCCGAAGATCTTCATCGAGTTCACCATACTGCATGGAGAACTTATTAATCAGCGGCATATAAAGCTGGAGAATTGATTCCAAATCCTCGTGTTTTCCCGCAACAGCACCTTCTAAGACTTTTCGGAATTCCTCATTTGAAATCTTCATTGTGATCCTCCTCAGATAATAGCTTCCTTAGTTTCTGAATAGCCCGATATTTCTGCAATCTGACATAATCCGTGCTGCAACAAAGAATCCGGGCAATTTCCTCTGGTTTCTTTTCTTCGACGAACAGCATGGTAAGAATCTGCTGCCGATGCAGGGGTAAAGAAAAGAACGCCCTGGCAAGGCGTTCCTCCTCAAACTGAAATGCAGACTCCAAAACGGCATACTTGTCCTGAACCGCAAGGTCGGTCTCATTCACTTCATCTAACGATACAGTTTTCACCTCTCTTTCTTTGCTCCGGAAATAATCAATCCTGGCTCGCCGCAGTAATGTGGTAAGCCAGGATGTGAATTCGGCTCGAATCTTTTCGTTGGGATCAATATTCGATTTGAACATGCGCATACCTCCTGCGGGGCATGCGCCACCGGGAGCAAGTGAGAATCACATACCCCGGCTATTATTTTAATGCTATTGTCTTATTGCTCAAGCAAAAGTGATAAACGAACTCAGTTATAATCTCCCAATTGGATAACAAATAAAACTAATATTATGCAACATTTTAAGCTAAGATACGCAGTTTTCATTTATCGGTCTCTGGCGATTATAATGCTCTATCCACTTATACTTTAGGAGCGATCACGAATGGGACAACAGATCATAATTATAATCCTATTATCAAAACGCATGAAAACTGTCATCGAATCTCGACTTTTGTGTGTTTTATGTGTTTTTTGAAAAAGATCTCACTTTAGTAATGATTCTTGTTGCAAAACAACATAAAAAAACCTCTATAAAGATGTGGGAATTCATCGGTCAATTCCCCTGCGAGAAGAATGGATGCATAGAATATCAAAGCATTCTTTGTATCCCCAAAAACACATCTGTACTATTATGAAAGGAGCTTATTGACCCATGAAAAAGCGAATGATCTCAATTGCACTGGTACTGGCCTTGCTTGTTCAGATTCTTCCGACCTATGTTTTCGCGGAAGACGATGCAAGCGACAATCCTCTCGTTGAAGCAGTTGAACCTGGCGTGCAGGAGCCTGGACTGGTCGTCCTCGGTGAAATGACGGATCGGCGCGGCGAAAGTGAAAAGCACTTTCGTATGAACGATGGCAGCTTTACAGCGGTAGACTACGGTGCTCCTGTTCATTTCACCGAAGACGACGGAGAAACTTGGAATGACATCGACAACACGCTGGTGCTGTCTCGCGACGATGATGAGCTTTACACTGCCGAAAACGGTGATTCTGTGCGCGGCTTTGCGTCAAATCTCCAGGACGGCCGGATATTTACCGTTGCCAACGGTAACTACAGCATTCAAATGGGGCTGGCCTCTGACACGGATAACGCGGATGGTGAAAATCGAAACGTTTCTGCTTCCGCAGAAATCAGCTATCCGGACGAAAAAAACCGCGGGAATGAAGAAATGCCTTTTGCTGAACAGGTTACGCCGGAAAAGCTCCGGGCGGATGTACTCTATCGGAACGTCTACGACGGGGTGGATCTGAGTTATACGCTCTACAGCTACAACATCAAAGAAACCATTGTGCTCAACCAGCCCCGCAGCAGCTACAGCTTTCCCTTCACGCTGGACGCTGAGGGCTTGACGCCTGTCCTGCTTGAAGATAGTTCCATTGAACTGCGAACCGCGGATGGAGAAGTGATTTATCTGATCCCAGCGCCATTCATGACCGACGCCGCCGGAGCGGAGTCTGATGCGGTATCCTACGCGCTGGAGGAAGCAGATTCCGGTTCCTGGGCATTGACTGTCATTGCAGATTCGGAATGGATTAACGACGAGGCCAGATCCTTCCCGGTGGCAATTGACCCGACAATCATAGACAAGGTTACCTGGTCAGCCCAGGGAATCGGAGTTACATATGTTGTCTCCGGAGAACCAAGCACGAAACATACGCATCATCAGAGCTTGTGGTTCGGATATACTCCGTACGCAGGCCTGTATGAGCATCAGATTTATGTTGGATGGGACGCATTGCCTACAGTTCCTTTCGGCAGCGAAGTGATCAACGCTCGATTATATATGGGGCAGTTGGATTATCAAGCAGTAGGTCCATCTTCTATGATCGGCGAGATTCATGCAGTCAGCAGTTCTCGTCCGAATGACTACTCAACGAATTACAATTGGATCTGTGACCTTGATTGGAATCATAAACCAACGCTTGACAATACCGTTATAGATTATACCGTAATGGACAGCACGACAGTGTCGCGCTACATTCCATGGGATATAACTGAACTTGTTAAAGCATGGTATGTACAAGGAAACACACAGACAAGGGCAGCCGGAATTAAGCTATTTAATGTCTCTTCTTATAGCAGCTCATATTATGCAACAGCAAAATTCCACGGCTATGGTTCCTCGACCGGCCCACTGTTTGTAGTAACCTATCGCGATCTAACGGGCATTGAGCCATACTATACGTATCAGTCGCTCGGTGCTGACCGGGCCGGCTCTGCCTATATCTCTGACTATACCGGCGCGCTGACAACGGTAACCCCGCTGGTATCCTATGCCTCAACGGTTAATCCATTTAGCTTGAACTTGATCTATAACAGCTCTTACTTTGCAGAAAGTGACTCCTTGTATGATACTCCTCAGCAAATGGGCTACGGCTTTTTCATGGGGAGCGGAACCCGATTAAACCTGATGCAAAAGGTTCAATATGTGGATCTGCAGTATGAATTAGATGGGAACGAAACAAAACGGTATATCAAGTATACGGATGGGGACGGCACTGCACACTATTTTGCTCCTGATGAAGAGAAGCAGAACAATGAACCGCAAGGATCGCCAACCTACTATTATGATGAAGACGGGCTTGGGTTAAAGATCAAGGAGTACGCAACAGATTACTTCCAAATGGAAGATGATCGGGGAAACCGAATGTTCTTCATTTGTGGCTATTTGACGATTTTAATCGATGCAAACGGAAACCGCTATGACATTTTCTTCCGCCATAGCGATGGAACCATGGGATCATCCGGTTATCCCACGTATTCCGGAGATCGGATTGACCATGTCGAGCAGACTAACATCGGAGAATCGGACAGTATTCAGGTTGCTTCCTTCCAATATGAAGTTGTCAATGGGCAAAAAGTGCTTCGCAGTATCACCGACGCTTCCGGCAGCATATATCAGTTTAACTATAGTGGAAATCGTCTACAGGCGATTAAGAGAAAGCTGTTTGATGAAAGTAATTACAAGGATTACGTTGAATACGCTTACAGCGGCAACGGTTTCCGAATGACAAAGCTGACGGATTGCATCAGTGATTTCAGTATCAACCTTTCCTATTTGAACGGCAGAGCAGCAAGCTTTTGGGAGTCTGTTAATTCCGGCAACCAGGTTGTTACCGGTGCAGGTGCGACGATCTCTCGACTTCCGGGTGAACGCACTGTTTACACAGATTGGGGAAATGACCGCAGTTATCAGACCAACGACGATATTCTTACGTCTTATCTCTTTGACCATGCAGCCCGGACTGTAAACGCATTTACCACAGATAAAGACGGCAAGATCCTTGGCGCTTCCAACGCAGTACACAGCGGTACCGGCGATACGGACAAGAAAAACAACAGGACGCTTCGCAGTGCAGGGATCGGAACTGCCGGAATGTCTCTTGTGCGAAACGGAGGCTTTGAGCTTACCGAAACTGCCACTGCATGGACTCCAATTATTCCTTCTGGCTCCGGCAACAGCGCCCTTGTCAAAAGCGGCGAGTTAGCGCGCACAGGCAGCAAGGCATTCAAAACCATCGTAACCGGCTCAGCTTCCCAGCCTACCGGCTGCAGCAAATCTCTTGGGTATTTGACAGCAAACAAAACCTACACGCTTTCTGTTTACGTCAACACTTCACAGGCCACGGCAATCAACAGTCAGGGAATCTATTTGAAGGTAGTTGATCCTTGGAACTGCACCTGGATCAGTACGCATTTGAACTATAAGACAGACTCAGCAATAGACGACGGGTGGGTCAGACTCGTTTTTCCCTTTACAACTGAAAGGAATGGCAATCACACAGTTTATCTTTACAACGCCGATATGACGGGCTCCGTCTATTTTGATGATTTCCAAATTGAAGAGGCATCCGGCCCGTCCAACGTCAATCTTTTGGATAACGGCGGCTTGTTGAGTTCTTCAAGCGGTTGGTTGAATGAAAGCAACGGTACCGCGACTTCTGAAACCCCGTCTGGCGGTGCGATTGAAGGCACAACAGCTCTGAAAATTGTCGGCAGTCCCAATACGAACAAATATATCCATCAGACTGTTTCCGTCAATCAGCCCGTAAGCCAGACTTACGTTCTTTCCGGCTGGGCTAAGGCCAATGCGGTACCGGATAACGTAAGCGCAGAAAACACAGCACCGGAGAATGACACCAATAAGCAGTTTGGTTTGCGTGCAGTTTTGACCTATAGCGACAATTCAACAGAAGCGCACTATGTGCCATTTAATCCCGACGTCACCGACTGGCAGTTTACATCCCTTGCGATTGTGCCGAAGAAGACCAGCGGAACCGTTTCCACGATCAAAGTGATTTGTGCCTATGAGAAAAACGCAAATACCGCCTGGTTTGACAACCTTTCTCTGGTAAAAGAGGTTGCGCAGACAATGACCTATGACGATGACGGAAATCTCATTTGCGTGAATTCCACTGGCACCACGCCAGAATCCGCAGCTTACAGCAACGGCAACCTGACGCAGATGAATACCGGAAGCAGTGGAACCTACAACTATAGTTATGACAATAAACATAATCTGACACAGGCATCAAATCAAGTGGTGAAGGAGGACTACACCTACGACAGCAAGGGTAACATGGTCGCTTCTGCTCTGACAAAGGCGGATGGCACGCCATCTCCAACTAAAACAATTAACAGCAGCAGATCATATACCAACGGAGGAAACCTGTTACAGTCTCAGACAAATGCCAACGGGTATTCCACAAGCTTCGCCTATAACGCAAGCTTGAATATCATGGTTGGCGTCGCATCTTCGAGCACCAATGCCAAGGGAACAAGCGTTACAACCAGCCTTCTGAGCGACGGCAGAATCTCCGGCTCCTGGATCAGCTCTTACGTTGGCGTTTTCAGAACTTATGACGCGAAAAACCAATTGACAACATTGAACCGCGGGGGATATAATGTTACCGGGAACGATCCGACGCCGCATAACCAATATTACAATTTCAGTTACGATACGTTTGGAAACACAACAAGCATCAGCGTCGGCAGCACTGCGCCGTACAGCCTCGGAACCTATACTTACGCGGCGAATGACGGCTTGCTGACCGGTATGTCTTACGGCAACGGAGCTACGGTCAGTTACACCTATGACAATTACGGACGCAAAACGCAGACCACGAGCTCCGACGGCGATTCCTATCGATACAGGTATACCGGCGACGGGCAGCTCTGGCAGATGAAGGATAACGCAGGGAATTTGCTCTATCAATACACCTACGATACCCTCGGACGCCTGATCGGAAGCTCCATGCATTCAGGCAGTACCCTGACACTTCGGACGCAGCACCAGTATGACAACGCCAATCGGCTGGCCCGGCAGGTATGGGCGCTGAGCGGTAAGACCTATCAAGAGGGCTACGCCTACGACAGCCACGGCAGGCTCACGCAAAAGCAGCTCACGCTGCCGGGCAACACCTCCGCGAATATCTTTCTGAACTACGATGAGTTGAGCCGTCTGTCCGCGGTCACTTCTCCGGTCTATGATATCTACTACAACTATCTCGCAGCGCAAAACGGAACCGGAACAACAAACGCCGTACACCAGTTCAGCATAAACCCCAGAACGACGAACGCCAACCGATACAAGCAGCTGTTCTTCCGCTATTCCTATGACGAGCTGGGCAATATCGCCAGCGCCGAAACCATTACGCAAAACAGCACGCTTTCAGACGCTGTATATTACAGCTACGACAATCAGAGTCAGCTCACCTCCGCCGCCAGCAGCGCCAACGGAACCTGGTATTATCAGTATGACGCCTACGGAAACATCCGCAACACGTATCACGGGACAGACTATATCAGCTATACCTATGGGAATTCCAACTGGCTGGATCTGCTGACGGCTGTCAGCGGCACCAAAAACGGCGTGAGCTTCTCCGGCTCTTACAGCTACGATGGCGCGGGCAATCCCACCAGCTTCTACAACATTGGGGACGGAACAAGCTGGACGATGACCTGGAGAAATGGCCGGGAGCTGGCAACGGCCGTCAACGGAACCCATAGCGTCAGCTATGACTACGACGTCAACGGTCTGCGAACCTACAAGATCGTGGACGGCGTCCGGCACGACTATATCTATGCCTCCGGCCAGCTGCTCCGGGAGAGCTACACCCAGAGCGGTACCGCCTACACGCTGGATTTCGTCTACGATCACAGCGGCAGGCCCTATATGCTCAATCTGACCACGACGGTTTCCGGAGCAAGCACAACGACGCCGTACTACTATCTGCTGAACCTTCAGGGCGACGTGGTGGAAATCGTTAATGCCTCCGAAGTCCCGGTTGCCGACTACAGCTATGACGCCTACGGCAATATTCTGTCCGCCACCGGCAGCCTGGCAAGCGTCAACCCCCTGCGCTACCGCGGCTACTACTATGACACGGAGACGGGCTTCTATTATCTGCAGTCCCGCTACTATGACCCCACCCTTGGCAGATTTATCAACGCCGATTCCTATGGCAGCACCGGTCAAGGCTTCCTCGGGTACAATATGTTCGCGTATTGCAATAATAATCCAGTAAATTGTTCAGATCCAAGTGGTCAATTTAGCCTTTGGGGCGTTCTCGTTGGAGCTGCTGAGACTGTAGGAGGGTTTTTTACAGCCGCGTTTGATGGTGGTGCATTATTGGCAACTGGAATTACAACAACTTACGCCGCTGCAACAGATAGTGTTATGGTCATGGACGTCAGCGGATCTTACGGAATCGGTAAAGCAGGTGGTTGTATTGTCATTGACTTTGGAAATGGAACCGCTGAAGTATATGTCCATGGCGGCGCTTCAAAAAATTTTATTCCTGGGGGCAAGTTTTCAGCTGGCTATTCCGTTGGGCTTGTTAAAAACTATACTGGATTTGGAGCTTATTCTGGGCAATTTGTAGAGGCGGGTGGAACAATTGGACACTGGGGGTTTTCACATTGCGAATCACCCACTAACGACCCAAATCGATGCAGTGCAACCTGCTTTACCATCTCGACCGGTAGTTCTGCGTACGTTGAGTGGGATTATTATCAGCCCGTTTGTCAGATTGGTAACGGAAGGAATTCGCAAAACGTATCAGTTACTTCTTGCAGTCCAATTTATTATGGCGGCGGAGGCGGCGGTGCTTTCTGCCTCCACAAGATGACGCGGTAGTAACGCCAAAAGGAGTCGGTATGAATTATTTCGCAACAATAGATACATGTTTCATGCAACTATTTGTAGTGCCGACGGTTTCCCTTTTGCTCTTTGTCGTGGCGCTTTGCCGGGAGGTCTATAAGCTCTGCCTTGTCTTTCGGGGAAAGATCGTTGACAGGCATGGATTCGAAATACTTGCAAGAATTGCTTGCGTGCTCATGTTTGGTACTTTGGTATTGATAAGTTGTCACAATCTTAAAAGGGGCGTTTGCCTTCCTTTTGAAGACGAAAAACAGGCAGTATCTCTGACGGGAACGGTTGATTATATAGAACAGGATAAGCTTTCTCCGCGATTCTTCCCTTCCCTTGGCACGGGCGAGAGATACTCTTGTGGCGGGGGCCTAATGGTGATTGACGGAGAAGAGTATTACTGCCTTTCTACGCGAGGTTGGAAAAAAGGCGACATGGTTTCAGTTTCCTTTTTGCCAAAGAGCAGAATAATTCTCCGTTGTGAAATCATACCGGGAAACGAGACATGAGTGGGACAGGGGGACGGTGTCTTGCCCTGGGCAAACACCGTTCTCCCTGCGCCGACTCGAGCAAAACGAACCTTCTCAAAACAACGAACCCCGGGGGGCTTCGGCCTTCCCGGGGAAATGGAAGGCTTTCCCTTCTATCATCCTGAGCGAAGCGCAAGCGAAGTCGAAGGATCCGTTTCTCTCTGGCGTTTTTCTTGTAATACCAAGGCTACGGATTCTTCGCTTCGCTCAGAATGACAGTCCGGGAATCGCATCGTAGCGTCGCACAGTTTGCGATATGGTATGCACCCGTAGGGGAGGCGTTCCGCCTCCTGCATTCCCAGTACGAAAAAGGACGAAAAACCGGGACGGGATACCCGGCCCCTACGCCCTACGCGGAAAACGTGGAGAAAAACGGGACGGAAAACCCGTCCCCTACGCCCTGTAGCGCGGGCAATTTGCCCGCTGTTTCCCGTCAAGCAACACGTTTCGGGCGGGCAAACACTACTCACTTAATAGCTATTTCACTGCGCTCCTTGTATAATAGGCCTGCGTTTCGACGCGGATTCTATTATACAAGGAGCTTTTATGA
>JAEEGI010002386.1_pt1 | contig 46189 bp, 35 predicted proteins | sample 8958751 | NCBI WGS metagenome assembly JAEEGI01 (sample SAMN16246545, study PRJNA631951) | gut metagenome | biome: gut microbiome; feature: rumen; material: KS-attached | host: Bos | place: Iran: Karaj | collected 2018-10
CATAAGGTTTAAGGTTTGATGGGTTTACTAATATTTGGAGAAGGGGCAGGCCCACGTCTCTATTTATTTCCCGCGGCCTTGGAGGATGATTTTGGCGGTGTAGACCATGATCTTGAGGTCGGTGGTGATGGACATGTTGTCGAGGTAGAGGAGGTCGTAACGCAGGCGCTCGATCATCTCGTCGACCGACGAGGCATAGCCGTATTTGACCTGTCCCCACGAGGTTATGCCGGGTTTGATGCGCTGCAGGAGCAGATACTCGGGGGCGCGCTTGACTATTTGGTCGATGTAGTATTGGCGCTCGGGACGTGGTCCGACGATTGACATGGTGCCGCGGAGGACGTTGTAGAACTGCGGAATCTCGTCGAGGCGCACTTTGCGCATGAAGCGTCCGAAGGGGGTGATGCGAGGGTCGTCGTCTTTGGAGAGGGCAGGACCGGCCTGCTCGGCGTCGACATACATGGAGCGGAATTTGTGCATGCGGAAGGGGCGTCCGTGGAGTCCTATGCGCTCTTGGGCATAGAAGACGGGTCCCGGGGAGGTGCAACGGACGATGATGGCGGTGACGAGGTAGACGGGCGAGAGGAGAACCATGGCGAGAAGTGCGATGATGACGTCGGAAATGCGCTTGAGGGAGTATTGCCATTCGGACATGAGTCGGTTGTTGATGACGATGAAGGGGGAGTGGAAGATTGATTCCTGCTTGACGGAGCCCACGATGAGGTCGCGCGCGTCGGGGGTAATCTTGATGATGAGGTCGGCGGTGGCGTTGAGGTGCTGCAGGATGCTGTTGATGAGGTGTTTCTGGTTGTCCTCGAGGGCTATGATGACTTCCTCGATGTGGTGTTCGTCGATAAGGCGGTGCAGGTCATCGGTGGTGCCGAGGAGGGGCATCACGTTGGTTAGTTGGGGGTTGAGAGATGATTGTTGAGATTTATTGTCTGTGCCGTCGCTTTTCTCGGTTTCCGATTTTGAGTTTTCAATTTGGACGTAACCGATGAAGAGGTTGCCGGAGTAGGTCTCCTGGTTCTCGATGTCGAGGTAGGTGTGGAGAGCTTTGCTGCCGGAGCCAATGAGGAGGGTGGGGAAGCCTATCTGGCGGGTGTGGACGCGGCGGACGGTCTGCGAGGTGATGATGAGACGCAGGAGGTAGGTGAGTGTGAAGTGGACGAGGAGGAGGAAGAGGAATGCGAGGTAGTGTTGGCGGTAGGAGACCACGCTGTCGTCGAGGAGGAGGATGAAAAAGATGACGACGGAGCCGAGGAGAGAGGCGAGAAGGGTGTCGAGGAGTTCCTTGAGACGAGCCTTGCGGAGCACGTTGCGGTAGGTGCCGAGGATGGTGTAGAGCGCCAGCCAGCCGGCGGGGATGACGACAAGCCCGAGGTAGTAGTTGGCATCGTCGAAAAGGAGCTGCGAGGGAACGGGGTCGAGGACGAGTTTGCGGAAGGCGAAGAGCGCGGTCCACGAGAGGAGGGCTGCGAGGGTGTCGCAGAGAATGTATTTGAGGGTTTGCTTTTTTTTCATAAGGGGGGGCTAAGGTCTAAAAGGTCGAAAGGGTCGAAATGCCGGATAAGTGGGTTTAGTTGGTGATGGCGGTGGAGAGGACGCGGACGTTGTCGATGCGGATGTCGCCAGTCTGTCGTTCGACGTTGAGGGCGGCGAAGGAGAGGCGGAAGGGGATATTGTGGTTGAACCAACTCCATGTGCGTCCAAGGTTGACATAGATGTGCTGCCATTTGGAGGAGGGGTTGATGACCATGACGCGCTGGATGTCGGTGGCGGAGCCCGAGACGTAGGAGTCTTCCATATAGATTTCGAAGGGGATGTCGGAGCGGGAGTCGAGTTCGAGGTAGACGGCACGTGTGGGATCGTTGACGTAGAAGTCGTAGTCGATGGAGAATGGGACGCGGTCGAGGGTGTCGGGGACATGGACGGAGGCGTAGCCCTGGCCGGAACAGGCCTCGTCGGGGGCATGTTTGTGCCAGATGACGGAGTCGAAGAAGAGGGAGGAGGAGGTGGGCTCGAAGAGTTCGAACATGTGGACGTTGGAGAGGTTGATGTTGTAGGTGGTGTGGAGGGTGTCGAAACGGAGGGTGTCGTGGGAGCGGGTGAAGAGGGTGTCGGTGTAGGTGGTGCCGCCGAGGGTGAAGGTGTGCTTGGTGATGGTGATGGGGTTGTAGAAGGTGTAGAAGGGGAGTTGGGAGGAGGAACCCGACTGGCGGACGGCGGGGTATACCTGCAGGTATTCGATGGGACCGTCGTGGAGGATGGGGACAGTGAAGGGGAGTTGGAAGAGACCCAGGGTGTCGAGGCTTGGGGCTCCGGGATAGTGGGCGGCGACATAGCAGGCGACGATGTCGGAGGTGTAGAATCCGCTTTCGAGAGTAATGGGGTTGGATGCCGGGGGTACGAGGTCGATGGCTTCGATGTGGAGGAAAGCCGGGGCGACAAAGTCGTCGTCGCGGGTGCAGGCGGACAGCAGGATGGCAATGGCCGCCAGGCAGATGCCGGCGAGGTGTCGGCGCTCCGGGTGGAATATGTTGAGAGGTTTCATGTCGCTCTTTTAATTACTTAATATTTGGAGACGGGGCAGGCCCACGTCTCTACTTAAAATATATGAATTATATATAAAAACGAGGTTGTTGATATTTTATTGTTGCGGGAATGATTTTTTATGTGTATTTTTGCAATTTGTAAAGTCTAAAAGTCAAAGTGTCTAAAAGCAAAAAAGTCAAGATATGAAAGAGTTGGCGATGCATGTGTATGATCTGATGGAGAATTCGACGGCTGCCGGGGCCAAGGATGTGAAACTGACTATCAAGGACAGCCTTAAGGATAATGTTTTCCATTTCACCATAGAGGACAACGGGAAGGGGATGTCTAAGGAGTTTCTGGCCAAGGTAACCGACCCCTATACAACCTCGCGTACCACACGCAAGGTGGGTCTCGGCCTGCCGCTCATCAAGATGAACACTGAGCGCTGCGGCGGCGGGATGAAGATTGAGAGCGAGGTGGGTGTGGGGACAAAGCTGGAGTTCTGGTTCGAACACAACAACTGGGACCGCCCGCCGATGGGCGACCTCTCGGGGACGTTGGTGATGTTGCTGTCGGCTCATGAGGACATCCATTTTGTGATTACCTACAAGACCGACAAGGACGAGTTTGTGCTGGACACTGACGAACTGAAGGAGGCTCTGGACGGCATGTCGATGAACGACATCCATATCATCAACTATCTCAAGGAGATGGTTGATGAGAACCTGAAAGAGATAGGGGCTAATGAGTAGTTTGAGTGTTAGGTGTCAAGTTTTGAGTTATGCGCAGAATTGGGGTTTTGAGTGACACGCACGGCGTGGTGCGCGAGCAGGTGTTTGAGTTTTTCAAGGACTGCGACGAGTTGTGGCATGCCGGCGACCTCGGTCCCGGGGTGTTGGAGGAATTGCGGGCAGGGAAACCTGTACGGGCGGTGTGGGGAAACTGCGACAGCTTTTCGCTGCACTACGAGCTCGAGGAACGTGCCTTCTTCGAGGTGGAAGGCCAGCGGGTGCTGATGACGCACATTGGCGGATGGCCTGGCCATTATCCCTATGAACTACGCCGGACGCTGGAGTTGGCCAAGCCTGACATTTTTGTCTGTGGTCATAGCCATATTCTTCGGGTGATGTACGACAAGGATTACAACTTTTTGCATATCAACCCCGGTGCCGCAGGACGGCAAGGATTTCACCAGAAGGCCACGCTGGTGAGGTTTGTGCTCAATCCTCAGCCGGCGGAGCTGGAAGTGATGGATTTTTCCAAGTTTTGAATTGAATCCTTACTGCTTTTTTTCAAGGTGTCCTATTTCCCCTCAAGGGGTTTTGGGCGATGATGACGCCAGCGATGACGATGGCCATGCCGATGACTTTGCTCCAACTGAACACTTCCTGCCCGATGGCCACAGCCGCAATGAGCGAAAAGACGGGGATGGCGTTGTTGAAGATGCAGGCCTCGGAGGCGCCTAGGTTGCGTACACCGTAGTTGTAGCCGGCATAGGCGAGGGTGGAACACAAAATGCCAAGCACTAAGATGAGAAGCAACATCTTGGGACTCCATGAAAGTAGCGGCAGGGTTCCTGCGTCGAATGCCAGTACGAGCGGCAGGAAGTAGACCAACCCGATGACATTCTGCCATGTGGTGACAACGAGGGGGTGGTAGTGGTCCACTACTTTGACAAGCAGCAGGGTGTAAACGACGGCAATGGCTACAGCACCACAGAGGAAGAGTATTCCTTGGAAAGCAGACCCCTGTAGTCCGATTTCGCCGTTAAGCATAAGAATCACACCTGCCAGCGAGAGTGCTACGCCGAGAATGAGCGAGGGTTTGATGCGTTGCCTGTAGCCCAGCCACATGCCGAAAGGCACGAAGAGGGGTATGGTGGCGATGACGACGGATGCCAGCGAACCGCTCACAAGGCGTACGCCGTTGGTTTCGCAAAGGTGGTAGATGAAGGGTTCGCAGAAAGCAAGGAGGAGAAACCATTTGATGTCTTCCTTGCGGATGCGCTGAAGGCGATGGGTGAGGGCGAGGGCAGGCAGCATGACGGCCGATGCAATGGCCAGCCGCAATGCGATGAGCGAGGTGACGGTCATGTGCTCCTCCGTGAGGAAGAGCTCTTTGGTGAGGATGAAGCTGATACCCCAGAATACTACGGAGGCGGTAATGAGGGTGTATGTCAGTATCTTGGTTCTCTTTTTCATTTTGGTGGAATCGGTTTAGAAAGGATAGTTGATGCCGAAATTGGTGACGATGTGGGACAGGGTCCAATGAGGGGGGCGCCAGCGGAGAGAGGTCTCATAGCCAGGGTCGTAGAGAGGAATGGCAAAGTCGAGGCGGAGTGTGGCGATGGAGACGTTGAGACGGAGTCCGAGTCCCACTCCGACGGCTATTTCATTCAGGATGTTGCCCCATTTGAGCTCTCCTCCCGGGTAGAGGACAGAGGGGTTGAGAAGCCACACGTTGCCCATGTCGGCGAAGAGTGCCCCTTCGAAGATGCCTGCAATGGGGAATCGCTCTTCGAGGTTTACCACCAGTTGGATGTCGCCCACGCGTTCAATCATGTCAGTGCTGCCGTCGTAGGAGCCGGGGCCCATGCGTCGCAATTGCCAGGCACGGAGCGTTGTCGGGCCCCCACCGAAGAAACTCTTTTCGTAGGGCATGTCGAACGAGTTGCCATAGGGGATGCCCACGCCGAGGAGAATTCGGGAGACGAATGTGGAACGTCGTCCGTGATAGAAATAGTGTGTGTATTCTGCGCGACCGCGTACATATTGCGAGAACGGAACCCCCAGTATTTCACGTACCGAGTTGCTGTCGGCGTTACCGTCGACGAGGTGGGAGTAGGCATTGAGCAGGTTACCCGCGCTCTCCACGGAGAAGTGGAAGAGAGAGAAATTGTTGCGACTGCCGAACCGTTGGTTGGAGTAGGAGAAGTCGTAGCGGGCATCCATGATGAAGTGCGAGTTATATTGGTAGATGATTCGCAGGTCGTTGACGGCAAAGAGACGGAGCATGAAGTCGTAGTCGATGTTGAGAATGCGGACGAAGGTGAACTCGATGGGGAGAAGCTGGTGCTGTGCGATGCGGTGCGACGGGCGGCCTGTGACCAGGTCGTTGTAGCGGTATGTCCAAGTGTAGCCAAACGAGGTGTTGGCCAAGATGCGCTCAAACCAGTAACGGTATTGGTAGGACCCTCCGAGGTTCAACAGGGTATGGGGTCGTGTCTCCTGCAGACGGAAGAACGATGAAAAGGGATAGGCCTCCGGTATGTCGAGCGAGGCGTCGAGGTTCACCTCAAAGGTGGAAAAGTTGTCATAGAAACTTCTGTTGCCACCTTTCAAAATGAATTTGGGCAGCTCTAAGAGCAATGAACTCTTCACCTTGAGGATTTCGGCTCCGCCAAAGAGATTCTTGTGTTGGTATTCAAGGGCAGTCTCGATGCCCAGGTTGCCTGATGTGAAGAAGTTGGACGACGAGTCTGTGGCTCCGATGGGCGAGGCATTGGTGAGCTCGAGCGAGAGGGAGAGTTTTTGCTGTGTGGCGTTGATTAGACGCACATGTGCGTCAACCAGAGGCACAGAATCGGTCGAGAAGGACGATTCGTTGAATTCGATATTGATGTACTTGAAATTACGCAGGTTGAGCAGTGAATTGTAGGTGTTGGTGATGTGAGAGGGACGGTAGAGCATGCCGGGGAACATCATCATGGCGCGACAGATGGTGGTGGAGTCGATGGTCATCTTCTTCCCCTTTTCCTTGACAAACTGGAAGTCGATGCTTCGCCCACGAGTGTCATAGAAGGGCGCTATGGTTGTGTCGAAAGCCGACTCGTTGCTTCGCAATCCTGCCGTGCTGTTGGGGTAGATATAGATGTTGTTGATGCGGAACACTCTCAGATTGCGGCTGTCGACGACGACATCTACCGACAACCGTTGCGCGTCGTAAGTCGTGTCGACCACAAAAGTGATGTTGTCAAGCGTGGCTTTGTAGTATCCGCGTTCGCGCAGGAGGTTCAGCAACCGGGAGCGTTCTGTCGAGAGTATCTCCTGATCGTAGTAGATGCCTGCTTTCAGTGGCGAGTCGTTCTTCCATCGGTCCAGCAGGTGCCGTATGGTGTCGTTGCCGGTGCGATAGCTTACCTCGTCGATCATGTAGCGCTGTGTTGCCGTGATGCGGTAGCCGATGGCGATTTTACGTCCTGTGGTTTCAATGGTGTCAAAGGTGACCTTGGAATTGAAACACCCTTTGCTCTCCAGCAGTCCTTTCAACTGGCGTGTTGTGCGTCGGGCTTTTTCCTCGTCATATATCACCGGAGCTTGGCCCAGCCGCCGCCAATAGTTGCCCCAAAAGCTACTGTCTGTCGGCGTTGCAACGCTGTAGAGCCACATCCCCACAGGCAGCCATCTCACACCGAATACCTTCGAGTTGTTTCGCTGCACATAGTAGTTGCTCGATTTTTTCAATGCATCCTTTATCTCGGGGCCCACCGCGCTGCTGTCGGCCATTGTCACCGTCTGCTCCACTTCGTCCAGCCGATAGCTTCCCTCGGGAATATAGCGGTTGGTGTAGCAGCCGGTGAACAGCAACGCCGATCCCACCAGCAGGACAATCCTCGTTATGGTTTTTTTAATTTTCAATTACTGCCAATATTTTTTCCGTACTGCCAAGGTTCTCTTGCATATAGTCGAGGCACTCTTGCGAGGCTTTTTCCATCGCCTCGGGATGGGTCATTAAGCGCATGAAATCACCCTCCTCCATGTCGTATTCGCCATGGATGCTCCATCCGCCGCCGCGGGCAATGATGTCGTGCGCTTCCTGGAATTTCTCATAGTTTGGACCAAAGAACACTGGTTTGCCAAAGGTGACTGCTTCCAGGATGTTATGGATTCCCACCCCGAAACCGCCGCCGATATAAGCTACATCGGCGTAGCGGTACAACTTCGACAGCAGCCCTATGTTGTCAATAATCAGCACCTTTGGGGTGTTTTGAGTTGATTGTTGAGTGTCTGGTTGGCTGCCGCCCTTACTTAACACTGAATACCTCACACTGTCGGGGAACAGTTCTTCAATCCCTTTCAGGTGTTCTTCGTTGATCATGTGTGGCGCAAGGATGATGCGTCCGGGGAACCAGTCGCCATTGGTCTCGCGCACATGGGCAAGCACTTGCTCGTCGGGCGGCCATGTGCTTCCCGCCACAAGAACCTTGCCTTCGTAGCCTTCGAGAAATGACTCTGCCACTGCGTTGCTCTCTGCGGCCTGTGCTATCTGGTGCACACGGTCGAACCGTGTGTCGCCGGCTTTAGAGCAGCGGCTGATTCCGTGGTCTTGCAGCAGGCGTAGGCTCTCGTCGTTCTGCACGAAAAGGTGGATAAAAGAAAGCTTGAGCTGGTGTAGAAACCATTTGCCGTACCATTTGAAAAAGTACTGGTCGGGACGGAAGATGGTGGAGAAGATATAGGTCTTGACACCGCGGTTGCGCAATACCTTGAGGTAGTTGTACCAGAATTCGTATTTGACGAAAAAGACAGTCATGGGGTTGGCGGCGGAAACAAAACGGCGCACGTTGCGCGGCGTGTCCATCGGCAGGTAGCAGATGGCGTCGGCCAAAGCGTAGTTCTTCCTTATCTCGTAACCCGAAGGGGAGAAGAAGGTGACCAGCACCTGGTGGTCGGGATGCCGCCTGCGGTATTCCTCCAGCACGGGCCGTGCTTGTTCAAACTCGCCGAGGCTGGCAGCGTGGAACCACACGGTGGGGCGTTCATGGCTCAGTTTGGCCAACTCTTGCGGCCAGCGCTTCCATCCTTCGACCATCTGGCGCGCCTTCTCGTGGCCGAAAAGCGCTGCAAGGCGCACTCCCAGCGTATAGAACCAAATTCCAATAGTGTAAATCAGACGCATAGTTTATAGCCTTTTAGACTTAATAATAGTAGTAGTCATACGATGTTTTCCCTGTGAACGGGAACATCCACGAGACTTTGATTCCCCCCATCAGGTCAAAATAGCGGTTCTCGTCTTTCCCGTTCAACCCCATCACCTTGTCAATCGTATAGGGCCGCGACGACCAGCTGATGCACTCGCTCAAGTCAAAGGTTACCTTGAAATTCACATATGTCGACCGGTTGCTCATATAGATGAATCCCACACTTTGGGTGACTATCACACCGTTCCTCAGGTGGTCGTAGAGCGGCATCATCTTCTCTCCAAGCTGCGGCACCTGTCCCTCGTTCATATCCTGGGTGATTACCGTCTTTTGCATCATCCATCCACCGCTCAACTTCAGCAACACCCCTGAGTCTGGATTTTTCTTGAAAATGGGGATGATTTTCGCCACACCGGGACGCACCGCGAACCCGCGGTTGTAGAGCGTCACCACTCCGTCGCTACCTCCCATGCTCATCACGTAGCCTTGACTCGTGTAGATGTCGCCCATGCGCTCCGCCCTCAAACGCAGGTTGTCGCTGTTGTAGCCGAACCACAGGTCTCCGTCTACCGAAAACATCCAATTGCTCTTCGTCTTATATTCCCAGTCCAACGCAAAATTCAGATAAGGCCCGTCGTAGAGGTCCCTCATGTTGCCTCCGTCGGCGCCCCCGCTGTGGGCTCCATACATCGGCGTCAACGCCCCAAACGAGAAACCCACCGCATGGCACTCCAGTGTGTCCACCCCGTGTTTCTCTTGCCCCTTCGCACCTGCCGCCATCACTATCATCAATCCTGCCAGCAGGACAATCTTCTTTCTCATTACTCAGTTCTTGTTTTTATATTTGTTTACTATAACGCACCTCACCCTTTTTTATTATATATCACGAAAAAAAATACCAGCCCGTTCCTACTCTTTTTCTCCGCTTCCAAAAAAAATCGTATCTTTGCATCTCGTTCATTCCTCTTTTGGAATGCTTTAACTTATTGTAGATTAATTATTAAAATAGATATTCAATGGCAAAAGATTTTTCCAAACGCAGCGAAAACTATTCCGAATGGTACAATGAGCTCGTCGTCCGCGCCGACCTTGCCGAGCAGAGCGCCGTCCGCGGCTGCATGGTCATCAAACCCTATGGCTATGCCATCTGGGAAAAGATGCAGCACCAGCTCGACGCCATGTTCAAAGCCACCGGCCACGTCAACGCCTACTTCCCTCTCTTCATCCCCAAATCCTTCCTTTCCCGTGAGGCCGAGCATGTCGAAGGCTTTGCCAAGGAGTGTGCCGTGGTTACCCACCACCGCCTCATGAACGACCCCAACGGCAACGGCGTCGTCGTCGACCCCGCCGCCAAGCTCGAGGAAGAGCTCATCGTTCGTCCCACCTCCGAGACCATCATCTGGAGCACCTATAAGAACTGGATCAAGTCATACCGCGACCTGCCCATCCTCTGCAACCAGTGGGCCAACGTCGTACGTTGGGAGATGCGCACCCGCATGTTCCTCCGCACCGCCGAGTTCCTCTGGCAGGAAGGCCACACCGCCCACGCCACCCGCGAGGAGGCCGAGGCCGAAACCCGCCGCATGCTCGAGGTCTATGCCGAGTTCGCCGAGAAGTATATGGCTATGCCCGTCCTCAAAGGCCACAAGAGCCCCAACGAGCGCTTCGCAGGCGCCCTCGACACTCTCTGCATCGAAGCTATGATGCAGGACGGCAAGGCCCTCCAGGCAGGCACCTCCCACTTCCTGGGGCAGAACTTCGCCAAGGCCTTCGAGGTGCAGTTCCTCAACAAGCAGAACCAGCTCGAATACGTATGGGCCACCTCCTGGGGCGTCAGCACACGCCTCATGGGCGCCCTCATCATGACCCACTCCGACGACAACGGCCTCGTCCTCCCGCCCCACCTCGCACCCATCCATGTGGCCATCGTCCCCATCGCCAAGAGCGACGAGCAGATGGCGCAGATCGACTCGCACATCGAGCCCATCATCCGCGCCCTCGAAGCCAAAGGCCTCGTTGTCAAATACGACAACCGCCCCGAGTACAAGCCCGGCTGGAAGTTCAACGAGTACGAGTTCAAGGGCGTCCCCGTACGCCTCGCCATCGGTCCCCGCGACCTCGAGAACGGCACCTGCGAGGTCTGCCGCCGCGACACGCTCGAGAAGATAACCATGTCTATCGAAGGCATCGCCGACCACGTCGCCGACCTCATGGAACAGATACAGGCCAACCTCTTCAAGAAAGCAGCCGCCTTCCGCGCCAGCATGACCCGTCGTGTCGACACCTGGGACGACTTCAAGGTCGAGATCGAGAAGAACGGCTTCCTGCTCTGCCATTGGGACGGCATCGTTGAGACCGAAGAGCACATCAAGGAGGAAACCAAAGCCACCATCCGCTGCATCCCCTTCGATGCCCCCGAGGAAGAAGGCAAGTGCATCTACAGCGGCAAGCCCAGCCACCGCCGCGTCGTCTTCGCCCGCAGCTACTGATCGCAAGATTTAAGCAGAATAAGCCTTTAATAAAAGTCTACCTTCACGGCAAGGTGGACTTTTTTTTATTTTATGGCACAATATCTTTTGTTAATTTGCGTTAATAGGACATGTATTTAACCAACTAAAACCGTAATACTATGAAGATTTGCAACAAGATGTTTGCCGAATGTCTCGGTACATTCGTGCTGGTTCTGGGCGGCTGCGGCACAGCGCTGTTCGGACACGTAGGCTTCCTCGGTGTGGCCATCGCCTTCGGCCTCACAGTCATCGCTATGGCCTACGGCGTGGGTCATATCAGCGGCGCCCACCTCAACCCCGCCGTCTCCTTCGGCGTGTGGGTCAACGGCCGCATGTCGTTCAAGGACATGCTCCTCTACTGGGTGAGCCAATGTGTCGGCGCCATCATCGCCGGTGCCCTGCTGCTTGTCATCTGGAAAGCTGCCGGCCTTGGCCAGACGGGCGTCTTCGCCGCCAACGGCTACGGCGCCGAGTTCGCCGCCGCCACGGGCAATGCCGACTACCTCAGCGTCAGCTGCGGTGGCGCTTTCCTCGTCGAAGCTCTGCTGACCTTTGTCTTCCTGATGGTTATCCTCGGTGTCACCGACGGCCGTCATGAGAACGGCAAGTTCGGCGGCCTGGCCATCGGCCTCACCCTGGTGCTCATCCACCTCATCAGCATCCCGCTGACCAACACCAGCGTCAACCCCGCCCGCTCGCTGAGCCAGGCCCTCTTCAGCAATGCCGAGGGCTGGAGCGCCTGCAGCCAGCTGTGGCTCTTCATCGTGGCCCCGCTCGTGGGTGCCGCCCTCGCCGGCCTGGCCTATAAGGCCCTCGCCGGAGACTGCTGCTGCAAGAGCTGCAAGAAAGACTGATGCCTCTTTGCATGCCAACCATGAATGCCGCCCCTTCGCGGGGCGGCATTCTTTTTTTTTATGCCCCGCGCCACTACTACGCCCGTCAAAACCAGCATCTTCTATCATATTATATGCTAACAACATATTACATCACTACTATATTTCTCTTACATTTTAAAGAGTGCATAATGAGTAACTAAAGAGTAATTAAAGAGCAACTAAAGAGGAAGTGCCTGTAGGTGGCGGATAATCAGCGAGTTATAGTGGTGGTATATCAAAAATGCAACACGCTGCAAAACAGCGTGTTGCGTTTTTGGGCTATGTGTGTTTTGTCAGTCGGTTTCGCCGACGATGTTGTCGGGGGTGATGACGACCTGCTCGACGGTGCCCACGAGGCTGTCGTCGTAGGGGCGGCAGAGGCGTATGTAGTTGTCTGTCCAGCCGAGCATCTGTTTTGAGTGGGGAGTTGATTCCCAGAGGACGGGACGTGTTTTGCCCATCTGGCTGTCGATGAAGGCGTGGTGTTTGCGCTCGCTGAGCTCGAGGAGGCGCGCGGTGTGCTCGCGGCGTATGTTGACGGGGACCTTCTCGCCGAGGCGGAGGGCTGCGGTGCCGGGTCGGTCGCTGTAGGTGAAGACGTGGAGGTAGGAGATGGGGAGCGAGTCGATGAAGCCGAGTACTTTGCCGAACTCCTCCTCGCTCTCGCCGTTGAAGCCGGCCATAACGTCGGCGGCGATGCAGGCGTCGGGCATGACGGCCTTGATACGCTCGAGTTTGGCGCGGTAGAGGGCTGTGTCGTAGCGTCGGTGCATGAGGCTGAGCACGTGGTCGGAGCCTGCCTGCAGGGGCACGTGGAAGTGGGGAAGGAAGGCGCGGCTGTGGGCCACGAAGTCTATGATGTCGTCGGTGAGCAGGTTGGGTTCGATGCTGGAGATGCGGTAGCGCAGGATGCCATCGATGGCATCCAGCCCCTTGAGCAGGTCGAGGAAGCTCTCGCCGTGTTGCTGGCCGAAGGTGCCGGTGTTGACGCCTGTTAGTACCACCTCGCGTGCGCCTGTTGCGGCTATGCGTCGTGCGGCGCAGAGTGTCTCTTCGATGGTGGCGGAGCGGGAGCGGCCGCGGGCGAAGGGGATGGCGCAGTAGGTGCAGAAGTAGTCGCATCCGTCCTGTATCTTGAAGAAGGTGCGGGTGCGGTCCTCTCCGGAATACGACAGGAGCCGTTTGCTGTCGTTGCCAAGCACTTGGGTGACGCCGGGCATTTTTTCTATCTCGTCTTTTGCCACCTGGGCGAAGCAGCCCATGACGACAATCTGTGCGTCGGGATTCTGGCGGTGTGCCTGGCGGATGGCGGTGCGGCATTTCTTCTCGGCCACAGAGGTGACGGTGCAGGTGTTGACGATGTAGAGGTCGGCGCGCATGCCCCAGTCGACGACGGTGTGGCCTTCGGCAACGAGGCGGCGCAGGAGGTCGGAGGTCTCGGCGAAGTTGAGCTTGCATCCCAGGGTATGTGCGGCGATAGTCATGGGTATGAGTTAAGAGTTATGAATTAGGAGTTAAGAGTTATGAGTTAGGGGTGGAAATGTTAAAAAAGGTGTTAAAGGGCAAAATTATTTTGCCAGTATGTAAAATATGTGTATCTTTGCACTCGTTCAAGAAAGGCGGAAACGCTGATTACTGATTGAGTCATAGAGAAAAAGGTGTTCCAAGCTACCTTCTAAATCTTGGATTTTTGTAATAGTGTTTAATGGTAGATACAGCCCCCTGTCTTGGGGGCTGCGTCTTTTTATGCCTTTCATTATTCTTTGCCACGTATGAGTTGCTCGAGGGGGGAGTCTTCCTCGTACTGGTGGCTGCGCGTCATCTTGAGGCCGTCCTCGTCGGGGAAGATGACGAAGTCGGGCTGCGGCTCGAGGATGAGTATGTCGCGTCCCTCAGCGTCCTTGGAGGCGCCCTGCACGCAGTTCATGGCCACGAGGATGCGGCTCTTGCGGTTGGCGTAGGCGAAGATGTCGTTGCCGAGTCGGTCGTAGAGTGCTTCGGCGCTCTCGTGCGAGACCTTCTTGGTGCCGTCCTTGAGGTAGACGACGACCTTGGCTTTGCCCTGCGGGGCGAGGCATGCTATGTCGAAGACGGAGACGAACTGAGTGTCGGGGGTGAGGAGGCGCACGCGTCGGTCGGCGAGGGTGCCGTGTGTCCAGCGCTCGTCGACGGTGAGGTGGCGGTCCTCGAAGTATTGGTAGGCGCCGTGACGGAAGCCGTCCTTGTAGTAGCCTTCGCGGATGAGGAGGCCGTTGTTGTCGTACTCGACGAGGCGTCCTTCGAGGCCGCCGCGGACGTAGGTGCCGGTGATGTAGCCGCGCTCGCCGATGCGCTTCCACCAACGGCCGTGACGGTGGTTGTCGGCCCAGTTGGCCACTTCGGCGGTGTCGCCCTTGGAGGTGTAGATGATGTGGGGGCCGTGTTTGACGCCCATCTTGTAGGAGGCTTCCTTGACGAGGCGTCCGCTCTCGTTGTAGAACTTCCAGAGGCCGTCGCGGTTGCGCTGGTTGTAGGTGCCGGTGGCGAGGAGGTGGCCCTGTTCGTCGTAGGCCTCGTGGCTGCATACGCGCCCGGGTTCGCTGTAGGTGTTGCGTATACGCACCGAGCCGTCGTGGTAGTAGTAGGTGAAGGTGCCTGTCTCTTGGCCGTCGACGAATGTGCCTTCGTAGATCTTTGAGCCGTCCTTGTCGGTGCGCACCCAGTGGCCCTGACGGCGGCCTTGTTTGTCAATCTTGTTCTGCGCCACAGCGCCGACGGAGGTCAGCAGCATGGCGGCGGCGAGGAGTAATACTGATTTTTTCATCCTGTTGTGCTTGCTATTATTTGTTTGAATAACGCGGTTTTATATAATTTATTTTAATATGTGGAAAAAAAGATGTATTTTTGCAGCATGAAGCACAAGGTAACATATCTGTTGCTTGCGTTGCTGGCCTCGGTTTCGCTTCGGGCCCAGAGTGTTGATTCTTGCCCTACAATGACCTCCAAGGGAACAGACTTTTGGGTGATGTTTCTGTATAACAATGGCGACCAAACTCCTCACCAGACCACATTGATTGCTGTTGGCGACAGCAACGCCACCATCACTGTGTCAAATCCATCAACAGGATGGAGTACGACAGCAAGTCTGACGGCCAATCAATCTGTCCAAATTACTATCCCTTTAGCCTCATCGACATCCCTACAATCAAATACTGCACAAACAAAAAAACTGGGGATACACGTTACCTCAACCACATCCATATCTCTATACGCCAGTAACTATCGGTTTAAGTGCAACGATATAACAATGGTGTATCCCACTAATACTCTTGGTACACACTATATTATGCAGGACTATCTGGGTGATGTGGCACATACTGCGGTTGCGGGTGCCGAAGTGGGTTTTGTGGCTACCGAGGACAATACGGTGCTTACAATGACGCTCCCATGCAACTTATTGAACAATACTCTGATTAGCGGAGACACGCTAACAATTGACCTAATGCAAGGTGAGAGTTATCAACTCATTGCCACCGCACCGGGTTCTTTTTCAGGGATGGAAGTCTCTTCCAACGGAAAACCATTTGCCGCCTTTCAAGGAAACAGGGTCGCTTACATTCCTGCAGGGTCTGGCGGCGCTGATTTATTATATGAACAGGCAGTGCCTACAACTTACTGGGGAAAAGAGTATATGGTTGTGTCGACACTTGGACGGACAGGAGACCAGGTTAGGATTACCTCTTCTGAAAACGACTGTGCCGTCTATGCCGATGGGGCTCTACTTTGTACACTCCAGAAAGGAGACTCCTACGAGGATTTTGTAACTGGTGGAAGTGCCAAACACTACAGTGGCAGTAAGAAAATATGTGTTGGCCGCTACTTGCGCAGTTATTCGTCGGGGGGTAACCCAGGAGACCCTGCTTCAGTAATACTTTCTCCCGTCAACCAGGGGCTGCAAGTCATTCAATTTGGGATTCTCAGCTATCCCGATTTCGGTAGTTATTATATCAACATTGTAGCCCATCATTCATTCGTTTCCGGCATCACCCTAGATGGCTATAGCGTCAGTAGCCAATTCTCCTCCACGTTTGATACAGCCTATAGCGTTGCCCGGATTTCCGTGAGTCCGAACGTTCACCTTTTGGAGAGTCCCTTGGGGCCAATTATGGTTGACTGCTATGGATTGGGCAGTCAAGCTGGCTATGCTAACATCTTGGGTAGATCATTTGTGGGATACATTCTGCAAGACACAATAGAATACCATGACACAGTATGTGCCGGCCATTCCTACAACGGATATGGATTCAGTATCAGTGATGTTGAGACGTCGTCGGACAACACATTGGAATTTTGGCGTTGCGAGACAGTCTCTTCCAACTGTGTCGACAGTGTACGCCACTATCACTTATCGCTCACCGTCAAGCCTACCACTGACACAGATATTGTCAGACAAATAGCGAGAGGCGACGTGCTCTTCTACAATGGCGACACGCTGACCGCCGCTGGGATCTATACCTTTACGCTCACCGGTGAGAACGGATGCGACTCAATTGTCAAATTGCACGTTTCTTTTATGATGGACACCGTGGTGTATTATGACACCGTTTGTCAAGATGGTGTCTACACAGGACATGGATTTACTATCACGTCCACGCAGACCGCCGGCTCATCGGAATACTATGACAGTTTTGGGGACACGCTGCGTCTCTACTGCCTGCGGTTGACTGTCCTTCCTGTGACATTGGCCGAAACCACTTTTTTTATTGTCATGGGAGATACGCTAATATACAACGGTGACACGCTGACAGAGAGGGGAGACTACAGTTATCACTTTACTGCCGTTAACGGGTGTGACTCGACGCTTGTGCTCCATCTTGAATACGAAGAAATCAGCCTCACGGCCAGCACCGACGGCATCTGCCCTGGCGACTCGGTGATACTTAACGCCGCTGGCACCCTTTCCCCATGGTGGAGTGCCACCCCTCCTGACACAAGTTTGGTTGCCCAGCAGGGACATACCCCCATTGTCGTCAGACCGCAACAGACAACTTCCTACTGCCTGTTTTCCAGCGAGGGTGGGGATCTGATAGACTGCATCGTTGTAGGTGTAGAACCTCCGCCGACATTATGTGTGGAACTCTCTCTTCCGTTTATTGACTTCGACTCTCCAACGGTGTACTTTACCGATTGTTCGGAGGGTGGCGCCTCCTCGACATGGTGCTTCGACGACGGCATCACACTCAATGGCGCTTACTCTCGCCGACAGTTCAATCATCCACTGCCCGATAGTGTTGTTGTTACATTGCAGACTTGCAACCGCTACCATTGTTGTGCCGACACTACCTTCAGTATTCATAAGAAGATACGGTCGATATGGTGGCCCAACGTCTTCACTCCCGACGAAGAGCAGAACAATCGATTTGGTTGTACGGTCACGTACGAGATTGTCGCTTTTGAGATGCACATATACAATCGGCAGGGGCTGTTGGTGTACCACACCACTGATTCTTCGGCCACATGGGACGGTACCCATGATGGCAAGCCATGTCCTCAGGGAGCTTATGTATACCATTGGCACGCGAAGTATGCCTATGGGTACGTCAAGAATGGGGTCGGTACGGTGACGTTGATTCGTTGATTTTGGTGTTTCAAAATTAAATTGTATATTTGCATTTCAATTATTCTTAAAACTACTATGGTAATAACTTCAAAATCAAATAGTATAGTCAGACTTGCCGCCTTGGATGCGGTGTTGTTGACCTTTGCCTGTCTGATACCTGCGGCATCGCATCTGCTGGTTGTGCCTCTGTATATGCTCAACCCGATGCTGGCTTTGCTGCTGGTGGGTATGCTGCTTGGTCGCGACTGGAAGAATGCACTGGTGCTTGCGGTGCTGATGCCGCTGGCGAGCTGCCTGCTGACGGGTATGCCTGCAGCCCCGAAGATGGTGTGCATGGTGGCCGAACTGGCCACCGTAGCGGCGCTGTTCGGCGTGTTGTCGCGCCGATGGAAGGTGCTGCCTGCCGTGCTGACGGCTATCGTGGCCGGCAAGCTGGTATACTATGGCCTGAAAGCCGTCGTTGTGGCCCCGGCAGTGCTTGTGGGCACCGACCTGTGGCTGCAGCTGGCCGTAGTTCTCTTCTGGGGCGGCTTGTTCGCGTTGTTGTTTAGAAAGGCTTGAGCGCTGATATGAAGAATATTGCTGTGGTTTTGGCCGGGGGCGTCGGCAAGCGTATGGGCTCGCCGGTGCCGAAGCAGTTTATGCAGCTCGGCGACCGCATGGTGATAGAGCATTCGCTCGACGTGTTCTGCCGGCATCAGGCCATTGACGAGGTGGCTGTGGTGGTACACCCCGACTGGAGGGGAGAGCTGGAGAGTGTCGTCGCCCGCAACCAATGGCAGAAGTTGAAGAAGGTCATTGATGGTGGCGCAGAACGCTACATGTCGAGCCTCAATGCCATCATGGCATATATCGACGAGGCTGACGACACCAACCTGCTGCTGCACGATGCTGCGCGGCCGTTTGTCACGCCGGCCATCGTCGACCGTGTGGTGGCAGCGCTGCAGAGCAATGAGGCTGTGGGCGTGGCGGTGCCGAGTACCGATACCGTGTGGGAGGTGCACCCCGACATGAGCGCAGATATGACAGGAATGCAGATGGGTATACCGAGGCTTGTGGCACGTATCCCCGAACGACGCCTGATGTGGCGTGCGCAGACGCCGCAGGCTTTCAGGCTGCCGCTGATACGCGACGCCTACCAGCGTGCGCTGCAAGACCTTCAGTTCGCCGCCACTGACGACTGCGGGGTGGTGCGCCGCTATATGCCGGGCGTGAAGATCGCCGTCGTGGAAGGCGAGGAGAAGAATAGAAAGATAACGTTTGCAGAGGATTTGGACTGTGCTAACGGGAGCACGAAAAGATGACACAATAACAGAGAGATGAACGGAGCAATTGTATTGGCAGCAGGACAGGGGACGAGGTATCATGGAAAGAAGCAGGATATGCTTTTCCATGACAAGCCTCTGTGGAGATATGCGTATGAGACTGCTCTGGAGGTAGTGGGGAAAGAGAATATCATCGCTGTCGGAAAGGATATAGAAGGCGGAATCACAAGATCGGGGTCGGTTATGAACGGCCTCGAGGCACTGCCGCCGACGGTGGGCCGTGTGGTGATTGTGGAAGCCGCAAGGCCCATGGTGACAAAAGAGCAGATCTGCCAGCTGCTGGAGGATCCGCATCCGTCGACGACGTTTGTCAGGCCTTTGGTAAACACGGTGATTTTCCGAGACGGAAGGTATGTGAACAGGAACGAGATGTATGACATGTTGACGCCGCAGGCATTCGACAGGAGAATGCTCCAGGAGGCATACCGCAGCGGCCGTTTCGTGGATATGACAGACGAGACAAGGGTTATGTTCGAGTACTACGGAGAAAAGCCTCATTTTATAGAGACCGAATCCAATCTTTTCAAGGTGACTTATCCTGGTGATTTGGATATAATAGAGACTATTTACAAGTCGATGCAACGATGAAAAAGAAAGTGTTGATAACCGGAGGAAGCGGGGGAATCGCCCAGGCGGTGAAAAAGCTGCTGGAGGCAGAGGGCTACGATGTCTTCGCACCGACGAGGAGCGAGATGGATGTGACGGACTGGGAGAGTGTGGAATCCGTCGTGGCGAAGTTTGTCCCGGATATTTTGATAAACAATGCCGGATATGTGGTTCCGCGATCGGTGAAAGAGATGGATTTGGTGAATACCAAGAAGCATTTCGACATAAATGTCGGTGGCGTCTTTTATTGCACCGGGATAGCGTTGAAGTATAACCCGGAATTGCAGATTGTCAATATCGGGTCGGCGGCGGCGGTGGAATCCCATGCCACATGGAGTGAGTACTGTGCATCCAAGGCCGCTGTTGTTATGGCCACGAAATGCTGGGCGGAGGATGGCCTCTATGCGGTTGTGATCTCGCCCGGTCGGACGAGGACAAAGATGCGCAAGAGCCTTTTCCCTGATGAAGACCAAACGACATTGCTGGAACCCGACGACTTTGCCCAGGTTGTGATGAAGGCGGTGAGGAAAGAATATGAGCCTGGCACACATATTATTGTAAGAAAACAGAATGTGCAGCAATTAATAAACAGTTAAGCATGAATTGTTCGGAGTATTTAGTTGATTTTTTGATAAGGCATGGAGTGAAAGACGTCTTTGGTTATGCCGGCGGATACATAGTTCCTTTCATGGACGCCCTGTACAAGCGAAAAGACGAGATTAAAACCCATGTCTGCTACCATGAGCAAGGCTGTGCATTGGCAGCTGAAGGCTATGCCAGGACGAGCGGCAAGATTGGCGTTTATTTCACCACCTCCGGCCCTGGCGCAGTAAATGCTTTGGGCGGACTTGCGGATGCGTGGTTCGACAGCGTACCGTTGATGGGCGTTTGCGGGAATGTGCCGACGAAAGAAATGAAAGGCTTTTCGGGAATCCGGCAGAACGGCTTTCAGGAAATGGATATAGTGTCGATGACAAGGAATATTACAAAATACTCGGTCACAGCCAACAGTGGGGAGGGATTTGCGGATATCGTCGACCGTGCGTACAACATGGCCATCCTTGGCCGGAAGGGCGGTGTGCTGATAGATTTCCCATTGGATATACAACAGGTTGAGCTAATTAATTCGACGTATTAATAATCAAGATATGGTTTTCCAGGATAGTTATAAAAGACCGGTATTGTTGGTGGGTAATGGGGTGCGTTCTGCCGGGGCGGCCGATATGGTTCATGAGTTTGCAAAAAAAACAAATATACCATTGTTGACGACCATGAACGGGGTTGACCTGGCTCCTGACAGTCTTCATATCGGCTTTATCGGCACTCACGGCAACCGTATCGCCAATATGATACTGAACGAGAGTGACTTTATCGTTTCTGTTGGCGCAAGACTGGGACTTCGTCAGGTCGGTAGATACACATCGAATTTTGCCCCTCATGCCGATTTGGTCAGGGTGGATATCGACGAGAGCGAGTTGAGCAGGTCGATAAAGCCCGATGAGCGTAAAATCCATACCGATGCGCTTGATTTCATGAGAATTCTTCTGTCAGAGGCTGTGCCTGATTACACACGTTGGAGAGAGCAATGTATGGAAGCAAAGGCGATTCTGGACAATTATGACAAACAGCCCGGAAACTATGCGGTGGAGAAGATTGGATTGATGCTTCCTCCCAACGCACTTGTGTCGGTCGATGTGGGAATGAACCAGTGTTGGTGTGCGCAGTCGTTGGTGCTGAAGGGGTTTGAAGGGAGAATACATATCAGTGGCGGATACGGTACGATGGGATGTGCTCTTCCTTACGCGATAGGTTCTTCGATATCGACGAACAACGGAATTGCATTCTGCATCTCGGGTGATGGAGGAATGCAGATGAATATCCAGGAACTTGAAACCGTAAGACGCGAGAACCTCCCAATCAAGATATTCGTATTGAACAACAAGGTATTGGGCAAAATCAGTGAAACACAACACTTCAACCATGGTGACCGGTTCGCCAACACAGCGGTGTCTGGTGGCTATACGGTGCCCGATTTTGAGAAAATCGCCACGGCGTACGGCATAAAGGCCGCGGCAGTGGGGTCTTACGAGGAGCTGGATAAATACAAAGAATGGTTCAGCGATGATGAGCCCTGTTTGATTGACATCCCTCTTCCGGAAAACAGTTTCTTGACGCCGAAGATAAAGTGGGAGACCGGGAATATTTTCCCGGAAATACCGCAGGATGTTGTTGCCTCTGTACAAAAGATTTTACGGGGCTAAAACGCTTTGGCTTATGAAGTTTCTGGTATTTGCCGTTTTATATTTGGTTTATCCTTTTTCATTCCTGTTCCCCAGGAAAGAAAAGAAGTGGGCTTTCGGCAGTTTTCGCGGTGCTTTCAACGACAATGCCAAGTATCTTTTCTTTTATTGCTCTGAGCATTGCAGCGGCATCCGTTGTGTATGGCTGAGCATGAACAAGAATACCGTGTCCGAAGTGCGCCGGCTTGGACTGGAAGCGTATCACATTGCATCGTTGAAGGGCATCTGGTATGCTTTGACTTCCAAGTATTGGTTCTTCAACTCATACACATCCGACATCATGTATGCTTTTTCCGGTGGCGCTGTCTGTATCAACCTCTGGCACGGGGTTGGCTTGAAGCGTACGGAATTCAATATCACATCTGGTGAGTTGGCCAAAAGATACCAGCAGAGGCAGTTTTGGGAAGTGTATTATCACCCCGAGTCGTTCAAGCGCCCCGACTGGTTTGTGTCCTCCACACCTTTCCAGACGGTGATGTTTGCCTCGTCTTTCCGCATCCCGCAAGACCGCTGCCTCGAACTGGGCTATCCACGCAACGCCATCCTCACCTGCAGCCAGCAGCAACGGGAAGCGTTTGTTGAGAGGTATGTCGATATGACAACCCGTCGGTTGATGAAGAAAATTGCTGATGGAGGCTACTCGAAGGTGTATCTGTATATGCCCACCTGGCGCGATTCTCAACGGAATGTCTTTGTGCAGTCTTTTGACTTGCCCAAGCTCGATTCCTTAATGCGCGAGCGGAACGAGTTGATGCTACTGAAACCGCATGCCAATGTGATTGTCGACGAGAAGGAGTTTGGCAAAATGACCAACATCTGTATTGTGGACGGCAAGGCCGACATCTATCCCGTAATGCCTTATACCGATGTGCTCATCACCGACTACTCGTCGGTGCTCTACGACTATATCCTGATGCCTGACAAAGGGGTTGTCCTTTACCTGTATGATTATGCAGAATACATCAAAGACCGTGATTTATACTACCCTTACGACGAGAATGTGGTAGGCCGTAAGGTGTACTCTTTCGACGAGTTGCATCAATGTCTTGCAGAAGGCGACTGCAGCTGCAATGCCGAAGAGCGGCAGGCAATCCTCGACCGTTTCTGGGGCAAGACGGTCAATATCAATGCCAGCGAATCACTCAGTCAGATGGTCTTGTCGGGAAAACTCTCGGCACGACTGTAAGCGTCACCCTTTCAGCAGTCCCCGTGTGACATTCTTCCGGAAGGCTACCAGTTTGTTGCCTTTGTTGAACTGCCCTTTGAGGGCGAAACCCGTCCAGAGGACGAGGGTGCCGCCCCATTTCACGGCCTCTTTGAGGAGACGTACCAGATACTTCCGTTGTCCTATTTGTTTGGTGCGGAACCGCTCACTCTGACCGATGCCAGTGGTGAGGCGGTCAAAGTAGTCTTGCGTCAGTTTCTTGGGCGGTATCAGGTGGTAGAGTATGGCTGTCGGCAGGTAGTAGAAGCGCATGCCGTGTGATGTCATCTTGTCAAAGAGGTCCTTCTCTTCGGCACCTATCAGGCTGTTGCCTTTGCGGCCAAGCTCGGTGTTGAACAGACCCACGGTGTCGAACACTCTCTTGCGGTAGGCAGCGTTGCCGCCGCCGGGGAACGCCTCGCCAGGGAACTCGCGTTCTTTGTCGCCGAGATACAGCTTGCCGGTGATGAGCTGCCGTGTGTAGTGGCTCATCCAGTCGGGCTCCTCGCATCCGTCATATTGTGGTATGATGGGACCTCCAGCCGCCACAGCCTCCTTGTTGCGGTCGAAGAAGTTGGCGTAGGTCTGCAGGTACTCGGGGTTCACCAGCGCGTCATCGTCGACATATACCAGCACATCGCCCTTTGCCTCTCGGATGCCGCGGTTGCGGGCGTATGACAGACCCTGGTTGTGCTCCATGAAGTAGCGCAACGTCACCTGTGGGTGGTCGGCCATGAATCGCTCGCATTCACCTGCCGTGCCGTCGTTGCTGTTGTTGTCTACAAGCACAATCTCGTATTCCGTCGGTGGCAGGGTGCCCACGGCCACGCTGTGCAGCACGTTGTACAGGTACCGCTCGCGGTTGTATGTGCACAGTATTACGCTCAGCATCAGGCTTTCTTTCTTTTGCGATAGTACATAAATATAGCGCCTCCGGCCAATACCACCAGCACTATCGAGCTGACGATGGTGACGATGTTCATCTTGAAGAACAGAGGTGCTTCGTTCTTGAATTCAATCAAGTGGTCGCCGGCAGGGATGACCATTGCGCGCAGGATGTAGTCGGCACGCATGTATTCGGCCTTCTTGCCGTCGATGTAGGCGCACCAGTCGGGCTCGTAGTACACCTCGCTGAACACCGCCAGCTGCTCTGTGGCGGCATGGCTCTTGTATACCCGGTGGTCTGGGTTGTAGGGGCGCTTGTGCTCCATCTCTATTGTCGCCGTGCTGTCGCTCACGATGGCGATGCTGTCGGTCTTGAACAGCGAGCCGTCGATGACGGCAGTCTTTGCGGGGTCTGTGGTGTTCAGAGCCAGAATCTCTTCGTTGGCATCCTTCACGGTCTTGACTTCCTGCACAAACCAGGCGTTGCCCAGCGCCTCGGGGTTGCGCTGCACCTGTCCGTCACGCATCACCACATAGCGGGCGTTGAGCATGTTCAGCACTCCGGGGTTGATGTGGCGGCTCAGGTAGAAGTCAATGAGGTCTTGGTAGCGGCGCATCTTCACGGCGCTGTAGCCGCCAATCTGGTGGTGGAACGCCGCCGGTTTGCTGTCGTTGAAGGTGTTGGTGGCCATGTTCAACACGCGGTAGTCTTGGTCGCCGAAGCGTGCCGCCATGTCGTCGATGGTGTAGTCCCACTGGTCGGGCTTGAGCTTTATCTGCTGCTCCGAGACGAAGTTCTTCTCGTTGAGGTAGCGGCGGTCTACGCCCCACAGGTCTATCACCACCAGTAGCGCCAGCAGCGCCGCGAAGACAGCAGGAGCGTTCTTCTTACCGCTCATCTTGTTGCTATACAGCCATAGCGCAGCGAAGGCCAGTGCCACGAAGAGCATCGACCGCCATGAGTCGGCGGCGAACAAGGCTTTGCGGTCCTGTATGAAGATGTCCTGTATCTGTTGCCACTGGTTGCCATACTGGCCGGCCATCTGTGCATCGGCGGCACCGCTGTAGCTGAAGCTTCCGCTCAGCAGCAAGCCTATGAGCAGCATCGTCGCCGTCACCCCGCCGCCCACGTAAAGGGCTAGGTTCTTGCGTTTCTGCTCCACGTCGGCCGAGAAGAGTTCCTTGAGGCCCAGCATGCCCAGCAGCACCATGCACACGTTGGCCAGCACGAGGCTCATGCTGGGTGTGCGGAACTTATTGTACAAAGGCAGGTTGTTGAACAGCCACTCGTTGAGCCCCATGAAGTTGCGGCCCCACGACATAAGGATTGCCACCACCGTCGCCGCCAGCAGCCACCACCGCTCGGGTCCTTTCACCAGCACCAGCCCGACGAAGAAAAGGAATATCACTATGGCTCCGAAGTATACAGGGCCGCTTGTGAAAGGCTGGTTGCCCCAGTAGAGCGGCATCTGCTGCTGGTGAAAGGCTTTGTATGAGGCGCTCTCGGTACTTACGGGCTCGCCGCTGCCGCCGCCCATGGCGCCGGGCACCAGCAGGGTGTAGGTCTCGCCGACACCATAGCTCCACGAGAAGGCGTAGTCAATGTCCAGGCCGCTCTTCTTGCCGCTTATCGAGGCGGGCTCACCGTCATGGTAGAGGTCTTCGGGTGTCACCGTGATGGCGTTGCCGCCACGCATTGTGTACTTGGCATACTGCTGACTCACCATCAGCGCGCGTGCGTTGCAGGCGAAAGCTAGGGCGCAGCCTACCAGCAGGATGCCCACGCCGCCCATGAAGCGGGGCAGGCGTTTCTCTGCAAAGGCGTAGATGAAGTGAGTCAGGCCCAACAGCAGGGCGCCGATGATGGTGTAGTAGGTTATCTGTATGTGGTTGAAGTTAAGCTGCAAGCCTAGCGCCAGCGTGAAGAGCAGACCGCCCCACAGCCAGTCGCCCCACTTTTTGTCGCCCTCCTTGGGGCGGCGCAGGCATAGTATCATGCCCGCCATTATCGGGGCCATCATGGCCATAGCCCAGGCCTTGCTTATGTGGCCTGCCTCGACGATGATGATGTTGTAGCTCCCCAAGCCGAAGGCCATGGCGCCCAGCAATGCCAGCAGAGGGCTGCAACCTAGTGCCACCAATGCCACATAGAAGCCCAGCAGGTAGAGAAATAGCACGCCGATGTCGCGGCTGGCGCCGACCACCTCCAGGTTCGTCAGCGAGCGCAACGGTGCGAAGATGCTCTTCATGGGGGCGTTGCCGCCTATCTGGTAGACGGGCATACCGCTGAACATAGCGCTGTTCCATCGGGGATAGTCTCCGGTCTTGGCATGGTAGTCCTTGGTCTCCTTGGCCATGGCCTCGAACTTCTGTATATCGCCTTGCATCACCACCTTGCCACCCAGCACAGGCGAGAAGTACACCATCGCCACCGCCAGCATGACGACGACGAGGCCTGCATGAATCCAAATGGTCTTCTTCATAGATATTGTTTCTTAGTTCTTAAACTCTTGATTCTTAACTCTTAACTTTTCACCGTCGGGTATTCCACTCTCACATGATAGATGCTCATCATCTTCTCCTTGAGGAACTTGCGGATGCTTGCTATGTCCCCGTAGGTGAGGGGGCAGTTGTCGAGTTGTCCGGCCTGCACCTTGCCGTCTATCAGGCGGTCTATCATCTCGTCGGTGGCCTCCTTGGAGTGCACCTTCAGGCTGCGGCAGGCGGCCTCAACGGTGTCCACTATCATCACCACGGCGGTCTCGCGGCTGTAGGGGCGCGGTCCCGGGTAGCGGAACAGGCTCTTGTCGAAGTCGCCGTCGGGGTGGCGCTCCAATTCCTTGGCGTAGAAGTAGCCTGTGTTCGTGGTGCCGTGGTGGGTGCGTATGAAGTCCTGCACCTCCGACGGCAGGTGGTATTTGCGTGCCAGCTCGAGGCCGTCGGTGACGTGGGCGGTGATTATCTGGGCGCTCTCGGAGTAGTCGAGCTCGTTGTGCGGGTTGAAGTCCGAGCTTTGGTTCTCGGTGAAGTAGAACGGGTTGCGCACCTTGCCGATGTCGTGGTAGAGGGCGCCGACCTTCGTCAGCAGCGAGTCGCCGCCGATCTCGCCCACCAGGTCCTCGGCGATGTTGGCCACCTGCACCGAGTGTTGGAAGGTGCCGGGGGCTTTCTGGCTCAGCTCGCGCAGGGCCGGATGGCTCGTGCTGCTCAGCTCCATGAGCGTCAGACTCGTGGTGATGCCGAAGAACTTCTCGAACACATATATCAGCGGGTAGGCCATGAGCGTCATCAGCGCGTTGAGGAAGAACATCAGGTAGCGGTCGAGGGTGAGCGCGTGCAAGTTGGTGTCCTGGCTCAGCACACCGGCGGTGTAGATGAACGAGTAGCTGATGAAAATCACCAACGCCAGCACGAAGAACTGGCTGCGGCGCTCGAGGTCGCGCACGGCGATGATGCTCATCATGCCCGTTATCAGCTGGTAGAAGATGAACTCGAAAGCGTTTGGCACCAGGTTGGCCAGTATGATGACCGTCGTCAGGTGTATGTAGAGGGCCACGCGCATGTCGAAGAAGACGCGCATCAGGATAGGCACTATGCACAACGGCACCAGCAGCACCCAGTCGGGGTTCACCCTCGTCACCAGCGCCTCGACGGCCGACATCAAGAGTATCGTCAGCATGACGAAAGTCACCTTGCGGTTGTCCTCCAGTATGGGGTGGCGTGTGTTCTTGAGGAACATGTAGAGCGCCGTGAAGGCGATAATCGCCAGCAGCAGCTGGCCCGCCATCTGGCCCGCCAGGCTGAACGAGTCGCTGAAGCGGCGGTCGTTCTCGGCCTCCAGGCTGCGTATTATCTGCGCCTTCTCCTCGCTCACCTCCTCGCCCTTGCTCACTATGTGGTCGCCCGACATCACCATCTGGCTGCTGTAGCTTATCTGCGACAGACGGCTGTCGAGCTCCAAGGCCGTGCGTGCCTCGTCGGGCACCAGGTTGGGCACCAGCAGGCTGTCGCGCAGCAGGCCGGCGTCGAGGTCGGCAAAGGTCACGAAGTCGCTGCCTTTGTGCATGCTGCCCACGTTGCCCTGCAGCAACACCACCTCGCGGCCGTCGAGCGTACTTACGCCGTCGGGCAGGGCTATGTAGCCGCTGCGGTAGATACTGTCCATCTGGCGTTTCAGCCTGCGGCGTTCGCCGCTGTCCATCTTCCACTTGCCGCTCTCCAGACGATGCATCGCCGTTGCGCGCGCCGTCGAGTCCTCGCGGTAGTACAGTATGGCCTTATGCCGTTCGCTCTCCTCCTCGCCGCGTATCTCGTCGGCGCTTTTCAGTACCGCGAAATCATAGGGCGCCACAAGGTCGGCCTCGCGCCATACGGCCCCGACTTTGTAGTCGTAGTGCACGCCGTGACGCGTGTGAGGGAAAATGGCCACGATGGCCACCGCCGTCACAAGCATTATTAACGCCTTGTATAGCAGAGGCAAACGCTTCACTGTTGCCGTTATAATATTGCTCATATTATTCTTTTTATAAATTGCAAAGATACAACTTTTTTGCGACATGGCGAAAAAAATAACTTTTCACCTCACTCCCTCCGGCTTATCTACGGTCCCTCCTCGGCCTTCCCTCGGCCTTCCTCCGTCCTACCTCCGACATTTCTTCAGTAGTTTTTCAGTAGTTCTTCAGTAGTTCTTCAGTGTCACACTGAAGAACTACTGAAGAACGATGGTCGAAGGATGGTCGAACGGCCGTATCTACTACCTGCCAACTCCGTACCAAAAGGGTGGGAGAGAGGTGGTGGATAACTTTTTTTTATGTATGACACAATAAAAAATGTGCAACGGTGTTAATGGATTTATGAATTGTGTGTCGTGAATTGTGGATTTGGGATTGACAATAACTAAAAAAACAGGATAAAATGAAGAAAATCTTTGCAATGGCAGCAGCGTTGCTGCTCAGCGCCAGCATGATGAGCGCCCAGAATTCGTTCAAGGGCATCGTGAAGTACAAAGTGGAGTCGACGGGTCAGGTGGCTATGACCATCCCCGAGGAGGCCGCCACCGCCGAGATTAAGGTGTCGGGCGACGACATGTACACCAAGAGCAGCATCTTCATGAGCTCGCCGTTCACGGAGTGTGTGCTGGTGCAGAACCTCACCATCACGCGCTGCGAGAACTACGGCATGCTGCTGAGCTACTTGCGCAGCCAAGGGTCGGAGTTCGACTATCAGGGCGACGGCAAGCTGATTATCAAGAATACCGCCAAGCCCGACGCTTTCGACAGCCTCGAGATTGTCGACAAGGAGCCCGGCCACTTCTACCTTGAGTACACCAGCGAGACCAAGCAGATCGCCGGTGTGACGGCCAAGAAGATGGTGCGCCACATGTATGACGAGGAAGGCACCGACCACCCAACGGAGATGTGGATAAGCGATGAGATCGGTCCGCGCGTCAACATTCTCTTCGACGGCATCAAGGGTATGCCCATGCAATGCACCGTCGATGCCGGCGAGGGCAAGGCTATCACCTATACCGCCACCGAGGTGGTGAAGGGCAAGGTGAAGGAAGCCGACTTCCTGCTGCCCGACGGCTACGACACCCTCAGCGAGGAGGAGCTCGAGACTCTCGGCACCCAGCTCCAGGAGGAGCTCGAACTGCTGCAGGAGGAGTAGGCTGGTAGTTAAGAGTTAGGAGTTAAGAGTTTAGAGTTAAGTGGCCAAAGGTAAGAAGAAAAGTAACGCCAAAGGCAAGGCTGCTGCCGGCAAGAGCCGTGCGGCGGCCTTCGCGGCATTTCTGCGCAGCCAGCGCTTCGCGCATATCCGCGGGGCGGTGTATGTGCTGTTCTCTGTGTTTCTGGTGATAGCCATGATAGGCTTCTATGTCACCGACGCCCGTGGGGGCTGGACAGGCTCGCTGGGCAAGGGGGTGGCGGAGTTCTTTGCCGTCAACCTCTTCGGCATCGGCAGTCTCGGCTTTGCGCTGCTGTTCTTCGTCTACGGCATGCGGCTGTGGGGCGTGGTGGTGATGCCTTGGTGGAAGACCCTTGGCAGCACGCTGTTCTGGATGCTGTGGTGCTCGGTGACGCTTGGCTACATCGGCGGCGCATGGGTGAAGAGCGAGGGTTTCGAGAACTACGCCGGCATAGGTCTGTTGATGGCCGAGCCGCTGCACAGGCTGCTGAGCTGGTGGACGCTGGTGGTGCTGCTGTTCCTTGCGGTGCTGTTCCTTGTGCTGGTGCACAAGATGGAGCTGCCCAAGGTCGACGTGAAGGGCATCGCCAAGAAGGTGGAGCACGAGATTGAGGAGGCTGCCACAGAGCATGAGCATAGAGAGAGCAAGCCCGACGGCGTGGAGCTGACGACGGAGGTGGCCGCATTGATGGCCGAGGAGGTGGAGCCGGAGCCTGAGGCCCAGGCCGATGCCGACGATGACGAAGGGGCTGACTTTGATGAGGAGGCCATGAAGCTGTTCCATCAGCCGGTAATCGAGGACGAGGAGCAGCCTGCCGGCGAGGAACCGGCATTCTCTATCGACGACGAGTTTGCACGTGTCAACGCCCGTGCCCAAGCCGCCGCCGAGGAGCCGAAGGACGATGTCAGCTTCACCATAGAAGGCATGGACGAGAACGGTGAGATGACGGAAGCGGAACCTGAGGCTGCAGCCGATGAGGAAGAAGAGCCCGTCGACGAGAACGGCGAACCGCTTGCCGACGACGACTACCGCCGCCACATAGGCTTGGACGAGCCATACGACCCGCATCTTGACTTGAGCGACTATGTGATGCCCGAGACCGCCTTGCTCGAGGACTGGGAGGTGTCGAACACACGCGTCACCAAAGAGGAGCTGGTGGCCAACAAGGACCGCATCGTGCAGACCCTGAAGGATTACGGCATTGAGATTAACGAGATAACGGCCACGCCCGGTCCCACGGTGACCCTCTACAAGATAAAGCCTGCCCCTGGTGTCCGCATCAGCAAAATCAAGAACCTCGAAGACGACATAGCCTTGAGCCTCGCGGCTCTCGGCATACGTATCATAGCGCCGATACCCGGCGAGAGCAACGTGGGTATCGAGGTGCCCAACGCCAAGCCGCAGATTGTGGCCATGAAGACCATGCTGGAGAGCGAGGCATTCCAGAAGGCCAAAGAGAAGATGGAGCTGCCGATAGCTTTCGGCAAGACTATCTCGAACGAGTGCTTCGTCACCGACCTGGCCAAGATGCCCCATCTGTTGATGGCCGGTGCCACAGGTACCGGTAAGTCGGTGGGCCTGAATGCCGTGCTGGCGAGCCTGCTGTACACCAAACATCCGTCGGAGCTGAAGCTTGTGCTTGTGGACCCGAAGAAGGTGGAGTTCAGCCTCTACTCGGCTCTGGAGCGCCACTATCTGGCCAAGATGCCCGACGAGGAGGAGGCCGTCATCACCGACGTCAAGAAGGTGGTGCGCACGCTGAACAGTCTCTGCATCGAGATGGACAGCCGCTACGACCTGCTGAAACAGGCCAAGGTGCGCAAGATTACCGAATACAACGAGAAGTTCTGCAAGCGGATGCTGAGTCCTGCCAACGGACACCGCTACCTGCCGTACATAGTGGTGGTCATCGACGAGTTCGGCGACCTCATCATGACCGCCGGCAAGGAGGTGGAGCTGCCTATAGCGCGTCTGGCACAGCTGGCGCGTGCTGTGGGTATACATCTCATCATCGCCACGCAGCGCCCGACGACCAACATCATCACGGGTACCATCAAGGCCAACTTCCCGGCACGTGTGGCGTTCCGTGTGACCAGCGGCATCGACAGCAAGACCATCCTCGACACCGGTGGAGCGCAGCAGCTGATAGGACGCGGCGACATGCTCATCTCGCTGGCAGGCAAGGATATGATACGACTGCAATGCGCCCTTATCGACACGCCGGAGATTGACAAGCTCGTCAAGTTCATAGGCGACCAGCGCGGCTATCCCAATGGCTTCGAGTTGCCGGAATACCTCGACGAGAACGAGGAGCCCAACAAGGAGTTTGACGCCAAGAGCAAGGACGAGTTCTTCAACGATGCGGCTCGTCTGGTGGTGGCTTCGCAGTTCGGCAGCACCTCGCTGCTACAGCGCAAGCTGCAGCTCGGATACAACCGTGCAGGCCGCATAATAGACCAGCTGGAGGCCGCCGGCATCGTAGGCCCCAGCAACGGAAGCAAGCCCCGTGACGTGTTGATACACGACGAGGTGAGCCTCGAAGAACTATTGAAATCATTGTGATTATGAAACGTAAGATACTCATACTGGCAGGTGCGGCGCTGCTGCTGGCGGCGGCCGTGGGATGCTCGAAGCAGAAGACCTGCCGCTGTTCGGTGAAGCATACGTCGCATGTGCGCATCGTGAAGATTGAAAAGGGCGAGTGCGATCAGTTGCATTGGTTCCAAGGTCACGACGAGGTGGACTCTCTGTGGGCCGACTCGCTGCTGTGTACGGACTACGACTTCCGTATTGATTCCATTTATGAAAACTGAAGCTATGAAGAAGATATTGCTGACCGCCGGTGCCGCAGCGCTGCTACTGCTTGCCTCGTGCAACAAAGAACGCCAGTGCAAGTGCTCCTACACCGAGACGAATGACGACAACTCGTTGCGTTTCATGTATGTGGACTATGGTATGAAGTGCGAGAACATCACGGAGATGTCTGAGGAGATACATATCACCGACAGCACCACCACGCCACCGAGCCACTCGCTGCGCCGTATAGAGGTGCACAAAGTCTCCTGTCGCGAATATGGCAAGTGAGACCGTCGTAGAGGCCGCAGAAAGACGGACACCGGCAAAGGTAGCTGCACGTGTGCTCAGGGTGTTGCTGGGAGTCGTGTTTGTCGTGTCGGCAATGGCCAAGTTGGTGGCTATCGATGACTTTGAGCTCTATGTCTTCTCCTACGGTTTTGTGCCGTTAAACGTTACTTTTGTTCTTGCGCGACTCTGCATTGCCGGAGAGGCTTTGCTTGGTGTGATGATTGTCACCGGGTGGTGGCGGCGTTGGGTGAACCTTGCGGTGCTGGCGGTACTGCTGCTGTTCAGCCTTTTCCTCTGCTATGCCGCTCTGATTGGGCGTGATGATTCGTGCCGCTGCATGGGCCGATTGGCCGAGATGCCGCCGACGGTGTCGTTGGTGAAGAACGCCGTGCTGATAGTGGTGACGCTGTTTGTTATGAAGATAGAACGCGGTCGGGCTGAAAGCAAACGACACACAGCACGTAAGGCCGTTGTTACTGCCGTTGTTGCAGTAGTGTCGACGGTGGCGGTATTCGCCATCTCGGTGCCCGACAATTGGCTGTTCGGCGATGAGGAAATGTTGTATGACAAAGAGTTGCTGCAAGAGACTGTGTCGGAGCGTGGACTTGATGGCGGGCATAAATTGGTGGCTTTTGTGACGCCCGGATGTCCTTACTGCATGATGAGCAGAGAGAAAATCGGTATGATAGCCAGGCGTCACGATCTTGACACCACTGCAATAGTTTATATAGAACCCGCCGACATCGGGGCCCAACGTTTCATGGACCTTACCTACGGGAGCCGTCCGCTGGTGGTCCTCATCGACAACGGCACGCCGGTAGGCACCTGCCACTATCGCAATATTGACGAGCGAAACATTGCCGAGTTCCTGCCGAAACAGTAGGCTGTTGATAACTTTATTGTAGCGTTTCTTGGGAAATGCGTATATTTGTATTTTAAAGATAGGACTAAATGAATGTATAACATTAAAGTTATCAATATATTAATATTATCTTTTAACACACAAAAAGCATTATGAGCGGTTTCTTTGGCGTAGTAAGTGGACGTCCGTGTATCTCCGATTTGTTCTACGGAACAGATTATCATTCACATCTTGGCACCAAGCGTGCTGGTTTGGCCACCTTCGACAATGGGCAGGCACACCAGAACATCCACAACATCCAGAACTCCCACTTCAGGCCCAAATTCTCCAAGGACCTGGACGAGATGAAAGGAAATGTCGGCATCGGCGTCATCAGCGACACCGAGGCCCAGCCTGTGATGGTGAACTCGCATCTTGGACGTTTCGCCATAGCTACTGTCTCGAAGATTAACAACATCGACGTGCTTGAGCAGGATTGCCTCGAGCGTCACCAGCAGTTCACCGACTTGAGCCGCGGTAAGACCAATCCCACGGAGCTTGTGGCTCTGCTTATTTCACAGGGCAAAGACTTTGTCGACGGTATAGAGAATGTATACAACAGGGTGAAGGGCAGCTGCACGATGCTGATTCTGACGCCAGACGGCATCATCGCTGCCCGCGACCGCTACGGCCGCACGCCTATAGTGATAGGCCGTCGTGGTAACGACTATGCTGTGGCCAGCGAAAGTCATAGCTACATCAACCTCGGCTATGAGACCTGCCGCTTCGTTGGCCCCGGCGAGGTGGTGAAGGTAACCACCGACGGAGGCATCAAGGTGTTGCGCCCCGCTGAGGCAAAGAACCAGATATGCTCGTTCCTGTGGATATACTACGGCTATCCCTGCACAGAATACGAAGGCATCAATGCCGAAGAGGTACGCTATAACCTCGGTCGTATCATGGGGCTGCGTGACGACGTGGAGGCCGACTTCGTCAGTCCTATTCCGGACAGCGGCATTGGTATGGCCCTTGGCTACAGCAACGGCCGACAGATACCGTACAAACGCGGTCTGCTGAAGTATACACCCACCTGGAGCCGTTCGTTCATGCCCGTGAGCCAGGAGGACCGCTTCCTTGTAGCCAAGATGAAACTGATACCTTCCCGCGCTATGCTGCAGGGCAAGGAGGTCGTCTTCTGCGACGACTCCATAGTGCGTGGCACACAGCTGCGCGACAACGTGAAGATGCTCTACGACTACGGAGCCAAGAAGGTGCATGTGCGCATCAGCTGCCCGCCGCTGGTACACGGATGCACGTTCCTCAACTTCAGCGAGAGCAAGACAGACCGCGAGCTTATCACCCGACGTGTCATAGAGGAGCTTGAGGGCGGCGAGGTTCGCAAGCTGGAAGCTTATCACGACCACACCACCAAGGAGTATGCCAACATGGTGGAGGTGATAAGGCAGCATGTGGGCGTAGATACCCTCAAGTTCAATACAGTCGACGATGTCTGCGAAGCCATCGGATTGCCCAAGGAAAGCATCTGCACCCACTGCTTCGATGCATCGTCCTACGGCGATAAATAAAGAAAAACAGAATACTGAAAGGCGTGAAAAAACTACTTCTCATCCTTATGTGCGTGGCCATGGGCTTCGGAGCTGTGGCTCAGCGGCCCAAGAAGAACTTCCATGCACCCACGGTGCTCAGTGTGGCCGACATCATGGGCAACTATGGCCTTGATTCGGCATGGGTCAACGACACCGCTGCTGCGCTGCGCTACCTCGACGAGCAGCCTGAGGACTATGTCGCGCTCACCAATCTCTGCGTGTCGATACGCACAAAGGCGCAGAAAGCCATCTCTTCGATAGAGAACGACTACGAGTTCCGTGACAGCCTCATCTGGCTCGACAGCAACACCGTGCTTGCCGACTACCCAATCTACGAGTATCGTCTGCGCCGTCTGGCCGACTTGATGGGCAAGATGAGCATCCGCTACAGCCGTCTGGAACAGCAACGAATAGAGACTGAGCGTGAGGCAGCACGTCAGCGTGCCATAGAAGAGGCACGGCGGCAGCAGGAAGAGCGTAACCGCATCGCTGCCGACTTGCGCTCGAACATTGAGCTACACCATCGCGCCATCATTGAGAAGTGCGACGGCGCCGGTGTCACCGACAAGGTGAAGCTCAAGGAACTGAAGGACCTCTACTATAGCTATCTGATGGTCTACAACAAGTACGACCTCTCCACCGGCAACGCCACCAACGAGAGTATTGCTCGCCTCGATGAGCTCAACGCCTTCCAGAACGACCTGCTGGAGAATGTTCTTGGTCAGAACTCGCTGCCTTTCCAGATCGAGAACTTCAAGAATATCCTCAAGGTGCGCTGCGAGAAGGAGAATAGCGACGTCTACCGCAGCTACACCAAGGTCTTCAAGCACACCTCGGTGCCCATATCCTTTGCCGATGTCAGGGAATACGAGGAGTATATCAATCGCATGCACACCGTCATAAATGTGCAGCAGCGTTACATGCAGACCATAGACCTGCGCGCCACCATAGCCTCCGGCACCGATGCTATACAGTCGCAGTATGGCAAGAAATACCGTGAGGTTGTTTCTTCCTACAAGGAGGTGCTGAAAGGCATCAACCAGGTGCCAGCCTTCACTTCCAATGCCGAGAGTCTCCTGTTCATCCAGAGCCTCGAGGACTTTACGGCGGCACAGCAGCTGTATATTGACTATTTCAGTCAGCTGGAGGAGATCTCCCAGCGCTCCGACTCCATCATGAAGCGCGGCACCGACAACCGCCAGCTATATGACGTCGTCGTCGCCTACCGCGAGATAAGTGAAAAACTACTTCCCCTGCCTACTTTCCGCGACCCCGAAGGGGCTAAAGTCTACGAGGACCAGCTGCAGGAGGTGCGCGACGTGCAACAGTGCTACATGGATGTGCTCACCCTCCGTACCACCATTGCGCGCAACGACGACACTCTGACATCCGTCAAGAAGCTCGACCGCGTGCTCTCAAACGGATACAAACTGCTCCGCAAGCAGGTCGACCTCAGACCCTCCTTCGCTACCGTCGAGCGTGGACGCAGCTTCATAGACCTCCTGTCCTCTCACATCGAGATGCAGAACCTCTGCCTCATCACCAAAAAGAAGATAGACCAGATCAAGCGAAACGACAAACTGATAGACTTCAAGGAGAACCCCTTCCGCAACATCGTGAAAGCGTACAACCGCATGTATAAGGCCTATAGCGACGTCAGCGAAATCACCAATACCGAAGACCTCCGCCGCTACAGCCGCCAATGCGACAGGCTCATAGATCTGCAGAAGGCTTTTATTGAGATACAACAAAGCCCGACGGTGCAAGAGGTCGACAACAGTCTGAAGCGTGAGACAAGTATCGACAAGATAAAGCTCGTCGTGGGGTTGGACTAAAGATGTGAGGATATAGCAAGAGGCCGATACGTACGTGTCGGCCTCTTGTTTTATTTGCAGAATGCCAAGGGTTCTGCTGGCCCGTTTTCGCGACCGTTGATGAAGACTTTTTCTATGCGGGAGTGGAATGTCTGTCCTTCGAGGGGGCTCCAGCCGCATTTGCTTAGAAGGCTTTCCTTGGTTATGGTTGTTTCGATGCCTGTCCGGACGAGGACGATGTCGGCCTTATAGCCTTTGCGGATGAATCCGCGGTCTTTTATGCCGAAGAGTATCGCCGGGTTGTGGCACATTTTCCATACTATCATTGTCAACAGTTCGTCGTTGTTGATGGCGGCTTCCATCATCATCTGTAGTGAGTGTTGGATAGATGGTATGCCGCTCGGTGCGTCGAAGTATGGTTTCTGTTTGGCTTCTATGGTGTGAGGTGCGGGGTCGGTGGCTATGGTATCGATGATGTCGTCTTCGAGAGCGGCCCATAGTGCGAGGCGGTCATCGTTGCTTTTGATGGCTGGGTTGCACTTGATGAGGTTGCCGAGAGCGGGGTAGTCGCGGTCGTCGAACCATAGATGGTTCGGGGTTACTTCCGCGGTGATGTTTTTTTGTGACAGGTCGAAGTTGGAAAGGAGGCTGAGTTCTGTAGCTGTAGATATATGAGCGATGTGCAGGCGTGTGCCGTAGCGGCGAGCACGTTCGATGGCTTTGTAGGTGCTGAGGAAGCATGCTTCGGTGTTGCGTATGAGTGGGTGCAGGGCGGCGGTCTCGCGGTCGGTCCCTTGGCATTCGCGTTTCATGTTCGCCATATTGGCCTGTATGACGGCTTCTTCTTCGCAATGTGCCACGATGAGTTTGCGTGCATCGCGGAATAGGTGGTCGAGCTGGTCGGGGTTGTTGACAAGCATGTTGCCCGTGCTTGAGCCGAGGAATAGCTTTATGGCAGCGTAGGATGTGGGTTCGATGGCAAGGAGGTCGTCGATGTTGTCGTTGGTGGCGCCGAGCATGAAGGCGTAGTTGACTGCGCTGTCGCGCGCGGCGAGTGCTTCTTTCTGTCGAAGTGCCTCGATGGTTGTTGTCTGAGGCTTTGTGTTGGGCATGTCGATGACGGAGGTGACGCCACCGGCGCGTGCTGCGCGGCTTTCGGAGTAGAATGTTCCTGCAGGGTTTTCGCTTTGGCCGCCGTCGCGGAAGTGTACATGTGTGTCGATGACGCCAGGCAGTAGTAGGAGTCCTGTGGCGTCGGCGATGATGTCGGCGTGTGTGGCTGCCCGCAGGTCTGAGCCATCGCCCTGCTTTATGTCGACTATGATGTCATCCTCAATGAGGAGTGATCCGTTGAAGATGCGGCCTTCGTTGACGATGGTCGCGTTGAGGATGAGTGTTTTCAGAATTTCCTCCCTTCTGCCCAGCGGCGGCCTGCTATTTGGGCTTCTGCCGATGTGTTGTACTGGTTTTTGACGACGAACTGTCCGGTGTGGTCGATACAGCCCCAACGGCCATCCATCTTGGCGGGGGCCACGCGGTCGTTCCACACGTAGGTGAAGAGTTTGGCGTCCTCGAGGGTGGGTTTGATGACCCATTCGCCCTTGTAGTCGACGTAGCCCCAAGCTTGTGTGCCGGGGTCCATGACCGGGTAGAGCCAATGTCCGAGTTCCTCGCCGCGGTCCCACTGGTCGCCAGCCAGCCAGGCTTCGCTGCTGAGGGTGAAGACGTTGCGCGAGAGGTCGTCACCGGTGTCGCTTACGACCATCCAGTAGCCGTCGAGCTTGGCGGTGGCGAAGAGGCCTGTGTCGTTGGCGAAGCGTGTGGCTGCCTCGTAGATGGGCTGGATGCGCCATTCGCCGCTCCAGTCGACCCATCCCCATTTGCCGTTGGCCGGGTTGGAGACAGGGTAGCGCCAGCCTTCGAGTGAGCGTCCGTGCTCGTACTGCAGCAGGGCGTCGGCGGCTTCTTCCTGGGTGAAGAAGATGGGGGTGGTGACGATGTTGCCGTTGCGGTCTATGTTGCCCCAGCGACCTTCCTGCTTGACTTGCGTGTAGGGGTAGTTGTTGTCGTTGCCGAAAGGCATACGGTCTTCATACATAGGCTGTACGGCCCAACGGCCGAGGTAGTCGACGAAGCCCCAGAGGCCGTTGTTGGGGTTGGTGACCGGGAGGCGCCAGGTGTAGAAATTGCGTCCCACAGCCCACTGGGCACCAGCTTCCTCGGCTTGCTGTGCCGTGAGGAAGATGTTGTTGACCACCAGCACACCGCGACCGTCGATGCAGCCCCAGCGGCCGTCTTTCATGACGCTGGCGAAGCGCTTGGGGTCACGCCCCTGATGAGGGTTGGCGGCTTGGTATACGGGTGAGTATTTCCAGCGACCGTAGTAGTCGACAAAGCCCCAACGGCCGTCGGCGGCGTTGCGGGCGGGGTAGACCCATTTGCCGGGCTCGGTGAGCTCTTCCCAGTTGCGGCCGGCTTCCTGTGCCACCTCCTTGGTGGGGAACATGTTGCGGCAGACGATGTTGCCGTCGATGTCTATGCATCCCCAACGGCCGTCAATCTTTACCGGGGCCCATTTCCTGACAGAACCCTCGAATTTGCCGGCACGCTGGTATTGCGGCATGATTTTCCAGCTGCCGTTTTCGTTTTTGTAGCCGAATGTCTGCGTTGCGCTCTCGAACACAGGGGTCTGTGCCTGTAATGTTGTTGCGCACAGCGCGGCGATGAATGTGAAGACGATTCTTCTCATATTGTGTATGTGTTTATTTTAAAAGTGTTGTTTTTCATTTTTCGTTTCTGAGGTCCAAGAGCCTTCTGCGGGCCAAGGTGTAAGTTGTCTTGCGGTCGGTGATGGCGTTCTGAGCCTGAAGGAGTAGGGCATGAGCCTGCAGCACGTCGGAGAGGGTGGTGTTGCCTGCTGTGTAGTTGAGGTTTGCCAGCCGGTAGTTTTCCTCGGCCACAGAGAGCGCGGAGGAGTCGGACTTCATGAGCAGATAGGCATCCATCATGTCGCTGTAGGCTTTTTCCTCCTCGAGCGACATCATGCGTCCTAGGTTGTCCTGCATAATCTGGGCTTCCTCGATGGCTATGTTGTGCTGGTGAAGCTTGTGGGCTGTCTCCCACCATGCTGTCAGCGGTACGGATAGTGTGAGCAGCGCAATGCCGTTGGACGAGGCTTCTTTCTTCAGGATGTTGCCGTAGAATGTTATACCCACGATGGCAAACTGGGGGAGGCTTTCGCCGATGGTCATGCTTTTCTTGAGCTTCTCGGCCTGCACGTTGAGTTCCAGGAGTTTCATTTCGGGTCTGAGACTGTCGCCGGTGGTCTTGTTTACAAAGAGGGCAGGGGGCTCGGTACCACCGGCAGGTTCCTCGAAGCGGATGTCGTCGCTGTAGTCGATGCCTATCTGCTGGCATAGCAGTCGTTTTGAGAGTCGTATGCCGCTGGTCAGCTGCTGTTGGTTGGCGAGCATCTCGTTGCGTTTGAGCTGAACCTGCAGCGCGTCGGCGTTGGTCACCAATCCGTTGGCCAGAGCGGCTTGCACGGTGCGGTCAAGCGAGTCGATGAGGTCGAGGGCAGCCTTCAATGTTGCCACCTTCTGCTGCAGCCCGGTGACGAGGTAGTATGACGACTCTATGTTCTCAATCACGTCGCGTGTCTTGGCTTCAGCCATGAGGTTGGCGGCATCGACGCCGAGGCTGGCCAGGCGGTTGCCGTTGATGATGCGCCCACCGGCGAATAGGGGTTGTACAAAGTTGCCGGAGATGCTGGAACCTTTCTTCATGAGGGTCATCTCGCTCTTGAAGTCGGCGCCGCCACTCTCCGCGCCTTCATAGATGACCTGCAGCAACTCGCGCATATCGTTTGATTCAATATCGTTGATGCCGAAGCGTATCAGGGGGTCGACAGCATAGTAGGTGTTGGCGCTGAAACTCACCTGTGGGAAGAACTTGGTGAAAGCCTGCCGCTTCACCTCCTGTGCTTTTAGCACCTCGAGCTGCGACGTGCGTATGTCGGCGTTGTTCTTGCGCGCCAGCGCCAGACAGCTGTCGAGGGTCAGCACTTGGGCCTGCAGGGTGAAGGAGGAGAGGGACAATGCGAGAGCAAGTGCCACCGCCGCCAAACCCTTTATGTATATCGTGTGTTTCATCGCTGTTCTGCTATTGGTACTGCTTGTTGCTTAGTTTCTTGTTACGTTGATGGGGCGGAAGTTCTGCCGTTTTCTGCCCTCGAAGGCTACGCAATAGGCCACCGGCAGGATGGTGATTACCAGCGGCAGGGTGAATACTGTGCCGAAGCAAATCACCACGCCCATGGGCATCCACAGCAGGGTGCCTGCCAGAATCATGGGTATCACGCCCAAGGCCGTCGTCGCCGAGGTGAGGAAGATGGGCCTCATGCGGCGGAGGCCGGCCTGGTAGGCCGCTTCCTCTATCGACAGCAGCTGTTTGCTGCGCAGCTCCGCCACGTAGTCATACATGATGATGGCGTTACGCACGATGATGCCCACCAACGAAATCATGCCGAGGGTTGCCGTGATGGAGAAGTCGAGCCCGAAGATCCACAATCCGAAGTTGGCGCCGAAGAGGCAGAGCACAGCCATGGAGATGGAGAGCAGCGAGATGCCTATCTTGCCGTAGTGGATGATGAGGACGAGGAACATCACCGCTATGGCGGCGAAGATGGCCAGCACCAGCATGGGGAATATCTCGCCCGAGAACTGGTAGGTGCCGCCGGGCTCTATCGTCACCCCTTCGGGCAAATCCATGGCATCAAGCTGTTTCGCTATCTTCGAGTATTCTTTTATCTGTCCGGCGTCGGCCACCACGTCGGCCGATACGGTCACGCAGCGCACACCGTTGCGGTGCGGCATGTTGTTGTGGTGGAACTTAGGCGTGATGTCGGCCACCTGGCGCAGGGGCACCCATACACCCGGCTGGGCGCAAGGCACCAGCAGGTCGCCGATGTCGCCGTAGTTGAGCTCTTCCTGCCCGTCGGAGTATACCGATATGGGGATGTTGTAGTCGCCTTGCCACAACGACGACAGCCGTGTGCCCGAGAGGGCTCCGCTGAGGTACATGGACAACGAGGCCTGGGTGATGCCAAGCCTGTTGGCTTCGTCGGTCTTCAGCACCACGTCGAGCATCTCCTCTGTCTCGTCGTAGTCGGAGTGCACATAGAAGAGGTTGGGGTTCTCTTTCATGATGCGTATCAGCGAGTCGCGCACGGGCTCAATCTTGGCGTAGTCGTCGGCTTTGACGTAGAACTCTATGGGTGATGGCGAGAACTGGTAGTCCATCTGCTTGAAGCGCACCTGTACGTTGGGGAAGATGTTTTCGTAGCGTTGCGCGTATTCGGTAATCAGCTCCTTGGTGGCCTCGTCGCTCACGGTGTTGACGATGAACTGTGCGTAGTTGTCCGATGCCAGCTGTGGTGCGTACATCATGTGGAAGCGCGGCGACGACATGCCCACAAAGCTGGTGACGCTCTCCACGCGCTTGTCTTTCTGCAGCAGGCGCGCCAGCGAGTCGGCCACAACGCCGCTCTCGTCGATGGTGGAGCCTGCCGCCAGGTGTATCTCCACGGCGAAGCTGTTGCGCTCGGCCTTTGGCAGCACCTGCACGTTGATGAGCGTGAACAGCACCCCGCCCAGCACCACCGAGGCGGCGCCGATGGCCAGCGTCAGCTTCTTGTGGCGGAAGCAGCGGTCGAGGAGCCACTTGTAGCCGTTCTGCAGGCCGTCGAAGAAGCCTGCCTGTATCTTCTCGAAGCGCGTGGGCTGTGCGTCGGCGGTTTTGCGCTTGATGAGGTGCGACGACATGAAGGGTATCACGAGCACGGCATACAGGTAGCTGCATGTCAGCGCTATGAGTATGGTCCACGGGAAGAGCAGCACGAAGTCGCCCATCATGTTCTCCTTGAAGATGCCGAGGGCTGGGAAGAACATCATGGCTATCGATGCCGTTGCGAAGAGCATCGAGCCCGAGAGCTTGGTGGTCGACACCGCCGCCGAGTACCACCGCGAGTGCCCCTCGTTGAGCATGTCTGTGTAGCCGTCGATGACCACCACCGAGTCGTCCACTATCATGCCCAGCACGGCGATGAGGGCGGCGAGGGTGACGGTGTTCATCTCGAAGCCGAGGAAGTACATGATGCCCAGCGTCGCCGCTATGCATATCGGCACCGATGTGGAGCTCACAAGGGCCGTCTTCAGCGGGAAGAGCACCAGCATCACTATGATGACCACGAGGATGGCCTCGATGAGGTCTTTCAGGAACGAGCGCACCGAGCGGTCGACCACCTGCGGCTGGTCGGTGATGCGGTGTATGTGGATGTCGGGCGGGATGTTCTTGGCATACTCTTGCATCACCTCGTCTACCTGGTCGCCAAAAGCCACCACGTTGTTGCCGGGCCGCATCTCAATGGACAGCATCAGGGTGCGGTTCTTCTTCACGTCGTTGTTGTAGTATTCTATGTGCGGCGACTGCTCCTCGTAGCGCGACTCCACACGTGCCACGTCGCGCAGACGCAGCGTCTGGCCGGTGACGGGGTCGGCGAAGATGACCAGCTCGTTGAGGTCGTATATCGAGCCGAAGGGTATCGACACATGCACCATGGCGTTGCCCTCATGGCTGCTCACCGTTCCCGAGATGGTGCGGAAGCCGTGGGCCGCCAGCTCGGCGCTCACCACCGAGGGCGATATGGCATACTGCGTCAGCTTCATGGGGTCCATGTGCACGGCCACCTCTTCGCGTTGGGCGCCTATGACGCTTATCTTGCCCATCTCCGGTATGTTGCGCAGCTTGTCGGAGAGTCCTTTGGCCAGCTCCTCGAGCTCGCGCGGCGACCGCTCGTTGCTCTCTATGGCCAGCAGCAGCGTCGACGCGTTGCCGAAGTCGTCGATGACGGCTGTCGCCACCACGCCCTGCGGCAGCTCCGTGAGGCGGAAGAGCGTCAACCCCTCGCGTATGCGCGACCACGTCACCTTCATGTCGCTGTCCGAATGCACCAGCGTCACGAACACATACAGCATGCCGTTCTGGCTGTAAGAGTAGGTCTTGGTCTTGTCCACATCGGTGAAGGTGAACAGGTACTCCTCCACCTTGCCGGCCACCTGCTCCTCGATCTCCTCGGCTGTGGCGCCGGGGTAGACAATGGCCACAACACCCTGGCTGATGCTCACGTTCGGGAACTCGTTCTTGTTGAGGTTGGGCAGGGCGTAGATGCCTATGGCTATCACGAGGATTATAGAGAACATTATCAGCGGAAAACTCCGCATCGCTCCCTCAATCATATTTGTCTTTCGTGCCATAACTTCCCGGTTGTCTGTTTCGCTGTTCTCAAATCACTTCACCGTCACCTTCGCTCCCGAATAGAGTTTCTGGTGACCACCGGTAACCACGGTGTCGCCGTCGCTGAGGCCTTCCGTCACCAGCACGCCGCACTTCACAAAGTCGCCCACGCCGATGACGCGCTGTCGGGCCACGCCGTTCTCGATGACCCACACCACCTGTCCTTCAGGCATGGTGTGGACGCAGCTCGACGGCACCACCGTGCCTGTGCTCGACTTGTGGCTCGTGTGCACTTTGGCCACCATGTCGGGCAGCAGCTCGCGCACATCGCTCTCCACCACGGTGGCATTCACACGGTAGGTGTGACCTAGCGGGTTGGCCACGAGGCTCTTGTCGCTGACGCGCAGCTTCACCTCGCGGTTGCCGAGGGCGGGGATGGTGGCTGTGGCTTCGTCGCCTATGCTTATATTGTGTATCTCCTGTTCGGGCACCGAGAAGGTGACGCGCAGCCTGTTCATGTCGAGCACGCGGGCGAAGACCTCGCCCGGACGGAGGTCCTGCCCCACATGGCGGTCGAGGCACGACACCACGCCGCTGAAGGGCGCCCTGAGGGTGCAGTCCTCAACGCGCTTGCGGGCGCTCACCTCGGCCTGGCGGGCTTTCTCGAGGTCGGTCTCCATCTGTATCCAGCGCACATCGCTGATGCCGCCCTCCTTGTACACGGCCTCCATGCGGCGGTAGGCGTCCTCGGCCTGGCGCAACGTGGCGCGCGCGGTGGCATGGAGGCTCGACATCGTGGTGCTGTCGGCGACAGCTATCACCTGGCCGCTGGCCACGTGCTGCCCGTTGTGCACATTCACCTTCGTCAGCGTGCCGCCAAGCGGAAAGCCCAGCTCTATTATCTTCTCCGACGTGATGTCGCCCACATAGTTGCGCTCCGTGGGCGCCTCGGAACTGTTGACGATCATGACAGACACCGGAATCGTGTCGCTCCATCCGTTGGCGGTCGGCTGCTTCTTCCCGCACGAAAACAATAGCAATGTTGCGGCTGCAATGATGGTTACCAGACGTTTCATGGCGATATGTGTTTGTCTTTGTTGTTGTTGCGTCTTTTGTAGGAAAAAATTTGTTTTTGCAAATATACATATAAAATGCAAATACGGCAAATCTTTTTTCTCTCTCCCGTCGCCCTCCCTACATACCCGGTACGGCATTTCTTCAGTAGTTCTTCAGTTCTGTACTGAAGAACTGCGCATTTTTTGCCGTAGAGGCGGAGGCGGAACGACGACGCAACTGCGCTTTTTGCCGTAGAGGCGGAGGCGGAACGACGACGCAACTGCATTCTTCGCCGACAAGGGAGTCCGTAGGGGAGGGGGATGGCGACGGATGGCGGCGACGAGGGGGGTGCTGCCGCCTACGGATGGGCGACGTACTTTTTTTGTTGCTGTGCAAGTGGTTGTGTGTGTGGTTGATGGAATTATTTGCGATGTTTTTTGGCCGAAAGGGCGCGCCATTTCAAAATTAAATCGTATCTTTGCAGTTTGAAAAATTAAATATTAACAAAGTTAAATAACAGACAACGATGAACAAATTTGATCCCGCAACCGCTATTCAGCGCATCGATGGCCGCGACGCCAACCGCGGCGTGAACCCCGCAATCTGCGACAGCGCCACCTTCACCTTCCCCGAGGCACACCTCATGACCGAGACTTTCCACGGCGAGACCGAGGGCTACTTCCTCTACAGCCGTCATTGGAACCCCTCCAACCTCGCTCTCTGCCAGCGCCTCGCCGCTATGGAAGGCACCGAGATGGCTTGGGTCACCGGTAGCGGTCTTGCCGCCATCACCAGCGCCCTGCTGCACGAAGTCAACGCCGGCGACCACATCGTGGCCAGCATGACCACCTACGGCGGCACCTTCGCCTTCATGGCCAACTACCTCAAGAAGTTCAACGTCCACACCACCTTCGTGAACATGCAGAACCTCGACGCTGTGAAGAAAGCCCTCGCCGAGCACCCCAACACCAAGGTCGTCTACACCGAGACCATGAACAACCCCCTGCTCCGCATCGCCAACATCCCCGAGCTGAGCAAGATGGCCCATG